>ENA-ORXM01000097-ORXM01000097.1-marine-metagenome-genome-assembly--contig:-NODE-97-length-158772-cov-38.337162_pt1 | contig 158772 bp, 141 predicted proteins | sample MGYA00237867_ERZ511480 | MGnify/ENA primary metagenome ERZ511480 (study PRJEB26309, sample SAMN06266103) | marine metagenome | isolation source: Algal blade | place: United Kingdom:Sidmouth, United...
CGTCGTCCCACCAAGCCGCCCAGCGCTCGCGGACGATGGTCAGTCGACCGTGACTCGAGCCGTAATCACGAACGATTCCGGCCACGCGGAAGGGTTGCTCACCGGCCCGTGCCGTGAACAGTGACACGGTATCGTCGACGTCGAGGTTGTGCTTGGTGGCAAGCGGCTCGCTGATCAGCACGCTGTCACTCTGCAGGAGGCGCTGCCAGGACGCGTCGGCGTCTCCGCTCAGGAACTCGAAGCCTGCACTGCTTGCTGCATGTGGCGCCAGCACGAGCATGTCGAGTTGTCCGACGTCGGTCGCGACCTTGACGACCCGGCCGGTGCTGTAGGCGACTACCCCCGGGGTGCTCGCGACGATCGATTCGACACCGGCGACGAGCGGGCTGGACGCCTGGCTCGATACCGTGGTGTGGCCCGATACGTACAGGTCGCTTTGCAGGGTCATGCCGAGCCAGTCGTCGACGCTCTGACGAAAACTCGTGATCATGATCTCGACGCCAAAGGTTGCCGACACCGCGATGGCAAGGGCGGCGATAGCGAGGCCGGTGCGGCTGATGTTGCGTTCGATGCTGCCCACGGCATGCGCAACGGCGGTGCCGAGCCGCGACGCCGGTCGAGCAAGTGCCCGGGAGATGCCGAGAATCACAGCTGGCAGGGTGAGACCATAGCCGCCGATGAGGAGCATCATGGCCGCGAAGCCCGCGACCAGGGACTGCAGTGGCAACAGTGCAAGCATGGCGCCGACGGACATGATCGCGATGCCACTCGTGCCGAGTCGCGGCAGCATGCGCTGGACCCGATGCTCTGCGAGTGAACGTCGCTGTGCCTGAGCCGGGCTGACGGCGGCGGCATCGAAGGCACTGGCCGATGCCGCAGCAACGCTCGAGCCGATGCCGAGGGCGAGACCGCCGGCGGCAAGCCAGGGACTGAACCAGACCTCCTGAACATGCAGCACGAAATAGAGATCGTTGATGGTCCTGGTCGTCAGCGAGATCAGTGCCTGTGCAATTGCATGACCCAGGGCGATCCCGGCGATGGAGCCGGCTGTGCCGATCACCAGGGCTTCGGCCAGCACCGACGCCAGGATGGCGCGCGAAGTCACGCCAGAGATGCGTAGCGTGGCGTACAGTTCGCGACGCTGCAGGACGGCGAAGGTCATGGTGTTGTGAATGAGGAACGCACCAACCACCAGCGCCAGCAGGCTCATGGCGGTGAGGTTGATCTGGAAGCCCCGCGTCATCGCGCGCATGGTCCGCTCGCGTGATGCCGCTTCGTCGAGGCGCAGATGGGGTGGCAAGGCTGCCAATACCTCTGTCACTTGTTCCGGGGTCAATATCAGATCGATTCGCGAGATCGATGAGCCGAGCCCGAGCAGCCGCTGCGCGACCGCGATGTCGGCGAGCAACAGACCTTCGCTGGCTGCCGGGTTGCTCGAGGTGAATTCACCGACGATGCGCAAGAATCGTGTGTGGCCGTTGGCCTCGGCCGGGATGCTTTCGCGAAGCGGCAAGGACAACCGCGCCTGAGTCCCGGCACTGATGGCAATGGCGTCATCGTCGAAAAGCAACTCGAACAGAGCATCGTCGTCGGGACGGAAGGCGCTGCCGCTGGCGGATCGGCCGAACGTCGCTTCCGCAAACGGCTCGATGCCCAGCAACGTGAAGAGTTCACCGGCGAGGGCCAGCTGGCCTTCGACGATCGGCACCATTGCAAGCGTTGGTTGGCTTCGTCGCAGGCCTGCATATTCACGCCCGTCGACGCCGTCGGCGCCCACTATCTGATGGGTGGTGCGTCCGTACAGTGCATCGGTCGACAGAGCGAAGGCCCGGCGTGAACTGGTGTTGGTGATCAGCACGGCCGTGACGATACCGACGCCAAGCACGATGCCGACGAACGACAGGATCAGCTGTGCCGGATGACGGCGAAAGAAGCGCGAGCTGGCACGTGCCAGCACGCCGGCGAGTGCCGTGTTCACCACACGTTGCCGGTGGCGAGTGTGGCAGCGGGAACGGGCGTGAGTCTGCCGTTCGCGATGCTCAGCACCCGATCGCATACCCGGGCAACTTCGAGACTGTGCGTGACCACGAGCATCGTCGTCTGACGCTCCGCGACCAGGGTTTCCAGCAGTTCGAGCACTTGACGTCCGCTGCTTGCATCGAGGTTGCCGGTCGGTTCATCGGCGAGCAGCAGCGGCGGCTCGTGGATCAGCGCACGTGCAATGGCAACCCGCTGCTGTTCGCCTCCCGACAGCGTATCCGGATAGTCGCTTTCCCGTTCCGGCAAACCGACGGCCGCCAGCTGCGCCTGCAGGCGGCGGTCACGCTCGACTCTGCTGACGCCGGCGAGCGTCAGGGGCAAAGCGACGTTGTCGGCGACCGTGAGTGTGGGCACGAGATTGAAGGCTTGATGGACGAAGCCGATGGTGTGGCGTCGAAGCAGTGTGCGCTGCCGGTCGTTCAAGGTGTCGAGGGCACGACCCAGCACGTTGATGCTGCCCTGCTGGAGCTGTTCGATGCCGCCGATGAGGTTCAGGAGCGTGGATTTTCCCGAGCCCGATCGGCCGATCAGGGCAACAGACTCACCGGCGGCTACCTCCAGATCAAGCCCGTCGAACAGCCGTTGCCGCCGACTCCCGCCACGATAGGCATGGCCAAGCGCACTCACCGTGACGCAAGCCCTTGTGTCGGTAGTGGAACCGTCCTGCTGACGCGGGCCACTCGAGCCCGACAAGCTCATTGCTTCGTCGAATCCCGGTCGGTGTGTGCATCGGTATGCACCTCGTCGGTGTGCGTTTCGTCGCGCAGACTCCGCGCGTATCGTCCGAGATTTTCCCAGAGGGCCGCCGCGCCCGCCTTGCCGAGCATCTTCTCGAAGTGTTTCGGATGGACGTAGCCGAGATCGTGCAAGGTGCGTGCGTGATAGCGCGTGGTCAGCGGCTGCAATCCGTCCTCGGGTACGTGGCCATCGAGCGGCTCGTCGAGAAAGGCTGGATGCCAGCCCACACGGTTGTAGAACGCCAGCATGCCTTCGCTCCGGGCGATGGCAATACCCTGCAGCGGTGGCGACAGTTCCGCGAAGAAGTCGCCGGGCATGGCCTCGGTCTCGAAATCGCGCCCCTCGATCGCCGCTGGCTTGACGCGCCCGATACTGTCAAAGGCATTCCGCTTCAGCCGCCGCTCGAGGGCATCGACCGCCGGGCCGCTGACGCCCGCCACCAGTTCAGCCGAGTGGCGCAGGGGGTCGTTGGTCGCTGTGCTCACGAAAGGTTCTCCGGTTGCGCTGGATTTTTTGCGTTCGCGGTTACCGCATCTCCCGATGACGGCCGATGGCAGAATCCGCTGAACGCCTTGCTCGCTAGTATAGGTTGATGACACACCCGACCTGGACACCACTGCAACGCCGACTTCACTGGTTTGTTGCGGCCATCGTGCTGATGCAGTTCCTGTTGCAGGACGCGATGCGCTCAGCCACCGATACGGCAACAGGCGGTGGCAGGATCGGATTCATCGATTTCGTGGTCACGACCGTACACAGCTGGGGTGGGGCATTGATCGCTTTTCTGGTGATCTATCGCCTTGTTCTGAGACGACGTTCACCGGTGGTGGTCGGACACGGCAGTCTGGGTCCGCTTGCAGCACGGTTCGTGCAGGCCAACCACCTGCTCTTGTATGCGCTGCTTCTGATGATGTGCGTCAGCGGCGTTCTCCACTACCACGCTGGCCTTGAATTCGCCGCGCGCTGGCATGAAGTCGGCAAGTGGCTTCTGGCGCTCGCGACTGCACTGCATGTCGCGGGAGCGCTCTGGCACTATCGGCGCCGTGTTTGACTGATAGAATGCGATGCTGCGCTTTGCCCCCTTCCGGAGATCCTGACGCATGAGTTCCAGCCCGACTGACAACGAACATGATCGCGGCATGATGAAAGTCATGGGCATGGTGCTGCTCTCGCTTTGTCTGCTTTCGCTGTTCATTGTCGCGACCGCGCGACTGCTCGGCATTGGCGGTGATGAAGGCAATGACGATCCGCTGATGCGCCAGGCGCTGGTGAGTCGACTGCAGCCGGTCGGCGCCGTGCGCACCTCCCTCGAGGGCATGGAGGTTGCCTCGGCCGATGCCGCTGGCGGGGGCGCGGTGCGAACCGCAGAGGAACTCGTCAACGGCATCTGCGCGGGATGCCACGTCGGTGGTGTCGGCGGTGCGCCGCTCATCGGTGACGAGGCAGTCTGGGCCGAACGGCGAGAGGCTGGCCTCGACACATTGGTTGCAAGCGTCGTGAACGGCAAGGGGTCGATGCCGGCGCGCGGTGGAAGCGACTACAGCGATGAGGAAATTCGCAAGGCGGTCGAGCACATCGCAGGTTTCGAGCCGAGTGAGGAGAGCGCTGCGGCTACCGAGGCGCCGGCCGACGCGACAGCGGAAGGCGAAGCAACCGAAGACGCTGCGGTCGAGGGCGCGGAAGGCGCGGTCGAAGGCGCCGCGGGTGATGAAGAAGCGGTAGCTGAAGGTGCCGCTACCGACAGTGGCGATGAAGCTGCTGTCGAGGAGGTGGCTGAGGGCGCTGCGGAAACCGAGCCTGCTCCGGCAGACGCTGTATCCGCCGAAGCACCGGCCGACGATACCGATGCGGCGGCTGACACGACGGAAGTCGCGGTCGCAGAGGAGACGACCGATGTCGATGGTGAGGCCGATCCTGCCGCGGGTGGCGGTGGCGACCTCATGGCACTGCTCGCCAGCGGCACGATTCCCGAAGGGTTGAGCGATCAGGCGAAGTCCACGGTCGATGGCATATGCGCTGGCTGCCATATCGCAGGTGTCGCCGAAGCGCCGAGAATTGGCGACAAGGAAGCCTGGGCGGCACGGGCCGAGCTCGGTCTGGACGCGTTGACCCAGTCGGTCATCAACGGCAAGGGCGTCATGCCTGCCCGCGGCGGTTCACAGTTGAGCGACGAAGAGGTTCCGCTGGCAATCCAGTACCTTATGGCCAAGCAGTAGCAAAGCGCGGCAGTAGCAAAGTGCGGCAGTAGCAAGCGAGGCAGCAGCTAACGCTTGGCGCGGTGCAGGGGCGTCAGTCTCGACGGAGTGCCTGGTCGGTGGCTATCGGCGTGGGGTAGCGCTTGACGATCCAGTACGACGAGCCGATGAAGCTCAGGATGGTGGCGCTTTGCATCAAGGTGGAGGCGCGCTCACTCATCAGTGACAGGTTGCCCGCGACCAATACCACGAGCAGCGAAAATTCGCTGATCTGACCAAGACGGGCCCCTGTTTCACGCGCCATGCGCGCTTTCTCGTGCTCCCTTTCGAGCAGTTTCCTGAACACGATCGGCTTGACGGCTATCGAGATCGCGGCGAGCAGCAGTGCCGGTAGCAGCACGTCGGCCAGCGCGCCGATGTTCACGCTGGCACCCAGAGCCACGAAGAAGAGCACCAGGAAGAAGTCACGTAGTGGTTTCAGGCTTTCCGCAATGAAGCGGGCGATCGGGCTGGTCGCCAGGGTGACGCCTGCGATGAAGGCACCGACCTCGTGCGACAAGCCGACGAGCGTGGCCAGCTGGGCAAGGCCGAGGCACCAGCCAATCGCGATCAGGAACAGGTATTCCTGAATCTGATCGAAACGCCGGAACAGCGCGGTGAGGACACGCGTCGACACGAACCAGGCGAGAATCGCGAGTCCCGGCAGCCCGAGCACCAGCAAGGCCGTTTCCTCTGCGACGCTGTCTGGATTGCCGAGACTTTCCAGAGCGAGCAGGACAAGTATCGCCAACATGTCCTGCAACAGCAGGATGCTGACGATCAGTTCGCCCATGCGCTGCTGATGGAGTGCGCTGGTCGGCAGCAGCTTCAGAGCGATGATCGTGCTCGAGAACATCATCGCGGCGCCGATCAAGAGGCTGTCGATGCCGTTGAAGCCGAACAAGTGCGCGACCACGATACCGAGTATCGCGAACGTTGCGGAGCTCACTGCGGTGACGACGATGGCCTCCCGAAACAGCTTTTTCAGCTCGGCAGGTTCGAGGTTGAGACCCAGCAGGAACAGGAGGAACAGGATGCCGATGTTCGAGATATCGGCAATGAGTTCGGGATTCGAGACCAGGTCGAATGCCCAGGGGCCAAGCAGGGCGCCCAGAGCGATGTAGGCCACCAGCAAGGCCTGGCGCGCAAACAGCGCCGCTGTCGCAATGATCGCTGCCCCCGTGAAGACCAGAAACAGCGAATAGACGATCGACGTGTCGTGCATGCAGGTCTCTGGGGAAGCACCACTGGGTAGGCACGGCAAGCCAACGGCTTCATGGACCGCAACCTTGGTGCAAAGGTACCATTCAGGTATCGATGCCGTTTTTCGCCGTTCAGTGGTGCGTCAATATCTCGATGACGCACTATCCGGAGTGGCGAGTGAGTCGGCTTGCAGGTATTCTTCGGCGCGTCCTCGTCGTCCCCGTCTCATGAATCAGATCATCGAATTCGTCGGCAATCACGCTCTGCTGTTCGCCGCCTTCGCCGCGACCCTCGGCATGCTGCTCTACACCGAGTGGACGCGTATCGCCGGTCGCGCCAACACCCTGTCGCCTTACGCCGCTACGCAGCTGGTCAACGATGAGGACGCCTTGTTCGTCGATGTGCGTGATGAAAAAGAGTACAAGGCCGGGCATCTGCTGAACGCCAGGAACTTTCCGGTGGCAAGCTTCGACGAGCGTCTGCACGAGATCGAGAAGTTCAAGGAGCGAAATCTTGTCGTCTACTGCGACAATGGCATGCGTACCACGCGCGCCACGGCCAAGCTGAAGAAACAAGGCTTCGAGAACCTGCATACGCTGGCAGGTGGGCTGGCGGCGTGGGAGAAGGCAAGCTTGCCGGTAGTCAGGAAATAGACATCTCTCGACACCCTGTCGCTTGAAGTCTCGAGCCTCGCCGCCACTTTGGCGGCTTGATGAAAACTGCCGGTCGCCGGGTCACACTGACAGGGCCACCACGATCGGCCTCGCAAGGTGCCGGAGAATGCCGTGAGTGCTGTAATAGTCATGTATGAATCCGAATGGTGTGGCTATTGCCGCGCTGCGCGCCGGATCTTCGCCAACAAGGGCTGGGAATATGAAAGCCGTGTTGTCGATGGCGCGCCCGAGCTGCGCGCCGAGTCGCGCGAACGCAGTGGGCGGACCTCGGTACCGCAGATATTCATCGGCGAACACCACGTCGGTGGCTACGATGATCTCGCGGCGCTCGAAAACGACGGTGAACTGGATGGCCTTCGGGAGAACCGGGACGCATCCTGATTCGACCGACACCTACTTACCCAGAGACAAACAGGACGATCACCCCATGGCAGAAGACGAGCAGGGCGGCGGCAGTACTCCCGCAGAAGTGCCACCGGCGGGTTCTCCTCCGGCCGGTAAACCCGAGGAAGCGGCGCAGGTCTTCAAGATCCAGCGGATCTATCTCAAGGATGTCTCCTACGAATCGCCTCAGGCGCCAGCGGTCTTTGTCGCCAACACGGAATGGAAGCCTGCCGTGTCACTGCACCTCAATACCGAGAGCACCAAGCTCGGCAACGATCTGTACGAGTCGGTGTTGAGCGTGACGGCAACCGTCAAGCTTGGTGACAAGACCGCCTACCTGATCGAGGTCAAGCAGGCGGGTCTGTTTCTCGCCCGCGGCTTCGAGGAGGCGCGACTCGCACCCATGCTCGGCAGTTTCTGCCCGAATCTGTTGTTTCCGTTTGCACGTGAGGAGATTGCTTCACTCGTGCAGAAGGGCGGTTTCCCGCAATTGTTGCTCGAGCCTGTCAACTTCGACGCTCTGTACGCTCAGCACGTGGAAAAGGCCCGTCAGAATGCTCCGGCTCCCGAGACGCAACAGTAGTTACCGACCCCGGATCACCGACCCTGAGTCATTGATCCTGAGTTACTGACCCCGCGAAATCGAGTTGCCGCCAGGCTTCATACAGCACGATCGAGACGGCGTTTGACAGATTCAGACTTCGGCTGCTCGCGCGCATCGGGATACGAATCCAGGACGTGACCCGCGTGTCGTCGAGCACGGCAGCAGGTAGCCCGCGCGATTCCGGGCCGAAGAGCAGGATGTCGCCTTGTCGATAGTCAGGCTCGGTATGCATCGCGTTTCCGCGCGTGGTGGCGGCCCATGTTCGTGGCAAAGGCGAGTCGATCGACATTTCTTGCGGTATTGCTACCCGATCCCTTGCGGCTTGCAGAGCTGCGGACTTCGCTCCCAGAGCCTCCCAACAGGTGTCGAGCGATGGCCAGCAGCGAACCTTGGCTGCCTCGTGATAATCAAGGCCTGCACGCCGCAAGGCCTTGGTATCCAAGGAAAAACCGAGTGGCTCGATCAAATGGAGACTAGCGCCGCTGTTGGCGCACAAGCGAATGAGATTGCCGGTATTCGGGGGAATCTCCGGTTCGAACAGAACGATGTTCAACATGCCATCGCCCGCCATGAGACTGCTTGCCGAGCGACGTCTGGCGCACTATGGTTGGGACAGGGCGTTGGTCGGATGGCACGCTCGTTGCCGGTGTCTCCACAACGATCGCTTTCAGATCCCGAGAATCGGCAGCACGCGCATGAGCCTAGACGAACCGAGCTTAGGCCTGGAAAGGCGGCAGTACTATTCGTCTTCACAGGGTCCCTTCCACAGTGCTGGCAACTTGCTGACATTCTATGGCGGCGCGGGTCGTGCCGGCATCGTCGATGCTATCGCGCGAAAGCGCGGTGAGGTTCGGCGTGTCGTACAAGTGCATGGTGAGCATGGCAGCGGTCGGACCTTCCTCTCTCTGGTGCTCGCCGATAGACTCAAGCACGTCTGCAATGTCATTCGCTACGAGCACGAGCAGTTGTCTGTCGTGCTGCTGCTCCGCCATCTGTTGATCGAGCTCTGTCCTCGCGAAGCCGATCTGATCCGGGTCTCCGAAGTGGCGTCGGGAATCGACGCCGATACTCGCGTACACGCCACACGCTGCATCCTCACGCAACTCACGCGCAAGGCACCTGGTGGCAAGCCCTACTGCCTGACCGTCGATGCCAGTGTCGATGCAGACGACGCAGCGCTTGCGCTGCTGAACGAATTTGCAGCGGTAACCCGCAACGACTCGGCGGCCATGCTGGTCGTGTTGTTTCGGAGCAGCGATGACAGCCACGGCGAGGCTCGACGACTGGCCTGTCAGGACGCGGACGACAGGTTGGCGGATCGGCCGGATCGCCCGCTCCGCTATCACCACAGGCTTCGTCGGCTGACGCTTTCGGAAACTGGCGAATACCTGCGGCAGCAGATGTTGTTGTTCGATTTCAATCGACGCGACCTGTTCACGCGCGAGATGGTCTATTTCATCGCGGACAGGTCGGACGGGCTGCCGGGTTCCATCGACACACTGGTCAGGAACGCCTTCACGCTTGCGAACCTCGAGGACAACGAAAACCCGTCAATGGCGCACTTGTTGGCGGCAGGCATGCCTCGAGCAGCGGAACCGGTTCACAAAGTGCCTTTTCTCAAGCGCCATCGAACGGCTTTCGTTGCAGTTTTCGGTGCGTGCATTGTAGTATCGTCAATAGCGTTGATGCTCGGTAGCCGTTGAGTTCAGCGCTTCGGTTCAAGTGAACCGGATACCTTCACGAACGAGGAATCTGCTTCCCGGTTCGTGATTACTCGCCACGGAAGGCGGCGAACGCGATTGTTTTCTCATGATCTCTTGCGCAGGGTGAATGGTCGGGTTCCGGACACAGGGATTGGTCCATGTGCGTTGTTCGTTGTCATTGCCTCGGGGTCTTGCCCCGCTTGCAGGCGCTCGGTCGTGCTGCAGGTTTCTACCTGGTTGCAACCGGTCTGCTGACTGCGTGCCACGCGCCTTCGGCGCTGGCGCCACCCGGTTCGCCGGAACGCTCCCCACCGTCCGAAGTACCGTCTGTCTCGTCGTCCATCAGCGACGCTGGGTGGCCACTCTCCTCGCGCGAACTACCGTCACGGGACTCGCCGTTCACGCTCGAACGAACGTCCCTTCAGGCTGAAATCGACGACTGGTCCGGCGAGTCGGCATCGCCCCCTCAACCACCTCTGCTCCCGTCTGCTGCGCCCGCCGTCACGCGAGTCTCCGTCGACGCCGTGCAGGCGCCGCTCAATGCCTTGCTGGTCGCACTGGCCCGTGACGCCGGCGTCGAACTTTCGCTGCTCGATGCGCCAGACGAAAGGGTCTCGCTGAGTCTGCATGATCGCCCGTTCGAGGAAGCCCTCGATCGGCTCGCGGCTCAGGTGCCGTTTCATTGGGAGAGAGACGCCGGGCAGATCGTCGTGCGGGGCGACTCGCCCTATTCGAAAAGTCACGCGGTCGACTATCTGAACCTGGACCGGACGACACGCGGCAGCGTCGGGCTGGCCACCCGCGTCGGCAGCATCGATGCCGGTACGGTCGGCGCCTCTGGTGCCTCGAACGGCGGTGGCATTGCCAACAGCTCCGAGACCCTGATCGAAAACAGCTCCGAGCATCGTTTCTGGGATTCGCTCGGTCGTGATGTCGTCGAACTGTTCGCGCCGGAGTCGGACGCGCGCTGGTCGATCAATCGCGATGTCGGCCTGATCACCTTGTTTGCCCGTCCGGCCAGTCACCAGCGGCTGAGTCGCTTCCTCGACTCCCTGCATGCCAGCGCACAGCGGCAGGTACTGATCGAAGCCACTGTCGTGGAGGTCGCGCTGTCGGATTCGTTCGAGGCGGGTATCGACTGGCAGGTTCTGGCGCGGGGCGTTACCGGTCTCAGCGCAGCCCAGGTGCTCGGCGGTCAGCCGTCGGTGAACCGCGATACGGTCGGTCGTCTGAGCGCCCCGACCGGTCTGGTCAGTCTGGTGCAGGCGAGCGGTGATGGTGAACTCGATGCAACCCTCTCATTGCTTGAACGCTTTGGCGATGTCCGCATCCTGTCGCGCCCGCGAATCATTGCCCTCAACAACCAGTCGTCGGTGCTCAAGGTTGTCGATAATCGCGTGTATTTCACCGCGCGCGTCGAGCGCCGCATCACCGAAGATCGCGACGAGATCGTCACTGATACCGAGATCCACACGGTGCCGGTCGGGCTGGTCATGAACGTCACGCCGTTCATCGGTGCGGGCGGCGCGATCATGCTCAATGTACGCCCTACCTTGTCGCGTATTCTCGGCTTCGTCGATGACCCGAATCCTGAACTCGCGTTGGCGAATGTCCGCAATGGCGTACCGGAAATCCAGGTGCGCGAGATGGAATCGATGTTGCGCGTGCAGAGCGGTGATGTCGCGATCATCGGCGGTCTCATGCAGGAGTCGCTGCGGGACGATGAACGACGGTTGCCGGGGCTCGCCGATTTGCCGATAGTCGGGCGACTGTTCGAACGCAACCGTCGTGAGCGCAGCCGTACCGAATTGTTGATCGTGTTGCGGCCGACTGTCATGCCCGCCATGCCCCGTCTCGCCGCAGGCATCGGCGGCGGTGCCGGATGAGCGCGCCAGCACCGGCGATCGCTTGCGATGCGTCGCTTGACAGTGCAAGGCTGGATGCGACCGATGGCAGTGACCGGGTGTTGTCCTACGCCGACGCGTTCGACCGTGATATCGACTTCGTGCCCGATGTACACGCGGTCGCCTGCGTGAGCGAAGCAACGGCGCGGCGCTTCGGGGTCGTGCCGTTGTCGCTCGATCGCGCTGTCGGTATCTTGTGTGTGGCAGTGCTCTGCGTGCCGGATCTGCCGACGCACGATCACCTGCGTCGCGAACTTCCAGAGGCCTTGCAGCTCACCTGGCAGATTGTACCGGCTGGAGTGATCGCGCGACGTCTCGACAGTTGCTACGGAGCCGGACCTGCACTTCAACAACTCGCTTCAGCCTGTGGTTCCGGCCTTGTTGATTCGCCGCCGATTGTCGCGCTGATCGATGCCTTGTTGATTGATGCCGTCTCGCGTCGTGCATCCGATATTCACATCGGACCTTCGGGCGCAGGCATCCGGGTGCGCTATCGGGTCGACGGTGTTCTCGATGACATCGTCAGCTTGCCGCGCTGCCACCTGGAAGCGGTGACCGTGCGCCTGAAAGTCCTCGCCGGTGCCGACATTGCTGAAACCCGTCGGCCACAGGACGGACAGTTCGACGTGACCTTGAACGGTTGTCGACTGGACTTTCGCTTCTCCTGCTTTCCGCTCTCCGAGGGTGAGAACATCGTGCTGCGTGTCATCGAGCGCCGCGACACTGCGCTCGATCTTGCCGCCCTGGCGCAGCCGACACCCTTGCAGCGAAAGCTTCGAGCGCTCGTGACGCGACCGGACGGGCTCATTGTCGTCTGTGGCCCGACCGGCTCCGGCAAGACAACGACGCTGTATGCCTTGCTTGGCGAGCTCGATGCGACGGCATTGAACATCATGGCTCTCGAGGATCCCGTCGAGCATTCGATGCCGGGCATCTGCCAGGCGTCGATAGATCCGGCGCGGGGTCTCGATTTCGCCAGTGGCGTCCGCTCGCTGTTGCGGCAGGACCCCGATGTACTGCTGATCGGTGAGATTCGTGATGCCGACAGTTGCGCGATGGCGCTGCGCGCAGCGCTGACCGGTCATCTCGTGCTGACTACCGTGCATGCCAGCGACGCCGTTTCCGCTATCGGTCGATTGTGCGAGCTCGGTGCCGAGCCGGGTGTACTGGCAGACGTATTGTCCGCGGTCGTCGCGCAGCGCCTGTTGCGCATGTGTTGCGTGGTCTGCCGTGGCAGGACGCTGGCAAGCCCGTGTCCGCATTGTCGTGGCAAGGGTCTGCGTGGTCGACGGGCGGTCCTCGAGGTGCTCGAGCCCGGGAATCGATTCGCTACCGGCATTCGCCGGGGGGTCGGTCGTAGCGAACTGACCCGTCTGGCAGCGGAACAGGGGCACGAGTGCATGGGAATCGCCGCCGACCGACTGGTACGGGACGGGATCACGACAGGAGCAGAACGGCTGCGCATCATGGACGCGCAGGCCGGGAACACTAAACCGCAGGATACGGCGAATGAAGCGCCGGGCTCCCTGCAGCCGCAAGGAGGGCGGAGCGCATGAAGGGTGTGTACATCGAACAGGGAATCATCGTTCGTCAACGCAAGGTGGCGAGCCGCCGACCGGGTGTCGCGAAGCGTTGCTATCCGGCAGGCACACTGGTGCAGCCGTTGTTCCAGCTGCGCTCCTTGCTTCGCGCCGGGCTGCCACTGACCGAGGCACTGAGGCAGGTTTCGGCCCTTGAACCTGCAGGTGCCAGGAGTGCACTGTGGGTTCACATGGCCGACGAAGTCGCCGCCGGCAAGTCCTTGTCGCAGGTTCTTGTCGAGCGGCCGAGGGAATTCGACTCGACCGCGGTCGCACTGATCAGGGCAGGCGAGGCGAGCGGTCGGCTCGACGAGCTTCTCGGCGAATTCGAAGCACACCTGTCCTGGCGCCAGGACGTTTCGCACAGGCTCAGGACGGTCATGCTGTATCCCTTGTTCGCGATGCTCGTCCTGGTCGCTGTCATCGGCTTTCTGCTCGGCCATGTCGTACCGTCGCTGGCAGCCTTTCTCGAACACGGTGGGCAACCGCTCGCGTGGCACGCCGAGCTGTTGCTGAACCTGTCGAGTGCTGTGGGCCTGCACGGGCCTGCGGTATCGGTCGGAGTGATCCTGCCGTTGGCCGGACTTGTTTCGGCAAGACACCTTGGACGGTCGTTGCATGCAATGCGGGATCGTTGCCTGCTGCACCTTGGTGTCGTCGGTCGGCTGATTGCCGCCTTGTGCGCAGCCCGCTGGGCTCGCACGACATCGCTCCTGCATCAGAGTGGTGTCGAACTCGGCGATGCACTCGAGATTTCCGCCGATGTCGTTGGCAATGAAGCCATGCGCCTGGATCTGCTCCAGGCGCGCGCCGGGATTCTCGCCGGCAAGGGTGCGGGTCCGGCGCTGATGGCCTGTCCGAGCCTGCCCGCTTCGCTGTCCCGGCTCGTTGCCGCCGGTGAATCGGCGGGCGTGCTGGATGCCGCCCTGATGCAGGGTGCGGAGCATCTGCAAGCCACCTCGAACCATGCGATTGCACGCCTCGAGGCACTGCTAGCCCCCGTTCTGCTTGCAGCGACCGGTGCCATTCTCTTGTGGATCATCCTGTCGGTGCTCGCGCCCCTCTACAGCAGCTTCGGTGCGGAGGCGTTCCTGTGAACGGGGCGCGATCCAGGCGTGGCGTTCTCCTGCTACAAGGCCGATGGGCATACTGGTCGTTGTGGCAGGGCAATCATTGCCTCGAGCACAGGCAGGTCGGCCTGTCGCCCGGGAGCATCGCCGTGTCTCCCGACGATGATGAAGTCAGGCCCGAGCTGATCTGTCCCTGGGCGGGGCGACGGGACACCCTGATCGATGTGATCGTCGACAGTCCGCTCGACGAGATCGATCGAGTCTTCACGGTGTCGGATCACTGGCCGCGCGCCTTCGGTGCGCTCGGTCGTCGCTTGTTGCACTGGCGACTGGGTTGGCGTCACCCGGAAGCCGCCGTGCGTCTGGCCTTGCGCTCCGATTACGCCACGCCTGAAAAGACTGACGCGAGCGCGGCTCCATCGATACTGGGTGCGTTGCTCCGCTGCGGAATTCCCGACTTGTGGCAGCAGCGGCTGGAGATGTTGCAGTCGGGTCCAGTGACGATTCGACGGGTGCACTCGGCCATTCGGGTCGACGCTGGCCCTGTTGATCGAGGGCCGGTCTTGCAGATTGCCTGTGGCCACGAGCATGAACGTCACACACTCTTCATGGGCGGTTGTCCCGTGTTCACACGTGTGGTCGAGCCGGGCGATGAGGCCGAGAGTGCGGCGGCGCTGATCGAGTCACGCGCACATGTGAGCCGGCTTCACGGTATCCCTCTGGTCGAGGTCGTTCGGATCGACGACGATGACGGCCGACGATTGGCGCGACTCGCGGTTCAAGGACGTCATGAGCCGGTGCAGGCCGCGCTGCTCGAACCCTTTCGGGAACGGGTCGAACAACGACGCTTGCTGGCGCTGACCGGTGCAACCACGCTGATCGCGGGCGTTGCCGTGGTGATCGCGGTTGTCCACGGCGTCGATTCGGCGCGTCAACGTGCCCGGGCCACGGCGGCCGGGGAAGTGCTGGAATCACGCTTGACGCGCTTGGGCGAGCGCCTCGAGGCGGCGCACGATGATCCGCCCCTCGCGGTCGAGACGCTTGCCCTGTTCGACGCGCACGCCGCCGGGGGCGCGCCGGCGGCAGCTGCGATCTTGCGCGGTCTGGCAGATGTTCTCGTTGCACACCCGAGCATAGCGATCGATCGACTTGCCTGGCACACGCGCAACGGCGATCACACCGTTGGCGAGCATTCGATGGACATCGATGAGGGACTGGCAGAGTGGTCCGGGCGGGCGGCAGATCTCCCGCCCAGAGCCATGACTGGCGGACGCACGGGAGCTGTCGAGGATGTTGCAGGCGGAGCATTCGCGTTGCAGTTCTCCGGTCACGTTCGTTCGCTCGTGGTCACGATCGGTGATCGACAAAGGCGCTTCGAGGCCTTTGTCGAAGCACTTGGCGAACGCACCCGGCCCCTGGGACTTCGGGTCGAACTGTCGCCGGCCACGGCGGCGTCGAATGGTGAGCCTGCGACCGGTGTGCAACCGATCGATTATGAATTGAGGCTGCTCTACACGAAGGCGGGATGAAAGGCTCGGTGCCGATGTTCAGGTTCATCCTGCACCTCGACCCGCGATGGCGAATCGGGTGGCTCGCGCTGATCGCGATTCTGGCCTTTCTCGTCGGGCCGCTCCTGCAGCAATCGACCGATGCTCGACTGGAGGCGCTGCGCGACCTGCGCATTCGCGAGCAGCTGCTTTCACAACAGGCAGTGCGTCTGTCGTCAACGGACGCAGCAACGCGTCTCGCCGCCCTTGGGGAAAGCCGGAATGCCCTCCGCGTACGCCTTCTCGATGCATTGACCGGCTTGCGAGAGCTTCCAACAACCCGCGAATTGCGACATCGGCTCGACGAACGAGCGATGGTCATCGACGGGTTGTCCGTCTCGGGGACAGCCACACTGCGACTGACACTCGAAGGCAGGATCGCGGACACCCGGGCACTGCTCGAGATGCTCCAGCATATCCGGCAATCGAGTTTTCCCTGGCCGAGCGAAACGCGTGCTTGCGTTGTGCAAGATGTCACCGCAAGGATCGCAGACGGGGTACCGTCACGGCCTGCGAAGGCGCGCGGTGGCGTGATCGATCAGTTGGCGGAAACGACTGAACTTGCGATCGAGTGCGCCGTGGACATCATGCACCGCGAAATCGACGATCGCCCGGTCGAGACCATCGATCCGCGCCAGCTTGCCACCGACCCCGGCGTTGTCGATTCGTCGGCGCGGGGCTGGCCGGCAGGCACACGACTGTTCGGTGCCATGAATGACGTAAGCGCAGCGCTGCCACACGCTGCCGCGACCTTCGTTGCAGCTGCCGTCCCTGGCGAGGGTGTCGCTGCCGATGCTCACGTGAATGCCGATGCCAGCACGGGAGTGGATTCAGGAACGCGTGCGCGGGCAGAGCTTGATGAAGCAGCGTTGCCAGTCCACGACGGGCGCATGCGATCGTGGCGGAGGCATGTGTTTCACGGTGTGGTCGGTGCCGGATATCGGCTGCATGTACTGATCGACCGTCAACTCTGTCGCCTGGTTTCTGTCGATGCCGACAAGCATGCTGTGTCAGACGTGCATTGTGACGACAGTCGAGGCAGGCTGCAGGCGCTGGGCTATGACGCCGTGCAGCGACGCCTGATCGTCAGGGCACGCGACGGTGCTTCGCGGCGACTGGCTGCAGGCGAATCATGGCAGCCCTGATGGCTTGCTCCGTCGGGGTACGTCGCAAGTGTGCGTCCTCGATCGCGCACGTTGAACGCGGATTCGTTCTGCCCGCGTTGATTCTCGCGCTGCTCGGCGGCAGCGCCCTGCTGCTGACATGGCCGGTGGCAAGTCCCGCTCTCGATGAGCGCTCGCGACGTCCGCTGGCGCGTGCGCGGCTTGCCTTGCTGGCACATGTCTCCGCTTATCCGGAGTCCTATGGCCCGCTCGGCGCCGGGCCGGGCCATCTCCCCTGTCCGGATTCGGATGGATTGCGGCGTTCGCGAGAGCTATCGAGCGTGGCTGCCTCGATGGCGTCGTTTTCCGGCGATGGGCCTGATCCGCCTTGTGGTACGGCGGCCGTGGCAATCGGGCACTTGCCTCGTCATGTCAGCCTGCCGGGTCGTCGCGAGCTCTTCCATGCGGAGGACGCGCAGCTCTGGTGGTACGTGGTATCCGCGGATTGGGTGAACAATCCCGCCCGTGCGGGAATTGCCGAGCGGGGTAGCGCGCCGCTGTCGGCAGCCGCACCCGGACTTGCGGCTGCCATCATCGACCCGAGCGCTCTGTCACTGCAGGAACGTCGCGAGCGTCTGCACGCGGCGCGAACGTCGAATCGTGTCGAAGACGCCGTCGCCCGCCTGCAAGGTGGTGCCACCGCAAGGGTATTCGTGCCCCTTGGGTTGCCGGCCGGCGGGCGAGTAGGTCAGTCGATCGTACCGGCGATCGTTCCCGCGATCGCTCTGACGCGAAAGGCCTTGCATCGGGCGGCGTCGTTGCGTGTTTCTGCCTGGCTCACCGAACGTGCTCGAATGGCAGCAGACTCTTTGCAATCCTGTGAGACAAACGCCACCGCCGTCTCGAATCTGCCTGCCCGTCACTGGATTCTCGACATCGATCCGGCAGCACCTTGTCGTCCTGTACGGGATACCGGAATTGCCGGGATCGAACTGGATGCCGTCTTGATCGAGCAGGTACCGGCCTCGCGACACTGGTTCGTGCGTGGCGGCTGGCATCGGCAACCACCGGTCACGACGGGAGCTGCGACCGTGTCCGGGTCTTCATCATGAAACGGTCGTGGCGACGTACCGACAAGGGCTTCACCTTGATCGAGCTTGCGGTGGTTCTGCTGGTGCTCGGGGTGTTGACCCGGGCACTGGTCACGCCACTCGGCACCGTGTTGCAGGAGCGTCGATACCGGGCAACCGATGATCAGCTCGAACGCGTGCGGCAGGCGCTCGTCGGCCACCTCGTGACCAGCGGCGTACTGCCCTGTCCGTTGCCGGGTTCTCTGTCGACTGTGACGGTCGCGATCGGAGTGATCGCCGGGCGCTGCAACGCGGGTGTCGGTGGCGTTCCCGCTCGCGTTCTGGGCGTTGCGGGTCCGATCGATCATGACGGGGCGTTGCTTGATAGCTGGGGTCGACGTCTCTTGTATGCCGTCAGCTTGCATAGCAGTCGTGAGCGTGGTGATGTCGATCAACCGGACTGGATTGCACCCGGCGAAGCGGCGGCGGTCGGCCTGTCGGAGCTGGATGCGGATCTCGTGCTCTGCCAGGCAGCGTTCTCTTCAGCTTGCCCTCGATCGGCCATGCGGGCCGATGCCATCGCGTTCGTCGTGTTGTCGAACGGTGCTGATGCGACGTCGCTGGATGCCCAGGCCGAGAACACTGATGGCGACACGGTCTTTGCCCTGGCGCCTCGATCGACTGTTGCCGGGCATCGCTTCGACGATCAGGTGATCTGGGCGTCGCGCAATGAACTCGCCTACTGGTTGTTACGCGCCGAGTGGCTTCCCTGAACCGGTGGCGCGTCAATCATCCTTCGGTACTGCCGCGAACAGGCGATGGAAATTTTCCGTGGTCGCTTCCGCCAGCTTCTCGAGCGAGATGTCCCGCAGTTGGGCGACGTGCTCGGCCGTGTGTCGGACGTAGGCAGGCTCATTGGTCTTGCCGCGATGCGGAACCGGTGCGAGGTAGGGCGCGTCGGTCTCAACCAGGATACGCTCGAGCGGGGTACGCCTGGCCACCTCCTGGATGGCCTTGGCGCTCTTGAAGGTCACGATGCCCGAGAACGAGATGTAGAAGCCGAGATCGAGCGCCTGTTCGGCAATGCCCCAATCCTCTGCGAAACAATGCATGACGCCACCGGCGTCGCGCGCACCGTGCTCGCGCAGCGTCTCCATCGTGTCGTCGGCCGCCGCCCGCGTGTGGATGATCAAGGGCAGTTCGGCACGGCGTGCCGTCTCGATGTGGCGGTGAAAACGCTCGTGTTGCCAGGCGAGGGCGCCTGCGCTACGCGCCGCGAGCGTCGATTCCAGAACGCCCTCGAAGCGAAAGTAGTCCAGCCCGGTTTCGCCGATTGCCACCACCTCGGGATCCGCGGCTGCATCGAGCAGTTCGTCGACGCCGGGTTCGTGACCGCTGGTCGTGGTCGGATGCACACCGGTCGATGCGCTGATACTTGCATGCGCTCGTGCCAGTGCGAGCACGTCGCCACGGTTCTCCCAGCTGGTGGCGATGCACAGTAGCCGTTTGACGTCGGCGTCCATGGCCTGTCGTAGAATGTCGTCGATACGGCCGTCGAAGTCGGGAAAGTTCAGGTGGCAGTGAGAATCGACGAGCTGCATGAAGGTCAGTCGGGCGGCGGGTGGGTCAGGCAGTGTAGCGGGGTCGAAGGTCCGAGTTTGCTTCATCGTCTGTTCGACCGTCAGTAACCGTCAATCATGTCCGCCAGTCAGAGTCTGAAGTTACTCATGGACCCATCGAACGACCCTGTAGCCCATGTCCGTCAACTCGGCCAGCGTGCGCGTCACGCAGCGGGCACGCTCGCGTCTGCACCGACGTCGGCCAAGAACGCTGCCTTGCGGGCCATGGCAGATAGTTTCGAGCGGCAACGCGACGTGCTGCTCGCTGCCAATGCGCTCGATCTTGCGCGGGCGCACGAGAAGGGCATCGATGCCGCCCTGCTCGATCGCCTCGAATTGACACCGGCGCGGGTTGACGCGATGGCGCAAGGTGTTCGCGATGTGGCGGCCCAGCAGGATCCGATCGGTTCGATGTCGGCCAGTGAGGTACGTCCGTCGGGCCTCGAGATCGCGCGCATGCGCGTCCCGCTCGGTGTCATCGGTGTCATTTACGAATCGCGGCCAAACGTCACCGCCGACGCCGCTGCTATCTGTCTGAAGGCCGGCAATGCGGTGATCCTGCGTGGCGGTACCGAAGCGGTCAACTCGAATCGGGCGATTGCGGCTTGTATTGCCGAAGGCCTCGAGCAGGCTGGCCTGCTCGCGGCGAGCGTGCAGCTGCTCGGCACCACCGATCGGGCTGCGGTCGGGGCCTTGCTCGCCCTCGACGAATTCATCGATGTGATCATCCCGCGGGGTGGCAAGGGCCTGGTCTCGCGCATAGCAGAGGAGGCTCGCGTCCCGGTCATCAAGCACCTCGACGGCATCTGCCACGTCTATATCGATCTCGGCGCCGATACCCTCGGTGCGCAGCGCATCGCGTTCGACGCGAAGACCTATCGCTACGGCATCTGCGGCTCGATGGAAACCCTGCTGGTGCATGCCGATGAGGCCAGTCGAGTGCTGCCCGCGCTGGCGCTCGCCTTCGAGACCCACGGCGTGACGCTCCGCGGCTGCGAGCGAAGCTGTATGCTGATGCCGGGAATACAAGCCGCGACTGCCGAGGACTGGGACACCGAGTACCTGGGTCCCCTCCTCTCTGTGCGTATCGTCGACGGTGTCGATGAGGCCATCGCCCACATCGCGCGCCACGGTTCCGGACATACCGATGCCATCGTGAGCAACGACGTCGCACGCTCCCGACAGTTCGTTCGCGAGGTGGATTCGAGCTCGGTTCTGGTCAATGCCGCCACGTGTTTCGCCGACGGTGCCGAGTATGGACTCGGTGCAGAAATCGGCATCAGTACCAATCGCATGCATGTGCGTGGGCCGGTCGGGGTGCTTGGACTGACTTGCGAGAAGTACGTGGTAATCGGAAACTACACGACGCGAGGTGACGTCGAGTGGCCGCCGACGTCGACGTGAACGAGCGCATCGGACTGTTCGGCGGAACGTTCGATCCGGTTCACTTCGGGCACTTGCGCGTTGCGCTCGAACTTGCCGAAACCTATCAGCTGGAGGAACTGCGCCTGCTGCCGGCGCACCGGCCGGCGCATCGGGGCCCGACCGGTGCAACCTCGTCTGAACGGATCGACATGCTCGAAATGGCGGTCGAAGGCGTTCCCGGTCTGACCGTGGATACGCGGGAGGCACGGCGCGATGTGCCGACCTATACGGTCGATACGCTGACTGGCCTCAAGGCCGAGCACAGAGATGCCACGTTGTTGTTCTTCCTCGGGCGTGATGCCTTTGCCGGCTTCCCTGACTGGCATCGGCCGGACACCATCCTGACGCTGGCCAACCTGATAGTCGTCGAGCGACCGGGCGAGCGCTTGCCGCCCAGGGCGCTGGCGCTGCTCGACCAACAGCGACAGGCAAACGGCGAGCGCATCCGCACGGGTGGGGCGGGTGTCATCGAGCGAGCCAATGTGACGCAGCTCGCCATTTCGGCAACGGATATCCGGCAGCGGGCAGCCGATGGGCGGAATCTCAGATTCCTGTTGCCGGAATCTGTTCGTCATTTCATCGTGGAACGCGGCTTGTATCGCACGTCGGCTCCCTTATGATGGGGGAGAGTGGAGCCTCGCAAGCAGGCGACGCATTGAATTGTCGGGAGGTTGCGGCGCAGAAGCGCCCGTGGCGAATTCCGTTGGAGGCAGGCTTATTTCGGGTTTGAACAGCGAGCAGGTAACGGCCCTTGCCGTCGCGGCGCTCGAAGAACTGAAGGGTGTCGAGATCACGGTCATCGACATTCTCGGCAAGTCGAGCATTGCTGACGCCATGTTGATCGCGACCGGGACGTCGCAGCGACACGTGCGCTCGCTGGCCGAAAACGTCCGCCTGGCCGCGAAGGATGCCGGGCACCCGCCGCTCGGTGTCGAGGGCGATGACCGGAGTGATTGGGTGCTGGTCGATCTCGGTGATGTCATCGTGCATGTCATGACCGAGGAGAAACGCGAATTCTATTCGCTCGAGAAGCTCTGGTCGGTCGGTCCGGACGACGAGGCAGCCCGCACCATGGTCGGGCCGGACGAATTGTCCGATGACGACTTGACGGGCCCGAACGTCTCTCGTCAGGCGCGTTGACGGCGGACGATCCCGTCTCATTCCGGCGTTACCGCGCGTGAAGCTCGGCATTGTCGCCGTCGGCAAACGCATGCCAGGATGGGTTGACGCCGGAATTGACGAGTACGCGAAGCGGCTGCCGCCTTACTGGCGCTTCAAGCTTGTCGAGGTGCCTGCAGTTGCCAACGGTGAGGTGGAGAAGCGTAAGGCGCGCGAAGGCGAGGCCTTGCTTTCGAGCTCCACGAACACCTATCGAGTTGCACTCGACGAGCGCGGTCGCTGCCACGATACCGCCGCCTGCGCCGCCCGGCTCGAACACTGGCAGGGACTGGGTCGCGATGTGGCCCTGCTGATCGGCGGTGCCGACGGCTTGCATGCCGATGTGCTGGCCGCTGCCGACGAAACCTGGAGTCTGTCGGCATTGACCTTCCCGCATCCGCTGGTTCGTGTGATCCTGGTCGAGCAGCTCTATCGGGCCCAGTCGCTGCTGTCTGGCCACCCCTATCATCGTGCCTGAGGCCGGGGGCTATGCCGTGCAAGGTCCTGGCGCCCGGTCTGTCGCCTCGATCAGGGGCAGGTGGTGGTGCGTCACTCTGAGCCCGTAGATATCCCGTCGAAGCACCGCTACAGTAATGTGGTCGGCATTCCGTTTTACGAGACGGCGCGCCTGCTCGACGCTGCGGGTGTGCTGGCCGATAACGGTTGAACCGTCCGGCACTCGACTTGCCGGCTTTCTCCTCACCCATCGTCCTGACCTCGACGCCAAGCCGACACATGACTGCAGAGCTGCTGATCAACGTGACGCCACAGGAAACGCGCGTCGCGACCGTGGAAAACGGCATGCTCGTCGATATCCGGATCGAACGTGTCCAGAAGGTCGGCCTGGTCGGCACCTTGTTCCAGGGGGTGGTGCGCCGGGTATTGCCGGGCATGGAGGCTGCCTTCGTGGATATCGGCCTTGAGAAGGCGGCTTTCCTGCATGTCTCGGACGTCGTCGCCGCGCGCTTGCCGGACGAGCAAGGGGAGCGCAGCCATCAACCGATTGCCCGCGTGCTCAGGGAGGGCCAGACGCTTGCCGTGCAGGTGGTCAAGGATCCGCTCGGCAGCAAAGGCGCACGGGTGACCACGAATCTGACCGTGCCGTCGCGCTACCTCGTGATGATGCCGCACGAACACGGCATCGGCCTGTCGACCCGCATCGATGACGAGGACGAACGTGAACGATTGCGCGCACTGGTCGAGACCTTGCGTGGCGATTCCAAGGTGGGTTACATCGTGCGCACCGCCGCCGATGGCGCGCCGAGCGAAGCGCTCGCCGACGACATGGCTTATCTGGCCAAGGTGTGGGCCGGCGTGCAGTCGCGGCGCGAAGCCCTGGCGCCGGGCGAGGTCATCTTTCGGGATCTGCCATTGGTTCTGCGCATGCTTCGCGACAGTCGTGATGAAGATCTCGAACGCATCCGTATCGATTCGCGTGAAAGCTATCAGCAGTGCCACGATTTCTGTGAAGAGTACGTCCCGGAACTGGCGACACGGGTCGAACACTATCCCGGCGAGCGACCGGTCTTCGATCTGCACGGCGTGGAGGACGAAATCGAACGCGCGCTCAATCGCAAGGTGCCGTTGAAGTCCGGCGGCTACCTGGTCATCGATCAGACCGAGTCGATGACGACCATCGACATCAATACCGGCGGCTTCGTCGGGCGACGGAACCTCGAAGAGACCATCTTCAAGACCAACCTCGAGGCGGCGCAGGCCATTGCACGTCAGCTTCGTCTGCGCAATCTCGGCGGCATCATCATCATCGATTTCATCGACATGACCGAGGCAGAACATCGCCGCCAGGTATTGCGGGCGCTCGAGAAGGCGTTGGAGCGCGATCGTTCTCGAACACAGCTGAGCGATGTGTCGGTGCTTGGCCTGGTCGAGATGACGCGCAAGCGCACGCGCGAAAGTCTGGAGCAGGTGCTGTGCAGCGAGTGCACGACCTGCGGCGGCCGCGGCATGCAGAAGACTCGCGAGACCGTCGGCTTCGAGATCACACGCGAGATCATCCGTCAGGTACGACAGTTCGAGATCGAATCCATCACTGTACTGACAGCGCTCGAAATGGTGGAGTGGTTTACCGAGGAGCGCTCGGACGATCTTGCCGGGCTCGAGGACTTTGTCGGCCTGCCGGTGCGCTTGCAGGGTGAGCAGTTCTACACGCGAGAAGAGTATGACGTCGTCCTGCGCTGACGGTGGCCGCGCGCGATGATCCTGCTTGCCGCGCGCTCGTTTGCGCGGGTTGTCCTGCTGATTCTGTGCGTGCTGCTGATCGTCTTTGCCGTACTCACGCTCTTGGCGCGTCTGCTGCTGCCGATGGCGGGCGACTACAAGGCGACCGTCGAGACGCGACTCGGCGACTATCTGTCGCGTCCGGTGTCGATCGGCGAGTTGCGTCTGGCCTGGCGACGGCACGGCCCCGAGCTCCGGATCGAGGATGTCTTCGTCTACGAATCAGAGTCGCGCAGCCTGTCGTTTCGTGAGCTCCGCCTCGATCTCGATGTCTTCGGATCGATTGCCCGCCGCACGCCGATCATCGATGAGCTGACCCTGGTCGGAGCAGATCTCACGATCGATTACGAGGGTAACGAGCGCTTCACACTGCACGGCAGCGATTCCGTCTCACTGTCCGTCGATGAAACGGCTCCGGCCGCGTCGAGCGATGCGGATGCTGTCGACCGTGACCTGGCCGCCGACAATGGTGCGGGTCTGGATGTGATCGGCTGGCTCTTCGATGCACGCCGGGTGGGACTGCTCGAGACCCACCTGACAATCAACGATCAACGAAGTGGCCAGCAGATCGAGCTGAGCGAGCTGAACGTCCGCGCGGAAAACGTGGGTTCGTTGCACCGGCTCCGGGTCGACGTGACATTGCCTCCCGCCGTCGGGTCAAGACTCGAGGCGGGTATCGATCTCGATGGCTCGAGCCGGCGGCTCGGGGAATCCTCCGGCAGCGTCTTCCTGAAGGCGACCGATCTGCATGTGGCGGGCGGAAAGGTGCTTGGCGTCGGTGCTCTGGGAGCGCTCCTGAGTGCGGCGGAGAGTGGCACCGACGAAGCGGTGGCAGACCTGCTCGAGCGCTTCCAGACCGATGCGCAACTGGAGATCTGGGGGAACTGGGACAGCGGCAGCATCACGGATGCGCGCTCTCGCGTGACGCTCGAGGATGCCAGGCTCGTCGATCCTGGCGCTCGAACGATGCCACAGCCACTGTTCGAACGCCTCGATGCCGATCTCGCCTATCGAGACGAGGCTCCCGGCTGGCGCATCGAGGCAGACCGCGTCGAGTTGTCCGACGCGGGCGAGTCGATCGTCATCGAGGACCTGGACATCGGCCGAGGTGCAAGAGACTCCGGTGAGTGGCATGTGCGCGCCGGTGGCGAGAAACTGCCGGTTGCGCTGGCGATGCGGGTACCTGCGGCGCTCTACGGCGATCGCTTGCCCGGTCTGCTGGCGTCGGGAAATCTGTCGAGCTGGTCGCTCGATATCAGTAACGGCGTGCACAAACCGAGTGTGAGTCTCGAAGCCGCCGCAGCGTCATTGCGATTTCCGGCGGGGATGGGGTATCCGGGCATCGAGGCGTTCGATGCCGAGCTTGCCGTAATCGATAATCGCGGCAAACTTGTGCTGAGCGGCCGCGATACCGCACTTGTCTTTGACGACAGGCGGCTCGAACTTGCCTCGATCGATGCTGCGTTCGAGATCGACGGGCAAATCCCGGATCAATGGCGAGCTGATGGCCGCGTCAGTGTCGAGCAGGCATCGATCGCGATGACGTCGCGTGTCGGCCTTACGCTGGACGCGTCGCTGTCACCGACAGTCGATTTGCAAGGCCGATACAGCATCGCTGATCTGGCCGACGTGCCGCCCTGGTTGCCGATGCTTGGCGCAAGCCCGTCCCTGGGTCGCTGGTTCGAACGGGCCTTCGTTGGCGGACAGGCAGAGAATGGCGAATTCAACTGGTTCGGCCGACTCGCCGACTTTCCTCACGCTGACGGCGGCGGCGCGCTGACGTCCAGCTTCGATCTCGTCGCGGGCGAGCTCGCCTATCTGCCTGGTTGGCCGCACGCGCGTATCGCGAGCGGCCGGGTCGAGCTCGATGGTGTGCGCTTGCGCGCGTTCACCCGCGAAGCGAGGCTCGATGACATGCAGATCTCCCGGGCCGAGGCGCGTATCGACAACCTCTTCAAGCCGGCACTTGCCTTCGAGGCATCCGGAAGTGCCGGCTTGCAGGCACTTGTCGACTTCGGGCGTGACGGTCCCCTTGCGTCGATTCTCGGCGGGGTGCTCGTCGATACCAATGGTAGTGGTACTGCAACCATGGATATCGCCATCGATATGCCCTTGTCATCGGCAACCCGGACTGCTGAGCCCGTGCCCGGCAGCGCGACCGGTCGCGCGGTCGGGGAAGCCGGACTCGCGCTCGACGGCTCGCTCTTTCTCGACGGCAATTCGCTTGGCGATGACCGCGCCGGCCTGACCATCGAGGACGCCCGCGGCGCGATCGGCTTCAACGAGTCGGGTATTCGCATCGGCTCGTTCCGGGCCAGTCTCTGGGGACGACCGGTCACGATCCGCGGGGCGAGTAGTGGTCGTGGTGCCGGCGCGAACACGGAAGTGCAGGTAAGTGGCGTGCTCGAGGCATCGGACGTGTTGTCGCACTACGCCATTCCGCTCGACCGTTTCGTGCGCGGCGCGTCGCTTTGGAACGTGGTGCTGAGCGCGCCCCACTCGAGTGAACGTCTGGCCAGCGAAGGTGTGCGTCTGCTCGCGACCAGCGATCTCCTCGGAACCGAGCTGCTATTGCCGGTGCCGCTCGCGAAATCTTCGGGCGATGCGACACGGATCTCGGTGACGACGGCCTTTCGCGACGGTGAGGATCGCGCGCTCTGGCGTATCGATACGGCGCATCCGCTGAGACTGGCCATCGACGTCGATGCCAGCGGCCTGCTCGCGCTCGGCGCCCGTCTCGGTGAAGGTCCCTTGAGTACGCCGGCAGAGGGTATCCGTGTCGACGGACACGCGAAGCGTCTGTCGCTCGATGGTTGGGCGACGGCTGTGGCCCAATTGATCGAGGATCTGCCCGTCACCGCAGGCGAGCCCGCGCCGCTTTTGCCGATATTCGCCGATCTCACGACCGATGCCTTGCTCGCCGGGACCGACTCGCTTGGACCGGCAACGCTGGTGGCGACGACAGACGAGCGTTATCTCAATGGTCTGGTCGAGAACGAACACGTGGCTGGCAGCGTGCGTTATCCGCGGCTGCACTGGCAACGCGAGCGGCCGGCACGTGTCCGCATCGATCACATCGACAAGGCGTTCATCGATGCGCTTGCCTCGGCGGACGACGTGCAATCCGGCGAGGATGAGGTGTCCGCGCCGCTCGACCCGCGCCTGCTGCCCGCGATGACGGGCCATGTCAGCTCGCTTGGCTGGGACGCGCTCGCGCTCGAAAATGTGCGCTTCGACGTGTCACCGACCGACGCCGGTATCACTTTCGTCGCCGCGGGAGCGTCACGCGGTGCGACGACCTTCGATCTGCAGGGGCACTGGCGATTGCGCGACGGTGCAAGCGACCGAGCGGTGCGCGCCGGCGCCCATGAGAGCGCTGTCGAACTGGTCGTTTCCGGTGAGGATCTCGGACTTGGACTGTCCGCCGTCGGTTACCCCGATGTGCTCGACGAGGGCAATGGCGTGCTGCGCGCCGATATCGGCTGGCGAGCACCGCTCTATCTGCCAGAAATAGCGGCGCTCGCCGGTGGCGGCAGCTTCGATATCGAACGCGGCAGTATTCTGCCGATCGATCCGGGTGCGGCGCGACTGGTCGGGTTGTTTGCGCTGCAGTCGCTGCCGCGTCGCCTGAGCTTCGACTTCAGCGACATGACCTCCGACGGTTTGGCGTTCGAACGCGTCAACGGTGAAATCAGTCTCGATCGGGGCATTGTCGGCGTGAACCTCGTGCAACTGACCGGGCCCATCGGTGTGATCGATGTAACCGGTACATCGAACCTCGTGGCCCGTGAGTACGATCAGCAAATCACCGTCTTGCCGCGCATCAGCGCCGCCTTGCCAATCATCGGCATGCTGTCCGCAGGTGCCACGGGCGGCATCAGTGCGTTGGTGGCGGGCGGGCTGCTCAAGGCGATCGGACTCGATGTCGATCGGATCGGTTTGCAGCGACACGCCCTGACCGGGAGTTTTGACGAACCGGTGTTCAGATCATTGGCGTCATCGCGACGCTCCCGACCCTGATCGGGTAGCCCAGGGCAGTGTGAGCAAAGGTGCACCCTGGCCCTCCGAGGTCGTCCAGAGCAATCCGTCAGTGGAAAGTGCCAGCGCCTCGGCCTGCTCGAGCCCATGCCGTCTCAGCGAAATGCCCGGACGAGACAGTGTCTCACTCCAGTCTTCGCCGTCAACGCGTCGATAGCAACGCACCTGACGATAGGTCAGCAGGCAGGCTGATGTGTTGTCTTCGGCAATGTCGAAGGCCGTGGGCTGTTCGAGATCGACGCCGGCCAGGGCAATCGCGAAGCGTCCCTCGATCGAGCGCTTCGGCTCGGCCAGTGTCGTGACCCGGCGCGCGACACGCAGGGCCTCTGTTTCGCCTGGTGTATCTGCGTCGTCGGCAAGCGAGAGCGTATAGACGCCGCCTGCCGATGCTACACCGTCGACGGGAGCTGACTTGACTAGCAACCAGGCAGTCAGCGTTGATGCGTCGACGCCGACGGCTTCGACATCGTGCGGCCCGTCCTCATAGCGAAAGCGGACGGTGCGAGCGACGTCGAGGGTGTGTGCTGCCGGAGTTGTTTCGCTCAAGGGCAATGGCGGTTCGCGAACCAGATGAAGTGCGTATTCGCCGTAGCGGCGCCGGTTGTCGCCGGTGTCGGCGATCAACAGCCACGGTTCGTTGTCCATGACCAGCGTTGCCAGGTCTTCCCAGTCGCGATTCGGTACCGGCACCGACCACTCTCCCAGGCGTTCTCCGTGCCGTGACAGGGCGTGCAGGACGGCCGCATGTCCGCTGTCGTTGATCGCCCAGAGTATCGCCGGATCACGGCGGGAAACGGCCAGTCCACTGGTTTCCGTCAAGAGTGCGGAATCCAGTCGCGCACCGCGCGATGGTCGGCGCGGCAGAGACCGGGGTTCCGGCAGCGTTGCGAGGCTGGATGCCGCTGGTGTCGATGTATCGGGTACTGAGCCTGATGCCGGCGCGTTCTCGGTCGAGGATGCCACGCGCTCGGCAGGCGTACTCACGGCCGCCGATGGGCGTTGTGACAAGGGCGTGCAGGCGACCAGCAGCATGGCCATCGTGATCGTCATGAGCGATGCGGCGCTACCGGGCGCCGTTCGATGCTGTGCGCGCTGCAGACGTCTCGTCGGCCTCATTGGCCAGTCCGGTCTCCACCGTCGTCAGGTTCTGTCCCGGACGACGGTTCTTCATCATGAGCGGTCATGGTCTCGCGTAGCTGACGAAAGAGCTCGCGAGCGGCGGTGGGTGTGCGCCCCTGTTCACGTTCGGCGAGCGCTTGCTTTTGACGTTGTCGCAGGCGCTGACGATCGGCCGCAGGATAGGCGTCGAGGAAGGCTGTGAGTGCGTCCGAGGCGCTCTCGTCCGGGGTTCCGCCGAGCAATCGATCTCGCCAGGCCTCGATGCGATGGTGGCGCTCGCCGCTGGCGCGGGCGGCACGCGCCAGCCGATCGAGAGCGGCCTGAATCGGTTCGATATCGACGCGTCTCAGTCGTTTGGCGAGAAAGCCGAGCTGGCGTTTGCGAGCGCCATGCTGACGAATCGCTTGCAGATCCTCGATTGCCTTGACGATATCGTCGTCGAGCGGAATCGTCGCGCGTTCCGCCCGTCCGAGTTCGGCGAGTTCGCGTCCCAGTTCACGAATGGCATCGGCCTCGCGCTTGCGGTGGCTCTTGCTCGGTTCGAGCGACTCGTCTTTCGGCTCGTCCGATGTGCCGTCAACGCCCGTCACTTTGTAAACTTGCGTCTCAACGTCAGCTTCTTGTCGCGATTCGGGTGAAATACCGTTGTTTTTTCGCGACATAAGCGCTTTAATGCAGGTTGTGGTCAAGGCGACCGATAGCAACGGGAATCCGGGGAACCGGGCGGGCAGTCGACATGCGTCACCAGCGGTATTCGGTTGCCATGATAGCTTCCCTGACGCTGTGCGGCTCGTTCGGTGCGGCAGCCGACAATCGAGCCTTCGACACCTCACTCGAGTCGGGTGGTGGATTGTCGGGCGGAGCTTCGTCGCGCGGCAATGCACTCGGCGTTGATGCCCCGGGTCTGTTCGCCCTCGATGCGAGCCAGGTCGATCCTATCCGCTTCACCCGCCTGCCACGAGAGCTTGCCGAACACTTGCCCGGGCCGGTTTCCGCGTCGCAGAGAAGCACCGAGTTCTCGTTTTCATTGTCACCGGGCCGCTTCGATTTCTCCCGTCAAGGTGGCTACGGTCTCGGTTCCTTGTTCAACGATCCGGAGGTGGCGGTCGGCCGAGCGTCGTCAAATCGCTACCGCCACAAGCTCGACGACTCGAAGCGCGATCTGACGACGGGCCTGAACGATGGATTTCGCTATTCTGCGGGCATTCGCATCGAGCATGAAGATGCCGACATCGATGGCACGCCGTATGTGAGTTCGAGCCTTCTCGGCTTGTCTTACGGTCGGCTTGGTCGACTCTGGTATGGCGGAATCGATGTCAATCTCGAGCAGTTCGTCGATGATCCGGATGGGGTCGATCAACCGGACGTTCTGTCGCTCGACGTGACCACCGGTCGTCGCCTCGGCATCACCGGACTCGGCGCGAGCTCGCCGTTGTGGTTGCTGAGCCTGCAAGGCGACTTCGACCTGCTCGATGCCGGAGCCGACGAGACCGTGGATACGGAGGCTGACTGGTATCTGAACCCCAGTCTGTTCTGGCAGCACCCCGGCTTCACCTTTTCGGCACAGATGCAACTTCCAGTCGAGTCCGCCCTCTCGTCAACCGATGACGAAGAGGACCCCGACTACCGCCTCCGCGCCATCTTCGAGAAGCGCTTCAAGTAGGGCCGACTTCGGCAAGATTCTCTATTTTTCGGCTTCGGCTTCGAGCGGCTTCAGTTCGATGTCGCCAACCCGGTTCTTGAGTCTGGACAGACTCATGCGTGCAACCAGCTTGTCACGCTTGCGTTGTTCCAGTTGAATGGGCAGGTAGTCGAACGACGGCGCGAACCAGGTATAGGATGTCCGGCTGCTGCCGTCGGCGTTCTCCCCCTTGACACGAAGCGTCTCGATCTTGCCCATGCTGGTGTCCAGCACATCACGCCCTTCGTTGCTGAAGCGCATGTTCTTCAGCTTGCCATTGTCGAACACCTTGAATTCGATCTGCTCGATGCCGTGACGGAGCGCGTTCATGATGGCAAGCGTTACCGATAGTCGATCGTGAACCGGCGTATCGAAGGCCATCGTATCTTCCTTGCCCCGGCGCGTGAAATCGATCGACTGATCCTCCCAGTCAAATAACGCATCGACGCTGCGCTGTCGTTCCTCGTCCTGGCGGAAACGATAGCTGATGGGGCGAATCTCAGCGCCTCCCTCGATCGATACGACCTCGAACATGCTCGTTTCCTTGATCCGGCCACGACCGGTCAGCTTGAACACGCCGGTGGGTCTTGTGGACAGTTCGTAGCGCCATTGCTCGCCCTCCTGCTCGAGCGAGAGTTGTGCGCTACCTGCCGTGACCACGTTGTTGCCTACGCTATAGACGACTTCGAACGGTGCTATGTCGTCCGCCTGGAGCGTTTCCGCGCGAAGCTCCGAGCCGGGCAACCCGCCGACAGCGGCAGCGATGAGGCCCAGGCAATGGATACCCAGACAGGTGGCGATGGCGAAATGTCTGGGGTGGATACGGCGGCGCTGGCAGGTCGGCTTGGTCATGGAGTCTCGCTGATGTTGACCGCCGTTCCCTGGAGAGAGCGTTCGATCGCGTCGATATAGAGGGGATGTTCCGAGGCCAGCACGCGGGCACCCAGGGAGTCAGGCGTGTCGCCTTCGAGAACCGGCACGCGAACTTGTGCGATGACCGGGCCGGCATCGAGTTCCGCCGTGACCAGATGAACGCTGGCGCCGTGCTCGTGCTCGCCGGCTTCAAGCGCTCGTCGATGCGTATCGAGCCCCGGGAACTTCGGCAACAGCGAGGGATGGATATTGAGCATGCGACCCTCCCAGGCCTCGACAAGTTCCGAACCAAGTACCTGCATGAAGCCCGCCAGCAGAATCCAGTCGGGTGCACGACTGGCGAGTGTCTGGCCGAGAGCATGGTCGAAATCGGCTCGGCTCGGAAAGACCCCGCGCGGGACGATCTCCGTTGGCAGACCCCGTTCGTGTGCCGCCGCCAGGCCAGGTGCATCGGGCCTGTCGGCGATCACGGCGACAACCTCGGCGTCGAGACGGTGCGATGCACAGGCGTCTGCTATCGCGAGCATGTTCGAACCTCGGCCCGAAATCAGGATCGCGAGTCGCGGTTTCACGAGCGGCCTCACCCTGCGCTGCTTCGCCGTGCGGTGGGGGACAACCGTCGCGCTTCGGCGTCAGGCAAGGAGATCAGGGCTCGCCAGGGAACCTGCGTAATGCACGCGCGGTGCGGCGCCGTTCGCTGGAGCGCTCACGATAGTGCCTATCGGCCAGGCCCTCTCGCCGTGTTCCGCAAGTAGCTCGATCGTCGCGTCCACATCGGCGCGCGGTAGCACCAGCGCCATGCCGATGCCGCAATTGAAGGTGCGGAGCATTTCATCGCAAGCGATGCGATCGCCGTCGCGAAGCCAATGGAAGATCTCGGGCAAGGCCCAGCTCGAAAGATCGATCTGTGCATCGTGTGCTGCCGGCAAAACCCGTGGCAGGTTCTCGCTCAGACCACCGCCGGTAATGTGTGCCATGGCGTGGAGACTGACGTTCTGGTGTTCGATCAGCGCGCGTATGGCGCGGACGTAGATGCGGGTCGGTTCGAGCAGAGCGGTGCCGAGCGTCCGGCCGTCGCCGAGCGTCTGTTGGAGATTCTCACCGTTGATTCGGCGCCGTATCAGCGAATAACCGTTCGAATGCGGCCCGGAAGAGGCCACGCCGAGAATCACGTCGCCCGCGATGACGGCACTGCCGTCGATGATCGAGGCCTTCTCCACGATGCCCACGGCAAAGCCCGCGAGATCGTAGTCGTCGCCGGCGTAGAGACCGGGCATTTCGGCCGTTTCGCCACCGAGCAGCGCAGCCCCTGCCAACTCGCAGCCCCGCGCGATGCCGCGGATGACGTCGGTGGCGCGCGCCACGTCGAGATGTCCGCTCGCGTAGTAGTCGAGAAACCACAGCGGTTCGGCGCCGGTAACGAGAATATCGTTGACGCACATGGCGACCAGATCGATGCCGATCGTCTCGTGACGGTCGAGCTCGATCGCCAGACGGAGCTTGGTGCCGACTCCGTCGGCACCCGACACCATGACGGGTTCGCTAAATCCCGTTGGCAGCTCGAACAAGCCACCGAAGCCGCCGATACCGCCCAGAACACCGGCGCGCCGGGTGCTGGCGACGAGCGGGCCGATCTGCTTGATCAGGGCATTGCCGGCGGCAATATCGACACCCGCATCGGCGTAGGTCAGGTGGCTTGCTGGAGCACGTCGGGACATGGAGGGCAAAGGCCGGAAGGGTGGTGACAACGACGGATAGCAGACTGCACAATAGGCGGATGATACGCCTCCCTGCGGTTCTCGCCTTGTCGACCTTGCCCCACCTGTTGGCGGCATTCGTGCTGCTGCAAATGTTGCTGACGGCACCTGCCCATGCGCAAGGTGACCCGTGGAGCGCCGAAGTCGCCGTGGCCGACCGGAGTATCGATGAGCAGCGTGCCGCACAGACCCTCGCTCTCAGGCAGGTATTGCTCGCCAATAGCGGTGACAAGACGCTGCTCAATCGCGACGACATCCGGGCTGCACTCAGAAGTGCCGATAGCTGGATAGAACGATTCGACTACCGGGCCCCGACCCCGGGTACGGTGATCGCGCCGGGGACGCCGTTGACCGATCGCGTCCGCGAGAGTGGCGAGGCAACGCAGCTGATGCTGGTGCGTTTTGATCGTCAACGTCTGCGCGATCTGATTGCGGGTGATGCTGACCCTGCCGAGGGCGCAGCGATCGCCGACGGGGGCGCCGAGGGCAGCACTGAAGAGGCTGTCGACCCGTTTGCAAACCTGGATTCGGCACTGGTCTGGCTCCTTGTCGAAGACGGTCGCCGCGCCATCATGGTCGGTGATCCGGCCGCTGTGAACGTGCGCGCGCGAGCGCGGGAGATTGCCGGTGCGCGTGGCGTGACCCTGCGCTACCCGAGTGGCGATGATGAGGATCGGGCGGCACTGAGCGTTGCGGATATCCAGCAGGATCGCGTGCCGCGACTGCGTCTCGCCTCGGAGCGCTACGGTGAGCCCGTGGTGCTGGTCGGCCGGTTGGCGCGCGATGGCCTCGACGCCTGGATTGGCAACTGGATCCGGTTCTCGGCCGATACGGCCGAAAGCCAGAGTTTCACGACCAGCACACTGGACGAAGCACTGCAATCGGGAGTCGGCTTTCTCACCGCCACGAGTACCCGCGTAGACGACAGCTTCGCCTACGGCGGTGAGGCTTCTTCCGATGCCGAAGCACTGGTCTGGTTCGGTGCGGTCGACACGGTCAATGCCTATGCGACCGTACTCGACTTCCTGTCCGGCGTCGCGGGTGTCGGCACGGTCTATCCAAAGGAAATCGATGATCGCGGCATGGTCTTCACGGTCGTGCCAAGAGGCGCATTGCCGTCCATCGCTCGAGCGGCCGAAACCCAGCGTTGGCTGCGCCGCACCTCGCCGCCGGACGTCGGATTCGATCCGGCGTTCGAGAATGCCACGGGTTCGGTGACCGATCTCAGGCGCAGCGACCAGCGCTTCGCTCGACCCGCTCCTCGCCCGTCTGTCGTTCCGCTGGCCCGCAACGCCGAGCTTGCATTCGACTATCTGCGTTGAAGCCAGTCTTCGCATCGCCGGCCGCGACGACGCTCCCGATAACCTGATCGCCTCGAATCCGTGCACCCACAGCTGACACTGCCACTGGACATGGCGCCGGCAACGTCGTTCGCGACGTTTCACGTCTGTGCCGGCAATGCGGTGGCGCATCGTAGTGTGGCGGCCTTCATCGAAGGTGCTTCGGCAGAGCGGCAGATCTTTCTCTGGGGTGAACGTGGCGCCGGCAAGTCACACCTGCTGAGTGCGGCCTGTCAGCAGATAAGTGCCGAGGGGTATCGCATCGCTTACCTGCCAGCTGCATTGGCGGCTCACCCGGATGCACTCAACGGCCTCGAGCAATGTGAGCTTGTCTGTATCGACGATGTTCATGCACTCGAACCCGGCGCCGAGTTCGATCTCTGTCGTTGCATCGATCGCTGCCGATCGGCAAGCACGATGCTCCTGTTCGCAGCCGAGCAGCCACCGGAGAATCTGCGACTTGCGCAGCCCGAGCTCGCTACCCTGCTTGATCTCGGACCGCGCTACCGCGTCGGTGCTCTTGAGGGCGACGCACTCCGGGACGCGCTGCAATGCGAGGCCGTCGGTCGGGCGCTTGCGCTCGGCGATGACGTCATCGATTACCTGTTGAAGCACTTTCCGCCGAACATGGCGGCGCTGCGGCCTGTCATCGATCGACTGGATGCGGCTTCTCTACGAGAGAAACGGCGCGTAACGGTCCCGTTCGTGAAGCAGACACTCGCGTCAATCACCGCCGAGCGGTAAGTGCGACAGTCAACTTGCCAGAGAGGCGGTGTAGCGTGCATAGATGGCCGTTCCGCCGAACAGCAGCAGTGAGAACAACACCGTCACCGCCCCGAGCCAGGCCGTCCCTGCCGCGGCGTTGAACCAGGCGTCGACGCCGAGCATGAAGTACAGCATGCTGAGAAAATTTACCCACTGGTGCGTGTAGCGACGCCCGTGCAACAAACCGCGCAGCGGGAAGAGCAAGGGCACGGCCAGAGCGATGATCGGGAACGCTCGTGGCATCGTCAGTGGCGGTGCAATCCAGGTGAACCAGTTGAGGATCACGAGGAGCAGACCGAAGTAGCCGACGAGCGTCGAGATGCGACCGGCACGGGCGCGCTTAGGGTCGGCCAGTCGGGGCTTTTTCATGCCGATGCCGCGAGCCTGTCGGCAAGCGTCGCGACGCGTGCGCCGAGTGCGCGACAGAGGGCTTCCTCGACGTTGTCCAGCGGTGCGTCCCCAGCTTCTCCGGACACGTGGCTCGCTCCGTACGGCGTGCCGCCTCGACTCGTCTGCATCAGACCCGGGTTCGAGTATGGCAGGCCGACGATGAGCATGCCGTGATGCAATAGTGGCACCATCATGGTAAGCAGCGTTGCCTCCTGGCCACCGTGCATGCTGCCCGTCGACGTGAACACGGCGGCGGGTTTGCCGGCGAGTGTTCCGGCCAGCCAGCAGGTCGTGGTGCCGTCGATGAAATACTTCATCGACGCCGTCATGTTGCCGAAATGGGTGGGGCTGCCGAGCACCAGGCCGTCGCAGTTCGCCAAGTCTGTGAGCGTCGCATAGGGTGCGCCAGTATCCGGTACCGCATCGACACGCGGCGCGTCGAGCGCGCCGACCGGCGGGGTGCCACGAAGAAAGGCTTCGGCACCGTCCACCCGTTCCACACCGCGGGCAACCTGCAGCGCCATGCGTTCGGTATTGCCGCTGTTGCTGTCGTGTAGAACCAGAATCTTCGTTGTCATGTCACCGGAATACGGGTCGGTCAGCTGTGGAATGATTGCGTCGATTACGAGCACTGTTACGTATCGGCGGCGGTAGTGTGTCACAGCGACCGCGACGAACCGTGACGCGGGCGAGGGCTCCGCCACGACAGCGTTCATCCGGGTATGTGAAACGCCGATAGCGGTGGCACTCAGCCACTCCTCGATACTGCGTGCTCACTGAAAACGCCAGTCGTTTTGCCGACCCACATACGGGCAGACTCGATCTTGAAGCCGTGCTCGATGGCCTGTTGACCGATGGCTTGATCGAGGACGGCAATGCCGAGCTGCTGCGCTCTCTCGCGCGCACCGGAGACGCTGGCACGGCGGATGCCAAGGCAAGGCGGGCACCGGGTGGCGCGCTCGAGCGAATCGCCGCGAGTGGCTGGAAGTGTGCGCGTGAGGAGACGCGCACGATCGACCTCGACTTCCTGACGCGCTGGCTCGCGAAGAAGGTGGATCTGCCCTGGAAGCGGATCGATCCTCTGAACATCGACGTTCCGGCGGTCACCGCTGTTGCCTCTCACGCCTACGCGACGCGTTTCAATGTCATCTGCATAGAAGCTGCGTCCGACTACGTCGTGTTCGGCACGGCCGAGCCTTTCCGCAAGGACTGGCAGCAGGAGATGACGCAGGTCTTGCAGAAGGAGATTCGTCTCGTCATCTGCAACCCCGACGACATTCGGCGATACCTGGTCGAGCTGTACACGGTCTCGAAGTCGGTACTGGGCGCAAAGCAGGAAACACGACGCGACGCCAGCACGGCGGTGCAGAATCTCGAGCAACTCATGGAGCTCGGGCGCGGTGGCAAGCTCGAGGCGAACGACAGTCATGTCGTCAGCATCGTCGACTGGTTGTTGCAATATGCCTATGAACAGCGCGCGAGCGACATTCATCTCGAGCCGCGACGCGAGAGTGGGGCGGTTCGCTTCCGGATCGACGGTGTCATGCAACAGGTCTACGACATGCCGGCGCCGGTCATGGCGGCGGTCACCAGCCGTCTGAAGATACTGGGCCGGCTCGATGTGGCCGAGAAGCGACGCCCCCAGGACGGGCGCCTGAAGACGCGCAACGCCGAAGGCAAGGAAGTGGAACTGCGTATCTCGACCATGCCGACCGCTTTCGGCGAGAAGATGGTCATGCGCATCTTCGACCCCGAGGTGCTGGTCAAGGACCAGAGTGCGCTCGGTTTCGATCAGCGTGAGGCCGATATCTGGAACGGCATGATTCGTCAGCCGAACGGTATCCTCCTGGTCACAGGTCCGACCGGCTCCGGCAAGACCACGACCCTGTATTCGAGTCTGCAGCTCCTCGCGACACCGGACGTCAACGTCTGCACCATCGAAGATCCGATCGAACTGGTGGTGCCGGCGTTCAACCAGATGCAGGTTCAGCACAATATCGAGCTGGACTTCGCGGCGGGTGTCCGTACGCTGCTTCGACAGGATCCCGACATCATCATGGTCGGAGAGATTCGCGATCTCGAGACGGCGCAGATGGCCGTGCAAGCTGCGCTCACGGGACATCTCGTGCTCTCGACGCTGCATACCAACGATGCCGCTTCCGCCATTACCCGCTTGCTCGAACTCGGTATTCCGTATTACCTGATCCGCTCGACACTGATCGGCGTCATCGCGCAACGGCTGGTACGCACGCTGTGCCCGCACTGCGCCGAATCAGTCGAGGCGGACGAGGCCGCCGACGAGGAATGGCGGACGCTGATGTCGCCCTGGAAGGCGGATGCACCCGACCGGCGCTACCGACCGAGCGGCTGTCTCGAGTGTCGTCAGAGCGGCTTCAGAGGACGTGCCGGCATCTATGAACTGCTCGAGATGACGCCGGGAGTGAAGGCCAGCATCAATTCGACCACGCACGTCGAAGATCTTCGCAAGCAGGCCTTCCAGGACGGTATGCGTCCGCTTCGTGTCAGTGGCCTCGCCAAGGTAGCGCAGGGTCGGACCACGGCCGAAGAAATCCTCAAGATCACCCCGGCACCGCTGCTCGATTGATGGCCGCGAGGGCGCCATCGAGGGGTAGTTGTGACGCCTCCGCATCGCCACGTCGCTTGTATTCGAGCTGCCCTTCGGCAAGCAATCGATCGCTGACCACGAAGCGGTGTGGAATGCCGATCAGTTCCATCTCGGCAAACATGACACCGGGTCGAAGGGGACGGTCATCGAACAGCACATCCACGCCAGCCTCGAGCAGTTCCCGGTAGAGCGTTTCGGCGGCGTCTCTGACGGCGTCCGATTTGGCCATGTGAATGGGTGACACGACCGCTTCGAAGGGCGCGATCGCGTCCGGCCAGACAATGCCTTCCGCATCGCTGCACTGTTCGATCGCGGCAGCGGCGATACGGGTGATGCCGATGCCATAGCAGCCCATGAGCAGCGTTCTGGGCTTGCCGTTCTCGTCGAGCACACTGGCCTTGAGCGGTTCACTGTAGGTGTCGCCGAGCTGGAAGATATGACCGACCTCGATGCCGCGAACGATCTTCAGTATGCCGTCGACCCCGCTCGGATCCCGGTCTCCCTCCACGACGTTGCGGAGATCACGCACCTCCGGTTCGGACAGGTCGCGCCCCCAGTTGACGCCGCTCAGGTGCTTGCCATCCTCATTGGCACCACAGATGAAATCGCTCATCAGCGCAGCATCGCGATCGGCGATGACCGGAACCCTCAGCTCTACGCCGTCGTCCGTCCCGTCACTTGCCCCGCCATCCGCTGCGTCATTTGCCCCGTCCCTGGCCGTGGCTTCCCGTCCGGCGGGTAGCCGGAAGGGCCCGATCGAGCCCGCATCGCAGCCCGCCACGCGGCGAATCGTGGCACTGTCGGCCATTTCCAGCGGATCGGCAACTTCAGCAAGCTGCGCCGCCTTGATCTCGTTGAGGTCGTGGTCTCCGCGAAGCAGCAGGGCGACCACGGGTGTCTTCTTGTCGGCACCCTTGACCAGCAGTGTCTTCAGGCAGCGCGTGGGGCTGACGTTGGCGAACGCCGCGAGTTCCTCGATGGTGTGGACGTTTGGTGTGTCGAGCAGGTTGCGCTCTGTCGTCGGCTCACCGCGTTGACCCGTGGCGAGCGAAGTTGCCTTCTCGAGGTTGGCGGCATAGTCCGAACCGGTCGAGTAGACCAGTGCGTCCTCACCGCTCTCGGCGAGCACGTGGAATTCGCGAGACGTGGCACCACCGATACTGCCGCCGTCCGCCTCGACCGCCCGATAGTCCAGCCCGAGTGCGTCGAAGATCCGCACATAGGCTGCGTTCATGGCATCGAAGCTGGCTTGCATGCCGGCGGCGTCCAGATCGAATGAATAGGCATCTTTCATGATGAATTCGCGTGCCCGCATGACGCCGAATCGTGGGCGGATCTCGTCGCGAAACTTGGTCTGGATCTGATACAGGTTGATCGGCAACTGACGGTAACTGCGCAATTCGCGTCGGGCGATGTCGGTGACGACTTCTTCGTGCGTCGGGCCGATGCAATAGTCGCGTGCATGCCGGTCGGTAAGGCGCAAGAGCTCCGGGCCGTACTTGGTCCAGCGGCCGCTCTCCTCCCAGAGTTCGCCCGGTTGCACAGAGGGCATCAGCAGTTCGAGTGCACCGGCGCTATCCATCTCGCGTCGCACGATCGCCTCGATCTTCCTGAGGGTACGCAAGCCCAGCGGCATCCAGCTGTACAGGCCAGAGCCGAGTCGCTTGACCAGGCCGGCGCGCAGCATCAGACGGTGGCTCGCGATCTCTGCATCGTGCGGTGTCTCTTTTGTCGTCGCGATATGGTACCGACTGGCGCGCATGCACGAGCTCCATTGGGACAGGTTGCGGCGGCTCAGTATAGCCGTCCGTCATTGCGGGTAGACTCGAACTTCCTCCCGATGCCGAGCGTCCATGGCCGACCGACGTCTGCAGGTTTTTCACGCGGTGGCAGGTGTGCTCAGCTTCACGCGTGCCGCCGAAGCGTTACACATGACGCAACCTGCAGTCACGCATCAGATTCGTCAGCTCGAAGAGGAGCTCGGCACGCGACTTTTCGATCGCGTCAACAATCGCATCAGCCTGACGGCCGCAGGTGACACGGTCTTCGAGCACGCCGGGCGCATTCTCGAGCAGTACCGCGACATGCACACGGCGGTGAAGACCCTGACCGGGGAACGCGCCGGTCTGCTCACTCTCGGCGCCAGCACCACCGTGGCCGAGTACATGTTGCCGGAACTGCTCGGTGACTTTCAGCGTCGCTTCCCGGACATCCGCATTCGTCTGCGGGTCGCGAACACGGATGCTGTCGTGAGCATGGTGGCCGACAACAGCATTGATCTGGGTGTCGTCGAAGGCGCTGTCGACAATGGCCTCCTGCTGGTGGAGGAATGTCGACGAGACGAGCTGCAGGTGCTGGTACCACCCGAACATCCCCTGGCTTGCGCGAAAGCCATCGCACCGTCCGATCTGCTTGACTGGCCGTTTCTGTTCCGTGAAGACGGCTCCGGCACGCGCAGCGTCATCGAGCGCTACCTGGAGGACCACGGGATCGATATCGCACAGCTCGATCAACCCTTCGAACTGGGCAGTACCGAAGCGATCAAGGGTGCCGTACAGGCAGGCACTGGCGTATCGATCCTGTCGAGAGCGTCTCTGGAAAAGGAGATCAGTCTCGGTCTGCTCGCGGTTCGTCCACTCGAACCGCGTCTGCAAAGGCCCTACTGGTTCGTACGTCAACGCCAGAAGTTCCGGTCGCGATTGATGGATGAGCTGTATCAGTTTGCTCGTCACTACGTTGAGTCGGACGGTCGCTGAGCGGCTGCCAGTGGCTGAATCTGCACCATTCTTGCACCGCAGGGAACGAGACGCAGTCGACATCGCCAGCCGATGGCATAATCTCTGTCATGGCTACGCCCGCAGGCGGGCGGCACACCGTCCCGAGGGACGCCCCCACTCCAAACCGACCGAGCTTTCGACGCGATGCTGGATATCATCCGCGACTGGTACCGTCGGAATTTCTCCGACCCGCAAGCGGTCATCCTCGCGCTGCTGCTGGTCGTGGTCTCCGCGCTCGTCTGGTTGCTGGGCGACATCCTTGCGCCCGTGCTGGTCGCTCTGGTGCTTGCCTATCTGCTCGAAGGCGTCGTCAAGACGATGCAGCGCTGGCATGTGCCGAGAACGCTCGCGTCGGTGTTCGTTCTCCTGATGTTCCTGGCGTTGTCGGCGGTGGTGCTCTTCGGCCTTGTGCCGGTACTCTCGCAGCAGGTGACGGCGATCGTTCGGGAGTTACCGGGCATCCTGCTCAATGTCCAGGTGCAATTGCTGCGTCTCCCGGAAAAGTACCCTGACATTTTCACGGTTGACCAGGTCAAGGATCTGATCAGCAACCTGCGCAACGAGATAGGCTCGATCACCCAGGATATCCTGTCGTTCTCGATCGCGCGGCTGGGCACCATCGTGCTCATCTCGGTCTACGCCGTGCTGGTGCCCTTGATGGTCTTCTTCGCTCTCAAGGACAAGGACAAGCTGCTGGAATGGGCGTCCAGGTTCGTGCCCAAGCGAAGCGAACTGTCGTTCCGGGTCTGGCGTGAGGTCGATCTGAAGATTGCCAACTATATCCGTGGCAAGTTCGTCGAGATCGTCATCGTCTGGCTGGTGACGTACGTGGTGTTCGGCATCATGGGGTTGAATTACGCCCTGCTGCTGAGCTTTCTCGTCGGGCTGTCGGTCATCGTGCCGTACATCGGTGCGGTCGCGGTCACGGTGCCGATCGCGCTGATCGGCTTTTTTCAGTGGGGGCTCGTACCCAAACTCGGCTACCTCCTGGTCATCTACCAGATCATCCAGATTCTCGACGGCAATGTACTCGTGCCGCTGCTGTTTTCCGAAGTCGTCAACCTGCACCCGTTGGCAATCATCGTATCGGTGCTGTTCTTCGGCGGGCTGTTCGGGCTCTGGGGGGTCTTCTTTGCCATCCCGCTCGCCACGCTGGTGCAGGCGGTCATGAATGCCTGGCCGAAGGCACGTGAGCCGCGTGACGACTCGACATCGAGTCGACGGCTGGACGCCGCCTGACACCTCGATTGCGTTCAGCTCCTGGCTCAGCTCCTGGCCAAGCCCTGAGAACGGCCTTTAGTGCGGTCCGTCGTTCGATCCTCGATTCGGTCCTGCCCCGGCTCGCTGGCCTGCTCGCAAGGCGACCCGCTGCTCAGACCGCCAGCTCGCGCACCGCGTCGAGAACCGCGTCGACGTGCCCGGGCACCTTGACCTTGCGCCACTCCCGGCGCAGCACGCCATCGGTGTCGATCAGGAATGTACTGCGCTCGATACCGATGAAGCGCTTGCCGTACATCTGCTTTTCCTTCAGGACATCGTAGGCACGGCAGAGATCGCCCGATTCGTCCGACACCAGCTCAAAGGGCATGGCCTGCTTGCTCTTGAATTTCTCATGGCTCGCGACGGAATCCTGCGAGCAGCCGACAATGCTTGCGCCGAGTGCATCGAAGGCCGCTGAGTGGTCCCGAAAATCCTGACTTTCCGAGGTGCATCCGGGGGTCGCGTCACGCGGGTAGAACCAGAGCACGACGTGCCTGCCGCGGAGGCTCGCGAGGGAGAGATTCGTTCCGCCGGTAGCGGGTAGATCGAATGCCGGCGCCGGCGCATGGATGGCGGGTGGGGTCGCGGACGCCAGGTCTGCCGAAGGTTCGGGAGAATTTTCAGAGGAGGTCATGAGTATTCGAGGTGTCCGCGTCGGTTGTGCAGCAGGTTAACCCCGTCGTGACAGCGAAGATAGGCGGTGCGATCCAGATCGAGCGTGCCTGCCCTGTGTGCGTTGCCGGAATACTCTGTGACAGTTGCGCGGTGGCCGCTTGAGTCGCGCGCGGCCCGTCAGTACCATGCGCGCAGCAACGGAGCATTAGACGTTATGTTCGAGGGCAGCATGGTGGCGCTTGTCACGCCGATGCTCGATGACGGTTCGCTCGACGACGAAGCCCTCGCGGCACTGGTCGAATTCCATGTCGAGGCCGGCACCGACGCGATCGTCGCAGTGGGCACGTCCGGTGAGTCGGCGACACTGACGGTGCCCGAGCATACCGTGGTCATCGCCCATGTGGTGCGCCATGTGCGCGGACGCATTCCGGTCATCGCCGGCACCGGCGCAAATGCCACGGCTGAAGCCATCGAGCTGACGCGCCACGCCCGCACCGCGGGTGCTGACGCCTGTCTGCTCGTCACGCCCTACTACAACAAGCCCACTCAGGAGGGCCTGTACCAGCACTACGAGGCGATTGCAGCGGCGGTCGACGTCCCGCAGATCCTCTACAACGTACCCGGCCGAACGGCGATCGACATGGCGCCGGCCACCACGGCACGCTTGTCCCGGCTCGACAACATCATCGGTATCAAGGAAGCACACGGTGGCGCTGAACGCATTGCCGAACATGTGGCGGGTTGCAGCGATGGCTTCACGGTAGTGACCGGTGACGATGCGAGCGCGATGGAAAGCTGCCTCGCCGGCGGCAAGGGCAATATCTCGGTGACCGCCAATGTCGTGCCGAAGCAGATGCACGACATGTGTGCCGCCGCAATGGCGGGCGATCGGGCCGGCGCCGAGGCGATCGAGGCCACGATCAGTGATCTGCACCAGGTGCTGTTTCTCGAGTCGAATCCGATTCCGGTCAAGTGGGCGCTCGCTGAAATGGGTCGTATCGGTCACGGCATTCGATTGCCGCTCACCCCGCTCGCCGAGGAGTATCAGGCGCGGGTGCGGGCGGCGCTGCACAAGGCGGGTGCATTGTGAGCGCATCATCGATGACATCGGCATGCCGTCTGTGGCGGGCGATGGCGCAGTGCACGTTCCTGGGTCTGCTTGCAGGGTGTTCGACTGTCTATCAGGACAGCAGCCCGGAGCTTGCCTACAGCCGTAATGCCGAAGCCGCTCGTTCGCTGCAGGTCCCTCCCGATCTGACCGACGTGAGTGATGTCGAACAGTTCATCGTGCCGGGAAGTGACGGCGACGCCGTAACGCGCGACACGCTGTTGCCGACCTTCGACGGTGTCCGCCGTGTGCGTGCCGGTGCGCGCAGCTGGCTCGAATTTGCCAATCCGCCGGAAGAGCTCTGGTCGCGATTGCTCGCGTTCGCACGCGACGAGAAATACCGTATCGAGGCAACCGAGCCGACCGCGGGGACGATCTACACGCAATGGCGTCCGGCGAGTGCCGTACGCGACAGTTCCCTGTTGTCGGGGCTGCTCGGTGGGGAGGAATATACCCGGCTCGGTTTCCGGCTTGAACGCGGCACGGGCGCAGGTGTTGGCACGCGTCTGTTCGTGCGTCGGCAATCAGCCGATGAAGACGCGGTCGCGGAGGGCGCCACGGTCGCCTGGCCCGCCGATGCCGAGCCCACCGATGCTGATGACGAAATGCTGGCGAGACTGCTGGTGTTTCTTGGCGTCGAGGAGCAGCAGGCGAAAGGTCTGCTGGATACCGCGGCGGCGACCCGTGCGCGCGACGACGTGGTCGTGTCCAGTGCGGCGGCCGGCAGTCTGCTGCTCGTGCATCGAGGTTTCGAGCCGTCCTTTCGAGCGTTGCAACGGGCGCTCGAGTCGCTCGAGCGGGAAATCACCAGCAGTGACGACGGCGTGGGCCGTATCGAGTATCTGGAAGGTGACGCTACCCTGGTGCTGACGCTCTCGCCTGTCCATGTCAGTGCCGTACGGGTCTCGGTCAGTGAGAGTGACGGTCGGCGCCTGGTGTCCTCACGTGAACGTAAGGCACTCGAGCAACTGCGCGACGCATTGCTCGCCTGACGCGCCCCGCCGAGCGAGTGCCGACAGCGTGTTGCAGATAGCGTCTCTCGGCAGCGGCAGCGCCGGTAATTCCTGCCTGGTGCGCTCGGCGACGACTGTGCTGCTGGTCGATTGCGGCTTCACTCTGAAGGAAACGCGGCTGCGACTTGCTGCGCTGGGTGTGACGCCTGATGAAATCGACGCCGTCCTCCTCACGCACGAGCACGGAGATCATCTGAAGGGTGCCGGTCCATTGTCCCGCAAGCACGGCTTGCCGGTCTATCTGACCCACGGTACCTATCACAGTGCCCGCGATCGTCGCTTCGCTGATGTGCGGCTGATTCATGCACACGAACCCTTCCTGATCGGTGACATCGGGGTGGACCCGTTCCCAACGCCTCACGATGCGGCCGAATCGTGCCAGTTCGTCTTCGAGGTAGCAGGTGCCCGCTTCGCGACAGTGACCGATCTCGGCGCCTGCACTCCGCATGTGCGTGCAAAGCTTTCCGGTATCAACGGCCTGATCGTCGAGTGCAACTACGATATCGACATGCTCAGAGACGGCCCCTATCCTGCCCGGCTACAGGCTCGCATTCGCTCGGACTACGGTCATCTCGGTAACGTGCAGGCTGGCGAAATGCTCGCCGGGCTCGACCACGATGCCTTGTCATGCATCCTGCTCGGGCACCTGTCGGAGCGCAACAATTCCGATGCGGTGGCGCTTGCCACGGTACTGTCGCACCTCCAGAGCGGTCATGATCGCGTAGCCGTCCTCCCTCAGCACTGCAGCAGTCGCTGGTATGCCGTCGATGTATCTCGATGCAACGAGGGACCGATGCCCGCGGTTCAGGACGAGGCGCCCGTCCTGGTCTGTTGAAGCACCACTACACCGCTTCGCGCACGGCGGGATCTGCCGCAACCAGGTTCGTCAGGCGACGCTCCAGCCCGTCGACGTCGAGTCCGCAGTGCGTGAGCAGTTCCTCGCGACTGCCGTGATCGACGAATTCGTCGGGCAGACCGATCAGCCGAACCGGTGTCGTCGAGCCGATGCTCGCCAGATATTCCAGCACGCCGGCGCCAGCGCCCCCGGCAACGGCATTCTCCTCGATGGTCACGAGCAGCTCATGACTCGCCGCCAGCTGTTCGATCAGCGACGAGTCGAGCGGTTTGATGAAGCGCATGTTGACAACGGTGCAGTCCAGCGTCTCGGCCAGCCGCTCGGCCAACTCTTCGGCGGGCGTTACCATCGTGCCGAAGGCAAGGAGCGCGACGCGCTTGCCGCGGCGTCGCACTTCGGCTTCACCGATCACGAGGGGTGGCGCATTGTCGTCAACGTCAACGCCCGGACCTTTGCCGCGCGGGTAGCGAACCGCGCTTGGCCCGTCGACGGTCAATCCGGTAGCGAGCATGCGGCGACACTCGTTCTCGTCTGCCGGGGCCATCAGCGTCATGTTGGGCAGGCAACGCATGAACGAGAGATCGAAGCTGCCGGCATGTGTCGGCCCGTCCGGTCCGACGACGCCGGCCCGGTCGATGGCGAACAGTACCGGCAGGTTCTGTATTGCCACGTCGTGAACGAGCTGGTCGTAGGCCCGCTGCAGGAAGGTGGAGTAGATGGCAACGACCGGTCTCGAACCCTCACAGGCGAGCCCGGCGGCAAGCGTGACCGAATGTTGCTCGGCAATGCCGACGTCGTGATATCGATCGGGGAACTGTTGTTCGAATTCGACCAGCCCGGACCCTTCTCGCATCGCCGGGGTGATCGCCACCACCCGCTCGTCGGCGGCAGCCGCATCACAGATCCAGTCGCCGAACACCTTGGTGTACGTCGGCTGATTGGACTTGCTTGTCTGCAGGCTCTTGCCGGTCGACGGATCGAAGGGCGTGACGGCATGCAGGGCCAGCGGGTCTTGCTCGGCAAAGCGGTAACCGTGCCCCTTGCGGGTGACGACATGCAGGAATACCGGGCCGCGGAGTGCGCGCAGGTTCTTCATGACTGACACCAGGCTATCGATATCGTGACCGTCGACCGGTCCGTAATAGTTGAAGCCGAGTTCCTCGAACAGGGTGCAGGGCACCACCATGCCCTTGACGTGCTCTTCGGTGCGCCGTGCGAGCTCGAGCATCGTCGGCACTTTCTCGAGGACTTTCTTGCTGCCTTCACGGGCTGTCGTGACCAGCTTGCCGCTCATCATGCGCGCCAGGTACTTGTTCATCGCCCCGACGTTCGGTGATATCGACATGTCGTTGTCGTTGAGTATCACCAGCATGTCGGCACGGGTTGTCCCGGCATGATTGAGAGCCTCATAGGCAAGTCCTGCTGTCAGCGCGCCGTCACCTATCACGGCGACCACCCGGCCATCGTCGGATGCATCGCTACTGTCATCGTCGGCCTGTCGGGCCTTCATTGCCAGCGCCATGCCGAGCGCGGCACTGATCGACGTGCTCGAGTGGCCGACACCGAAGGTGTCGTATTCGCTTTCTGTACGATTCGGAAAACCCGCCAAGCCGCCGCGCATGCGCATCGATCCCATGCGTGTCCGGCGCCCGGTCAGGATCTTGTGACCGTAGGTCTGGTGGCCGACATCCCAGACCAGCCGATCGCGCGGTGTGTCGAAGACATAGTGCAGTGCGACGGTCAGTTCGATCGTGCCAAGGCTGGCCCCGAGGTGCCCGCCGGTGAGCGCGACCGACTCGATCACGAAGCGGCGCAACTCGTCACTCAGCGTTCCGAGCGACGTTTCGTCGAGCTTGCGCAGATCCGCCGGATTCTCGATGGCGGCGAGCAGCGGGTAGGCAGTAGTGTCCATTGAGTTCCGGTTCTGGTACCAGTTCAGTAAGAGCGCTCGATGACGAAGGCCGATAGACTGCGCAGTTCGTCGAAACTCTCGCCAAGCCCGTCGAGACAGGACACCGCTTGTTCGTGCATGGAATCGGCATGGCGGCGCGCCCCGTCGAGACCGAGCAGAGACGGGTAGGTAGGTTTGTCGAGTGCCATGTCGGCACCCTGCGTCTTGCCGAGTGTTTCAGTGTCGCTGGTGACATCGAGTATGTCGTCGACAATCTGGAAGGACAGCCCGACCGCAGCGGCATAGCCGTCGAGGCGTTGGTCGAGTGCGCCGTCGGCATCGCTGTGCACGGCAACGGCGAGACGGACGCTGGCGCGAATGAGTGCGCCGGTCTTGTGCCGATGCATGGTCTCGAGCTGCTCGAGTGACAGCGTCTTGCCGACAGCTTCCAGATCGATGGCCTGGCCTGCCGCCATGCCCGCTGCACCGCTGGCTTCGCCGAGGATGCGTACCATCGACAGTCGCGCCGCCGCGGGCAGGGGCACGGCGGACGGCGACCGGGTCGACCCGGCGACCTCGTCGGCGCCCGACGCTGTCGAGCGCAGCAGATCGTCAGGACCTGCGAGCAGCGTGAAGGCGAGGGCTTGCAGCGCGTCACCCGCCAGGATGGCGGTGGCCTCGTCGTAGCGTCGATGACAAGTCGGCTGGCCGCGACGCAGGTCGTCATCGTCCATCGCCGGCAGATCGTCGTGTACCAGTGAATAGGCATGCAACATCTCGACAGCACAGGCGGCGTCATCGAGCAAGGCGGGCTGCAGACCGAGGGCGCGACCCGTAGCGTAGGTCAGGATGGGCCGCACCCGCTTGCCACCGACGGTCACGGCGTAGCGCATCGCGTCGGCCAGTCGAGGCGACGCGCCGTCAGCAGGAGGCAGGCGCTCGAGCAGTGCCGAATCGACGCGACTTCGGTAATCCTCGAGGGCGCGATCAAGCGTCGCGGTCTCGCTCGCCGTGAGCAGGGATCGACGGCTCATGAGCGTCGTTCGGCTCGCCCGCTGTCATCGCCGTCGCCATCCGCCACCCCGTCGGTAGCATCATCTTGCTTGCCGGCGTCTGGATCGTCGAATTGAGCCAGTCGCTCCTCACCGTCCTTGTCGAGCAGTATCTTCACCTGACGCTCGGCATTGGCGAGGCTCTGGCGACAGAATCGCGACAGGGCAATGCCGCGTTCGAATTGCGCCAGCGATTCGTCGAGGGTCTGCTCGCCCGACTCCAGTGCTCTGACGAGGGTCTCGAGCTCTGACAAGGCATCCTCGAAGCGGGTGGTCTTTGGAATGACGGCAGTCTTGCGAGCCACGATTATCACTTTTCGGTTTCGGCTGGCGCAGTCTAGCAAGCATGGTCAACCGTGCCGGGCCCATTGGTCGATATGGCGGCCGATACGGCGATCGATCAGTCCGCCCGTCAGTCGATCAGATCAAGAGCCTCGTGCAGCCGGTCGATGCCATCGACGCGCAGCCCATCGATACGACGCTTCGGCAAGTTTCCGCGCGGCACGATGGCGCGTTCGAAGCCGTGCTTGCGGGCTTCGTGCAAGCGCTCTTCCCCATTGGACACCGGGCGTACCTCACCCGCCAGGCCGATTTCGCCGAAGACTACCAATTCCCCCGGTAGCGGTCTTGTCCGGAAGGAGGACAGCGCTGCAAGCAGTACCGGCAGATCGGCAGCCGTTTCGGAAATACGGACGCCACCGACCACGTTGACGTAGACATCCTGATCGAACATGGCGATGCCCGCGTGACGGTGCATTACGGCGAGCAACATCGCAAGCCGGTTCTGCTCCAGCCCGAGGGCTACGCGTCGCGGGTTGCCGTGACTGGTATCGACCAAAGCCTGCGCTTCGACGAGCAATGGCCGTGTGCCCTCGCGAGTCACCATGATGACGCTGCCACTGACCGGTTCCGGGTGACGGGAGAGGAAGATCGCCGAGGGATTGCGAACCGCTTTCAAGCCCTTGTCATCCATCGCGAAGACGCCGAGTTCATTGACGGCACCGAAACGGTTCTTCACAGCACGGATGACCCGGTAGCGATTGCCGGGATCTCCCTCGAAATACAACACGGTGTCGACCATGTGCTCGAGCACACGCGGCCCCGCCAGCGCTCCTTCCTTGGTGACGTGCCCGACCAGGAAGATGGCCGTGCCCGAGTGTTTCGCGAATCGCACCAGGCGAGCGGCGCTTTCGCGCACCTGCGCAACAGAGCCCGGGGCCGATGTCAGCATCTCGGTGAACATCGTCTGGATCGAATCGACCACCATCACGGCGGGTTGCTCGAGTTCGGCGTGAGCGATGATGGCTTCGACCCGCGTCTCGGCCAGCAAGCGCAGTCGCGCTTGCGGCAATTCGAGGCGTCTCGCCCGCAGCGTGACCTGCTGCAAGGACTCTTCACCCGTGACATAGAGCACGCCGAGCTGTTCGCTCAAGTGCGCAAGTGTCTGCGTCAGGAGCGTCGACTTGCCGATGCCGGGATCACCACCGAGCAAGGTGACCGAACCATTGACGAGACCGCCGCCAAGGACCCGGTCGAGTTCCGACAGACCGGTCGCGGTGCGCGCCTCGGCGACGAGCTCGACATCGCAGGCGTTGGTGATGCCACTGCCCCCCGCGTAGCCCTGGAAGCGTGCGTTGTTGGCGGCGGGTGATGTCGCGTCTGTGGCGACGCATTCCGCAAGCGTGTTCCATTCGCCGCAGTCGGCGCACTGCCCGCTCCATTTGGAGGTTCTGGCAGCACAGGCGGAACACTGGTATTGCAGACGATGCTTGGCCAAACGATATCAGCCTGTGCCGCCGGCCATCAGGGGAGGGTCGTCGTCTTCCGGATCTTCATCGGCTGTTGCCGGTTCGATGCGGACCTCGCTGACGCGGTTCCCTTCTACCGCGATGACCGTCATGGGGTGGCCCTGGAATGAGAATACAGCGCCTTCAGGGGGAAAGTTCTCGAAATGTTCGAGAACGATGCCGTTCAGGGTCTTCGGACCTTCAGACGGCAGATTCCAGTTGAGCGTCTTGCCAAGGTTTCGGACTTGTGTTGTTCCGTCGACAATGAAACTGCCATCGGGTTGCGGCCGGATCTCGGCAGGCGACAGTTGCGGATCGTTGTCGAACTCGCCGACGATCTCTTCGAGAATATCCTCGAGCGTGATCATGCCCTGGATATCGCCGTATTCATCGACTACCAGCCCGACGCGGCGCTTTTCCCGCTGAAAGTTGAGCAGTTGCACGGTCAGGGTCGTGCCTTCGGGAATGAAGTAGGCGTCGCGCACGACCGACTCCAGGTAGGTCAGGGTAATGCGGCCGCTGCGCAGCGCGTCGAGCATTTTCCGGAGGTAGACGAAGCCGACCACGTTGTCGACATTTTCGCGGTAGACCAGCAGCCGACTATGCGGACTGTCGCTGATCTCGCGCATGATCTGGTCCCACGGGTCCTCCAGGTCGATGCCGACGATCTCGTTTCTCGGCACCATGATCTCGTTCACCGAGACGGTACCCAGATCCAGGATGTTCAGCAGCATGTCGCGATGACGCTGCGGCACCATGCCGGCGGTCTCGTTGAGTACCGTGCGCAGCTCATCGGTAGACAGGTGCTCGTCGCCGTCGCCGGATTCGCCAGCCTTCATCAACGAGAGGAGTTTCGAGCTGATCCAGTTGACTGCCAGCACGAACGGCAGCGTGGCCTTCATCAGGGGCACATAGACCGCCGAGGCGACGAAGGCGACCTGCTCTGCGCGGCGGGTTGCAAAGGTCTTCGGCGTGACCTCGGCAAAGACCAGGATCACCAGGGTCAGAAGGCCGGTGGCGACGGCGATTCCGGCCTCGCCCATGAGTCGCAAGGCGATGACGGTGGCGATCGCCGACGCCAGGATGTTGACGAAGTTATTGCCCAGCAGAATGAGGCTGATCAGGCGGTCACGGCGTTCGAGCAGCCGAGCCGTGCGCTGCGCACCTCGATGCCCGCCGTTGGCAAGATGCCGCAGGCGGTACCGGTTCAGTGACATCAATGCGGTTTCGGAGCCGGAGAAGAAACCCGATGCCAGTATCAGCAGTACCAGTATCGCTACCAGCAAGCCGATGGGAAGGGTGTTCAAGTACTGCGTGTTCTCATGAGTCCGGAGCGACGTCCATCATAGCGAACGCGAGCAAGGAGCTCGCCTGTGAATGCGACAAACATGCCGACGAGACGAACACCTGAGACTGACGTTCAGATGGAGTCGACAGACACGTGTGATGCCGGAGGAGTGATGGCCACCTTACCTGTTACCGGCCATCAGCCGCGGCCAAGAACGAGTTCCAGCACCAGCTTGCTCCCGAAGTAGGCCAGGATCAAGACTGCAAAGCCTGCAAGAGTCAAGTGAACCGCGCGCCGGCCGCGCCAGCCGAATCGCCAGCGACCGAACAGCAACACGCCGAATATCAACCAGGCTGCGCTCGACAACACAGTCTTGTGAACGAGGTGCTGGGCGAACATGTCCTCCAGGTAGAAGAAGCCGCTGCCGAGCGAGAGGGTCAGTAGAACAAAACCGGCGCCAAGCAAGGCAAACAGCAGTCTTTCCGTCGTCTCGAGTGGCGGCAAGGCACGCATGTAGCCACCTGGACGATGGGTCTGCAGATGATGCCGCTGGATCGAGACCGTGGCGGCCTGTGCCGCCGCCAATGCGAGCACGGCGTAGGCCAGTACCGACAGGAGGATATGCGCCTGGATGGCATGCCCGTGAACGGAATGCCCTTCTCCCGCCGCCATGCTGGCAAGGAGGAATACCGCTGAAGTGGGGTAGACCGCGAGGCCGAGATAGTCAGCGGGTTGTCGTATGCACAGGGCGAGTTGCAGCGACACCACGCCGATGGCCGTCACTGCCAGCGCCGTCAGGAACGGCATGTTGAAGGACTCGGGAAAACCGGTCAGGGAGCGGGCAACCAGGATGTGCAGACAGAGGGCCGCGGCCGCAATGCCGAGCGTCAACCTGCGGGAGGCCGCACTCGAATATGCCAGGGATTGCTCGGCTGCGTCCGGCGCCGGGTGTATCGGGCGTGCCTGGTAGTCGTGCGCTGAGTCGCCTGCCAGCACAGCTCGACGGCCTCGACCGAGGGCGACCAGAAGCCGCGCGCTGGCAATGCTGTAGAACAGCGCTGCCGTGACCGAAAGCATGATATTCGCCATCCCGGGCGGAGAATAGCATGGGCTCTGGCGTGACTGAATGACGTTGTTCGCCTGTCGTGGCGGCGAACGGCGTCGGTCGAATCAGGCGTGTCCGGGGCCGGCCCCGGAACGCTTTTCAAGAGCGTTCCGGGGAGCGACGGACGGCAGAACCGAGGCCGTATTTCTACCTGAGCCTGGTAGACCCGAATTACCGGACGCGATCTCGCGTGCTGCGATTCTGCGCATCGATGAAACGGCGACGGGGTATTGGACCTGGCTTCTGCAATCGCTTTACGATCGCGGTCGAGGAGTGTTGGCTGACGGCTCGGCCAGATCGAGTACTTCGTCGTTATTCGAATCGATCAGGCTTCGATAGATCAGGGCGCCGACGATGGCACCGACGATAGGTGCTGCCCAGAACAACCAGAGCTGTTCCATCGGCAACGTTACACCGTCGCCGAAGACCGACGCGATCAGTGCCTGCCCGGTTGAACGAGCGGGGTTGACGCTGGTGTTGGTGACCGGAATGCTGATGAAGTGGATCAGCGTGAGTGCGAGACCGATGGCGAGACCGCCCATGCCGGCCGCTGCACGCTTGGCCGTGGCGCCCATGATCACGATGAGGAAGACAGCTGTCATGACGACTTCGGTGATGACCGCCGCGGTCATGCTGAAGCCGCCGGGTGAACCCTCGGCGCCGTAGCCATTGGTGGCGAAGGTGCCAGCGCCCGGCGCGATCGCGAAATCGGGCTGACCCGAGGCGATGGTGTAGATGGTGAAGCCACCGAGCACGCCGCCGATGACCTGCGCGATGATGTAGCCCGGTGCCTTGGCGATCGAGAAGCGTCCGCCGGCCACCAGGCCGAGGGTGACGGCGGGATTGAAATGGCCGCCGGAAATATGGCCGACCGCGTAGGCGCCGGACAGGACAGTCAGGCCGAAGGCGAGACTGACCCCGACGAAGCCGAGACCGAGACTCGTGCCGTTACCGCCGGTACCGAAATCAGCGGCGAGTACGGCCGCGCCGCAGCCCCCCAAGACCAGCCAGAAGGTGCCGAACACCTCCGCGCACAAAGCTCTTAACATGTTCATTTTCGAAATTTCCTTGGTAACGCGGATGCGGACAAAGCCAAGTCAACCGCCGAGCCGAAGAAACTATACGAATCTAATCAGATAGATATCGCAACTCGGTGAAATTGTGTGTCGGTCCACGGTTGTATTCAGGCTCAGTCCACGCTTTCGTCAAATTGCTGACTCCCAATGCCACGATCGGCGCGACTACCCGTCATCGGTCCCATCTCTGCTTCCGAACCGGGCTTGCCTCTTGACCTGATCCCGTCCTCGGCACCCAACCCTGGCCGGTACCTTGGCCGATACGTTGGCCGGTACCTTGGCCGATACCTTGGATATACTTTCCAGCTCGCCTTCCGGTAGCAATCCATGTTCGACAATCTCAGCGAACGACTTGGCCGCACGATCAAGAACCTTCGCGGACAGGGCAGACTGACCGAGGAGAACGTCAAGGACACCCTGCGTGAAACGCGCATGGCGCTGCTTGAAGCCGATGTGGCCTTGCCGGTCGTCAAGCAGCTGATCGATGCGGTACGTGAGAAAGCGCTCGGCCAGGAAGTGATCGGCAGCCTGTCGCCGGGACAAGCGTTGATCAAGGTGGTCAACGACGAGCTGGTCGCGGTCATGGGGGACACCGCCGAAGCGCTCGATCTCGCTGCGCAACCGCCCGCGGTCGTGCTGATGGCCGGCTTGCAGGGCGCCGGCAAGACGACGACAGTCGCCAAGCTCGCCAGGCGACTGAAGGAGAAAGACAAGAAAAAGGTCATGGTCGTCAGCTGCGACATCTATCGGCCAGCTGCCATCGGGCAGCTCGAGACCCTGGCAAAATCCGTTGACGCCATCTTCTTCGCGAGTTCGCCCGAGCAGAATCCGGTCGATATCGCACGAGCGGCTTTGGTGGCGGCGAAGAAGCAGTTCGTCGACGTTCTGCTGGTCGACACGGCGGGCCGGCTCGCCATCGACGAGGGGATGATGAGCGAGATTCGCGACTTGCACGCGGCGGTGAAGCCGGTCGAGACGCTGTTCGTGGTGGACAGCATGAGTGGTCAGGATGCGGCCAATACGGCCAGAGCCTTCGGTGAAGCCATACCGCTGACCGGTGTGATCCTGACCAAGACGGACGGTGATGCTCGCGGCGGTGCGGCCCTGTCGGTCCGTGTCATAACCGGCAAGCCAATCAAGTTCATCGGCGCCGGTGAGAAGACCGATGCCCTCGAAGTCTTTCACCCGGAGCGTGTTGCCTCACGCATTCTGGGCATGGGCGATGTCGTCAGTCTGGTCGAGGAAGTCACGGCCAAGGTCGATCACGACAAGGCGGAGAAGTTTGCCCGCAAGATGCAGAAGGGCAAGGCCTTTGACTACAACGATCTGAAGGAGCAGCTGGAGCAGATGGCCAACATGGGCGGCATGGCTTCGCTCCTGGAGAAGATGCCCGGGGCGGCTGATCTGCCGGACGCCGTCAAGAATCAGGCAAACGACAAGGAATTCAAGCGCATGATCGCGCTGGTCAATTCGATGACCCCCCGCGAGAGAAAATACCCGGCCATCCTCAAGGGATCACGCAAGAAACGCATTGCGGCGGGCGCAGGCTTGCAGGTTCAGGATCTCAACCGTCTCATGAAGCAACACATGCAGATGAGTCGCATGATGAAGAAGATGAGCAAGGGCGGCATGGCGAAGATGATGCGCGGCATGAAGGGCCGTCTGCCGCCCGGCATGGGCGGGGGAGGCATGGGTGGCATGGGGGGGGCGGGAGGTCCTCCTCTCTAGGTTGCGGCCCCTGGTGGTGCGCGTCTTGCATGGCGACCAGTGATGGGCGGACTTTAGCCCGATCACCCGGCACTGTAACGGTGTCGTCGTCTTGCAGGAGAGAGATCGATGGTGACCGCGTTTCCCGACAACGGCCTCGACGGTCTGTGGGAATGGGTTCCGGAAAACGACGAACTGTTCGTCAACGCGCGGTGGACAGAGATACACGGCCTGGCGCCGGAGATCGGCCCGACCCTGTCTGCAAGACGCTGGATGACGCTCGTGCATCCGTCCGATCGGAGCGCGCTCAAGCGTGGCTTGAGCGCGCTGCTGGCAGGCAGGATCGAGATGCACGAGGTTGACATCCGTGTCTGCCACGACGAAGCGCATTGGGTGTGGGTGCTGCATCGGGCGCGCTTGCAGAATAAGTCTGTCGACGACGATTCAGTGCAGTGGGTACACGGTTCCCTGCAGGACATTACCTCCCGCAAACGGCAGGAAGCCCGCTTGCGTGAAAGCGAGGATTTTCTCGGTCGTACCGGCCATATCGCGGGTGTCGGTGGCTGGCAAGTCGATCTGTTGGAGCGGCGCGTAACCTGGTCCGCTGAGACCTGTCGTATTCTCGGGCGTAGACCGGGTTATCAGCCAGGCTTCGACGAATGGCTCGGCTACTTCGATCCTGCCGTCCACCCCTTGATCGCTGAGCATATCGACAAGGCGATAAAGCACGGCAAGAGCTTCGATATCGACGTGCCTCTCGAGCGGGCCGACGGTGTGACAGTGATGGCGCGCTTCATCGGCGCAGTCGAGTTCGATGACGACACGCCGGTGCGATTGAGCGGTGCTGTCCAGGACATTACCGTGCACGCCGTACGTCGGCTGAGCGCACTCGGTGACAGTCATCGAGCGCTGAAGCGCGTCAACGAGCGATTGTCGCTAGCCACCGACAGCGGTGGAATCGGGATCTGGGACTTCGATGTCGAAAGGCGAACTTTCGAGTGGGATGAACGCATGTTCGAGCTCTACGGGCTCGAGCCCGGGCGGACATCGGCGATGAGCGGTGAGCGCTGGCTCGAGTTTGTTCACATGGAGGATCGGCAGCTGGCTATCGACGCGGCCCGAGGTGCCATCACCGGCGACGGACCCTATGAGCTCGACTTCCGGATAGTCACCGCAGGCGGTGATGTGCGTTACATCGCGGGGACCGCCCGTGTGATCAAGGGTCGAGATGGCCGGACAACCCGAATTGTCGGGACCAATCGGGATGTATCGATGGAGCGGCAGATGACGCGTGAGCTGGCGCATCAGCACGAAGTGCTGAAGGTCACGTTGCGCTCGATCGGCGATGGCGTGATCACGACCGATCCCTCGGGCAGCGTCATCTGGCTCAATCCGGTGGCGGAGGAATTGATCGGTTGGAGTACCGCCGAGGGCAAAGGACGACCGATCGGTGAAGTGTTCCATATCGTCGACGAAGCGAGCGGTGATCTGGCGCCCGATCCGGTGCGTCGCTGTCTCGACGAGCGCTGTATTTCCGTTCAATCCGGTGACACCCTGCTGGTGGCCCGCAGTGGCGTTAGGCGCTGGATCGAAGTATCGGCCGCACCGATCCGCAATGACCAGGGAGATGTATTCGGTGCGGTGCTCGTCTTCCACGATGTCAGCGAGCAGCGCATGGCCGCCAATGAAATGACCTGGCGTGCCACCCATGACGAATTGACCGGTCTGGTCAATCGGGTGGAATTCGAATCGAGGCTGCAGCAATTGCTCGACCGTACCCGGCAGACCGATGAACACCACGCGTTGCTGTTTCTCGATCTTGACCGGTTCAAGATCGTCAACGATACCTGTGGCCATGCGGCGGGTGATCAGCTGCTGCGGCAGGTAAGCCGATTGCTCGCGAGGACGGTGCGCGCTGAAGATCTGCTCGTGCGTCTGGGTGGCGACGAGTTTGCGGTCATTCTCGAGCACTGCTCGACAGCTGACGCAGAGACCGTCGCCAGGGAAATCTGCGAACTGATGGATGAGTATCGTTTCGTGCACCAGGGGCAGCGGTTCCGGATTGGCGCCAGCATCGGACTAGTGGCCTTGCACAGCGGTTCCGATGATGTCGAGGGTATCGTCCGTTCGGCTGACGTCGCCTGCTATGCGGCGAAGGAGGCCGGTCGAAACCGCGTGCATCTCTGGAGTGAGAGCGATACCGCCTTGCATGACCGTCGGGCGCAGACCCGTTGGGCGACGCGACTCGAGACCGCACTGGACGAAGACGGATTCGAGTTGCATGTACAACGGATAGAGGCACTGGAGCCCTCGGAGGCGCTGACACCGCGCGCTGAACAGCATGCCGAGATATTGCTTCGACTGCGTGGCGGCAAGCCCGGCGCTCCGGTACTTCCCGGCGCCTTTCTGCCCGCTGCAGAGCGCTTCAACCTGATCAATCGTATCGATCAGTGGGTGCTCGGTCGCGTCATCGAATGGTGGACCGCTCACCGCGATCAGATCGACATCGACACGTTCTGGATCAATCTCTCAGGCCAGTCCTTCTGCGATCGCCAGTTTCAGGAAGATGCGCTTTGCAGCCTCCGCGAGGCAGGTGACGAACTGTGTGCGTCCTTGTGTTTCGAGATCACCGAGACGGCAGCAGTGACCAACCTCGATGACGCTGCAGGCTTCGTCAACGAACTGCGAGCGCTCGGCGTGCGGGTCGCACTTGACGATTTCGGCGCGGGAGCGTCGTCATTCGGCTACCTTAAATCCTTGCCTGTCGACTTTCTGAAGATCGATGGTCAATTCGTGCGGGACGTGACCGCTGATCCGCTCGATGCCGCTGCAGTTCGTTGTTTCGCCGAGGTAGCGCGCATCATGGATGTCAAGACAGTGGCGGAGTTTGTCGAGACACCTGCTGTACTTTCACGACTGCGCGAGTTTGGTATCGACTTCGTGCAAGGCTGGTTGCTGCACAAGCCTGTACCCATCGACAGCTTGCTCCTGGCTCGCAACGAGTGTGACCGCGAAACACTTGCATCCTGAGGATCATGGTGTTCCTTCGTCGCTTGATTCTCTATCGGCGGTATGGAATGGTGAGCGAATCGCATGACCGGCACTGGCGCCTGGTCGTCGTCCAAAGTGGAGCAGCAACAGCATGTCAGATACTTTTCTCGTCGGCGTCGATGGCAGTGACGGCAGTCAGCGCGCAGCCTTGTTCGCGGTTGATCGGGCGAAACGGATGGGGGCGAAGTTACTCATCGTCTATGTCATCGAGTGGTCGCCGTACAGCTTCAACACGCCCGAGGAAAACGAGCAGCGCAGCAAGCGGCGGGAATCAGAGATCAACTCCGCACAGACGAAGGTTCTCGACCCTTTGCTGCGCCAGATCGAACTCGATGGCGTCGAGACCGAAACCCTGGTCCGGCATGGTCACATCGCCGAAGTCATGAACAGGCTCGCCGATCAGCACAAGGTCACCGGCATGTACATCGGCCGGCTGGGTAATGGCCGCCTGAAGAGCATCATGTTCGGCAGCGTTACCAATCAACTGGTGCAGTCAGCGCATGTGCCGGTCACCGTGGTGCCCTGAAGTTGCTGTCGCATGAGCGATGACGCTTGGCCGCTCGTCCGCAGCGTTCTCTGTGCACACCCCGGCGGCCTCCATCGAATGGCCTATCGGGAATGGCAACCGGCGAGGGCGGAGAAGCGTACTGTCGTCTGCGTCCATGGCCTGACTCGAAACGGGGGGGATTTCGATCGGCTCGCAGAGGCCCTGGTGAGCGAGGGGTATCGCGTCATCTGCCCGGACCTCGCGGGCCGCGGTCATTCCGACTGGCTTGTCGATGCGTCTGCTTACGCCGTTCCACAGTATGTGGCAGACATGGTGACGCTGCTGGCCCGGATCGACCGCGTGGAAGTCGACTGGGTCGGAACTTCTCTGGGCGGGATGGTCGGCATGACGCTCGCGTCCTCGTCGACCGCTGCTACACCGCCCGTTCGTCGTTTGCTCCTGAACGACATCGGTCCGGTACTCTCGCGTGCCGGGCTCGCGCGTATCGCAAGCTATGTCGGCGGTGGTAAGCACTACACTGAATTCGCGGTGGCGGAAGCGGATCTTCGAGAGCGAATGGCCACCTTCGGCGAGCACGACGACGACGAATTTCGTCTCCTTTCCCGACACTATTTCGTCGAGGATGGCGCAGGCTGGAATGCGCACTATGATCCGGCCATTGGTGACGCCTTCGCCGACGTTCCTGACGACGACGTCGCGTTCTGGCCGGTGTGGCAGACGATCGATTGTCCGGTCATGGTCTTGCGTGGCGAGACATCGGATCTCCTGTCTCGGGAAACAGCCTTGACGATGACACGCGGTGGTCCCGAAGGTGATGGGCCAGCTGCGTTGCTCGAGACGCTGCCAGGTGTCGGCCACGCGCCTACGCTGATCCGGCCCGAGCAGGTTGCTCTGGTGTCACGTTTTCTATCGTCCTGATCCATGGCTCCGGACACCGATCCTGTATGGATCTTCGGCTACGGTTCGCTGATCTGGCGCCCCGATTTCGTTTTTAGCGAACGTCAGCGCGGCCGTGTCTGCGGCTGGACAAGGCGATTCTGGCAGGCGTCCACAGATCACCGCGGAACAAGGGCGGATCCGGGTCGGGTGGTTACCCTGGTTGTCGAGCCGGATCTTTCATGCGAAGGGATAGTCTACGGACTCGATCCTGCCGCCTGCGATGATACGCTCAAGGCGCTCGATCATCGCGAACAGGACGGCTATGAGCGAACGGTACTCGATGTTCGATTGGCCAGCGGCAAGACCGTGAGTGCATTGACATGGATAGCAGGCCCGGCCAATACATCATGGCTGGGGGCTGCGCCGCTCGACGTCATGGTGGAGCAGATACGCACGAGTCGTGGACCGAGTGGCGCCAATCGGGACTATCTCGTTGCACTGGATGAAGCGCTGCGGGCTTGCGGTATCAGGGACGAACATGTCACAGCGCTGATGGTCCGACTCTGAAAACATCTGTCAGGTGTGACCTTGCGCACACCGGATTCCTTCTCGATCCTGCGTTATCGGGTTAGGCTGGGGCTGACAATTCCGCGTTGTGTTCGAGGTCGACCGTGAAGGGAAACAAGTACGTTGCCATGAGGCGGATCGAGCGAACGCTCGGCGCGTCGATACTCTGCAGCCTGGCGCTGACAGCGTTTCAGGTGCAGGCAGAGACGCCCGCGACCGACGTCGAGAGCACTGAAACCGGGATTCCGGCTGAAGGCGCCGAGGCCGAGGTTGCTCCCGTAATACTGCGGCCGAGATGGGTGACACCGCGTCGACGAGATGTTTCAGAGGAAGTCGATGCGGCGCAGGTCGAGGACGTTGGCGCCGAAAGTCCTACTCAGGCAGAGGAGAGTGCCATCGCCGAGACCTCTTCGGATGCTGAATCCGACGATGCCGGGTCAGCCGAGGTCGAGTCGGGCGATGCCGAGTCAGCTGAGGTCGAGTCGGGCGATGCCGAGTCTGCTGAAGTCGAGTCGGGCGATGCCGAGTCAGCTGAGGTCGAGTCGGGCGATGCCGAGTCTGCTGAAGTCGAGTCGAGTGATGCCGAGTCTGCTGAAGTCGAGTCGAGCGATGCCGAGTCAGCTGAAGTCGAGTCGAGTGATGGGCCGTCGAGTGGCGAGAAAGACTGGCGAGAACAGGCGCGCATAGTCATTCACGGTCGTGGTGACGCGGCGCGGCTGTCGGGGCTCGTCGACGGTCTGCTGAGAGATCTTGGCGCGGATCAGGTCGAACAACGCAAGGTGAGAACGGTTGTCGAACAAGATCACATTCGCTTCTTTCACGAGGAAGATGCGGACATGGCTGCGGCGCTCGCAACCGAACTGGAAGATGTCTTCGGCGTCGTTGGCTTGCGAGGTCTGGTGCGCTATGAGCCATCACCCGATCCGGGTCTGCTCGAGATATGGCTTCGCTAGATATCTGGTTCTGCCAGGGATCCGGCTCAACCAGGCGCAGCGCTCAATCCGCTCCCGGGTAGCACGGCAGCCCATCTGTGATCTCGTAGTAGCTGCCCTTGTCGGCCGGCATCTCTCTGCTCCTTGTTCAGTCGGTCGCGGGCGGTGGTGTAGTGTCGCCGATCGGTTTGTACCGCGTCTGGCAAAGGAGCAGGCTTCCGGTTTGTAAGCGGACGAATGCCGTCGTGAACTCTATTGTGTCGTTGCACGGTCGGGCCGTCAGCGTGCACGCTGGCAGCGTGCTCCCATGACAGCCCGCGCGCGCAAACACTCATTCGAATGCAGGGGAAGTGAAAATGATTCCGAGAATCACCAGGATCCGGTTGTCGCTCGTACTGGCTGTCACGCTTGCCGCTTGTGGCGGTGGTGGTGAAACGACCGAAGACGGTGATGTCGTGGGCGATTCGGTAGAGGGTGCGGCCGAATCCGTTGCTGACGACGCTGCCGCTGCGGTGGATGCCACCACAGAGGCCGCCGCTGAGGCGACCGATGAAGTCGTCGAAACCGCCAGTGAGGCGGGTGAAGTGGTCACTGATGCGGCGGCCGAGGCGGGCGATGCCGTGACCGATGCCGCCAGCGAAGGCTGGGTCGCCATGCAGGAAAACTGGGAAGGATCTGCTGGACTCGTCAAGGACCGGTGGGCCGATCTGACCGAGGAAGAGATACTCGACACAGGGGGCGATCGCGAGGAGTTGGTGGGTCTGGTGCAGGAACGCTACGGGCTCGAACGCGACGCGGCCGAAGCTGAAGTGGAGGAATGGGCGGGTTCGCTCTGATCGGACGCGTCCCGGGCCGGATCTCATGACATTCCCGGGGCCGGCCTCGGGACGCGATTGCGCTATTCTCATGCGCCCGGGAGGCCAGTGATCAGTCAGGGTGATATCGACGCGCTCCCTGCGGGCGAGCCCGTCCACCAATATCATGTTGACTGACCACTGACGCGTCTCAAGTGGGTTGGTTCGTCGCCCCGGTTTTCGAGAAAGAAGGAGTCTCATGTCGGATCTGATGAACTGGATCGTGGAAAACCGCGGTCTGTTCACCTTGATGGTGGTGGCCATCGCCCTGGCAACGCGCGAGGTCGGCATCCGTGCCATCCGCCGCACGACCGATATCCTCAAGCCCGAACACCGGCGCCGGATCTCGATCATCCACCACAGCACCTTGCTGGTATCGCTGCTCCTGCTGTTTGCAGTCTGGTTGCCGCAGATCCAGCACTTCGCGCTGTCGATAACAGCCATTGCCGTTGCCTTGGTCATCGCGACCAAAGAGCTTTCGCTCTGTCTGCTCGGGACGCTGTTGCTCAGAACATCAAGCGCCTTCGTCATCGGCGACTGGATCCTCATTCAGGATCGGTTCGGCGAGGTCATCGAGAGCAATTTCCTGAGTACGCAGATCCAGGAGATCGAACCGCGAAACTACACATCGACCGGTCGCACTGTGGTTGTTCCGAATTCCGTGTTTCTGGGCAACAGCGTGATCAATCAGAATCTGTTGCGCCGCTATCAATTCCACAGTTTCACGATGACCATCGAACCGGACGCCTTTCCGATCGATGCCGAGAAGAAGCTGGAGGCGCGTATCTTCGCGTTGACCGAACCCTTTGCCGAAACCGCGCGTCGCTACAACGCGATGCTCGAGAAGCGTAGCGGTATCGATATACCCGATGCACATCCATCGATCGCGTTCTCTACCAACGATCTGGCAAAGCTGGTGACAACCATTACCGTGTTCTGCCCGACAGACCGCATCGCGACGCTTGAAAAGGAAATGGTCCGCGAGTTCTTTGACTGGTACCGAAGCAGTCGCAAGGCGGGTGTTGCCCGGGAAGATAACCGGTAGTCGGGCAATCAGTTCTCGTCCAATTCCCCGGGCCATGCTGCGATGTCGGCAAGCCAGCTTTCCGGGCGTGCGTCGGAAGGCATTCGCCAATCGCCACGCGGCGAGAGCGCGACACTGCCGACTTTCGGACCGTCGGCCGTGCACGAACGCTTGAATTGCTGCGAGAAGAAGCGCCAGATGAATTTCGTCAACCAGTGTTTCAACGTGGCGTCATCATAGCGTTCGGACGGAAAGGCCGTACGTGCCAGATCGAGCAACCGCGCGGGTCGGCTGCCATGCCTGACGAAGTGGTAGAGAAAGAAGTCGTGAAGTTCGTAAGGCCCCAGTGTGGTTTCCGTCAGCTGTGCAATCTGGCCGGCGGCATCGGCGGGCAACAACTCCGGTGAGATGGGTGTATCGAGAACATCGAACAGGATATTCCTGAGATTTTCGGCATCGCTCCAGTGGCTGGCACGCTCGTTGGCAACCCAGCGGATGACGAACTGGATGAGCGTCTTGGGTACGCCTGCGTTGACGTCGTACATGGCGATATGGTCGCCCGCATAGGTCGACCAGCCCAGCGCCTTCTCGGACAAGTCACCGGTACCGACCACGATGCCGCCGATGTCATTGGCGAGGGTCATCAAGACCAGTGTGCGCAGGCGAGCTTGCACATTCTCGAGCGTCACATCGCCCAGTGCGGGCATTGTTCGAAGGCGATCGAGCAGGGCGGCGACGCTGTCGACACCGTCGGTAGCCGGATGACCGACCGACATCAGCACGCGTCGGCTCGACTCGGAAATCGCAACCTCCCGGAAAGTTGCACCCAGGGCAATGCTCAGAGATTCGGCGTTCTCGCGGGTACCGTCACTGGTGCCAAAGCCTGGCATCGTGATGCAATGCAGTTCGCTGCGCGGCCGTCCGGCAAGATCGAGTGCAGCGGCTGCAACCAGCGCCGCCTGCGTCGAATCAAGTCCGCCCGAGACGCCAAGCACGAGCGCGGGCGAATTGTCGCTGTTCGCACCGATCGCGGCCATGCGGGTTGCGAGCGCATTGCTCTGGATCTCGAATATCTCCCAGCATCGGTTCGCGAGCGTCGCCGGATCGCTCGGCAGGAAGGGTGTCGGCGATACCCTGCGAACCAGGCCCGACGGCATTCGTGAGGTGAAGGGAATAAGTCGAAATCGTCGCGCGTGCTCACGAGCGCAATCACCGAAGGTACTCGTCGAGCGACGTTCGTAGGCAAGTGACTCACAGTCGATATCCTGAATCACGATCTGGTCACTTCGTTGAAAGCGCACCGATTCGGCCAGCACACTGCCGTTCTCGCAGATGAAAGCATCGCCATCGAAGGCGAGATCGGTCGACGATTCTCCGGGCCCTGCGGCAACATAGACATACGCGCACTTGCCCCGGTCCGAGGTGGAGCGGGCAAGCAGTCGCCGCAATTCAGCCTTGCCGACCGTGAAGGGCGAGCCGGAGAGATTGCCGATGACGGTGGCGCCTGCGGACACCAGGTCGTTGCTCGGCGGCGATTGCACCCAGTTGTCCTCGCAGATCTCGATGCCGACGACCAGGTCGCGAAGTGTGCTCTCGAAGAGCAGGTCCATGCCGAAGGGTATGCGGTCATTGCCAAGCTTCACGAACTCTCCCCGAGAGACTTCTACACCGGGACGAAACCAGCGCGTCTCTTCGAACTCGCGGTAGGTCGGCAGATAGGCTTTCGGCACGACACCCAGAATGCGGCCATCGTGCAGAACGGCGGCGACGTTGTAGAGCGTGCCGCCCGCACCCGCACTGCCGGCGACAGTCGTGACACCGGACGCGCTGTTGTCGGCAAGCCGTGCGCGCAGCGGCAGGCCGACGACAGCGACGGGGCTCAGCGACGCGCCGTCGCGAGCAAGGTCCAGCAGTGCGGCCTCGCAGCAATCGAGCAACGTGGTGTTGAGCAACAGGTCGCGCGCTGTGTAGCCACTGAGACCGAGTTCGGGAAAGACCACCAGGTTGGCCATCGCCGTATCAGCTTCGCGCCACAGCGCGAGCGTGCGCATCTGATTGTGCGTCACGTCGGCGACCCGGCAATGCGGCACCGCGGCCGCCACGCGTGCAAAACCTTTCATGCAGCGAAGTGTACAGGGTAGGATCGCGGCGTCCCTGTCATCCCCGTTGGAGTGAGTGCCGAAGATAAGACGCGTGCTTGTTCTGCATGCCCACCCGAATCCGACACGATCGCGGGTCAATGCCGAGATGGCCCACGCAGCGTCCGGGGTCGACGGTGTCACCGTGGTCGATCTGTACGCAAGTTACCCGCGGTACAACGTCGATATCGACAGCGAGCAGCAGCGCCTGGTAGAGCACGAGGTGCTGGTTCTGCAATTCCCGTTCTACTGGTATTCGACGCCGTCGATCATCAAGCTGTGGCTCGATCTCGTGCTCGAGCACGGCTTTGCCTACGGCGAAGGGGACATGCGCTCGAAGGCAAGACTTTGCTGGTGGCAACCAGTGCGGGTGGTGCCGAGGATGCCGATGATCCGGGCGGCGCAAACCGTTTTCCGATTCGCACGCTCCTGTCGCCACTCGAACAGACGGCGAATCTCTGTGGCATGCGGTATGTCGCGCCGTTCGTGCTGTTTTCCTCGCTACGTGCGGCGGAAAGCATTGCGCTCGAAGAACATCTGGCACGCTACAGGGAACTGCTGGCAGCCCCTGTCCATGATCGGGTCGACCTGGATCAGGCGTGTGCGCGCGAGCTGTTCCTGTCGGCACCGTTTCCGTCCTCGGACAAGGTCGAGGCGGCGACATGAACGGCTTTCTCTTGCCGGCCTTCATCTACCTGGCCGCCGCCGTCATCGCGGTGCCGCTGGCCAAGCGCTTCGGGCTCGGCTCGGTCCTGGGCTATCTGATCGCGGGCGTGATCATCGGCCCGATATCCGGTCTGGTCGGGAGCGAAACCGAGGCTCTGCAGCACTTCGCCGAATTCGGCGTTGTCATGATGCTCTTCCTCGTCGGTCTCGAACTCGAACCGCGTGCACTATGGGAAATGCGCAACCGCCTGCCCGGTCTTGGCGGGCTACAGGTTCTCCTGACGACGGTACTGGTTGCCGCGGCGGTCATCGCGCTCGGGCAACCGTGGGAGCTGGCACTTGCCATCGGACTGGTGCTGTCACTGTCATCCACGGCGATCGTGCTGCAGACGTTCAATGAAAAGGGGCTGATGAAGAGCGAGGGCGGCCAGGCCAGCTTCTCGGTTCTCCTCTTCCAGGATATGGCCGTCATCCCGATGCTGGCCTTGTTGCCGCTGCTGGCGTTGCCGGAGCTGAGTGAACTGGTCGTCGTCCAGGAGAGTGGCCAGCTGGTGGCTCCGGGGGACGACCACCACGACGCCGCGGGTGAGCAGGCGATGGCAGGACTGCCCGGTTGGCAAGTCGCCTTGCTGAACCTGGGTGCCATCGCTCTGGTGGTCATCGGTATTTGCGTAGTGCTTGCCAACAGCGAATATCGGCACGAACTCGGAAGCGACATCGAGCCGTTCAAGGGGCTGTTGCTCGGACTGTTCTTCATAACCGTCGGCGCCGGTATCGACTTCGGCACCTTGTTCGGCGCCTTCCTGCCGATCGTCGGACTGACGCTCGCACTGATCGCGATCAAGGTGCTGGTGCTCACCGTGCTTGCATTCGCCTACGGGGTCGGTCGTGGAATCGACAGCCGTGATCGCTGGTTGTTCATGCTGGCCGTTGCCCAGGCCGGTGAATTCGGCTTCGTGCTGATCTCGTTCTGTCTGTCGAACGATGTGATACCGCAGGCAATCGCCGATATCCTGCTACTCGTTGTCGCGCTGTCGATGCTGCTGACCCCGGTGCTTGTCATCCTTCTGGAAAAGGTCATCGTGCCGCGCCTGTCGACGGCCGAGGTGCGTGCCGACGAAGAGATCACCGAGCAGGGCACAGCCATCATCGCGGGCCACGGGCGCTTCGGGCAGGTGATCAATCGGATACTCGCGTCGAACGGGTTCAAGACCGTCGTACTCGACACGGAAGCCGATCTGATCGAGGATCTGAGGCGTTTCGATATCGAGGTCTTCTACGGCGATGCATCCCGCCCGGACCTGCTGGCCTCGGCCGGACTGGCCGAAGCGAGGCTGCTGGTGGTAGCGATCGATGACCGGGAGCTCGCCGTGAAGCTCATTGCCCACGCCCGGCGTGAGCGGCCGGATCTGCATATCGTCGCGCGCGCCTTCGACCGACGGCACGTCTATGATCTATACAAGTCCGGTACGAGCGATATCGTCCGCGAGACGTTCGACAGTGCGGTACGAGCCAGGCGATACTCGTTGCAGGCGCTCGGCATGCACCCGTTCGACGCCGAAAACGCTACCCGAGACTATGTTTGACTCGATCGACGCGGCATTCGCCGGCTGGCAGAGGTGTATCGTCCCGATCTGTCGGTTGGCGAGAACAACGATTACATCGACCTTGTCAAGCAGATCCGCAGTGAGATGGACAGGGTCATGAGCAAGCGGACTGATTCGCGTCACGATGCGTCCGAGCGTGGCTGGCGTCCACCAGGCAACTCGGTGTTGCCGAAGGCGTCTGACGACAGCGAGTGAATCGACCGGAGCGACTCGAGCCCTGAAGGCGGAATTCAGCGGCCAGCTGCCACCTGGCGTAGCGCGGCGAGCGACAGGTAGCGATTTGCCGACGGGACTTCACGCGCCCGACCGCCGTCGAGTCCGGTTGACAACACTTCGCTCATCGCCGAGAACGACTTCTGGTATTCGCCGCGAAGAAGCGACATGTTGTCTTCGACGTCGAGGAGCGATACACCGTCGAGCACTTGTGCCGCGCGGGTTTCGTCAAGCGCATACCGCCCGGCAAGCGTCCGGGCGGTGTCGTCGGGATTTCGTCGAATCCACGCCACCGCACGTGCAATGGCACGGATCATCGACTTGGTGGATTCTTTGCTCTGGTTCAGATGGGCGTCGGTGCTGACCAGGAGGTCGCTGATAAGCCCGGGCGTGTCGGCCGCCGTGGCGACGATCCGGAAGTCCGGGTTGTCGATGAATCTCGAGATTGCGGGCTCGTGCAGCACCGCTGCATCGACGTCCCCGCTCTGCAGTGCATCGGCAGCGTCGCTGTCTGCCAACGGCACTCGCTTGATGTCCTTGAGGCGGCGGCCCTTCTTCTGCAAGGCGCTCTGCAGCAACAATTCACCCGCCGTGCCCGGTTCGAAGGCTACGCGGCGGCCGCGCAGGCGGCGGGTGTCGCGAATCTCCTGTCGCGCGATGATGGCATCGGCCGTGCCTGAAAGACTGAGCACGAATGCGCCGCGCAGGTCCATGCCGCTGCCCTCGACGCGGAGCAGGCCGTCCGAGGTGAGCAATCCGAAGTCGACATCTTCGTCTGCAAGTCGTTCGACCAGATCGTCTTCGGGCGCGAGTTCGATCAGTTCGATATCGAGCTCTTCACGTTCGAAGTAGCCCCGTTCGGCAGCCACGATCAGTACCGTACTTGCAATTCGTCCGTCGATGGCAAGGCGAACGGTTTCTGCCCCGGCCGTGTTGCCGAACCCGACGCTCGACAACAGGAGGATCGTGCAAGCACCGGGTAGACGGGCGAGGGCACTCACCACCGAGGCTGCGCGACCTCGGCAGGTCGGTTGCGATCCGCAGTGCCGTGCGTGTCGGCACGACCGTTTGCATCGTTCGTGGCCAGGTAGAGCATCTTGCGATGGAGTTGCAGACGTGCGGGGCATGTCGGGCGCCAGGCGTTTTCGATGCGGCCACAGTAGCAAGACGCGGCGGCGTCTGGGGCGTGCGGTACCATGGCGCCGCCGCGCTCTGCGGTTGCACCGAGCGATTTCGCCATGGCAGCGCCGAACGACGACAAGAGTCTTGCCCTGTACTGCGACTTCGAGAACATCGCGCTGGGTGTTCGCGATGCGAAATACCAGAAGTTCGATATCCACCATATCCTCGAACGCTTGCTGGTCAAGGGCAGCATCGTGGTGAAGAAGGCCTATTGCGACTGGGACCGATACAAGAATTTCAAGGCGTCCATGCATGAGGCGGCATTCGAACTCATCGAGATTCCACACGTGCGCATGTCGGGCAAGAATTCGGCGGATATCCGCATGGTCGTCGATGCCCTCGATCTTTGTTACACCAAGTCTCACGTCGATACCTTCGTCATCATCAGCGGGGACTCGGACTTTTCGCCGCTTGTCAGCAAGCTGCGTGAAAACGCCAAGACGGTCATCGGCGTCGGAGTCAAGAACTCGACGTCCGATCTGCTGATCTCGAGCTGCGATGAGTTCATCTACTACGATGATCTGGTACGTGAGCTGGAGCGGAAGGCCCCGAAGAAGAAACGTGCCAGCAAGAAGCGCTCGGCGCGCTCGCAGTCTGCCGAGACGACGGTAGAGTCCGCTGTGGCGCCTGCCGGAGAGGCGGCCGACGTATCGGCCGACGTACCGGCCGATGGGTCGGTTGATGGGTCGGTTGATGGGTCGTCGGCCGTGGCTGACGGCGAGTCCGATGCCACGGACGCATCGTTTGCCGCAAAGCCGTCCGGGCGCCGAACCCGGGGCGGTGCGAGGCGCACAGCGGCGAAAAGCGGCAAGGCGTCGGCATCCGGTGCAGAGGCAGATGAGTCCTCTGGCAGGAAGGCTGTTGCGGCCGAGCCGAACGACGTGTCGTCCGACGGCCCGTCGGACGCGTCGGTCGATGAGCCAGCTGACGACAGCGCCGAGGAAAAGACATCCGAGGAACTGGCGCAGGAGGGACTCGACATGCTGCTCGAGACGGCGTCGGCGTTGTCGACCGAACGTGGCGGTGCCGACAAGCTCTGGGGGTCGATGGTCAAGCAGACGCTGAAGCGCCGTCGTCCGGGCTTCAACGAGAGCTACTACGGTTTCGACTCGTTCGGGAAGATGCTCGAGGAAGCGGCGTCACGCGGCTACCTGGCGCTCGAGCACGATGATCGTTCGGGCGGCTACATCATCACGAAGATAAAGTCCTGAGCCCTTGCGCAGCGAAACTTGAATCGTTCACGCGATCGGGGCTAGAGTCCGACGCTTGCATCCAAGGGTTGATACCAATGTCAAGACGCTCCCGCCGCTTGTTGTCACTGCTCGCGCCGACGCTGTTGCTGCTCGCCACCACCACGGTGGTCGATGCGCGGATACTCAACATTCAGAACGGTGGCGACCCGACGTCGCTCGACCCGCACAAGCTGTCCGGTGACTGGGAGAATCGCATTGCCGGCGATATCTTCGAGGGGCTCGTGACCGAGAACCCGCAGGCGGAGGCCATCGCGGGTCAGGCAGAGAGCTGGGAGATCTCGGACGACGGGCTGGTCTACACCTTCACGCTTCGCGAGGGTCTCGTCTGGAGTGATGGCGAGCCGGTCACGGCCGGCGATTTCGAGTTTGCCTTCCGACGTCTGATGGATCCGGCCACCGCGGCCGAATATGCCTATCTGCAGTATCCGATCAAGAACGCAGAGGCCATCAACAGCGGCGACAACGCGGACATCAAATCGCTCGGCGTGCGCGCGATCGATGCACGCACGCTCGAAATCACCCTCGAGCGCCCCACCGCCTACTTTCTCGGTGCATTGAAGCACTACACGGCTTATCCGTTGCCGGAACACCTGATCGAGGCGCAAGGCGACGATTGGGTGAAGATCGAGAACATCGTCGTGAACGGTCCCTACAAGCCGGTCGAGTGGGTGCCGGGCTCGCATGTGACCACCGAGAAGAACCCCGAATTCCACGCGGCTGACAGTGTCTCCATCGAGGGCGCGAAATTCTTCACGCTGGAGGATCAGGCGGCGGGTCTGAAGCGTTACCGGGCCGGTGAGTTCGATATCCTGACCAGCATGCCCAAGGACCAGTACGCGTGGATTCTCGAGAACCTGCCCGGTCAGGCACGCGTCACACCCTTTGCGGGCTTGTATTATTATGCCGTTAACAACAATGAACCACCGTTCGACGATCAGCGCGTCCGGCAGGCGCTGTCGATGGCCATCCATCGCGACATCATCGGCACGGACGTTCTCGGCACCGGTGAGATACCGGCCTATTCATGGGTGCCCCCCGGAATGGCCGGATACGGTGATCCGGAAACGGTCGACTGGGCGACCTTGAGTTATGCAGAGCGCATCCAGGAGGCGCAGGCGCTACTAGTCGATGCCGGCTACGGCGAGGGCGGCAAGCCGCTCGAGGTGCAGCTTCGGTACAACACCAACGACAACCACAAGCGGGTTGCGGTGGCGATCGCCGCCATGTGGAAGCCGCTCGGCGTCAGCGTGGAGCTGTACAACACGGAGACCAAGGTTCACTACGACGAACTGTCGCGCGGCATTCTCCAGGTCGCCCGGGCGGGTTGGCTGGCGGACTACAACGATGCTGACAACTTCCTGAATCTCTTGAAGAGCGACGTCGAATTCAACTACGGGCGCTACGCCAATGAGGAATTCGACCGGCTTGTCAACGCAGCCAATGCGTCCAACGATACTTCCGAGCGTGCGGCACTTCTACGTCAGGCTGAGCGTATTGCGCTCGATGAATCGGCGGCCATGCCGATCTATTACTATCTCTCGGAAAACGTCGTGTCACCTGCGATCAGCGGCTTCGAGGACAATGCTTTCGATATTCACCGAACGCGCTGGCTGACGCTGGCCGAGTAGTGCCTGCGGGTGCTCGGCTACGCGTTCCGCAGACTCCTCTCGACCATACCGGTCCTGTGGATCGCGCTGACGGCATGCTTCTTCATTCTGCGGCTTGCTCCCGGTGGCCCCTTTGATGGCGAGCGCCCGCTACCGCCCGCGGTACGGGCTAATCTGGAAGCGCATTACCACCTAGACCAACCGCTCATCCAGCAATACCTTCGCTACCTCGGCGATGTGCTCCGGGGCGATCTCGGACCGTCCTTCATCAACCAGGATTTCTCGGTATCCGAGCAAATCGCCATCGGTCTACCGTATACCTTGATCGTCGGCGGTCTCGCCTTCGTGCTGGCCACGATCGTCGGCGTCGTGGCTGGCATCGTCGGCGCCCTCTACCGGAACCGACTCGGCGACCATGTCCTCGCGTTGCTGATCCTGCTGGGTCTGGTATTGCCGAATTTCCTGATAGCGCCCATATTGCAACTCGTGTTCGGGTTGCAGCTCGACTGGCTGCCAGTCGGCGGTTGGGGTGGAGGAGCAGTCACCCACCTGGTGCTGCCGGTCACGGTTCTGGCATTGCCGCACGTGGCGCATATATCGCGCTTGATGCGAGGCGCCATGATCGAGGTGTTGTCGAGCGACTTCGTCCGGACGGCCCGTGCCAAGGGGCTTGACCGGGCCACGATCATTCGGCGCCATGCTCTGAAACCGGCCTTGACTCCGGTGGTTTCCTATCTCGGGCCGGCCGCGGGATTTCTGCTCACGGGGTCACTGGTGGTCGAGACCATCTTCGGCCTTCCCGGTGTCGGGCGCTACTTCATCAACGCCGCCTTGAACCGGGACTACGGCATGGTGCTCGGCACGGTCGTCTTCTACATGGTGCTCATTCTCGTCCTCAACCTGATCGTCGACCTGCTCTATGCCTGGCTCGATCCGCGGGTGCGGGGGCGATGAGCGAGGCGACCGAGACACGGCCGGCAGCGGTCAAGGGGCGGAGTCAGTTCGAGGATGCGCTGGCCCGCTTCCGGAAGAATAAGGCGTCGGTGTGTTCGGTCGTCGTGCTGCTCTCGCTCATCGCAGCCTCGCTGTTCGTCCCGGCCTGGCTCCCCTGGGATCATGAGGAGGTCGACTTCACGGCCTTTCGCGCACCGCCATCGATCGAGACCGGGCACTATTTCGGTACGGATCAGAACGGCAGGGATCTGCTTGCCCGCACGCTCTACGGAACACGGGTCTCGCTCGCGGTGGCAGCCCTGGCAACCACGGTCTCGGTCATCGTCGGTGTCCTGTTCGGTGCCATCGCAGGCTATGTCGGCGGGCGAACCGATCAGGTCATGATGCGCTTCGTCGACATCCTCTATGCCTTGCCCTACATCCTCTTCGTGATTCTCCTGATGGTCGTGTTCGGGCGAAACGTCTATCTCTTGTTCGTGGCGATCGGCTTGCTGGTCTGGCTGACGATGGCACGCATCGTTCGTGGCCAGACGCTCTCCATTCGCCAACGCGAATACATCGAAGCTGCGCACGCCGCGGGGCTTGGGCGTACCGCAATCATCTTCCGGCACGTGATCCCGAACCTGGCTGGGCCGGTCGTGATCTATGCGGCGTTGACGGTGCCGCAGATCGTCGCGACCGAGAGCTTTCTGAGCTTCCTCGGCTTCGGTGTACAGGAGCCGCTGACGTCACTCGGCACACTCATTGCCGAGGGCGCGAACGTGCTCGAGATCCTGCCCTGGCTCATGTGGTTTCCCGCCACCGCCCTGGTCCTTCTGCTGATGAGCCTGTTGTTCATTGGCGACGGCTTGCGCGATGCCTTCGACCCTCATGAACGGACATGAGTGCCGCACGATCATGAGTCGAACAAGATCATGAGCCGGGCCCGACATGAGCTGAGCCGAACATGAGCGGTGCAGTGACGCCCGCCCGGGAAGCGCAGGTTCTCGACATACGTGATCTGCATGTGTGCTTCGATACCAACGACGGCGAAGTGCATGCCGTCCGCGGTGTGACGTGTCAGGTGGCCCGCGGCGAGTGTCTCGGCGTGGTCGGTGAATCGGGTTCGGGCAAGAGCCAGACCTTTCTCGCGGCGATGGGGCTGCTCGCCTCGAATGCGCGGGTCGAAGGGCAGGTCGTGCACAAGGGTACCGATCTGCTGTCGCTCGACGCTCGCCAGTTCGACCAGGTGCGCGGCGATCGCATCGCGATGATCTTCCAGAACCCGCTGACGTCACTGACTCCGCACATGACGATCGGCGAACAGCTCCGTGAAGGCCTGATTGCGCACCGCGGCCTGTCGCGCCGCGACGCCCGAAAACGTTGCCTGGACTGGCTGGAGCGAGTACATCTGCCGGAACCTGCCCGGCATATCGATCAGTATCCACACGAACTGTCCGGCGGTATGCGACAGCGCGTGATGATTGCGCAAGCGATGCTGTGTGAGCCGGACCTGCTCATTGCCGACGAACCGACGACGGCACTGGATGTGACCATCCAGGCCGAGATTCTCGACCTGATGGACGAGCTGCGTCGCGACATCGGCACGGCGATCGTGCTGGTCACGCACGACATGGGGGTGGTTGCCCGGCTGTGCGATCGGGTGCAGGTCATGCGTTCGGGAACGTACGTCGAGGCAGGTCTGGTCGACGCGGTCTTTCATGCACCTGCCCACGCCTACACGCGCCAGCTGCTCGATGCCGTGCCGCGCATCGATGCGCGTGCGCCTTTGCTGCCCGAGCCCATTTCCGAGCCCATGTCCGAGCCCATGTCCGAGCGCCTGATCGGGGGACATCGCCGTGATGACGTCGCTGGATCAGCGCCTGTCCTCGAGGCGCACGACGTGGCGGTGCGCTTCCGTCTGCCTGGTGGACTCTTCCAGAAGCCGCGGGAGTTGCGTGCCGTCGACGGCATCGGACTGCAGGTCGCTGCTGGCGAAACCCTCGGCATCGTTGGTGAGTCGGGCAGCGGCAAGTCGACGCTGGCGCGCGCTCTGCTCGGCCTGATACCGATCGATGCAGGCGAGGTCAGCTGGCTGGGCCGATCCCTGTCCGGCATGCAGTCCGCCGAGCTCCGTGCGGCTCGCGGCGATTTCTCGATCGTCTTCCAGGATCCGTTGGCGAGTCTCGACCCGTCGATGACGATCGGCGACTCGATCGCCGAGCCCCTGCGGGTAGCCGAGCCTCGTCTGTCACGCCGAGAGCGGCGTGATCGTGTGCAGGCGACGCTCGAGCGCGTCGGGCTGGAGGCCGGGTTCGTCAATCGCTACCCGCACGAGCTTTCTGGCGGACAGAACCAGCGCGTCGGCATTGCCCGGGCCATCATCACCCGTCCGCGCCTGGTCATCTGTGATGAAGCCGTGTCGGCGCTCGATGTCTCCGTGCAAGCCCGCATTCTTGACCTGCTGGCCGACCTGCAACGCGACCTCGGGCTGGCCCTCTTGTTCATATCGCACGATCTGTCGGTGGTCCGGCAGATCTCTCACCGTGTGCTCGTCATGTACCTTGGCACGGTCATCGAACTGGCGCCCTGCAATACCCTGTTCGACGATCCGCGGCATCCATACACCCGGCAACTGCTGTCGACTGTGCCGGTCCCCGATCCGAGACTCGAACGCGGTCGCGAGCGGCTTCGCTTGCGTCCATCTGGCGCGCATCCGATCTCCCGGGAGGCGCAGCTTCGCTTTCTGCCCTCGCGTCTTGCAGCAGCTGGAACCGCATCGACTGATTCTGTCGGATCGAACGGCGACATGATGAAGGCAGCCGCAACGAACAGTCGCCACGGGGCCACGGATGAGCTCGCTCTACCGAAGCTCGAGGAAGTCGGACCAGATCATTTCGTGGCGGAACACGACCCGTTGGAGACGTTGTTGGTAGAGGTAGTGCGCTGATTCGAGCCTTCGAGCAGGCAGAATGCCAGAACCTTTGACGGATCCTGCCAACGATACCCATGGAAATTTATGGGTTATACCTGTCGAAATGCTATCAGGAAATGTATCAGAAATGGTTAATTGACAGGCAATAAGCTATTGAAATATATAAATTTAATTTCTACTCTAGCTATCGCGAAATATCCTCAGTGCGCCTCGCGCACGAACCTCAACAGTGGCCCCGCGTCCTTGACGATGCCGACCAGCGCGTCGACGGCAAGCCCCTTGGTCCAGTCGCTGTTCGCAAGCTGTCGCGACACCGTCAGGCTCTTGAGTTTCAGCGACTCGGCATGCTCATGTGCACTGGCTGCCGAGAAACCGCGCGGCATCGACTTCAATCGGCTGCTGTCGTCGATGGCGAGACCCGCCTTGTCGAGTGCTCGCAGTACGCGCCGCCATCCTGCCGCATCATCCAGCATGTGTTGACGTGCCGGCTCGAGAAATTTCGTTTCCGGCATGTGAAAACCGGCCGCAACGAAGCTGCTTCCGGGCTCACAGTGCAGGTAACCGAGTCCCTGGTCCATGCGCTTGCTGCCATCGACGGTCAGCATGCCGCCGACGTGGATCTTGTAGGGCAGCTTGTTGGCGGAAAAGCGTGTGTCGCGATGCATGCGAAACAGCGTCCTCTTGTCACCCTGAAGCGGAACCGCCGTGCGCGCGAGCGCCTTGCTTGCGGCTTCGAGCATGTCGGCGATCGGCTCGAGGAGCTCAGCCTTCATCCTGGCGCGATGCGCCTCGTACCACTCGCGATTGTTGTTCTTCTCGAGTTCCCGCAGGAGCGCCATCGCGCTTGGCTTCAAGGATATCGCCATAGGGCTTCCTCATCGACCCGATACTGGAACGGGAATCAGAACCCGGTAACAGGAACGGGTGCCGGACCCGGTGTGCAGCCTGACGTCTGGCACCGGAATATTCAGTCCGGCGTATACACACGATTCGCCTCGGGGTCGCTCGACAGGGGCAGGAGATCACCGATACCCGCCCAGACGGCATCGGGAATATCGAGTTTCGCCCAAGCCAACGTCTCATCGACGCGTTCGGGACGTGTTACTCCGCAAACCGTCGATGACACTCGCGGGTCACGAAGCGAGAATTGCAGGGCGACTGCACCGACCGGAATATCGTGCTCGGCGCAGATCTTTTCGATCGCGCGAATCGGCTCGAGCACTTCCTCACTCGCGCCTTGGTAGACATAGCGCGGGTGCGCGACACTGCCTTTCGCAAGGACGCCACCTGAGTAAGGTGCTGCGTTCATCACCGCGACCCCGCGCGAGACGGCTGTCTCGATCAGCTGGCCTGCGTTCCGATTGAGGAGCGTCCAGCGATTGTGAGTGATCAGGACGTCAAAATCCCACTCGAGCAGGATCGGCATCATCACTTCGACGTTGCCGGCAGCCAGGCCGATCGCGCGGCATAGCCCTTCTTCCTTCATGCGCACCAACGCTGGCATGGCGCCGTCCGGACCGACGATCTCGCTGATCGAGGCCGCATGCTCGGGATCATGGAGATGGAGGATGTCGACCGAGTCGACACCGAGGGCGGCGAGCGTCTGTTCGAGAGATTCGCGTGCCCGCGCACCGTCGAAGCGACCGGTCTGCATGTCGCGGTCGAGTTTGGTTGATATCAGTGCGTCGTCCGGCAAGCCGCCACGCGCCCTGATCGCCGCGCCGATTCGCCGTTCGCTCTCGCCGTGACCGTAATTACGCGACGTATCGAGAAAGGGAAAATCGGAGTCGAGGACACGGTCGATCGTTGCCCGCGCCCGCGCCTCGTCGACTTCGTAGCCGTAGCTGCCTGGCATGTTGCCGAGTGAGGACGTGCCAAAGCAGATGCGTGGAACGTCGAGCATCGAAGCCTGTCCCATTGCACGCCGTGCCGAAGGGCCATTCTCCATTACAGCCGAGGACATAACGCTCATGGTAGGTCTGTGAAGCGATTGAAGTCTGTGGAGCATACCGCGTAGGGCCACTATTGCCAGAGGGGCAGATCGGGATTCTGTAGTCTGCGTCGCACAGTTCGCTACCCGACGGTGTTCGACGTTCAGCCGTTACCATGTTCATCCCGCCTTCGCCGCTACCCACTGCAGGTTGACGGATCACACGAATGAATCTATCGGTCGATGCCGACAATGGCTCCGAGTACGGCCCTGAATCCGGCGAGGGTTCGCCGAATTCGGGCCGAGCGACGCTGCGCGCGCCACTGCACGCGCCACTGCACGCGCCATTGCGCACGCCACAGAATTCGCTCGAGCAGCCGGAGGTCATGATTGCCTTGCGCGATGTCCGCAAGCGCTACGGTTCGCTTTCGGTTCTGTCGAACCTGCAGCTTTCGGTGCAGGCCGGCGAGGTGTTCGGCTTTCTCGGACGTAATGGAGCCGGCAAGTCGACAGCTATCCGGATCATCATGGGCATCACCCGCGCCGATGCCGGCACGGTCGAGGTATTCGGCCGCTCCCTCGAGGACGATGTGATCGAAGTGCGTCGTCGGATCGGCTATGTCGCGCAGGAGCAGAATCTCTACCCCTGGATGACGCCGCGTGTGCTTGCTCGCTTCGTGAGTGGCTTCTACCCTCGTTGGGACGCTGCGCGCTGGCTGCAGCTGAACAAGGACTTCGGCCTGCCGCCGAAGCGGCGCATCGGCACGTTTTCCGGTGGCATGAAGGCACGGCTCGCTTTGTCAGTCGCGCTGTCCTCACGTCCCGATCTGCTGGTACTTGACGAACCGACGGCCGGTATGGATCCGGTCGCGCGACGTGAATTCATCGATCTCGTCCGTGAGCATACCGCGCGCGACGGCGCGACCACCTTCTTCTCGACGCACCTGGTCGACGAGATCGAAGCGGTAGCTGATCGGATCGGCATCATCGAGGGCGGGCGCACGCTGTACGAGGGCAGGCTCGCACCGCTGCGGGATTCGCTGGCGCGCTATTCGGTAGCCGTTGAGGATGATGTACCCGACACCCTGCCCGGTAGCTTCGCGCGGGAGCAGGCGCGTGTGCTCGAAAACGTCGAACGTCGCGGTCGACGCATCCTGACCCTGCAGTTCGAGCACGCGGCGCCGAGCGACGCGGCGGCGCCCTTGTCGCCCGGTTGGCGTCGCGAGCCGATGACACTCGAGGACATGTTCATCGCGACGGTTGCCACCGGTCGCGGCGCCACGCACCGGCCCGTCGCCGACACCTCTGCCACCGGCGACGGGATGCCTGATCGCTCGTGAGTGCGCTGCTTTCGCTGTTCGAGAAGGATGTTCGCGAGCACGGCGTAACAGCCCTTGTGCTCGCTCTGGCGACAACCGGCGTGGTCATCGTCACGCTCGGGCAGAATGCCTCTGCGGCATTCAGCATGAGCCCCTTCGACGTGGTTCGCTTCGCGCTCCTGAGCTACCTGCCGATGATCGCGCTGATTGTCGGTAACCGCCTGGTGGTGCGCGAATACCTGTCCCGCACCCGTTTGTTCGTCGAGGCTCTGCCGGTCGGTCAGCTCGGGCCGCTGCTGCTCAAGTACCTGCTCGGCATTGCCTATCTGGGTCTGTTGGTGACGGGGCTGATCCTGCTCGCCGCGAATGCTGCCGGCCTCGCCGACGACGTGACGCTCCACTATGTGATGCTGCTGCTCGGCAAGTCTCTGGCCGTCGTCACTCTCTACTGGAGCATTGTCTTCTGCTTCAGCCTCTGCGGGCACTTGCGATTGGTGCTTTACGCCGCTCTTGCCGGCGTGCTCGCATTCATTGCGTGGTGGCCAGGCATCGATCAGTCGCACTTCGCTCCGTTCGAATTACTCGACGAACAGTTGTTCGTCTATGAGCGTGATGTCGTGCCGTGGTCCGCCCTGGCCGGCACACTGGCCCTGGCGGGGGTATTCACGCTGGCAGGGTTCCTGTTGAGCAGACTCGGTGACGGATCGGTTGCCGACCGACTGGCACGGCCGATGACGCGCCGCGACATCGTGGCTTTCGGGGTGCTGCTAAGCGGGGGGCTGGGCGTCGCTGGTACGCTGTCGGAGGGCGATGTATCGTCCGGTGGCGCCTTTACCAGCGAGTTCACGGTGCGGGCCGACGAGCCGCCGATCGCCGTCCTCTTCATCCAGCCCGAATACCGTGCCAACGCAGAACAGCGACGCGATCGATTGCAACGCTCGTTGGCCGAACTGCAGTCTGTGCTCGGTGTCGTTTCGCTGCCGGTAACCCGGCTGGCGCTCGCACCGCAGCTCGACCCCGAAGAGCTGGTCTACTCGACCTCCGATGGGGTTCGGGTACACGCCAACTGGCTCGGTCACGACCATTACGATGACGCGGTTCTCGACGCTGTCATCCTGCACGGTGTGCTCAGCATCCTCAGTGGTGAGCGTGCCAGCTTCGAGCCCTATCACTGGTTGCATGACGGGTTCGCTCGCTGGTGGGCGGAGCGTGCCTGGCCGACGCGACGAGATGCCCATGAAGCCGAGTTGATTGCCCGCGCCTGGCATGCCGTGCAGCGTGGGTCCGATCGGCATGATCTGATCGATGACTGGCAGCTGATCGCCGATGAACTTGCCTATCCGACGGCGGAAGCCCTCGCCTGGTCTGCGCTTCGCTATCTCGAGGAGACGGTAGGCGAGGAAGCTGTCCGGGCGCTCGCGCGAGATCGCTTCGGTGAGTCTCTCGGCCATTCGGCCTGGGCGATGCTGGACGATCGCAAGCGTTCCTCCGAGGCACGCTTCCGCGAGGCGACCGGGCTTTCCTGGACAGGCTTCGACCAGGATTGGCGCATGTGGCTGGCAAGCCGGGCGAGGGCGCCAGACGTGCAACGCTACCTGCAGGCGATTCCACCGTTGCGGGGTGTTGCCGCGGGCGGTTATGACGACAACGGCGTCTACCGCCTCGTGGGGCAGTACGTCGAATGGCCGACACCAAAGCTGTCTCGTGGGGACAGGGCTGCAAAATCTGTGCAGAGTCTGGAGAGCGCGGCAGAGGGGCCTGACTGCGTCATGAAGCACGATGTGCTCGGCCCCTTCGACAATGAGTTCGATGTTGATCTGCAGCGCGACGAAATCAGGCGTGACGTCGCGCCTTGCGATTCGAACGGCCAGGCCCACGATGTCGGCGGTCGCTATGCCCCGGGTCAGCGCGTGTACGTCGGATTCGACATCGAGAACACCTTGTTTCATCAGCCGCTCCGGCTTTCCGGCGGTCGACGGGTTCTTCGTGACGAGCCGTTGCCCGGCGTCGATCGCGATGGGTCCCCGGAACAGTGAACGCGCTCGTCCTGAAGGAACTCCGTCAGCTCCTGCCGATCGCGTGGCTGTGGATAGCCATCCTGTTGTTCTCCTACCTGACGCGCATCTTTACCGAGCGTCTGGACGAGGAAACCTTCGCGAGCTGGTGTGAAGGGTATTGCGAAGCCGGCAATCATCCGCTGGTCGCGGCCCTGTCGATCATCTTCATACTGGTGACCGCCTACAGTCTGTTCCCGCGTGAGCACGACGAATCCACCATCGACTTCCTGCGAGCGCTGCCGCTTTCGCGCTGGCGCATCCATGCCGGCAAGTTTCTCGCGGGCTGGTTGCTGCTGATCGGCATCAATATACTGAGCTACGGCATCGATGCCCTGTCGCTTGCCAGCAACCCGGAATCGCTCGGCGGACGGTTCCTCACACAGGTGTGGTGGACCTTGCTGTGGCGAGACTGTGTGTTCGCCTTCGTGATTCTCTCGCACGGCATCGTCCTGTCGTGGTTCCGGGCCACCGGTCTGATCGTGTATGCGCTGTACGTGATTCTTCTGCTCTGGTACGAGAACACCAACGGATCAGCGGGGTTGCTGAGCGTATTCGGCATGCTCTCAAACGCCTATGACGGTCAGCGCCTGATAGTCGATGCCCGCGCCATCGTCGTTCACGTCGTCATCGCGGTCGGGCTGTTGTTCGTCGGCTACCGGCTGTGGAGTCGGACAGAGTCGGCCGCGGTCACCGGAGCCGGGGCAGGGGAGCGGTCCCGGCGCAATACGCTGGTGCGGGTGGCAATCGGCGTCGCGGCTTTCGTGTTGTTGATCATGTTCAATCTCTATCGTGTCGGCACGGGCAGTGGTCTGGTTGCCGAGGAGGGCCTGGCACAGACCGCGACCGATCACTATCGATTCGTGTATCGCGCCGAGGACAAGGACACTGTCGATTACGTGCTTGCACATGCCGACGATGACTTTGCAGAAGTCGGGCGCTGGCTGGGTATCGAGGAACTGCCCGTCGTTCGAGTCGACTTGTCGGCGGCAAGCGAGCACGCCGCCGGGCTTGCAAAGTGGAAGAAGATTCGCATGGATCTGAATTCCTTCGAGGCTGATATCTCACAGCGTCGGGTGCTCGCTCATGAGGCGACTCATGTCCTCCAGGCGCTTGAATCGAACCGTGCCCTTGCCCGGCACTTCGCGGCAGCACAGTTCTTTATCGAGGGCATGGCACAGCACGTCTCGTTCGAGGTCGTGCCCGAGCCTGCGCGCCGTGCCTCGAATCACGCGATCGCGGCGGTAGCGCATGCACGCCACGAGATTCGTTTCGACGACCTTGTCGATGGACAGCAGTTCGCCCGGCGATTCGATGCAGAGTTGTATTACAGTCTGGGTGATCTGTGGAGCATGGCACTGGTCGAGGCCTGTGGCGAAAATATCCTGGGTGACTTTCTGCGTGCTGCCGGGCGTGACGATGCACCCCGGGAAATGTCGGCCGAACGCTTCTGGAGAGATACGTTCCGCGAGACCGGCTGCGATCTCGACACCGTCAACGCGAACTGGAACGAGCGCGTACGAGCCGTGCTGAAAACTGTCGAACAGGCTCGATTCCCGCGGTTTGGCGATGTATCCATTCAACGCGACGCAACGGCCGATACGGTGATCATCGAAGCCGTCCTGCTACCAGCCGAGGAGCTCCATGGTGATGTCCATGAGGATCGCGACGGGGATGTCGCTGATATCATCGCACCGCAACGTGTGGTCGCGCGTGTTCGCGATGCCGATCGCATCAGCGGCGGCGTCGATCCGGTCTTTCGCGGCACGCTGACAACGAAAGACGGGCGCAGCGTGGCTCGATTCTCAATCCCCGAGCGTGCCGTTTCGCGCGCGTTGTTCCGCTATCAGCTTGGCTACCAGCCGTCAGCTGAATTCGACGGTCCGCTCGACTCGCGAATCTTTTATGATGTCTGGAAAGAGGGCAGCGCTCCGCTTCGCTGACGTGCCACGGCTTCCATCGACTCCGCGCAAGACGCCGGAGTTCGATGCTCAGATGATGCAGGCAGGGTCGTCGGCGGCGCTGCCGTCCGGCTGTTCGTCCTGTCCTTCTGCGCCCCACTCGGCGACGAATTGCGTACCGGGGGACGCTCGACCGAAGAGGTATCCCTGAAAGCGCGTCACCCCGAGGGCGGTAATGCGCTCGAGCTGTTCGCGGGTTTCCACACCTTCGGCCACGATCTGCATGCCGAGTTGGCGGCAGATATCGACAAGGCGCGGCAAGACCACGTCATCATCGACCCACAGCCGGTCGATCTTGGCGATGTCAGGAGCCAGGCCGACCAGTCTATCGAGGTTCGAGCGATGCAGGCCGACATCGTCAAGCGCAAGCCCGACACCGAGGGTTCGTAGTCGGGAAAGCACCTTGTTGTCGATGCCACCGGTCTGTTCGGAGAGCTCTACTATCAGGCGATCGGCGGGAACGTCGAGGCGGCTCAGCTGCTCGGCGACGTCATCGACGAAACCGTCAGCGCGCAGAGATTCGCCGGTCAGGTTGATGGCCAGTCGAAACTGATCGTCGACCACGCCGACGCGCCGCCAGCGCGCCAGGGCTTCGAGTGAACGGGTCATCACGCGGCGATCGAGTTCGCGGCCAAGCTCGCGTTTCCTGATGTCCTGCAGAAACTCGTTCGGTCCGACGATCATGCCGTTCAGTGTGCGCATGCGCACCAGCGACTCGACGCTTTGCAGGCGCACCTTGCCGGGTGCCTGAACCGAGACGATCGGCTGGAACCAGATCTCGATGCGGTTGTCCCTGAGCGCCTTCTCGACATTCCGTGCGGTGACTGTCTCGATATGTCTGTCACGCTGCCGCCGTTTCTTCTGCTCGTACATGCGTGCATCGGCATCGATCACGGCATCGGCCAGGGTGCGATCGTCGCCAGCTACTGACAGGCCGATGCTGCAGCCCAGTTGGTGGGTGGCGAATTCGGTGACGACAGGCTCGTTGAAAACGCGCCGAACCCTCGAAGCGACGGCCTCGGCGGCGCGCGCATCACCATTCGGAAGAATGATGACGAACTCGTCCCCGCCCCAGCGCGCAAGTGTTGCCTCGTCGTCGACGACGCGCCGGAGACGTCCGGCGATGGCCACCAGTACCGCGTCGCCTGCACTGTGGCCGTAGAGATCGTTGACGCTCTTGAAGCCATCGAGATCGAGAAAGGCGATGGCGGTCCGTCGGTCAGCCGGTTCGCTGTGCTCGAGGATGACGGCGTTGGCGTGCTTGCGGTTGTACAGACCGGTCAATTCGTCGTGCAGTGCGTGGTGTCGTAGCTGGTACTCGACGGCGCCACGCATGCGTCGATCCGTGTCGAGTTCCGATGCAAGGCGATCGATGCTTCGCGCGACGTCTCCAATCTCGTCGTAACGGTCGTCCTCTATCCGGGAAGAGAGATCGCCATCGGTGATGCGATGTGCGGCGGCGGCCGATCGGCGCAATCGTCGAGCGATCGGATGCAATACGAACAGCCACCCGGCGATGATGAAGACCACGGTGGCGAGTGCTGCGAGGGAGATGGCCCGCAGTATCTGCGCTAGCGGAGCCAGGGCCTCTGACTGGTCGATCTTGATCACCAGCCCCCAGCCCGTGGCAGGAATCGTCTCGACGGCCAGGATCGAGTCGATGCCGCGGTAGTCCCGGGCATAGAGAATTTCGCCCTCAGGCGTCTGCAGCGAGCGGACGATTGGCATGTCGCGTTGGCTGCGAGAAATGACCCGCTGGAAAGCGGCCTCGCGGTCGAAGCGCAATCGCGTGATCATCTCGGCATCGCCATTTGGCAGGCGCTGTGCAATATGGGCTTCGCTCGAGTGCCCGAGTCCCTCGTACTGGGTGACCTGATCGATGAGTCGACCGAGCCTCATCTCCATCATCAGCGCGCCGACGACCCTGCCGCGTGCGTTGTAGACCGGTGCGATGATGCCCAGTCGACGCTGATTCTGTGTGTTGACGAAGGCGTCTCCGAAGCGCAGTGCGCCGCTCGACAAGGCTTCGTCGACGAGCGCCCTGTCTCTTGGCTGCCACTCGAAGCCGATGGATTCCCCCAGCGTGTCACCCTGGGTATCGACCAGTCGAAGCTCGACGGCCTGAGTGCCGATGGCGGCAGATTTCTTCTGCAAGGCAAGTGCGAGTTGCTGGAGTGGCCAGGTAGCGTCTCGATCGACCAGTGAGAACGAGTCGACGCCGCCGATCGTGATGTGCCGCGGCAAGGTGCCGAGGCGGTGCGCCTCGAGTCGGCTCATGAAGTCCTGAAGATGCGGCCCGGAGGCGAGCTTTGCCGCGTCGCGACGATAGTCTTCCAGTCCCTCCGACAGGTGCCCGGCCTCGAGACGACGCGAGTTTTCGAGTCCCGTCTCGATTCGTGCAGTCAGATGCCGGTCGACGACGTGGACGGTGAACATGCTGGCAGCGGTGATCGGTACCAGCACGATCAGCAGGCAGACCAGCAGTTTTGTTCGAATTCCCATGATCCCTTTACTCGCACCGCGTGGCCTGATTTCCCGGGGCCTTGCTCCCCTGCAGGAAACTCGCGCGCGCTCGCGCGACCGTAGCGACGGTACTGGCGGCAAGATTTGTGCCGGAGTTGTGATGGAGTTCAGATTTCGAGCTACAGATCGTGTTGGCTGGGTGGTTGGAAAGGACGGCTCTGTTCGGGTGAGGCGGGTGGCAGGCGTCGCGGGTGCGGCAGATGGCACTTCAGCGATACCGTTATAAATATAAGGATATGTTTATATCTTTATTGAAGACATGATATTCTGATGAGATCCTCCGAGAAGCCGCATTGATGATGTCTGATCGCCTGCCCGCTCACCCGTCGGCCGCCCGGCTCTCTCTGTTGCTCGAACAACGCATCCTCCTGCTCGACGGTGCGATGGGCACGATGATCCAGGGGCATGCGCTCGAGGAAGCGGATTATCGCGGCGAGCGTTTCTCAAATTGGCCGACGGATCTCAAGGGCAACAACGACCTGTTGTCTCTGACCCGTCCGGATCTGATCGCCGATATCCACGAGCAGTACCTCGCGGCCGGCGCCGATATCGTTGAGACCAACACGTTCAATGCCAACGCCATCTCGATGGCGGACTACGACATGGTGTCGCTGTCGCGCGAGCTGAACGAGAGCAGCGCGCGGCTTGCGCGACGTGGAGCCGATACCGCCACGTTGCAGACACCCGACCGGCCACGCTTTGTCGCCGGTGTGCTCGGGCCGACCAACCGCACGGCTTCGCTGTCGCCGGATGTTGCTGATCCGGGGTTCCGTAACGTCACCTTTGCCGAGCTCGACGCGGCCTATTACGAAGCCTGCGATGCCCTTGTGGAAGGGGGGGTGGACCTCATCCTGATCGAGACGGTATTCGATACCTTGAACGCCAAGGCGGCCATCTTTGCCTGCCTGCGAGTCTTCGACGATCGTGGTCTCGCTCTGCCGATCGGCATCTCCGGAACCATCACGGATGCTTCGGGGCGAACCTTGTCGGGTCAGACGCTCGAGGCATTCTGGAATTCCGTGCGTCATGCGAAGCCGATCTTCATCGGCCTCAATTGCGCACTCGGTCCCCTGCAGCTCCGCCCGCATGTCGAGGAACTCTCGACGCTTGCGGAAACATTCACCAGCGCTCACCCGAATGCCGGCTTGCCGAACGCCTTTGGCGGTTATGACGAGACACCCGAGCAGATGGCCGCAGAGATCGGCGAATGGGCACGGAACGGCCACTTGAACATCATCGGTGGTTGTTGCGGTACGACGCCCGAACACATTCGGGCGATTGCCGATGCGGTCGCTGATGAAGCTCCTCGTGAAAAAGCAAGCCCGCCCCCTGCCTGTCGTTTGTCCGGGCTCGAAGCCTGCACGATCGACGATGCCTCGTTGTTCGTCAATGTCGGCGAGCGCACCAATGTAACCGGCTCGGCCCGATTCCTTCGGCTGATCAAGGAAGGGGAGTTCGACGAAGCCCTGAACGTCGCCCGCCAACAGGTCGAGGACGGTGCAGAGATCATCGACGTCAACATGGATGAAGGCTTGCTCGACTCGAAGGAGATCATGCAGCGATTCCTCTGTCTGGTTGCCTCGGAACCCGACATCGCCCGGGTGCCGGTGATGATCGATTCGTCCAAGTGGTCGGTGATCGAAGCGGGGCTTCATTGCCTGCAGGGCAAGTGTGTCGTCAATTCGATCAGCATGAAGGAGGGTGAGGAGGAGTTCCTGCGTCAGGCGAAACTCGCGCAACGCTACGGCGCGGCGATTGTCGTCATGGCCTTCGACGAGGACGGCCAGGCGGACACCATCGAACGCAAGGTCGCGATCTGCACCCGTGCCTACCACTTGCTGCGTGAGCGGCTCGATTTTGATCCCCGCGACATCATCTTTGATCCGAATGTCTTCGCGATTGCGACCGGAATAGACGAGCACAATTCCTATGGCATCGCCTTCATCGAGGCCACGCGGCAGATCAAGTCGACATTGCCCGGGGTAATGATCAGCGGCGGTATTTCCAATGTCTCGTTTTCGTTCCGTGGCAACAACGCGGTCAGAGAGGCGATTCACGCTGTCTTTCTTTATCACGCGATTCGCGCGGGCTTGTCGATGGGCATCGTCAACGCGGGGCAGCTCACCGTGCTGGAAGACGTGCCAGGCGATCTGCGAGCGGCCGTCGAGGATGCCGTGCTGGCCAGGCGCGACGATGCGACCGACGAATTGCTCGCGATCGCCGACAAGTACCGCGGCGCAGGTCAGGTGCGTGAGCGGCAGGATGAGAAGTGGCGCGAATGGCCGATCGGGAAGCGCCTCGAACATGCGCTGGTAAAGGGCCTCGACGCGCATGTCGAAACTGACGTCGAGGAAGCGCGGCTCGCGATGGACAAACCGCTCGATGTCATCGAAGGGCCACTCATGGACGGCATGAACCATGTGGGCGATCTGTTCGGCTCGGGCCAGATGTTCCTCCCCCAGGTGGTCAAGTCGGCACGGGTGATGAAGAAGGCCGTCGCCTGGTTGCTCCCCTACATGGAGGCCGATGCGACCGGTTCGACCAGCGCCGGCAAGGTGCTGATGGCAACCGTCAAGGGTGATGTGCATGACATCGGCAAGAATATCGTTGGCGTGGTCCTGCAATGCAACGGCTTCGAGGTCATCGATCTCGGCGTCATGGTGCCGGCGACACGCATCATCGAGGAGGCGCGTGCCAACGAGGTCGATCTGGTCGGTCTGTCCGGCCTGATCACCCCCTCGCTCGAAGAGATGACACACGTCGCCCGGGAGTTCGCGCGCGAGCAATTCGAGATGCCACTGCTGATTGGCGGTGCGACGACCTCACGCATGCACACGGCGGTGAAGATCTCGGAACACTATGTGCCGCCTGTCGTGCACGTGGTCGATGCGTCACGCTGCGTTCAGGTCGCGACGCGTCTGCTTTCCAGTGAATCGCAACGCGACAGCTTCGTTGCGGAACTCGACGAAGACTACGCACGTTACAGGAAGCGCTTTGAAGCGCGGACGCGCGAGACCGAATTGCTCGAACTCGACGTGGCGCGTGCCAATCGACTGCCATGCGACTGGGCGGCTGTCTCGATAACGCCACCGGCAACCCAGGGGGTCACGGTTGTCGATGATCTTCCGCTGGCCGAATTGACGCCCTTCATCGACTGGACACCGTTCTTTCACGCCTGGGAGCTCCGCGGCAAGTATCCGAGAATCCTCAAGGATCCGACGGTCGGTGAGGAGGCGGTGAAACTGCATCGCGATGCCCTCGCCATGCTGGAACGATTCGAGCGCGAGGGCTGCACCCGTGCCAACGGTGTCTTCGGAATCTTTCCGGCGAACGCCTGTGGCGACGACATTCACGTCTGGCGGCACGAGCAACGGAGCGAACCGCCGGAGATCGTGCACTGCCTGCGGCAGCAGCGGGTCTTTCCGGACGAGAGACCAAATCTCTGCCTGTCCGACTTCATCGCACCCGAAGCGTCGGGCCGCGAGGACTGGATCGGTCTGTTTGCGGTGACCGCAGGCGTCGGCCTCGACGCTCTGGTCGAGCAGTTCGATCGCGACAATGATATCTATGGCAGCATCATGGCGAAGGCCCTCGCAGACCGGCTCGCCGAAGCCTTCGCCGAGTATCTGCATCATCGGGTGCGCACGCTCGACTGGGGCTATGCATCCGGGGAGGACCTCGCGAATGACGATCTCATTCGTGAACGCTACCGCGGTATCCGACCGGCGCCGGGCTATCCGGCCAATCCCGATCATCGTCAAAAGGAAGCGATCTGGCGGATTCTCGAGCCCGAGCGCCACGCGGGCATCTCGATTACCGAGAATCTCGCCATGCTCCCGGCAGCATCGGTCAGTGGCTTCTATTTCGCCCATCCCGACAGCCGCTATTTCGGCCTCGGCAAGCTGTCGCGAGAACAACTCGTCGACTATGCCAGCCGTTGCGAGGAGCCGCTCGAGGTCGCCGAACGATGGCTGGCGAGCTCACTCGGCTACCGTTAGCGGCTCAGGCCACATTCCGCGGCAGCAACGTGGTGGAATGCTGGCGAGCCGCCCCGGGCTGATGTATGATGGTGAGTTCGCCTTCGTAGAAAGAGCAAGATCCATGGTCACAATCCGCCTGTCGCGCGGTGGCGCCAAGAAGCAGCCGTTCTATCACATCGTCGCTACCGACAGCCGTGCCCGCAGGGACGGCCGCTACATCGAGCGTCTCGGCTACTACAACCCGGTTGCTCGGGGCGCTTCGACGGCGCTTGACGTCAATCTCGATCGCCTTGATTACTGGATCGGCAATGGCGCCCAGATGAGCGAGCGCGTCTGCAAGATCGTCAAGGGCTACCGCAAGGAGCAAGCTGCAGTCGCAGCCTGACCTGACGGAAAAGCGTTACGGGACAAGGCGGTACGGAGAGTGACCGACGGTTCGAAGGCGAAGGACGAGGGCATTACAGTTGAAGCTGAGCCAGGCGAACCCGGGTCAGTCGAAACAGGGCCCGTCAAGCCGGGGGCGGTCACAGCGGGGTGTGTCACGTTGGGGCGCATCACGGCACACTACGGCTTGAATGGCTGGGTGAAGGTGCATTCGGACACCCATCCTCGCGAAAACATCACCCGATTCCGAAGCTGGATACTGTTGGACAAGCAGGGTGAGCGGGTCGTCGAGGTCGAGGAAGGGCGAGCGCAAGGCAAGACGATTGTCGTGCGGCTTGCTGGAGTCACGACTCGGGAAGCGGCGGCATTGCTGATCAATTGCGACATAGCCGTGCCACGAACGACACTGCCCTCGCTGGCGCATGGCGAGCATTACTGGGCCGATCTGATCGGTCTGGATGTGGTCAACACGGACGGTTGTCATTACGGGAAGGCCTTGCGCCTCTTCGACACCGGAGCGAACGATGTTCTGGTGGTCAGGGACGAGCGCGAGGGTAGGGAGAACGAGGCAGAAATACTGATTCCCTGGGTCAGGCCGGATGTGATTTTGGAGGTGAATCTGCAGGAAAGTCGTATCAGGGTCGATTGGGATCCGGACTACTAGGGCACGTGCGCTTCGGGTTGGTCACATTGTTTCCCGAGCTGATCGACGACGCGATCTCCCACGGAGTCTTGTCCCGCGGGATCGAGCGCGAGAGGATAGAGGTCAGTTGTGAGGATCCGCGTCGGCACGCGACCGACGCGCATCGGACGGTCGATGGTCGGCCGTTCGGAGGCGGGCCTGGCATGGTCATGGCACCCGCGCCGCTGTCAGCATCGATCCGGGCCTTGCAGGATCGGTTGCCGGCCGCGCCGGTGGTCGGGCTTTCGCCGCAAGGCCGGGTTTTCGATCAGGGTCTGGCGAGGGAATGGAGTGAGCACGGGTCACTGATTCTGGTGTCGGGTCGTTATGAAGGTATCGACGAACGGGTCGTCGAAGCATCCTTCGACGAGGAGGTGTCGCTCGGCGATTTCGTGCTGAGTGGTGGCGAGTTCGCGGCACTGGCCATTATCGATGCCGTGGCGAGACTGGTACCGGGCGTGTTGGGTCACTCACGTTCGGCGATGGAAGATTCGTTCGGCGACGACGGATTGCTTGACTGCCCGCACTGGACGCGGCCGGAGACGTTTGCAGGGTGCACAGTGCCCGCTGTGTTGCTGTCGGGCGATCACGCGAGGATCGCGCGCTGGCGACGCGAGCAGGCATTGGCAAGAACATGGGCGCGGCGTCCGGAGTTGCTTGAAAAGGCAACGCTGGACGAAGCGGACAGGACTTTTTTGATGACGCTCGGCAAGGCATCCGCCGAACCGGGCTAAAAACACCAGCGAGTCAGGAACATGAGCAAGATCATCGACGAGATCAACGCCGAGCAGATGACCCGGGAAGTCCCGAGCTTCGCAGCCGGCGATACCGTGGTCGTTCAGGTACGCGTCAAGGAAGGTGAACGCGAGCGACTTCAAGCCTTCGAGGGCGTGGTCATCGCCAAGCGAAATCGCGGGCTGAATTCCGCTTTCACGGTGCGCAAGGTCTCTCATGGCGAAGGCGTCGAGCGTGTATTCCAGACGTATAGCCCGCTCGTGGCCGGAATAGAAGTCAGACGGCGCGGTGATGTCCGTCGTGCGAAGTTGTACTACTTGCGTGGCCTGAGCGGTCGGGCAGCACGCATCAAGGAAAAGCTCTAGTCGCGATTGCCGCGGTACGGTTTCATGCATCGCCTTCCGGGCGATGCGCTTGAGTTTCCGTGGTGCGGCCACATCTCGTCGAGCGGGGGCGACGCACTGCGCATATCCGACATCGGTGCACGCTCCGTCCACCGCCCGTCCCATGTGACCACACCGGATTCCGATGCCATGAGCGAAACGACACAAGACGAGACCACCGCCGCACCGGCCGAGACGATGGCCTTCCAGGCCGAAGTGAATCAGCTGCTGCAGCTGATGATCCATTCGTTGTACAGCAATCGCGAGATCTTCCTTCGCGAATTGATCTCGAATGCGTCGGATGCTTGCGACAAGCTGCGTTTCGCGACCCTGGGTGACGCCTCGCTCGCCGGGAGCGGTGGTGATCCGCGCATTGTCGTGGCCAGTGACGAGGCGGCAGGTACGGTGACCGTCACCGATTCCGGTATCGGCATGGATCGCGATGAAGTGATCGCGAACATCGGCACCATCGCAAAGTCCGGTACCCGGCAGTTCCTCGAGTCATTGACCGGAGACCAGAAGACCGACGCGCGCATGATCGGCCAGTTCGGTGTGGGCTTCTATTCGGCATTCGTCGTTGCAGAGCGGGTCGAACTGTTCACGCGCAAGGCGGGCGATACGGCATCCGCAGGGACACATTGGCAATCGGATGCGAGCGGCGGCTACACGCTTGCGAGCGTCGATAGGGAAATGCCCGGAACCGAAGTCGTCTTGCACCTCAAGGAAGACGCGAAAGAATTTGCCAGCGCCTGGCAACTGCGCTCGATCATCAAGAAGTATTCAGACCACATCACCTTCCCGATCATGATGCTCGGCCAACCGCCCGCGCCACCCGAAAAAGAGGAAGGTGACGAGAGCGAGCCCGAGGTGCCGAAGGCCGAGCTCGAGCAGGTCAATGCAGCGTCGGCCCTCTGGACGCGGCCGAAGGCGAGTATCAGCGACGAAGAGTATCGAGAGTTCTACAAGCAGGTCTGTCACGACTACGACGACCCGTTGATGTGGGCACACAACCGCGTGGAAGGTACTCAGGAGTACACCTCGCTCCTCTATGTGCCGAAACGAGCGCCGTTCGATCTGTACGACGGCAATCGAACGAACAACGGCATCAAGCTGTTCGTGCAGCGTGTCTTCATCATGGATGAGGCCGAGAAGCTCATGCCGCGCTACCTGCGCTTCGTGCGCGGTCTCGTGGACAGTAACGATCTGCCCTTGAACGTGTCGCGCGAGATTCTGCAGAACAACAAGATCATCGAGACCATTCGCGGCGCCTCGGTCAAGCGCGTGCTGACCCTGCTCGGCAAGCTTGCCGACGACAAGCCGGATGACTACAAGACATTCTGGAGCGAGTTCGGTGCTTGTCTGAAAGAGGCGCCCGGAGAGGACTTCGCCAATCGGGATGCGGTCGCCAGACTCTACCGATTCGACAGCACGAACAGTGACGACGAAGGTACGCTGACCGGCCTTGACGACTACATTGCCCGCATGAAGGTCGGACAGGAAAAGATCTACTACATCACGGCCGACAGCTACCGCGCGGCGAAGAACAGTCCGCACCTCGAGATCTTCCGGGACAAGGGCATCGAAGTACTCCTGATGCACGACCGGGTCGATGAATGGATGATGTCCTACCTCCACGAATACGAAGGCAAGAGCTTCGTGTCGATCGCCAAAGGTGATCTGGATCTCTCCGGTATCGACGGCGCTACCGAAGAGACAGACGAGAAGAAGGCGGAGAAGGAGAAGGCGGCGGCCGATGTCGCGCCGACCATCGAGCGGATCAAGAAAGTGCTCGATGAGGAGACCAGCGATGTACGCGCGTCGACTCGTCTCACCTCGTCGCCGGCCTGTGTCGTGCTTGGCGAGCAGGACATGGCATTGCACATGCAGCAACTGATGAAGCAGGCGGGTCATGACGTGCCGTCGTCGAAGCCGGTTCTCGAGGTAAATCCGTCTCATCCGATCGTCAAGTTGATGGACGGAGAACAGGATGACGATCGATTCGAGGACTGGTCGCGGCTGCTGCTCGATCAGGCGCTGCTCGCGGAAGGCGGGCAGCTCGATGACGGGGCAGGGTTCGTGCGACGGATGAACGACATGTTCGTCGCAATGAGAACGGCTTGAAGGGTGGGGGGGCGAGGGGCAACTTGCCAAGCGGGCCGTCAACCGACTTGGCGCAATGGAATGCAACAGCTAGACTAGGCGGCTCGCGGCAGCCCGAGGGCAGGCTCGCGGACTTTCGTTTCTCCCTACCCAACAAGGGATAGTTCATGAATCTGATCGCTGTTCGACGCAGGCTGGTCCGTAGCCTGACTGTCGTGCTGTTGTGTCTTGGCGCAAGTTCGCTGTCGGGTGGCATGGCGAGCGCTTTCGCGGCCGGCGATGCCGATGCCGGGGCCGTAAAGGCTTACACCTGCCTCGGATGCCACGGCGTCGAGCACTATGTCAACAGCTACCCCACGTTTCACGTGCCGCGCATCGCCGGGCAAAACGCGGAGTACCTGATTGCGGCCCTGAAGGCCTACCGATCGAAGGAACGCTCTCACCAGACCATGCAATCGAACGCCAACCTGTTGACCGATCAGGACATAGAGGACATTTCGGCCTGGTTCGCCGCTCAAGGCAAGGCGGCGCCATGAGTCGCTTCATCATGACGCTTGTCCAGCCGGCCTTCGGGCGCTCTGCCAACCGCTTTGGCGGTTACTTCTGCAGACGCGGTGTACTGTCCGGCACGCCGACCGTGCTGGCAGGTGCGTTGGCCATTGCGGTCACCGTGTTTCCCATAGCGGCCGAGGCGAGTGGCGATGCAGCTGCTGGCAAGGAGAAGGCGGCTACCTGTACCGCCTGCCATGGTGCCGATGGCATTTCGACGGCACCCAATTTTCCAATTCTCGCGGGCCAGTACGAGAGTTATCTTGCCCAAGCTTTGAAAAGTTATCGGGACGGCAGCCGGCAGAACGCAATCATGGCGGGCTTTGCAACCGCGTTGAGTGACGAGGATATTGCAGACCTTTCCGCCTGGTTTGCGTCACAGCCGGGGCCGTTACAGACGGCACCGCGTCCCTGATTCAATTGCCGCAGCCGACGATCGGACGGCATCGCTGCGCCAGCTAGTTCTGTGTCCGCGCCGCGATCGATGTCAGCAATGGCTCGATATCGTGGGGCATCTGAATGTGAAAACCTTGCGACGCGAGGTTCGCGATGACCGTGTGAACATCCTCCTTGCCAAGCGGGCGCGCGCCGTCGAGTTCAAGCGTCATGACACGCGTCGCCTGACCGAGCTGTCGTCGCACAGGCTCCGGGAGCGAGCCGAGCAGCTCGGCGTCAGTGCGCCCGGCGTCCGGGACGACATCCGGGACGACATCCGGGACGACATCCGGGACGGTATGGGGCTCGGCATCGCCCGAGTTTATCTTCGGTGCTGCGACATACACGTAGAGTCCATCCTTGACGGCACTGCGATAGACGTGGCATTTCATGAAGAGCTTCCTGTTCAACGCGCCTGCCCTGCAACCCGCAGGCAGGGTGAACAGGGGCAGCGCGAGGTCGCGTGTCGGTGAGACGCCAGTCTGCCACGGTGAAGGGACAAGAAATAGACGACTCCGCGCCCGACAAGTGTCGGATAGACAAATGGCTCTGGGCGGCACGATTCTTCAAGACGCGTACTATCGCATCGGACGCTATCGCAAAGAACCGTGTGCAGGTGGGTGGTCAACGGGTCAAGGCGTCGAGGACGGTTGCACCGGGTGATCATGTCAGTGTCGAGAAAGGCCCGTATCGATTCGACGTTACCGTGCTAGGCATTACCGACCAGCGTCGTGGGGCTGTCGAAGCGCAAGCACTCTATGCTGAACTCGACGAGAGTCGCGAGCGGCGACAGGCACTGGCGGCGCGGTTGCGCGCCGACCGTGAATCTCGGCTCGGACTCGCCGGCGAAGGGCGACCCAACAAGAAACAACGGCGGCAGATCATTCGCTTCCAGAACAGAAATGACGGCGACGTCGTCCCGGACGAATAGCGATCGTCGATACTCATGGAGAATCGCTTGCTCAAGCGACTGAGCGGACTGTCACGGTCCGCAATCAAGAAGACCCGGGAAATACTCGGAGCCGATGTGCAGCACGTAAGCAGCACGACGACAGACGGTGCCGATACAGTTTCCAGACCACCGGAGGTGGCGACGCCTTCGTCGCCGAACCGTTCGAGTCTCGAGCCATCAGGCAAAGCGTCGGGACAAGCGGCAGGCGTGGCATCAGACAGGGTTACCGACGTTGCTGTAGGCGGGGAGAACGTCAAGCCTGCCATGCGCGCGCGCGTAAGTAACCGTAAGCGTGGCCCGGACAAGGTGAAAGGCAAGTCCGGTGCCAGTCTGCTTACCGGATCACCGCGCGTGGTCTCGCATCGCGACCATCCGGTATCGCGAAAGTCCATCGGCCGCTCGGCGCTGAAGGTACTCGACCGGCTGAACGAAGCCGGGTTCGGTGCGTTCCTCGTTGGTGGCGGTGTACGTGATGCACTGGTCGGCATGCAGCCCAAGGATTTCGACATCGCGACCGATGCGAGTCCCGAGGATGTACGCGCCCTGTTTCGCAACTCGCGCATCATCGGCCGTCGATTTCGCCTCGTCCATGTCGTGTTCGGGCGGGAGATCATCGAGGTGGCCACGTTTCGCGCCGCGCACGACAAGGGTGAGGGTGGCGAGATCGGAGCATCCGGCCGTATCGTCCGCGACAATGTCTTCGGTTCCATCGAGGAAGACGCGCTACGCCGCGATTTCTCGGTCAACGCCTTGTACTACAACGTGGCTGACGGTGCCGTCATCGACTATGCCGGGGGGCTCGAGGACATCGAGCGCAAGGTGTTTCGACTGATCGGTGATCCGCTGACGCGATGCGAAGAGGATCCGGTGCGTGTGCTCAGAGCCGCACGCCTGTCCGCCAAGCTCGGTTTTTCGATCGGAGAGGCCACTGAGGCGGCGATGAAGCAAGTGGCGCCCGAGCTCGCCAAGACGCCCCCGGCGCGGCTGTTCGAGGAAGTCCTGAAGCTCTTTCAGGGGGGCTATGCCGAACGGAGCTTTGCCGCCGTGCGCGAGCACGACCTGCTGCAATACCTGTTTCCACCCTTGCAACGTCGCCTTTCCGGCGAGCCGACGGCGGCAAGCGCAACGGCGCTCGCGACGATGCTGGATGCGGCCCTGGCCAATACCGATCGACGTGTTGCCGAGGGCAAGCCGATAACGCCGTCCTACCTCCTTGCCTTCATGCTCTGGCCAGACGTCGAGGAACAGGCGCGCGCTGCGTGTCGCAACGGCGCATCGGTACACGATGCGCTGCGTGAGGCCTCCGATGCAGTTCTCTCTAGACAACTTCGCGTCATCAGCATCCCACGACGATTCTCGGGTCCCATGAAGGAGATCTGGCAGATGCAGCCGCGACTCGAGCGACTCGTCGGTGCCCGCGCGCTGAGATTGATGGAAAACCGCCGCTTCCGGGCGGCGTACGACTTCTTCTGTCTGCGCGCAACGATCGACGAAAGACTCGCCGAGTCCGCTCGCTGGTGGACGGAGGTGCAGGAGTTGCCCGAGGACGAGCGGCTGGCAAGTGCTGCTGATCGGCCGCTGGCGCTGGGTCTCTGGGATGACGGCTCGGATGACGCCGACGATATCCCCGAGGAGGCCGTGGATGCCGACGACTCGCGTTCCGGGTCAGCCGCTCGGCGACCTCGCCGCCGCGGTGGTCGAAAGCGCGAGCCGGGTCCTGATGCACCTGCTGTTGACGTGGCACCAACCGACGCGGTGATCACCGAGAACGTCAGTGCAAGCGATGCGCCTCCGAAGAAGAAGCGGCGTCGACGGCGCCGACGGCCTGGCGGCGATCGGGCACGTTCTCCGGACGGAAACGGCAGCTGACGGCAGTGAATGACCTGGCGGGCACTGTACCGGCCTCGCCGGTAATCGTCTTCGTTGCCCTTGGCAGCAATCTCGGTGATCGCAAGGCGATCGTTGCGGGAGCCTGCGATGCACTGTCCAGCCTCGCGACCGTCGACGAGCTGTTCTGTTCACCACTGTATGAAACGCCGCCGATGGGGCCGGGCGATCAGCCCGACTACATCAACGCGGTCTGTCGTTTCACCACGACATCGAGTCCCACTGTACTGCTCGATGAACTGCAGCGCATCGAGCGGGCGGCTGGCCGCATCCGGCCGGCGGCACGCTGGAGCGCGCGCACCCTCGATCTGGACATCCTCCTGTACGCCGACTGGCAACTGTCTACACCCAGGCTGACCATTCCGCATGTCGGCATTGCCGAGCGACTCTTCGTGCTCAGGCCATTGCTCGATATCGACCCCGATATCGAGGTGCCGGCGCTCGGCCGCGGCGCCGATCTGCTCGCCGCGCTCGAGCGGAATGTCTCGTGACACCGCGCTTCGTGGTGGTCGAAGGCCCGATCGGTGTCGGCAAGACGACCCTCGCGCGACGCCTGGCTGAACGACTCGGCGCTGACTTGATGGCCGATCCGGACGCAGAGAACCCCTACCTGGACGCCTTCTATCGCGAGCCCGCGGCGACCGCCTTCCACACCCAGCTGCACTTTCTCCTGTCTCGCCTCGACGCCCTTGATGCGCTTCAAGATCGTGACGCCGAACGGCCCCTGATCAGCGACTTTCTCATCGACAAGGACCGACTCTTCGCCGAGCTGACCCTCGACGTGCGCGAATGGTCGATGTACGAGCGCCTGCATCAGCGGCTGGTCGACGATCGTCCGCTGTCGGTAACGCAGGTTCCAGATCTCGTCATCTATCTGCAAGCGCCGCTCGAGCGCTTGATCGAACGCATCGAAAGCCGAGGCCTTGCCCGGGAACAGCGTATCGACAGCGGCTACCTGCAGCAGCTCGCGCATGCCTACGAGGCTTACTTCCATGCCTGGGAAGGTTCGGCATTGCTCATCGTGAATACCGCTGACATCGACATTGCCCGATCGCCGGCGGAGACTGATCGATTGCTCGAGCGGATCGACGAGATCGATGGAGGCCGGCACTACTTCAATCCGGTGCTGCCGGCAAACTGACACGGCGACCCCTCGCGATAAACGAACGGCTTAGGTGGAGGTCTTCGATCAAACCCTGCCGGATTGTCATGAAAAGTGAGATCAGCGTTGCGCTCGAAGGTCGCATGCCACACACTTTGCGGCCTTGAAAGGTAAGGACCGGACAATCATGGCCGAACGGCAGAACCTGCGGATCGCGTTACTCGAAGATAGCGAAGAGCAGGCAGCTCGCGTCAGCGAGTGGATCGAGAACAAAGGCTACCACTGTGGTGTCTTCGCGGCCGCCGACGATTTTCAGCGCGCCTTCAGAAAAACCAGCTACGACGTCGTCGTACTTGACTGGACGCTTGACAGCGGAAGTTCCGGGCTTGAAGTATTGCACTGGATCCGCCGAACCCTGACCAGCGACGTACCGGTGATCTTCGTGACGTCAAGACAAGCCGAAGAGGATATCGTCAAGGCTTTGCGGGCAGGCGCTGACGACTACCTTGCCAAGCCCGTCCGGCAACACGAGCTGCTTGCCCGCCTCTACGCTCTGGCCCGTCGCGCCCAGCCCGAGATGGAAGTGCTCGAATGTCCGCCGTACACATTCGATACGTCAAGTCGTGAAGTGCGCATGAACGATGAGCCGGTCAAGCTGACCGAAAAGGAGTACGAGCTGGCCCTGTTCCTCTTTCGCAACCGTGGGCGAGTGCTGTCCCGACAGCATCTCTTGACAACGGTGTGGGGAACTTCTGCCGATCTCAACACGCGCACGGTCGACACCCACGCGAGTCGGCTCAGGAAGAAGTTGCGCCTTTTGGCCTCCGAGCGCTGGAAGTTGACCTCGATCTACCAGCATGGCTATCGGCTGGAGGAGCACACCAGCCACTGAGCGCTGTTCAGTTACAGCGCTGAAGTATGGACTGGAACAGCCTGGCTGTACTGACGCGCACGCAACGTGGCGGTATCACCGTGCCTTGGTTGGCAGGCTTTCTGTTGCTGCTTCTGCTGGCCAGTGCGACGCTGGTCTGGCTCGATGCCACGCGCAAGGTCGATCGTCTCATTCACGATAGCTGGGTCCGCTTGCATCAGCACCCGCCGCCGGACGACATCGTCATCGCGGCAATCGATCCCGAGAGCCTTGCCCGCCTCGGGCGCTGGCCCTGGGGCAGGGAACTGCAAGCCCAGGTATTCGAGGAGCTCGCGAGCAAGGGTGTGCAGGGCGTCATCATCGATGTCCTGCACATCGAGCCTGCGAGCGACGCGGCCGATCAACGCCTCGCCGCAGCCGTGGCGTCCTTGCCCGTATCGGTGATGCCGGTGTTGGCCGAACGGGGCCCTGGTGGTGGGGGTATCGAGGAGCTGCCGATTTCCGAAGTCATCAGTGTCGTCAGCGCCATCGGTCATGTCCATGCGCCCATCGACGACGATGGAATCGTTCGACGCGTGTACCTGAAAGAGGGCCGCGGGCGCGCTCACTGGCCGACGCTCTCACTCGCTGCGCTCGCGCAGTTCTCACCTGACTCGCCGCGACTCGAAGCGCTTCCCGGACGACGAATCGTCGAGGCTGAGAAAACCGATGGCTGGAAGCACGACTACGAGGTGTTGATTCCGTTCAGCGGTCCGAGCGGCAGTTTCACCCGAATACCGGCGGCGAAAATTGCCCTCGGTGAAATCGAGCGAAGTGAGCTTGAAGGTCGCATCGTGTTCTTCGGCCTGACCACGACCGGCCTGGGCGACGTGGTACCGACACCGGTATCCGCGCTCGATCAGCCAATGCCGGGCATCGAGTTGCACGCGAACATCTTCACTGCCCTGCGTAACGGCACCTTGGTCACACGTGCGGCGCCGTGGCTCGGCCCGGTGGTGGCCTTGTTGGTCCTGCCCTTGATGCTGCTCCTCTACTCGCGCGCCTCACCGCGCTATGCGCTCCCGGGTGCGCTGATCGGTGCGCTCCTGCCGATCGCTGTGAGCTACCTCCTCTACCTGACCGCACAGCTCTGGTTCGCACCGCTTTCGGCGAGCGTCCCGATCGTTGCGAGCTATCTGCTCTGGAGCAGGCACCGGCTGGAGTACGTCAATCGATTTCTCGAACGCGAACTGGCGAAGTTTGCACCGCATCTGCCCGCCCGCGGCCCGAGCGACGACCAGGATCTGACAGATTTCTTCAGGAACGCGTCACGCCATCTGCCGTTGAAAGGCTGGCGATTTGACACCCGCCATGCGGCCTACAGCAGCGGTGCGGACGCCCCCAGTGGCGATGCAGAAGCCCTCGTCGGTGTATGGAGTGTGATTGACGGTATCTACTCCAAGCGCTATCGAACGCCTGCGCAACTGCGTATCGATCTGGCCATCGACGCGGTGCCTGCGGCCGAGGAAATCACCGCCTATGTCGATTCGCTCGCTCGCGTGCGCTCACGCGAGACGGCGGTGCGGGCTCGCAGCTCGGTGGAACGCCTGCAGTCGAACGCCGAACGACTGCGCGAACAGATGGCCTGGTTGCGCGGCGTCAAGGTCTTCAGCGAAACGATACTGGCGGGCGGTCCGATCGGTTTCATCATCTGGAATCCTGCCGGTGAATGGGTGCGAGGCAATGCGCTCGCACGCTCGATGTTACCCGGGCTCGGTGAACGCGCCTTGCTGATCGACTTCCTGGACATCGTCGGCCTGTCATTGGGCACTGGCCACTGGGACGAGCAGCCCCCCGTGGATGACCGTCAGAAAGCACATCGCGAACGCTACAACGCGTTATTGTTCGACGGCTTGCCATGGCAGGTCTCGCACGAGCAGGGCGAACGTGCGCTGGTCGTCAACTTCAGTGCCGTCGGCCATCGACTGTCGCGCCGCTTGATCTGCGCCAGTGTCATCGATGTTTCGGAGATTCGCAGCGCCGAGCGCGCGCGCGCCGAACTGGTCGACTACCTATCCCATGATCTTCGCTCGCCGCTGGTCTCGGCGCTCGCGATGCTTGGCGATGCGGATTCGGAATCCGTCGACGGCGTCCCCCGCGATCGCAACAGGCCACCGGATCCCGCCACGCACATCAGAAGCAGCCTCGCGATGATGGACGAGCTCTTGAACGTCGCGCGCGCCGATTCACTTAACGAGACTCTGTTCGCCGATCTGTTGCTCGACGATGTCGTCGAAAATGCGCTGTCCGAACTTTTGCCACAGGCGCGTGCTCGCGACATACGCTTCGAGGTCGCTGACATCGAGAGCGAATTGTGGATGTCCGGTGACGCCGGTTCCCTCGAGCGAACCGTCATCAATATCGTTGGCAACGCCATCAAGTATTCGCACGATGGTTCGACGGTGCGAATCGCCTTGAGTCGAGTCGGCGATGAGGGCGTGCTGATCGTCGATGATGAGGGAGTCGGCATCGATCCGGATGTGATCGACGAGATATTCACGCGATTCCGGCGTGATGCCCGTGTGGCCGGCCGCATCGCCGGTACCGGACTGGGGCTCGCCTTCGTCTCGCGGGTTGTTCGCCGGCATGCAGGTACCGTCAAGGCGACCAGTGCGCCCGGGCGAGGGACACGGGTCACCCTGAAACTGCCGCTCGAAAGTGCGCCGATCCATGTCGACGACCGCGATGCAGTGACGACCGATGCGACCGATGCGACCGTTGCCGTGGTGCAGAGTGTCTCGGCCGGTGATTAATGAGCGGCAAGCGGGCTGCCGCGACGTGGAGGAGGCAGGACGATGAGCGACAAGGGACAGCGGCGCGGGCCTTGTCGTGGGACTTCGTGCTGGTGGCGCGCGCCGGGCGAAAGTGCCCCGACACGCGCTCGCCAGTGCCGGGGCAGCGCGCATCAGCATCGGCTCGGCGCTTGCGCGGGCAACCCATCGGGTGATTCACGATGCGGGTCGGGCCATGTTCGAGCAGGGTGATTTCAGCCTGTTGACGGGCGGCCTGGCTGGCGACGAGGTCGACGCGTTGCTGACGAAAGGTGCTGGCTGATCTGTGTCGTCGGCCAGACGCGTGGCCGTTTGCATGAGTGAGTCAAACCGTGTCAGTCAATACGTGTGAGTCAACAGGTATGAGTCAACAGGTATGAGTCAACAGGTGTCAGTCAAGCAGGTGTCGATCAGGGCCGAGGCGGCATCACCTCGACGCGACCATCAGCGTAGCCGGTGATCAGGCGATTGGCCGGCCGCGCCGCGAACAGCCCGTTGCAGACCACACCGACGATGGCATTCAGGCGCGCTTCGAGGGCGACCGCATCATCGATGTGGAAGCCGTAGCAGTCGAGGATGATGTTGCCGTTGTCGGTCGCTGGGCCTTCCCGATATTCCGGATCTGCGCCGAGCTGGACGATTTCTCTGGCAACGTAGCTTCTGGCCATGGGAATGACTTCGACCGGGACGCCGAAGTCGCCAAGGACATCGACATGCTTGCTGTCGTCCACCAGGCAGATGAATTCGCGACTGGCAGCAGCAACGATCTTCTCCCGTGTCAGCGCGCCTCCGCCACCCTTGATCAGGGCAAGACCCGGTTCGACTTCGTCGGCGCCGTCGATGTAGACGTCAAGCGATCCGGTCATGTTCAGGTCGAGCACCTCGACGCCGTGCGATGCAAGCCGCTGTGAGGTCTGCTCGGAGCTCGACACCGCGCCTTCGATCTGCATGCCCGATGCGGCGAGTGCGTCGATGAATAAGTTCACGGTGGAGCCGGTGCCGATACCGAGCAGGCGTTGTCCACGCACGAAATCGAGCGCCGCTTCCGCGGCTGCCTGTTTGCCAGCGCTCATCGGGGAATCTCTGTTCTGCAGCGGCCAGGTTCTTTGGCGACCTTGCTTTGGCGATCTGTCTTTGGCGATCTGTCTTTCGCGATCGGTGGCGGAGGCTCGATTCGAATCAGGGTACATTGGCGGGCCAACCCTGACCTGGAAGCCGCGCGCGGCCGCATGAACGAGCTTCACGAAGAGTACATCAAACGCATCCTGTCGGCGCGCGTCTACGACGTCAGCAAGGAGACGCGTCTGCACGATGCGCCGCTCCTCTCCGCACGCCTTGGCAACCGGGTGCTGTTGAAGCGCGAAGACGAGCAGATGATCTTCTCGTTCAAGTGCCGCGGCGCCTTCAATCGCATCCACAAGCTGGTCGAGCGCGAGCGGGCCGGCGGCCGCACGGTGGCCGGCGTGATTGCCGCTTCGGCGGGCAACCATGCCCAGGGCGTCGCGCTGGCTGCCGACAGGTTGAAAATCACCGCCGTCATCGTCATGCCGGTCACCACACCGCCGATCAAGGTCGACGCGGTGCGCCGACTTGGCGGTGAGGCCATCCTGTTCGGCGACGATTTCGACACCGCACTTGCGCATGCCGTGGCCCTCGGCGAGGAACGGGGACTCGCCTTCATTCACCCCTTTGATGCTCCCGATACCATCGCAGGCCAGGGCACAGTTGCCGTCGAGCTCTGTCGCCAGCACCCCGATGCGCTCGATGTGGTCTTCGTGCCCATCGGCGGTGGCGGGCTGGCCGCCGGCATCTGCGCTTACCTGAAGTACCTGCGGCCCGAGGTACGCATCGTCGGTGTGGAACCGGTCGATGCCGCTTCCATGCACGGTGCACTGGCCGCGGGCGAACGAGTCTGCCTGCCGAGTGTCGGCCTGTTTGCCGATGGTGTTGCGGTCAGGCAGGTCGGCGAATTCACCTACGCGTTGTGCAAGGATCTGCTCGACGAAGTCGTGCTGGTCACCGTCGACGAGATGTCGGCGGCGATCAAGGACATGTTCAACGAGACGCGCACACTGGTGGAGCCGGCCGGTGCGCTCGCCATCGCCGGCATGAAGCGCTGGTGCGCAGATAGCGGTGCTCGTGAACAGACTTTCATTGCCGTCAGCAGTGGCGCGAACATAAATTTCGACAGGCTTCGTCACGTGGCCGAGCGCGCCGAGATCGGTGAGAGTCGGGAAGCGCTGTTCGCGGTGACGATACCGGAGGAACCTGGCAGTTTCCGTACCTTCTGTCAATCACTCGGCCGACGCAGCATCACCGAGTTCAATTACCGCTACAGCGGTCCGGATTCGGCCGAAGTGTTCGCAGGGGTGGAGATCGCCGGCGGTCGGGAAGGGCGCGAACGGGTGCTGACAAGCCTGCACGATGCTGGCTTCGAGGTACTCGACATGACCGACAACGACACAGCCAAACTGCATGTCCGGCACATGATCGGTGGGCACGCGCGGCTTGCTGGCGAGCGGCTCTATCGCTTCCGGTTTCCGGAACGACCGGGCGCCTTGCTCGATTTCCTGACGCGTATCGGCAAGCGCGGCAACATAAGCCTCTTCCATTACCGCAATCACGGCGCAGCCTACGGTCGGGTGCTGGTCGGACTGCAACTGGAGGGACTCGACGAGAGCGCCGTTGCGGCCTTCGTCGACGAACTCGGATTTCATGGGGAGGAAGTCTCGAACGACGCCGCCTGCCAGCTGTTTCTCGGCTGAGCTCAGATGTCGTCAGGAAGGTAGATACCCGACTCGGTGACGACCGCGTCGAGGCGAACATCCCAGGCTTCGGGTAGCACGCTGTCGACACGCTGGCAGTCGTGGGCGACGCCGATCAGCCAGGGTGGAGGCAGGCGCGTCTTTCGCTCGGCAAAGCTCCTGTCGTAGAAGCCACCGCCCATGCCCATCCGTTCGCAGTGACGGTCGAAGCCGACCAACGGAACCAGCACCATGTCGAGTTCGAGCGGGGCAAGCTTGTCCCCGTCTGCAATGTCGGCCGTCGTTGCCGGCTCGCCGATGCCGAATCGGTTGGGCGTGAAGAGCGTGTTCTCGTCAAACCGGGAAAAGACAAGTACGTCCCCCGCAAGCACAGGCAGAAAGGTAGCCCTTCCGGAGCGTCGGCACGGGCGCAGCGCTGGCGCGATGTCGAGCTCGCCACCGATGGCAAGATAGCCTGCGACGCTGGCCGGATCATGTTGCTCGAAGAGTTCTTCCAGCCACGTGGCGACGCGCCGCGAAGACGCTCTCTGCACGGACGATGGCAGGGCGCTCCGCGTGGCTCGCAGGGCAGTGCGCAGCTGCAGTCGTTCATGCGCTCGTTGTTGGTGCGTTCGGCAGTTTATCGGGAGTCCCTCAGCACCGGACAGCTCTCATCCGACAAACCCTCTCGTCAGGCAAACTGCTTTGAAAATCAAAAACGTATCAACCACGAGTGCCGTTTTCGGTGTGCTACCTTGAACCAGTCGGCTCAAGTGGGGGCGCCCGGAACCGTATCAGGCTTTCCGTCGTGACGGACATGCACAACAACGGCGAACAAGCCCCCCCGGGGTGCGAAATTAGGCTCAAGGGATATACCCAGCCGAATGACGAACACCGCAGAAGATACCGGTCGAGACTAGCACGTCGACGCCGCTCTTTTCGTGACCGCGGCAACGGCCCGCACTGACTGTTTTCTGGCTCAGTCCTGTGCGCCGTCAGCAGGCCCCGGTGACACATTCCCGGCGTCGTCCGTCAAGGCTTCGTCGAGCGTTCGGTTCAGTGCCGACAGACGCATCACGAGTCCACCGTCGTCACCCGCTTGGGCGCGCGCCTGAAGCAACGAACTGGCGGTGTTGATGGCCGTAACGATGGCGATCTTCTCGATGCTGGAGGTGGTATTGCGTCGCTTGAGTTCTTGCATGGAGCGGTTCACGTAGGCGGCGGCCTGCAGGAGTTCGTCTTCCTCGCCGCTCTGGCAGGCGAGCTGTACTTCCTTGTCGAGAATACGGAGCTTGACGAGCTTGCTGCCGCTATCCTCTCGGGTGGCTCCCGGTGACTCGATCCGCTCATCCCCATGTCCGTCGTCCGGACCCGCAACATCACGACCGCGCGTGGCATCACCCACGGCGCTTTTCTGATCCGGTCGCTTGCTCTCGTTCACTGGCTCGCCTCGAGTGATTTCAAGCGCTCGATCATCTGCGCCACCTTGCCACGGGCCGATTCGTTCTTCTCGATCAGCCGCGCACGTTCCTCGACCAGGCCATCCTGCTGATCACGGAGCGAGCGGTTCTCGGCAGCCAGACGCGTGCAGCGTTCGAGCAATTGCCCGATACGTGCTTCGAGTGCGCTGAATTCATCGTCGAGCGAGTGGCTGCTCATGGGAGTGCCCTGCGAGCGTATGCACGCATTGTATACTTCGGCGCTACCGATCGATGAATCAGCCGTGAGCGACCTGCAAGACGAACTCTCCGCCGTGCTCGAGCGGCTGGAAGTGCCGCTTGGCCCAGCCGAAGCACATGGGCTCGCCTGTGGTCTGCTCTGCAGTCGGCCGGCCGGAACGGCAAAGAGCCGCTGGTTTTCAGAACTCCTCGACGCCGCCGGCCTGTCGGCTGATGCTCTCGCCGCCAGAAAGTCCGATCTGCATGCGCTCGACGCCTGGTTCGGCGAGACACTCGGCGCGCTGAACGACGCCGAGCTGGGTTTCTCCCTGCGCCTGCCAGACGATGAGGTAGCACTCGAGCGGCGACTGACAGCGCTCGGCGAGTACTGCGCGGGTTTCGTCTACGGTGCCGGGATCGGCCTTTCGGCCCAGGGCAATCCGCCGTTACCGGCAGACTCGAAGGAACTCATGGAGGACTTCATGGCGATTGACGGCCTTTCGAATGACGGCTTGGCGCATGACGGTGCCGGTGTCGACAGTGCCGGCGCTGCTTCGCACGACGAGGAGTCTTACATGCAGCTGGCCGAGTACGTGCGCGTGGGAGTCCTGCTGATTCACGAGGAACTCAAGCCTGTCACCCGTACAGCTCGCCTCGGGAATCCCGGGACGACATCGCCCGGCGCGCCTTCCCGGCTGCACTGACGAGCCGCTCAGGTACGCTTACGCTACAGAACAGAAAACGCCTTGATGTCGCGCACAGCCAGACGCAAGCATGGAAGTTCCCCGATGTCGCTCTTCAGCAAGGCGCAGGCCGCCGAATTGAAGCGACGGCGGCGCGCCTTGATGCGCCTGATAGGCGATGACGGCATTGCCGTCATCCCGGCTGCATCAACCACCTTTCGTAGCCGCGATACCGAACACGCCTACCGCCCGGACAGCAATTTTCACTACCTCAGCGGCTTCGATGAACCTGAGGCACTGATGGTGCTGATTCCGAACCGGAAGGCCGGTGAATACCTCATGTTCTGCCGTGAGCGCGATCGATTGAAGGAGACCTGGAACGGTCGGCGACTCGGTGTCGAGCGGGCCCCTCGTGCGCTCGGTGCCGACGATGCGTTTCCCATAGACGACCTCGACGATATCCTGCCGGGTTTGCTCGAAGGCCGACGCTCTGTCTATCACACGCTTGGCAAGGATCAGGCCTTCGATATCCGCTTGCTCGGCTGGTTGAACCGGGCACGTCGAACACGACGCAGTGCGGGTACCGATCCGGACATGTTCGTGTCACTCGACTTTCACGTGCACGAGATGCGCTTGCAGAAGAGCCGCGCAGAACTCGCGACGATGCGGCAGGCCGCGCGAATCAGCGCGGATGGCCACCGTCGTGCCATGCAAGCAGTCCGCCCGGGCATGCACGAATACCAGCTCGAGGCCGAACTCATTGCCGAGTACACCCGGCGTGGCGCAACACATGCTTTCCTGCCCATCGTCGCGGGTGGCGCCAACGCCTGCATCCTGCACTACACCGAGAATCGCGACAGGCTCGTCGACGGCGATCTCGTGTTGATCGATTCAGGCGCCGAGCACGAGAAATACGCTGGCGATATCTCACGAACCTTTCCGGTCAATGGCCGTTTTACCGCTGCTCAGCGCGAGGTCTACGACATCGTGCTCGAAGCGCAACAGGCTGCCATCGAAGCCGTGCGCCCCGGGGTCAGCTGGAACCGACCTCACGAGGAGGCCGTGAAGGTGTTGACACGTGGGCTGAAGACCCTGGGTGTTCTCACCGGTCGTCTCGACAAGCTCGTGCGAGATGAAGCGTACAAGCCCTGGTACATGCACCGCACCGGCCACTGGCTCGGCATGGATGTCCATGACGTCGGTGAGTATCGTATCGACGATGACTGGCGCGAGCTGGAGCCCGGCATGGTTCTGACGATAGAGCCGGGCTTGTATCTCGGTACATCACGCAAGGTTCCGGCGGCCTATCGGAATATCGGTATCCGTATCGAGGACAATGTCGTGGTCACCGCCGACGGTGGCGAGGTCATCACCGGCGGTGTACCCAAGGCAGCAGACGAGATCGAGGCCTTGATGGCCCGCGAAGCGGTCGGCTGATGACAGCTGCCGACGTCGATTGCGATATCGCCATCGTCGGTGGCGGTCTGGTCGGTGCACCGCTGGCACTTGCCCTCGCCCGCGCCGGGTTCTCTGTCGTCTTGCTTGACCAGAGCATGACATCCGCGCCACAACAAGACGATCCACTGGAACAGCGGTGCACGGCCCTGTCGGCAGGCTCAGTCGCCTGGTTCGAACAGCAGGCTCTGTGGTCGGCCATTGCCGACGATGCCTGCCCGATCCGCTCGGTACACGTGTCCTGTCGGGGTCGGTTTGGGGCCACTCGCCTGCGAGCCGACGAGCAGGGCGTCGCAGCGCTTGGATACGTCATCGACAATCGAGTCGCCTTGCGACAACTCGACGCATTGCTCGATGCGAGTCCCGTCAAGCGCCTGCCCGGGCATACGATGACCGGACTGGACATCGAATCGGATCGTGTCACCGTCCAGCATCGGGCGAGCGATTCGCCCCAGGGCAAGCCGATTCAGGGAAAGCCGATTCGGGGAAAGCCTGTTCGGGCGAAGCTCCTGATCGGGGTGGACGGGGTTCGCTCGACCGTTCGCGATGCCCTTGGCATCGGCGTCCGCGAGGTCGACTACGAGCAGAGCGCGATTCTCGGTACGCTGGCCCTGTCGGGGTCGCATGAGAACGTCGCCTATGAACGCTTTACCGACGGTGGCCCGCTGGCCCTCCTGCCGCGTCCCGCTGATCGTGTCTCGGTCGTGGAGTGCGTGACCTCTGAGGAGGCAACGCGACTGACGGCGCTTGATGGGACCGGGTATCGCCACCACCTGCAAGCCCGTTTCGGACATCGTCTGGGCCGTTTCGTGGACTGTGGCCCACGGACTACTCTGTCGCTTACCCGGATAGAAGCCACCGAACAGATCGGGCCGCGCAGCGTGCTTCTAGGCAACGCGGCACGTCTGCTGCATCCGGTGGCCGGGCAGGGCTACAACCTGGCCCTCCGCGATGTGGCCGCATTGCTCACCCGCTTGGTGGCAGGGGTCTCTTCCGGGGTCTCGCCCGGGGTCGCGAACGGGGTCGCGAACGGCGCCAGAATCGATCCGGGTAGTCCCGAGCTTCTGCACGAATTTGTTCGTTCGCGACGCGTCGATCAACAGCGGACAGTCACCCTGACGGATACGCTGGCGCGTACCTTCAGAGGCGAGAACATGCTGTTGTCGCACGCGCGGGCACTGGCCCTGCTCGGGCTCGATACCGTGTCACCCTGGCGGCGACGGTTCGCAAGCGTGGCAATGGGCCTTGGCGGAGAACCTGGCGGCAGCGTTCATTCCGGGCATTCGAGTTCGAACGGGTGATCGAACGACCGCTGATCGGCGCTCGCCTTCGTTTCTTCGTCATTGCCGGTCTGATCGGTGCGCTGGTAGGCCTTGCGACACTGTTGCTCATCGCGCTGGTCGAAGGCGTCCAGCAGCTCGGCTTCGGTTACGGCGACGAGCTCGGCTTCGCGGCGGCCGTCGATGAGCTGCCGTGGTGGCGGGTCGTACTGGTGCCAGCGATCGGTGGGCTGGTCGTCGGCCTGCTCCTGCAACTTGTACCGGGCAAGCGCTACCACGGCATCGCGGACGTCATGGAAGCCTGCGCCATGAACAGTGCGCGCATGCCGATACGTTCCGGGCTCGGCGCGGCGCTCGCCTCCGGTATCTCGCTCGGCGTCGGAGCGCCGCTCGGTCGCGAAGGCCCGGCGGTGCATATCGGCGCCTCGCTGGCCGCCTGGCTTGCGGAGCGATTGCACCTCGACCGCAAGCAATCGCTGGCCTTGCTTGGCTGTGGTGCGGCGGCTGCAGTGGCGGTTTCCTTCAACACGCCGATCGCGGCAGTCATCTTTGCGCTTGAAGTCATTGTCGGTTACTACACCTTGCGAGTCTTCGCACCCATCGTCATCGCCGTCATGCTGGCCATGGTGGTTCGCGACGTCACGATCGGCAGCGATCCTTTGTTCTACCTGCCGTCGCACGAAATCGATATCGTGCGCGAATTGCCGCTATTCGCCGTGCTCGGAATCGCCGGTGCCGTAGCCGCACGTACGCTGATACGTGCCGTCGAAGCGGTCGAGGCCGGTTGGCGATGGCTGCACATGCCACGCGTCCTGCAGCCCGCCCTGGCGGGTGCGATGATCGGTGGCATCGCGTCTCAGCTGCCGCTTGTTCTCGGTGTTGGACTGGAAGGTACCGGCCTTGCGTTGAACGGTGAGCTGGCGTTGTCCCTCGTGGCGTTGTTGCTGGTCGCCAAACTGGTGGTGGTCGCGCTGGCTCTTGGCAGTGGATTCGCCGGCGGTGTCTTTGGACCGGCGGTGTTCATCGGCGCCATGCTCGGTGGATTGTTCTGGTGGCTGGCCAATACGCTGGGTCTGCCGCTGGTCGCAGGCTCAGGCGTGTTCGTCGCGATCGGCATGGCGGCGATGGCTTCGGCCCTGCTCGGTGCGCCGATATCGACGGTCCTGATCGTCTTCGAACTGACCCGCGACTACGGCATCACGCTCGGCGTCATGACCGCTGCCGCCGTTGCCAGTACCGCCATGCAGTTCGGTCGACACCCCTCGTTCTTTCGATGGCAACTGGCGCGCCGCGACGTCAACATCGCGCTGGGGCGTGATGTGAGTCTGCTCACCACTCATCGCTGTGAGGACATCGTCAGCCAGGGCTTCGTGGCCGTGCCCGACACGATCAGTTGTGGCGAACTTTCCTCACGCATGGGTACGGAGCGTATCCGGCTCGCGATGTTCGTCGACGAGAACAACGACTTCCGGGGCAGCGTCAACCTGTCCGGTCTTATCGGACGCGCCATCGAGGCGGGCCTGGCATCGCCCGCGATCGAGGCGGCGCAAGACCCTGGCTACTCGATCGCGGCCACGACCAACATCGTCACGGCATTGCAGACCATGGCAGAACGCCAGCTCGACTTCGTGCCCGTCGTCGATGCGATCGGTGCGAAGGGGGCCCGCAGTGGTGATGTCACACGCTGGCGACTGACCGGGGTGGTGCTGAAGAGCGATCTCCTGGCCGAGCACTACGATGTCGTCAAGCGGGCCCGTGAGGAAGAATTCGGTATAACGTGAGCGACGCCTGCCGATTCGGTCGGCAACCCGAACTGAACCGAAGAAAACGATGAGCGCACCGAACCATCCTGGCTTCGATACCCTGGCCCTGCATGCCGGCCAGCAACCGGACCCGACCACCGGCGCTCGCGCCGTGCCGATCTACCAGAGCACCTCCTTCGTCTTCGAGGACAGTGACCGGGCGGCTTCGCTGTTCGACGTTGCCCGCGGCGGCCACGTGTATTCGCGCATATCCAACCCGACTGTCGCGGTGCTCGAGGAGCGCATGGCAGCGCTCGAGGGCGGCGTCGGCGCGGTCTGTACGGCGAGTGGCATGGCGGCGATCCATGTCGGTATCGCGACGATCTGCGGTGCGGGCGGGCATATCGTCGCGTCACGTTCGCTGTACGGCGGTACGCACAACCTGCTCAGCTACACCCTGCCGCGATTCGGCATCACGACGACCTTCGTCGACCCGCGCGATCCCGAGGCCTTTGCCAGGGCGATCACGCCGGCAACCCGCCTGCTGTTTGCCGAGACCCTCTCGAACCCGCGCGGCGAAGTACTCGATGTGCCTCGGGTCGCGGCCGTCGCGCATGCAGCCGGTCTGCCCTTGCTCGTCGACGCGACCCTGACCACACCGGTCTTGCAGAAGCCATTGGCACTCGGCGCGGACATCGTCATGCACTCGCTGACCAAGTTCATCGGTGGCCACGGCATAGCGGTGGGCGGCGTGCTGATCGATGGTGGGCGTTTCGACTGGGAAGCGTCCGGACGTTTTCCTGAGCTGAGCGAACCCTATGAAGGCTTTCATGGCATGGACTTCGTCGAAGAGTTCGGGCCGGCGGCCTATGCGATGCGGGCGCGCAAGGAGGGGCTTCGCGATTTTGGCGCAACGCTCTCGCCCGGCAACGCTTTCCATCTGTTGCAAGGGGTTGAGACGCTCGCTCTGCGCATGTCACGACATGTCTCGAACACCGAAAGGGTGGTCGACTACCTTGCCGGTGCGGACGGCGTCAGCGCCATCCATCATCCCCGCATGGCGACGCACCCGGACCATGATCTTGCCAGCGAGCTTCTGCCCGAAGGCGCCGGCGCGGTCTTCGGCTTCGAACTGACCGGTGGCCGGAGCGCGGGCAATGCCTTTATCGAGGCGCTCGAACTCTTCAGTCATCTGGCCAATGTCGGCGACGCCAAGTCGCTGGTGATTCATCCGGCGAGCACGACACACTCCCGCATGGATGATGCAGCGCTGCTTGAAGCCGGTGTCTCCCCAGGGCTTGTTCGACTGTCGATCGGGCTCGAGAATCCGGATGATCTGGTGGCAGATCTTGCGCAGGCACTGAAACGCGCCACCCGGAAGGCACGTTCGTGATTACGGAAATCGACGGTCATGTCGTCTTCGTCGGCACCGGGCATGTTGACTGGCGCGAGGACCAGCCCACGCTCCTCCTGTTGCACGGCGCCGGCATGGATCGGACGGTCTGGGTGCTGCTGGCGCGTTATTTCGCGCGGCATGGCTACAACGTCGTGGCTCCCGATTTTCCAGCGCACGGTGGCTCCGGTGGAGTCGTGCTCGGCGACATCGAGTCCCAGGCTGACTGGGTGTGGCGACTGATCGATACGCTGCGCGTGGGCGGTGATGGCGAGACGCCAGTGCTACCCGAAGGCGCGTTGATCGCGGCAGGTCACAGCATGGGTGCGCTGGCTGCGCTGGCCATGGCCGGGCAACGGGCGACGATGGTTGCTCGGCTGGTGCTGCTCGGCGTCGGCTACCCGATGGGCGTGGGCCAGGCCTTGCTGGATGCAGCTCACGCCAACGAACGGGCGGCCGTCGACATGATCACGATCTACGGACACGCGCATGCCTCGCGGCTCGGACGCAACACCGTCGCCGGGATCAGTGTGATCAACAACGCAGCAGCCTTGCTCGAACAGGCCGCGCCGGGAGTTCTGCATGCCGATCTCGCGGCTTGCAATACCTGGCAAGGAGGGGAGCAGGCCGCGGCGTCGTTCGGTCAGGGCCGCACCTGTATCATCGTCGGTCAGGAGGACCGGATGACGCCGCGGCGAGCGACGATGAACCTCCTCGAACCGCTCGGCGCCAGGCTCGAGGTGCTTGAGGACTGCGGCCATATGGTCATGAGTGAGCAGCCGGAAGCGGTCTTGCAGGCGATGAAACGCGGCGTGCGCGACGACGCGTCAACAGGCTGAGCCGCACGTCGGGTCGGCACTTGCCGGCCGGGCTGAGAAGGAGATAGTAGACCCGGGCCGAGACCCGCAGGCTGACCCGGGGCCCCCGGCCCAACAGGACACGACAGTCGGCTTGCTAGCCGTTGTCGTCATGCCGCTGGACGGGCAGAGAGCATCAACTCACTGGTTCATGCTGCCAAGGCAGGAGCGCGTGGATACCGAACGACGAAGAATCTGATCGCAATGACATTCTTGATCGGCGGCAAGTTAACGGCAAATACAAGAAACCCGATGCGCTCACTCGCCTGATACGATCCTCAGGACGCTGCATGGGCGACAAGTTCCGCGTCGTTGCGCTAACGCCGAACCCACCGCCAGCCTGACGAATACTTCAGGACTCGCCAGTGGCGTCCTCGTTTTCGATACCGGCGATGATCGCCGCCGTGATGTTTTCGACTTCACCCGTGCCGTCAACCTTCACATACGCCGGTGCGCCGGTACCACCGGTCTTCGCCCACGCCTGGTAGTAGTCCTTCAGCGGCGCCGTCTGCGCTTCGTAAACGCCGAGTCGATGACGAACTGTCGCTTCACTGTCGTCCTCTCGCTGCACCAGTGGCTCGCCGGTCTCATCATCCCTGTCGGCGACGCGTGGCGGGTTGTAGACGATGTGATAGACGCGACCCGAACCCGGGTGACTGCGCCGACCGCTCATGCGCTTGACGATCTCCTCGGGATCCACATCGATCTCGACCACGGCATCGATGACCACGCCGGCCTCCTTGACGGCATCGGCCTGGGCGATCGTTCGCGGGAAACCATCGAACAGGAAGCCTTTCTCGCAGTCCGCCTCGTCGATGCGCTCCTTGACGAGGCCGACGATGATCTCGTCGGACACCAGGTCCCCCCGGTCCATGATCTTCTTCGCCTCGACGCCAAGTGATGTGCCCGCCTTGACGGCCGCGCGCAGCATGTCACCGGTGGAAATTTGCGGAATGCCATACCGAGCCGTGAGCGCGCCGGCTTGTGTACCTTTTCCGGCACCAGGCCCGCCCAGAAGGATCAAGCGCATCGAGTACTCCGAAGGGGTTTCGCGAAGACTTCCCGAGGGTACTGAATAAGACCTGAGAATGCACGACACCGATCGACTCCTGCCGCCGTGAGAGCCCGACATCCTGGCATCGCGAGTACGCGTCGAGACACCGAGTCGGCGCAAGGACAGCGGGTGTTCATCCAGCCGTCACCCCGCAGTCGGTGCGACACTACCGGCATGACTGCACCGCCAACGATCGACGAGCTACGTCGCGACCTGCACATCGAGGCCGATCTGCCGGGGGCACGCTTGTCGCTTGCGAGCACCTGGGGCCTGTTCTCGCCACGGGCGATCGATGCCGGCAGTCGGCTGCTGCTCGAACATCTCGAGCTACGGCCGGACGAGATGGCTGTCGACCTGGGTTGCGGCTACGGGCCGCTCGGTCTCGCCATCGCACGCCAGGCGCCGGCCGGTCACGTGCATCTCGTTGATCGGGACTACGTGGCCATTGCCTATGCACAGGCGAATGCGGACAGAAACGGGCTTGGCAATACCGCGATCTATCTCAGTAACGGCTTCTCGGCAGTACCGGACGAGCGAGCATTGAGCCTCGTGGTATCGAATCTGCCGGCCAAGGTCGGTAACGAGATGTTCCGACTGCTCTTCCACGACGCACATTGCCGCATGCGTCCCGGTGCGCGCATCGTGGTCGTTACCGTCAACGGCCTGCGCGAGATGATCAAGCGCGAGTTCCGCACGCACTTCGGCAATTACCGGAAGCTGAAGCAGGGCAAGAGTTACACGGTTTCGATGGCGGTGCGCGAGGACTGACAGGGGCACAGCGTGTCGCGGGGCACGGCCCGGTGGCAGTGTGGACACAATGATGCCCCGGTCGGCGCAAGCGAGGCGTCAATCTCTACCCGGTCGTCGAACACGAAGCAGTCGCCCGACCAGTGGGCATCGCCACACTGTTCGAACCAGTTGAGTACGCCGCCGTCGATTTGCCAGACTTCCTCGAAACCGTGCTCGAGGAGCCAGGGAGCAGCCTTTTCGCAGCGTACGCCACCGGTACAGAATGTCACCACCGGACGCGCACGATCGAGCTCGCCGGTGTCGAGCGCCGCGTTTACCGCTTCTCCGAAGTCCCGGAAATTCGCCATGTCGAGGGATGTGGCCTGGGCGAAACTGCCTGAGGCAACCTCATAGGTGTTGCGGGTATCGAGGAGTGTCAGCTCGCGTTTCTCGTCGAGCCAACGCCTGAGGGTCGCTGGATCGACATGCCTCGCCGCTGGCCGGGTCGCTGCTCGCTCGAGCGCCCGATCACCGTCGAAGGCGATGATTTCGCGGCGGATGCGAACCTTGAGTTTCGCGAACGGACGGGTCGTCGACAGACTCTCCTTGAGCCACAGACCGCGGACGCGTGCGTCTTCGTCGAGGACCGCGCGGGCCGTATCGGTCTCTTTGCGGCTCCCTGCCAGAGCGACGTTGATGCCTTCCTCCGCGAGCAGCAAGGTGCCGACGACACCGGCGGCCGTCAGCTGCTGCGTGAGGCGCGACTGCAGTGTCGGCAGATCGTCGAGTGCGACGAAACGGTAACCCGACAGGTTCACGATCGGCGTCGAAGAACCTGCTACAGGATCGTTCTCGGAGGACAGGGGCGGGCTGGCAGTCATCGGCCGAACGGTGTACTACAGTTCCTGACAGAGAGCGGCATTATATCTGCTGCTCCATGGCGACGGTTCGAGCCGTGTGTCGTGAACCGAATGTCGAGCCTGCGTATCGTGAACATCGAGAGTGCAAGAAAGGTCAGCGGGGCTGCTGCCGCGACAGCGGCACGGCCTGACGACGTGGCGGCGGTCATGCACCTGTCGACCGGGGAAGGTAGCGTGCCTCGAGGTTCGCGTGGAATACACCACATCCTGACGTTCGTGGCGCTTGTGCTTATCGCGGCCGGGCTTTTCGGTCCGACGCTGTCGACCAGCGCGGCAGACGCTTCGGCTCCGCTGGCCAACGAGGCTGAGCCGTATCAGGACGAACGAGATCGTTTCATGGAGGCTCGCGACGCCCTTGCGCGAGGCGATCGTGCCCGTTTCATCGAGTTGGAGGAAGGGCTCGGCGACTATCCTCTGCATCGCTATCTGGTGTACGAGCGCTTGCGAGAACGATGGCGACGAGAGGCGCCGGTCGCTGCCGACATGGCGACCCTGGAAGCCTTTTCCGAGGCCTCGGGGGACCGCACTCTGAGCGTCCGCCTCGCGCGCACCTTGCAAGGGCGTTTTGCGGAATCCGGGGACTGGCCGGCCTTCGAGGCGTTGGCTTCGGGCGCGCTCGGGCAGGACATGCCGTGCCGCGAACTTCAGGCGCAGGAAGCGTTGGCGCCGCCGAAGCAATTCGACGAGCAGACGCGGGCCCTCTGGATAGCCCCGAGCACCGATGACAGGCGCTGCGTCGCGGCCCTCGATGCACTCGAGTCACGAACGACGCCCCCGATCAGTGCCATCTGGGAACGCATTCATGCGGCGATGGAAGCCGATGATCCGGCGCATGCAGAACCCTTGCTCGGTTACCTCGGCACCCGCGACCGCCGTCCGGTCGAAGCCTGGATCAAGGCGCTCGACGATCCGGCGGCCTACCTGAAAAGCGGTGCGCTGGCGCGTGATGACACGTTTAACCGCCGTGTACTGGCAGACCTGGTGTTGGCTTGGTCGAAGGATGACGTGATTGCCGCGACCGAATACTGGCTGGCCGTGAACGGCGACTACGCGTTCTCGGTGGATGGCCGTCACGATACCGAGCGGGCGCTGTTCATGCGGACCGCCTACCGGCGCTTGCCGGAAGCTCAAGGCTGGCTCGCCGCGTTCGACGCACGCGACGATGATCTCGAAGCGAAGGAGTGGCGCGTGCGCACGGCTTTGCTCGCCGGGGACTGGAATGCCGTTCTCGAGACAATGGGACGCTTGCCGGCCGAGGAGCAGGCTGAAGATCACTGGCGCTATTGGGAGGCTCGGGCGCACGAGAACCTCGGTCGCATGAAGCTCGCCAAGCCGATCTATGCGGAGCTCGCGAGCTTGCAGAGCTGGCATGGTTTTCTCTCGGCCGAGCGCATCGGTCAGCCGCTGTCGATCGAAGACGAGCCTGTCGAGTTGTCATCCGATGCACGCGTCGCGCTCGAGGCGGACCCTGAACTGATCCGCGCACGCGAGTATTACCGGGTCGATCTGGCGCACGAGGGTCGCCGTGAATGGAACAGCTGGCTGGGGCGCCAGGACGCCGCAACGCAAGCGGCGAGTGCTGTGCTTGCAGCTCGTTGGGGTCTCGACGATCGGGCCATTTTCAGTGCCGGACGGGCCGAGAGGCGCCGTGCGCTTGCCCTCCGCTTTCCCGTGTTGTACGCCGACGAGGTCAGCAAGGAGGCTGCAGAGCACCGCATCGAGCCTGCCATCGTGCACGGCATCATGCGCCGGGAAAGCGCCTATATCGCCGATATTCGCTCGCCTGCGGGAGCCATCGGCTTGATGCAATTGATGCCGAATACCGCCAAGGAGGTGGCGCGCCTCAAAGGTGACAAGAACTGGCGCGGCAATCTGACCGATCCGGCGACGAACATCGCCTTCGGCACGTTCTATTTCCGGCATGTGCTCGATCGCTACGACGGGCACAAGGTGCTCGCGGCAGCAAGTTACAACGCCGGGCCGCATCGGGTGAAGAGCTGGTTGCCCGAGGACGCGCCGATGGAGGCGGATCGCTGGATCGACACCATCCCGTTCACCGAGACCCGTCGCTACGTGCGGGCGGTCTTCGCCTACGCCGCGATCTACGAGCAGCGTCTGAGCGGCGGCGTGTTCCAGCTTGGCAGATATCTTCTGCCGGTACCCGCTGCGGAGTCGAAGCCGGCGGGGTAGTGTGTGCAGGTCGCCGGCACGAGCGACAAGCGAATTGCCGACGCGAGAGATTAGCTGCAGTTGTCGGCAAGCGTACCTGAGAAGCTCCGTCGACTACATGTTTCGCTGCAGTCGGTTCTCGATGCGCTCGACGCCAGGCTCACTGCGTAGCTTGCGGAGTATGGCGGACTCGTCGATGGCGCTCTCGCAACGACCGGTCACGTAGGCGACACCGTCGACCAGTTGCACCCGAACGTTGCCACTTCCGGACAGGGCACCATTGGCAATGCCGGACAGATAGGCATCGGAAGGTGTGGGTCGTGTGTCGGTGGCCGAGTCGTCCGGTGCCTGGGCCAATACGAATGGTTCCGTCGTCGGGGGCGTATCGCCGCTGCTGGCACAACCGCCCGTCAGCGCTGACGTCGCGAGCGCAAGAACCAGGAAGAGTGAACCTTGCTTGCCGTTGCCTGCAGCTGGCTGTTCGGCGCAAACGCGCTCGTGAACAAGCCGCCCCGGCAAATCCATGGTGGAATTCGTGACAGGCAGCAAAGACGGCATGTTGGCAAGCGCTCGGCGACAGGAAGGAGGCGTTGTGTCGCATGACTTGTCACCCAGCGTGGACCGAAGTGCATTCTCGCGCCGCGTGCTCATCGTCGACAGCACCTTATAATCGACGCGGTTTCCCTGAAAGAGTTCAAGCCCTACGTGTCGACAGCCCAGACGATTCATGATCTCGTGATCGACGCCCTGGCGCCAGTGCGCCTCGATGTCATCGACGAGAGTCACCGCCACAATGTGCCCGCCGGCGCCGAGAGCCATTTCAAGCTCGTCATCGTCAGTGAGGCGTTCAGCGGACAAGGACTCGTGACGCGCCACCGCTCGGTCAACCGGCTACTGGCCGATCAGCTGGCGGGCTCGGTGCACGCTCTTGGCCTGCACACGCATACCCCGGAGGAGTGGGCCGCCCGCGGCGAGAGTGTGCCGGCTTCACCGCCGTGTCGCGGCGGGAGCAAGGCTGAGGGCTGAGGAAGGCAGGGCGGTGATAGCTTGTTCGTAGCAGCCGCACTACCCGCACGAATCAGCTAGCAAGACCTGAAAAAAAAGGCCCCTCCGAGAGGGGCCTTCTGTCGTTCACACAACGAGGTGAGTGCTATCAGAACGCTTGCGTGAGCATGACGCGGTATTCGACCAGATCGTCAGGATCGCTCTCGTCTGCTGCCAGTATGCCCGCTTCCTTGGACGTATTCTGAATACGCGTGCTGATATCCATACCGCCGCCCAGATCGTAACCGGCGTCAAGTCGGATGATGGCCTCTTCGTCTTCGGCGTCCTCACCAACCTGCTTCGTCAGCTGCGAATACGTGACGCCGAGATTGACGCCAGCAATGGTGTAGCCGACCTGGACCGCGAATGCGGTAACGTCATCGAGACTGTTGGTGATTGTCGTAGCGCCGGTTGCATCATTTTCCTCGATATCGAGTTGCCCCTGCGACCAGGCATGCGCTGCCAGCGAGAATCCGGCAATGCCGTAGCTCGCGCCGACCGAGAAGTTCGTCAGTTCGTTGCGATCCTCGAAACCCGCACCGATCGTTGCACCGGCGAAGTTGAACTTGACACCGGCGCCGATGACGTCGCTGTCCTCGCCCGGCGAGAAGTTCAGGCCGACACCGAAGATACCGAAGGTGCCGGTGTAGCTGATACCGTCGACAACGGTACCGCCGACATCGTGGATGTCGTTGGCGAGCTGGCCATACTCGACCGCCAGCGGGATTTCACCGATACGAATGTCGCCGAAGCCTCCCTTGATGCCCACGTAGACGTTGTCGGATGCGACCGTGGCGCTACTGGCCAGCTCGACGAGATCTTCATCGGTCAGCGAACCATCGGGGTCGGCAACGTCGTCCTGAATACCCTGTCCGGCAACTCCACCTTCACCTGTCAGGTCATCGAGGTTGAACTGGAGGTTGCCGTAGCCGGTGAGGCCGGAATTCAGCTCATGCTCCTTGGAGATGGCTACCCGCACGTCGCCAGCGGCGATATCGGGCCTGCTTTCGTTGGAAGCGGTTTCAGGATCGTCGTCCTTATCCGTGCCCTGGACCTTGACCTGAACGAGGCCGGAAATGGTGGTTGTTGCGGAAGCCATCATCGGCGCTGCAGCAACACCCGCGATAGCGATGGCGATGGCTGTCTTCTTCAGTTTCATCAGTTTGTTCTCCAATCGAGTATTTGCTGTGTCTTTCGTATTGTTTCGAACGGTACTGGTACGTGTTTCAGCGTCGCAACTCTAGTCAGCGTGTCTGAATAATGCAACAACAGATTGCTTTTTTGCAAGACAGAGACAGGGCTACTGGCGTCGCACGAACAGGAGTGTAGAACACCTGCGGAACTTCGCCACAAGTTGTGATCAGGATACGCTTCTTCAGGCGCTCTGTCGCATTTATGCAACAGGGGAGTGCCTCGACGCGAATGGCGGAGGCTGAAGGCCGTTTGACAGGAAGAGATACCGGCCTGACCAGGCAGCGATGGCCCCTACCGGCGCCATTGCCGCTATTCTGGATGAGTCACTCCGACGGAGGTGTGTACCGCCGGCCGGCAGGGCGCAACCAGCCCGATTCCCCGGGCGCGGATCCCCGGACGATGATCAGCACGCGCCAGAAAAAGCGTGCCGATCAGGTTATCGCCTGGCCCTGTCGTCGCAATGCCGCGCGCCGCTTCGCCTCTTCCGAGGGCTGATGGCTCATGTCCGGTTCGGGCAGTGTGAATGTCAGCTCCAGCACGTCACAGTCATCCTGCGACTCGAGCTGCACGGTCAGTGCCTCGTCGTCGACGGCCACGTACTTCTTGATGACGTCGAGAATGTCCTTCCTGAGCAGCGGCAGGTAGTCCGGGCCGTCGCGCCCGGTGCGCTCGTGCGCGATGAGTACCTGCAACCGATCCTTGGCAACCTTGGCCGATGTGTCCTCGTTACGGCTCCTGAAGAATCTGAAGAAACCCATGATTTTCCTCCGGTCCTAGCCGAACAGTCGTTTCAGGAAACCCTTCTTCTCGGCCTCCATGAAACGGTGGGGTTTCGACTCGCCGAGCAGGCGGTCGATGGCGTCGGCATAGGCTTGCCCTGCCAGGCTCTCCTCGTCGAGGATGACCGGCTTGCCGGCGTTCGACGATTCAAGTACCGAGGGTGATTCGGGAATGATGCCGAGCAGCGGAATGGCGAGCAGATCGACGATATCGTCGACGCTCAGCATCTGCCCTTCCTTGACACGGCTGGGGTTGTAACGAGTGATCAGGAGATGCTCCCTGACCGGGTCCTCGTTCATCTTCGAGCGCTTCGATTCGCTCTGCAGGATGCCGAGAATGCGATCTGAATCACGCACCGAAGAGACTTCCGGGTTGGTCGTCACGATGGCCTCGTCAGCGAAGTAGAGTGCCATCTTGGCGCCTCTCTCGATGCCCGCCGGCGAGTCGCAGATGATGTAGTCGAATTCGCTCTTGCGCAATTTGTGCATGACCCGGGCGATGCCCTCGATGGTCAGTGCATCCTTGTCACGCGTCTGCGAGGCAGGAAGGATGTACAGATTCTCGACACGCTTGTCCTTGATCAGCGTCTGATGGAGGCTCGCTTCCTGATTAACCAGGTTCACGAGGTCGTAGACCACCCGGCGCTCGCAGCCCATGATCAGGTCAAGGTTACGGAGGCCGACGTCGAAATCGATGACCACGGTCTTGTAGCCTCGCCGCGCCAGCCCGGTCGCGATTGACGCACTGGTAGTCGTCTTGCCGACGCCCCCCTTGCCTGAAGTCACAACGATTGTCTTGGTCAAGCTCTCGTTCCCCCTGATGTGCAGCTACAGCGGCTCTATGTTGAGCCTGTCTTTATCCAGCCAGATCTGCGCGGGACGGCCACGCAGTTCCTCGGGAATCGTTTCCAGCATTCGATAGGTGCCCGCCACCGATACCAGCTCGGCTTCGAGTGACTGACAGAAAATGCGGGTGCGTGTATTGCCCGACACGCCACACAGTGCTCGACCGCGCAGCGGTCCGTAGACATGAATGTTGTTGTCGGCGATGACTTCAGCACCCGGCCCGACCTGACCCATGATGATGAGGTCGGTGTCGCGAGCATAGATCTGCTGACCCGAGCGAACCGGTCGGTTGACCAGTGTCGGTGACTTGATCACGTATTCAATTTCGCCCGGCAGTGCAGGTACGTCGACCGACTGCATGTTCGCGTCGGCGTCGAGGTGTGGCCCCCCTGTCTGACTTTCAGCAGGACTTCGGACCGTGGGCGCGGTGTCGGGCCTGCCGATTCCGCTGCCGGAACCCGACGGAGATTCGATCCTCTTTCCGCTATCGGCCGTCTCACCGCCCGGTACCTCGTTACTGACGCTCGCAACCTCGGCCTGAGCCTGTGCTCTGCGCTTGCGCCGCCGCATGTCGACTTCTATCAATGGTAACGCGATAGAGCGTGCCAACCGTGAAGATTTGTTGCTCGAACTGGCCACCACCGGTTGCAGTTTGTGACGGCGTATGCAGGCGAGAAGAGCGCCTGCATCAAGAAGTGTGCACGAGTCAGCGGACGCGTCCGAGCGGTTCGTTTCATCTGCCCCGACGGCATCGCGATCGTCATCGCCGCCAGGTCGCTCGCCCTCCAGCCATTCGAGGTCAGTGAGGTCGACGACGACTGGCGTGTCCTTGAAGAATGCCGGCGCCTGGTGCACCTTGTCGGCCAGCGCCGCGTCGATGGCATCGAGATCGCCAGAACGTAGTCGCAGCGACATGAAGGTGTACATGCCACCCTTGAGTTCGACCGCGTTATTACTCGACACGTACTCGACTCCGTTGAGGGACGTAAGCGGGGCAGATCAGAGGGGCAATCAACCGTTTTCGACGGTTGGGGACGGAAGCGGAGAGATTCCCTTCCGCTGGCGTCGATTCTAAAGCAAAACAGCACAGTGACATGAAATTGCCGCGCACAGCGGAGCTGTCGAATACAAGCGTAGCGCCGCGCAAGATCATTCATGTCGACATGGATGCTTTCTATGCGTCTGTGGAACAACGAGACGATGCCACGCTGCGTGGTCGTCCGGTCATCGTCGGTGGACGGCCGAACGGACGCGGTGTGGTAGCGGCATGCAGTTACGAGGCACGCGTGTTCGGTATTCATTCCGCGATGCCGAGTGCGGAAGCCGGGCGTCGCTGTCCTGACGCGATCTTCGTCAAACCGCGCTTCACGGTCTACCGGGACGTCTCGGAGGAGATTCATGCAGTTTTCCGCGAGTTCACCGACCGCATCGAACCGCTCTCACTCGACGAGGCGTATCTCGATGTGACGGCCGTCACGGCACACGGCGGTTCAGCCGTGCGCATGGCGCGCGAGATCCGGCGGCGAATTCTGACGCGGACCGGACTGGTGGCGTCGGCGGGTGTGTCCTACAACAAGTTTCTCGCCAAGATCGCGTCCGACCATGACAAGCCCGACGGCCTGTTCTGGATCTTGCCTGCGGACGGTGAGGCGTTTGTCGCGACGCTACCTGTCGGCCGCATTCATGGCGTCGGCCGTGTCACCGAAGCCCGCATGCACGCCCTCGGCATTCACACCGGCGGCGACCTCAGAGCCTGGTCGCTCGAAGAGCTCGCCGGCGAGTTCGGCAAGAGCCACGAGTACTACTATCGCGTCGCCCGTGGCATCGATGATCGCCCGGTCAGAACCAGCCGCATCCGGAAGTCCATGGGCAGCGAGCGCACCTTCAGCGAAAATCTGACGACGCGCGCGGCCATGCTTGCCGTACTGCAGGGACTTGCGGACGAACTCCTGGTCGATCTCGACGAGCGTGGCCTCTGTGCACGCACCATCACGATCAAAGTGCGCTTTCCGAACTTCGATACGCCGACCCGGTCGCACAGTCAGAACCAGCCGTTCGACGCGCAGACGGTCGCGCGCACCTTGCCGCATCTGCTCGATCGGGCCATCGACGGTCACATCGCGCCTTCGGTGCGTCTGCTCGGCGTCTCCTTCGGTTCGCTCGCGGCGACAGACGAAGCCGTGCCCATGCAGCTCGAACTGAGCTGGGAGTGTGATGCTTCGACACCCGGGGAGCCCCACACACCACGGCTGTCGATCCGCAAGGACCCATCCGCCGATTCCACCTGACTCGCACGCACCGCAGGATCTGCATCCTGCGTGATTTACATTCGTTAGATGGTTACTGCCCGGCACCTGGGCTAGAGTCTGTGCTGGCGCCTGTCGCCATCGACGCGAACGCCTGCCGCTCATCGACAAACGCTTCTGTATTGCATGATGTCATCGGCGCTGATCCTCTTCATTGCCTACCTTGTGCGTGGCTTGGCCGGCTTCGGATCGGGCTTGATCGCCATCCCGCTGCTGGCTCTCGAACATCCGCTTGCGTTGGTCGTGCCGCTCGTGGTCCTGCTCGACTGGCTGGGTTCTGCGTCACAAGGGGTGGCGCATCGCGATGCCGTGGCGTGGCCGGAACTGGTGCCGTTGCTGCCCTTTACCCTAGCAGGGGTCGCGCTTGCCTTGTTGGCATTTCGCACAGTGGATCCGACCGGTCTGAATCAGGCCTTCGGCCTGTTCATTCTGATGTTCGCCGTCTACCAGGTGTTGCCGCTGCCCGTGCTTCGGGGCTCGCGGACCTGGTCGATTCCGGCGGGTTTCTGCGGCGGTCTCGTGGGCACGCTGTTCGGCACGGGTGGGCCCTTCTACATGATCTACCTGACCCTTCGGGGACTCGACAAGCGATCCCTGCGTGCCAGTTTTGCCGCTTTCTTTCTGGTTGACGGCAGCATCCGTCTGGTCGGCTTCCTGCTGGCCGGCATGCTCGATACGGCGGTGCTTCGAACACTCCTCTACGGGTTGCCGCCGGCCGCACTCGGACTGATCATCGGCGGGCGCGTCCATGTCGGGCTGTCGCCTACCATGTTCAAGTACGGCATCAGCGTGTTGTTGTTGTTCAGCGGATATCAATTGGTGACACGATGAAGGAAACCTTGCGAACCCTGCCGGTGTCCAGACCGGCGCCGCGGGTGTTCGATCGGCACAATGACTTCTGGCTTGGCGGCAGTTGTCAGTTGGCGGACGTCACGCTCGTGCTTCCGGATGCCTGCATCGACGAGATGCACACGGTGCTTCCGGCCCTCTCGCGCCTCGCCGATGGTGAGCAACCGGCCTCGACCGTGCTTCGCGGCAGCGTCATCGCGGCTGTGCCGCGCACGGTCGAATTCGCCGCCGAACTCTGTGAGCGACTTGACCATGGCGTCGGCACCGTGATCGTCGATCGATTTCCCGCCGAGCGTTGGACAGACGCGGACAACCGGCGCGTGGTGGCCTTGTTCGCGCAGCTGGTGTCGCCGTTGAAGCCGCAGGGTTTTGACGGCACGATGCTCTACGATGTCATCGATCGGAAGCTTGGCGATGTGAGCCGGGTGCGTCGCTCGATTACCAATCTCGGGCAGCCGTACCACACCGATGGCCCGTGGTACGAGAGTCCGGCGCGTTACATCGGCCTCTATTGTATCCGCAATGCCGAGCACGGCGGCCACAGTCGAGTGACCAGTCTGCTGTCTGCCATCGATGCGTTACGCACGCTCGATGAAGGTCGTCACCTGCAGACGCTAAAGACTCGCCTGCCCTGGGATCGCCAGGGCGAGCACGGTGATGGCGAGGTGACGTACCTGTTGCATCCGTTGCTCGTCGAAGGCGACACAGGTGTCGTTGCGCGCTACTACGAGTCCTATGTTCGCCGAGGTCATGAGCTTGCAGGCATCGACTTGCCGAAGGCTGTCGATGAAGCATTGCACGCGCTGGCCGGGCAACTCGCGGCACAATCCTCCGTGCAGTTCCTGCTCGAACCCGGACAGTTCCAGTATGCCAACAACTACACCGTGGTGCATGCACGCGACGCTTTCGAGGACGCGCCCGACGCGGGGCGTGGTCGCCGCCTCGTGCGCGTATGGCACGCTTGATTCCGCGCGCTTCAGGCAGCGATGCGTCCGGAGGGTGGTTGCCGTGTCTCAGCGAGGGTCGCAATGGCCTCGGGAATCGGTTTCGGCTTGCCGATATGATATCCCTGCGCCAGATCGATGCCGATTTCGTCGAGTACGTCGACGATGCCGGCGTTCTCCACGAATTCGGCCACGGTGATGATGCCCATCGACTTCGCGACATCGTTGATTGCGCGGACCATGGTGCGATCAACCGGATCGTCGACAAGGTTGCGAATGAACTGGCCATCGATCTTCAATACATCGACAGGGATGTTCTTGAGATAGCCGAATGAGCTCAGGCCGGAGCCGAAGTCGTCCAGCGCAATCTTCGAGCCGAGGCTGCGTATGCGGGTGGCGAGTTCGACGGCAACCGAGAATTGCGAAATAGCGGCCGTTTCGGTGAGTTCGAACCAGATGCGCTCCGGCGTGATGGCGTGGGTCTCGTAGAGCGTCTCGATGAAGTCGATCAGCGTCGGATCGGCCGCCGATTGACCGGACAGGTTGATCGAGAAGCTGCAAGCCGACGCCGGTCCGTTGCTCATGTCGGCCACGTGTTGCACGGCGTGAGCAATCACCCAGCGATCGATCTCGCGCATCAGACCGTAACGTTCGGCGGCCTCGATGATCCGGAACGGAGTGATCGGCTCACCGTCCTCGCCGGTCAGTCTCAGGAGGAATTCGAAGTGAGTGACCTTGTCGCGGATGTCGGCGCCATCGATGCTCGCCACCGCCTGGACATGCAGCTCGAAGCGGTCTTCATCGATAGCGCGCCTGAGTTCCGGAAGCCGATTCAGTTCGCTCGATCGCTGGTTGAGCGTCTCGTCGTCGGGCGAGTAGACATAGAGGCTGTTACGCCCACCCTCCTTGGCGGCATAGCAGGCGAGGTCGGCGGCTGCGAGTACGTCGCCGATCGAACCGCTTTCTTCGTCAAGCGGCACGAAACCGATACTGGCCCGGATCGCGAAGACCTGATCGGCATGCGAGAAGTCGCAGGTCTGGAAGAAGGCATGGATCTTGTCCGCGACTGCCCGGGCATCGGTCTCCTGCGCATCGATGATGAGCAGACCGAACTCGTCTCCACCAAGACGGGACAGCACGTCGCCTTGCCGACAGAGCGACTGCAGCCGCACGGTAAGCTCCTGTAGCAGGCTGTCGCCTGCCGCATGGCCACTGGTGTCGTTGACGACCTTGAACTGATCGAGATCGATATAACAGAGCGCATGGCGTCGCCCGCTCGCCGGCATGTCGTCGATCAGTTCGCCAAGACGAGTCTCGAAGTAGCGACGGTTGGTGCAACCGGTCAGCGCGTCATGGTTGGCCTGGTATTCGAGTCGTCGTGTCAGGCGGCGTTCGTCGCTGATGTCGCGGAACACCAGAATGTAGCCGGAGACGTTGCCGGACGGGTCGTGGGTGCGACTCATCGACATGCGCAGCACGAGTGAGCGATGTTCGCCGACTCGACTCGACGGCACCACATCGATCTCTCGTCGGCCGCCACTGTCCAGCGCCGCAAGCGGCTCGTCGATTTGAAAGGGCAGCCCGGTTTCCTCGTAGAGCAAGGCGAACACGTCCCTGATGGATTCGCCGACGACCGCCTCACGTGTGCCGCCGATGAGGCTGGCGGCCGCTGGGTTCAGGTGCAGCACGCCCAACTCCGCCGACAGGGCGATGACCGCATCGTCGATCGCGTTCAAGGTGCGGTCTGCGCGCTCGCGTTCGGTGTGCAGTGCCAACTGGCTTGCGTGGTGATCGCGACTGGCCTGGCGTGAGCGGAGCACGTAGGCCAGGGCGCTCAGCGCCAGTACGAGTATCAGCAGGCAGAGCAGGATCAGACCGGCGAGCAGATTGATCGGTACGCCGAGTTTGCCGCTTACCGTCAGCACCAGGTGGCCCTCGCCGACCGACCAGCGTCGAGATCGCGTCTCGGGCGCATAGATCGATGTGAGAACGGTATCGTCGATGGGTGCTGCAAGGCGTTCGATCAGGCGTTTCTCGTCGTTGGCCGTGTCGCTCGCATCGAGGGTCAGATCAAGACGGTCCAGCGGTATGTCAGCCGTGGCGAAGATCGCTGCGGGATCGAACATCAGCCAGTAGCCTCCGTCGGATTGGCGCAGGCGTTCGCTGATTTCAAGCGGTGCGTGGCTACCCCGATAAGTGGCTCGAAACAGGATCATCTCGCCGGGTGTCGGCCAGTTGTCCGGTGCTGCCGTGATCAGTGCATTGTCATTGGCGACTGTCCGATCGAGCGCTCCGCGAAGTCCTGGAATCGTGCCGAGATCAGCGCCGAGCAGTCGCAGGCGTACCGGGTCCATCGGCTCCAGCAGGGAGATGGGATAGTAGCGGCGGGCTGAGCCACGGGCTTGCCGATGGCCCTTGGCATCGATGTCGACTATCCGGAAGCGATAGAGGCCGCTGTCGAGCAGCGTCTCCTCGAAGGTCTCACGCTCTGTCTGCGTGACGGTCGAGAAGCGACCGAAGCCGGTGATGGAGCGGTTCTGCGAGCGGAGATCGGCCGCGCGTGCGAGCAGATCGTCTGCGGCCGTATCCGAGAAATGCATGGCGGTCAGTGGCTTCAACAGCGCATCGAATTCCGTCAGTGCATCGTCAAGGACGCGGACGACCTGGCGCGCTTCGTTCGCGAAAGCAGCACGCTGCTCGTCATGATTCCGTTCGAAGGCGACAAACAGAAGCAGCCCGATAGTGCCGACCAGCGCTGCGCTGCCGATCAGGAACTCCACCGGGTTCAGAAGCGATGCAATGCGCTTCACCATGGCGTGGGCTTCAAGGTCTGGTTCCCGTCTGTTTCGCGCGCCGCACGAGCCGCTCCGGGACCGTCACGTCGATACGTCGCGACAGATCCACGTTCAGCCAGGTGTCCCACTTGCGATTAGTCAGCAAGGGAATATCGCGGGGCTGGATGCCGCCGAGCAAGGCGACGGCCGTGGCCGCAGCGAGCTCGCCGTGCTCCTCGGGCAACTTGGTATAGCCGATCACACAGACCGGCATCATCCACTCATGACTCGTCAGGCAGGGGCGATGCGTTTTGGCTGTGGCGTGCTCGATCGCGAGTTCCAGGTTCCAGTCGGCAATGCCTGAGTAGCTGCCGGACACCACGAAGTCATATTGTTGTGCGATCTCGAAGGCGGTCTTCCACTGATCGAGGTTCTCCACCAGCAGACTGTCGAGCTGGATGCCGAAGGACTGGGCCGTCGCGTTGATGCGCTCGTAGTTCTTCAGCTCGGTCAGCGTCAATGCGCCGATGTAGGCTGCCGTACGGGTATCGGGCACCAGCGCCAGCGCCTCTCTGATCATCGGTCGTATGGGGGCGATCTCGACGATGCCCGTCACGTTGTCAGTGGGGAAGCCGTATTCCTCGACCGTCCAGTTGACGCCGCTGAAGACGACAGGCGTTGCCGTGTTCATGAGGTAGGGGACGATCAGGTATTTCGCTGCATTGTCGTCCGAGGTGATGATGACATCGGGCCGCAGGCGCTGGATGAGTTCGTAGGCTTCGCGGCCGGCCTGTTCAGCGAACCCGGCGTCGCGATTGCGCTTCGTATCCATGTTGAACTGAACGATTTCGCAATGATCGCGGAGCCGGTCGCGCAGGCCCCGCTCCAGACCATCGGACCAGCTGTAGCCCCGGTGATACGACGACACGTAGAAGCACAGCGGCCTGTTCCTCGCTGGTGTACGTCTGTCGGGCACGCCTGCAGGCACATCGGCTTCGGAGGGTAAGTGGGCCGACTCGAATTGCCGAGCAGTCTCGTCGTCGGACGCACCGGTAGCCACGTTGCCGAACAGCCCGTTGATCAGAAAGCCTGTCGAGCCCAGCAGGCAGATGAGAAGCCATCGGTGTATGCGCGACTTATCCGACCCCGCGGATCCGACCGGATCAGCTGTCACTTGCCCTTGCGCCGAATCAGGCAGGCGCAGCCGATTTCTGGCGTCGGCCAGACACCGGCAAGGCAATGTCGAAGGGAGGTCAGAGAGACCGGCGGGCATCACGCGCTTCGCAGACAGCATGTAACAGAGATAGCGGCAAAACGCTGAAAGGCTTGATGCAGAGGGCCACAGGCTGGCGCTGGCCGCGACCGGACTCCTCGGTCAGTTGTTCAGCACCACGTCGGGGAAAGTGGTCGCGGCCATCGGCTCGCATAACCAGTAGCCTTGAGCCCGGTCACAACCGAGCGCGCTGATCATCTCGAACTGCCGCTGATTCTCGATGCCCTCGGCGACGACTTCGGCGCCGATGCTGTCGGCGATGCTGACGACGGCGCCGATGATGTCCTGGCTCTTGCCGTCGGTGACGACATCGGCGACGAAGGCGCGGTCGATCTTCACTTCGCCAATCGGAAAATCCCTGAGTTCGAGCAGCGAGGAATAGCCCACACCGAAGTCGTCGATAGCGAGACGTGCACCAAGCTGCGTCAGTTGACGCAGCATCTCGCGGATGCGGCTCGAGTCGCTGAAAAGCGCCGTTTCGGTGATCTCCAGACACAGCTTGGAGGGGTCGAAACCGCTCCGGTTCAGAAGTGTGTCAATCTCGCGGACGATGCTGCCATCGTTGAACTGCCGGCGCGAGAGGTTGACCGAGAGCATGGCGGGCGACATGCCGTAGCGGGCGAGACGCTGATAGTCCTCGATGGCCTGCTTGAGCACCCAGCTGCCAACGCGCGTGATGATGCCCGTGTGCTCGGCTATCGGGATGAAGTCAGCCGGGGAGACCCGACCGAATTCCGGATGGTTCCAGCGAAGCAGCGCCTCCATGCCGCAGGTCATCTTGCTGTGTACATCCATCTGCGGCTGGTACTGGAGCGAAAGCTCGCCGCGGCCGATCGCTTGCTGCAAACCGACTTCGAGCTGATGCCGATGCTTGGCTTCCTGCTGGCGCTTCGAATTGAAGACGACCAGGGCATTGTTGCTGAGCCGCTTGGCGTGCGCACAGGCACTGTCGGCCGAGCGCATGAGGGAGGAGACCGAGTTGCCGTGATCGGGTGAATAGGCAATGCCGACACTGGCTCTGACCGGTACGTTCAAGGTATTGACGTTCAAGCCCAGACTGAGTTTGGTCAGCAAGGCGCCCACCCTGTCCTCGATAGCCTGCCGTCCCGAGTCGACCGATGCGGATTCGAGCAGGACGGCGAATTCGTCACCGGCAATGCGGGCGATCAGGGCATCCTCGGGCATACCCGCGCTCAGGCAGGCAGCGGTTTGCCTCAGCAATTCGTCTCCTGCCGTGCGTCCGTAGGTGTCATTGATCTGTCGGAAGCTGCGCAGATCGACGATGATCAGTGCGATCGCATGCTTGTCGCGACTACAGCGCAAGGCAAGTTCGTGGACCAGACGCGTGCGATTCGGCAGTGACGTCAGCGGGTCGGTGTAATTGGAGCCGTGCCCTTGAGTGGCACCGTAGACCGACACCAGGAGTGATCCATCACCGGTCTGGCGTTCCTTGATGATCAGTGCCGGCCGCGTGAAACTCGGTACCTCGAAACTCAGCGTGGCATTCGGGTCGGGTTTCCTGCCCGGATGCTCATTGTCTGTCGACAGGAGAGTTTCGAGTGCCTGGCGACGGGTCTGTTCGACCACCGATGCATCGGGTGACAACCTCGCGTAGAGCTCGCTCGGGCTGATGCCGATCAGCGTGCTGCTGTCCATGTTGCTCGGAATGAGCTTGATCAGCCGGGCATTGGTCGCGATCAGGCAATTCTCCTCGTCGAACAAGGCGACCGCTTCCGGCAAGGCGTCAAGCACGGTGGTCAACTTGGGGGGGACTGATGAAGGCCTGGGTTTTTCATCATTCGACGGAGGGCCGAAGAGCTTCACACCGATTCGGGCGATCATCCCGCCGAGTGACCAGTCGCCGGATCGATCAGTGGATGATGCATCGTGCCGCTGGGCGTGGTCGACTTCCGAGCGGTTACCCCCACGCGTATTGAAAGGCACGATGGCAGGTGTGCGCTGTGTCGGTGCGGCGCTCATGGATACGATCGGTCACCCTGGTAACGCACGGTGGCCTGTTCCAACGCGCCGTGTACAGCCCGCGGAGGCCCGACGAATGTGCCTGCGACCTTGAAAAGTAGCAGACATTACCGTCGTGTCCGGGCTTTCTTCGGAAACTTCTGTTAAACCGCCTGGAACCCGATTAACAGGGTCACGCGGCCAGCACGCTTTCGTCCGCCGCGAATCCGCGGAGTTCGATGCAATTGCCGTCCGGGTCGTGAACCGTCATGGCGCACTGTTCGCCGGGAGCGATGCTGAAACGACGAGAGGGGGCGACGGTCACATCGACGTTGTGTGCCTGCAGGCGTTCGGCGGTCGTGCACCAGTCATCGACGCCAAGAATGAAGGTGATGACCGGCGCGGATGAGTCGGCAAACGGGCGACCGGCATGGTCGCTGTCGTTGGCAGCGCGGGTCTCCACCGCACCGTCAATCGGGTGGTTCGCAGTTAGCTGCGCCGATTTGTCGGCGTTCCGGACAAGCACGAGCGGGTGGCCCATGAAGTCGAGCTGAAGCACATCACGGTTCTTGTCGATGTGCAGGTCGTCGAGGAGCGCTATGTCAGGGAGCGCTTTGTCAGGAAGCGCTTTGTCAGGAAGCGCATTGTGAGGTGTCGCTTCGTCGAGGCGCGCGGGCAGGCAGCCCAAGGTGTGGACATAAAACTGCCTGGCCGTATGCAGATCGGTGACCGGCAAGGTCTGAATGGTCGAGATGGACATCGTCTGGCAATTGAACTGCGGGCCCACCCCGCTGGCGATCCCTCGCGAATCAGCCAAGCACGGGATGGGCCGCTCCGGCCATTGGCCGTTTGTCGGGCCAGGGGCCGGGTATCTGGCGTCCTTGTTTCGTGAACTGAGTCAGGTGCGTTCCGTGACCTCGAGCGCATGAAAGCCGAACTGCGTCTTGATGGGGCCCTGGACATCGCCGACCTCGCCCTCGAAGCAGGCCTTGTCGAATTCGGGAACCATCTGACCGCGACCGAAACTCCCCAGGTTGCCGCCGTCACGTGATGACGGGCAGCTTGAATTGGCCTTCGCGATGTCCCCGAAATCAGCGCCGCCCTTGATTTCGTCGATCAGGCTCTGACACTTCTCCTCAGAGTCGACAAGGATATGACGTGCGGTTGCCTGGCTCATGTTGATGCTCCTGTATACGCAAATGTTAGTTGGCTGCTAGGCCTTCGGCTTCCAGATGCCGAACGATTCCTGTGTGGGCGGCGGCGGCGGCGCGCTTTGCTGTCGTTGCTTGTCGACATCGTCCGCCACATGGCGCATGAAGGCGGCCAGCTGCTCGAGCACATCCTCCTTGCCGGCTGCATCCATATCCTGCTGCCCGAGCAGGAAGCCGACGACGGCGCACAGATACTGCGACGCCACACCCGGGTCGCTCGCCGCCTCATCGTGTGCAACGAGAAGCTGCTGAATATCGCCGACGAGCTTCGCCGACAGTTGAAGTTCACTCATGCCAATGGTCACTCATAACCTGTGGTCATTCATTCCCGGGATTCGCAACCCGATGATCATTCACGAATGGAAAGCAGCATAGGCCGGTTGGCGCATTGCGAACGTACCGTCATCGTCCAAGTCAAGTTCCTCACCCTCTGCACGTTGACCAACATGCTGATCGGGCTCACTCATCAGCCGTCGGGTATTACAGAGGGGACAGGAATGCCAGCTCGCCGTTGCCCGGCCGCCGCTTTCACGATGATCGACAACCATGGCGCTACCGCAGGTTCGGCATTTCATCAAGCGGGTCTCCCGAGCATGCCCGACGGGCGTGGTTTTGAGGGTGGTGAAGAGGTGACAGGCGGATGTCGACGGGATGGTCGAATTCTACCAGCCGAGAGGGGTATCGACACTGCTGGTGGCGGAATCGAGGGCAATGACCGCGACGCGTAACTTCGGGTGGTTCTGAACAGGGGGCAGGAAGGTTAATTTCCATTTCCACGTAGATTTGATTTGACCTGCGTCACACTTTTTAGCTCAACGGAATCCGCTTACATCAGGGATCAGAGTTGATTAAAGTGACTTCAGTGCTAGCGAACATCGCCGACACTTTACCTACGGCGTGGCTTGAGGCCAAAGTTCGCTTGTTGCTGATCTTCTCGAAATTTTGACATTGCGCCATGTTGTACTAGCTCTTCACGCTCCTAACTGTTTGATATCGACACGTGTCTAGTAAGAGAGTGGCGGCGACTAGAAAGCCGGTAATAATTCTTCAAATTTTCTACTAATTCTCGTGGTAAATTCTCAAGTGCGGGCTATCTTCTTTGAAGCGGCACGTATGTTGTAGAAGGTGAGACCCGTCCCGGAGTCGAACCGGGCTGTGCTACCTTGCTGGGGAGCAGCCTAACCGATCGGCCAACGGGTCTCAGGTGAGTCGAGAGCCTCCTTCCATGGAGACTCGGTGTTAATGTCTAGATCAATCGGGCCGGGGGAAGCCGTCAAATGAACCCCCGGCCCTGTTGCTTGATGCGGGCCGCTAGATCAGCCTCAAAGTCTTCTCATTTTTTGGTACTCCGTTTGTCGAGCCACCGCCGCTCGGGGCTCTCGATGTCCGTTAACGTCGACCTAAATATTGTCGACGCGCGTCCATTGATCTTGGCGAAGAAGTGGCTAACCGCACTTCGAATCCCCGCAATTCATGCAGGTCTGACAACCATCGCGCAGTACAACCGCCTTGTGGCTGCACTTCACACAGAGCGTGGCGGTAGCCATCCAGGCCTCGTCCATGTCGGCACCATCGATCGTCGTCTCGTCGGTGGCCTTGCCTTCCAGTTCGGCCTTCTTGTCCGCAATCAGCTTCTGCTGGTGCTCGTCCGGCTCAGGTGACTTCAGCATGCCGATATCGATCAGGTGACGTTCGATGACGTCGCCGATCTCCGCGATGATTGACGGTACGTATTTGCCCTTGTTCCAGTAGCCACCGCGGGGGTCGAATACGGAGCGTAATTCGTCCACCAGAAAAGTGATGTCGCCGCCTTTACGGAACACTGCGGACATGATGAGTGTCAGGGCGACGATCCATTGGTAGTGCTCGAGATTCTTGGAGTTGATGAACACTTCGAACGGGCGGCGGAGTTCGTGTTCGGTACCTTCGTTGAGCACGATGTCGTTGATCGTGATGTACATCGCGTGCGCCGAGACATGATTCGGTGTCTTCAGCTTGTAGGTCGAGCCAATCAGTTTCTGCGGGCGTTGCAGCGTCTCGTGCATCTGGATGACATCGGCGGTCACCGGCGAGCCCTTGACTGCATCGGTTGCGGGCGCGGCGTCGGTCGCGTCGGTGGGCTTGTCGACGCTGTAGCCGACGATCTTCCTGGATATTTTCATGGTCATGTCCGGTTCGTGTGCGCCGTCAAGTCTGGGTGAGGTGTCTGCGGTTGTGGTTGCTGCACGCTAGTGTTGCGTCAACGTGTCCTCAGAATTTCCCGTAGTAGCCTTCCTTGAGAGCGTCGTACAGATTCGCGGCGCTGTGGGTCTCACCGTCGTACTCGATATCTTCATTGCCGCGAGCGCGTACTTCGGAGCCGTCGTCGAGCTTGAAGACATACTCTGTATTCTCGAGATCCTCTTCCTTGACGAGCACACCCTGGAAGTTCTCCGGGTTGAAGCGGAAAGTGGTGCAGCCCTTCAGCCCTTGCTCGTAAGCTGTCATGTAGATGTTCTTGAAGTCCTCGAACGGGAAATCGGTCGGGACATTGGCGGTCTTGGAGATGGAAGAATCGATCCATTTCTGTGCTGCCGCCTGTACTGCCACATGATCGACCGGGCGAATGTCGTCGGCCGAGATGAATGCCGGGGGCAGGGCATTGGCCGCATCGTCGGCAAACGGCTTTGCATCGGCATTGACGAGCGCGCGGTAAGCGAGGAGTTCGAACGAAAGGACGTCGACTTTCTCCTTCGACTTCTTCCCCTCCCGAATCACGTTGCGTGAATAGAGGTGCGCGAAGCTCGGTTCGATACCATTGCTTGCATTGTTGGCGAGCGAGAGCGAAATCGTCCCGGTCGGTGCGATCGAGCTGTGATGGGTAAAGCGGCAGCCGCTCTCTGCCAGTGCGTCGACGAGTGCGCTGTCGGCCATCGCCACGCGTTGCATGTAGCGGCTGTATTTCGCGTGCAGCAACCGGCCTGGCACTTCATCGCCGACGATGAAGCCATCGACCTTCATCTCCGGCCGCTTCCTGAGCATCTCGCCGGTGACCGTGAAGGTCTCGTTCATGATCGGTGCCGGGCCTTTCTCCTTCGACAAGGCAAGGCCGGCACGCCAGCCGGCAAGGGCCATGCGTTTGGTCACTTCCTCGGTGAAGGCAAGTGATCGCTCATCTCCGTACTGCATGCCGAGCAGGGTCATGGTCGAACCGAGCCCGAGGTAGCCCATGCCGTGACGGCGCTTGCGCTGGATTTCCCGACGTTGTTCCTGCAAGGGCAGGCCGTTGATCTCGACCACGTTGTCGAGCATGCGCGTGAAGATCGCGACCGTCTCCTCGAAGCGCTCCCAGTCGAATTCGGCCTCTCGGGTGAACGGCTCGCTGACGAAGCGGGTGAGGTTGATCGAGCCGAGCAGGCAGGCGCCGTACGGCGGCAGCGGTTGCTCACCGCAGGGATTGGTGGCGCGGATGCTTTCCTCGAACCAGTTGTTGTTCATCTCGTTGACCTTGTCGATCAGGATGAACCCGGGTTCCGCGAAGTCATAGGTCGATGCCATGATCAGATCCCACAGCCGACGCGCCGGCATGGTGCGATAGATGCGGCAGGCAACCAGGCCCTCGTCATTGACGACGACGTTGACATGGCTCGGCCAATCGCGCCAGACGATCTGGTCCGGGTCGTCGAGAGAGATGCCGCCTTCCTCGAGTTCCTTGTCGCGGATCGGAAAGGCGAGCTGCCACTGTTCGTCGGCCTTGACCGCCTGAATGAAGTCTTCGGTGATCAGGAGCGAGAGATTGAACTGGCGCAGCCGGCCGTCCTCGCGCTTCGCCTTGATGAATTCCAGCACGTCCGGGTGGCGCACGTCGAAGGTGCCCATCTGCGCACCACGACGACCGCCAGCCGAGGAGACCGTAAAACACATCTTGTCGAAGATATCCATGAACGACAGCGGGCCGGAGGTATAGGCGCCCGCGCCCGACACATAGGCGCCGCGCGGTCGCAGTGTCGAGAAGTCATAGCCGATGCCGCAACCGGCCTTCAGCGTGAGCCCGGCTTCGTGCACCTTGCCGAGTATGTCGTCCATCGAGTCGACGATCGTGCCCGACACGGTGCAATTGATCGTCGAAGTGGCGGGCTTGTGCGCAAGGGCACCGGCGTTCGACGTGATTCGGCCTGCCGGTATGGCGCCCTGACGCAAGGCCCAGAGAAAGCGCTCGTGCCAGTGTTCGCGCTTGTCCTTGTCCTCGACGTCGGCCAGTGCGCGGGCGACGCGCTCGAGGGTCTCGTCGACACAGCCGTCGATGGCCTGACCGTCCTTGCTCTTCAGGCGGTACTTGCGGTCCCAGATATCGAGCGAGGTTTCCTGCAGGGGCAGGGTAGCGACGGCATCGAGGACCGCATTGCCGTTCTTGTCGACCGGAATGACGCTGGGGCCACTGGCCGCGTCATCGGTCTGGCCTTGTTTATCGCCCGCGATGGGCAGCACGTCAGCAGAACTCATCGGAATCGTCGTCCTCAGGTGGGCGCGCGGCTCGCGGTCAGCCGCGTGAAGGCTTGGATGACCGATCCGTCGGTCGTCACCACATCGTGTGGTGTGCGCTATTCCTGAGCACAACATGTAGTGTAGTTCGCTATCCGGGTAGTGATCATTTCACGGATCAAGCGGACACGATGAGTCTATCGGCAGGGCCTTGTGTGAGCAAGCCTGAGGCGTCGCTGTAACCACCAGATGTAGTCCTACGCTGCCACCGGATACACCAGATAGTGTGGTTCTCTGCATGGAGCGGTGGATGAATCTGTGGATAAGCGGTGAAAAGGTGTGGACAACCGAGCGCCGATGACTTTCCTTGACGAATATGCGTCGCAGACGGGTCGGTTTGCGACATTTCGACTGTTCCTCCGATCCGACCAGCGTGGACCGCCAAGCGGTACACGTCGCCCGGGACTGTGACCGTGTGCGGATTCCGGAACCGGAACTAAAGTGCCGCGTGCATTTCGTCACAAAGTTCTGCCGATTCGCTCGCGTGGCGCGCCACCTGATCGTAAGGTCGCCTCACTTCACGGCGATACCGCGATTCCCCGGAACGAGATCGGGAAAGAACCCGACCACCAGGAGAGAAGATCATGACGAACAAGATCCAGACGAACCGATCCAGCCGCAAGACGTCAGCAAGCACGCGTCCCCCTGAGTCGATCACCACTCGCATCGTGCGCGACAGTCGCTGGGTTCACCGCAACCAGATAGAGCTCGGCATGTACGTGGCGGAACTCGATCGACCCTGGTCAGAAACCCGCTTCATGTTCCAGGGCTTCGTCATCGATTCCCGCGAGCTCCTCGACCAGGTTCAGGAGTCGTGCGAGTACGCACTGGTCGAATCCGAGAAGCTGGCGCGAATCTCGTCGAACAGCACCTATCGACTGATTGGCGAGCATCGCATCAGCGCCTGAATGACGCACCGCTCCTGATCGACGCACTGCTATGGTCGGCCTTCCTCGGCGACGGGAAGGCATGTGGATGGATCGAGCAAGCGATGGGCTATGGCGGTTGTTATTGCTGACGGGCACTCTGCTCATCGCAGGCTGCGCCCGTCTCGTCTTTTATCCTGATCCGACGCTGGTCGCAACGCCTGTCGACTGGGGCCATCCGTATCGCGATGTCGCCGTCACCACACGCGACGGTATCGGCTTGCACGGCTGGCTGATCGAACCCGAAGGGGCACCGCTGGGTACGCTCTATTACTTGCACGGCAATGCCCAGAACATCAGCACGCATACCCGCAGCGTGCTCTGGCTGGTGACATCGGGCTATCGCGTCTTCGCGATCGACTATCGAGGCTACGGGCTTTCCGACGGGGAGCCGAGCCTTCCCGAGGTACTCGAAGATGTGCGGGCCGGCGCGGTCTGGCTGTTCGATCACCTGGATGAGGACGGCGACAACGCGCCCGTTCATCTGCTCGGACAGAGTCTCGGCGGCGCTCTCGGCCTGCGCTACCTCGCCCTCCATCCCGAACATCGCGAGCGCTTTGCCAGCGCCGTCATCGAGGCCGCGTTCACCGGCTACGGTGCGATGGCACGATACGTCGCGCAAGGCAATGCTCTGACCTGGCTGTTCGCATGGCCGGCCGAGCGGCTGTTCGCAGGCCCGGACGATCCGATCGATGCGATTGCTTCGCTTGCGCCGCTGCCACTGATGATCGTCCACAGTCGTGATGACCGCGTCGTGCCCTTCAGTATGGGCGAAGCGCTCCATGCGACCGCCGGTGAGCCGAAGACCTTTCTCGAGACCATCGGCCGGCACGTCGGCGCCTGGCGTGATCCGCGTGCCCGCGCGAGCATGCTGGACTTCCTCGACTCACAGCAACCAGGTCGCGAGCCCGAGGAAGGTCACGATACCGACGACGTCCGTTACCGTGGTCAACGCGACACCGCCCGCTAGCGCCGGGTCGATGCCGAAGCGTTTCATCATCGTCGGCAAGGCGATGCCGGCGTAGGCCGCGGTGAACAGGTTGACGACCAGCGCGGCACCGAGAATCAAGCCGATGCGAGGTTCGTCGAACCACACCCAGACGAGCAGCGCGACGATTCCTGCCCAGAGAATGCCGTTCAAGAGACCGACGGTCATCTCGCGCGTCATCAGGGCGCGCAGATTGCTTCTGTTGATCTGTCCGAGCGCCTGACCGCGGATCACGAGCGTCAGTGTCTGCGAGCCGGCGATTCCACCCATGCTCGGCACGACGCTCATCAGCACGGCGAGCAGCACGATGCGCTCGATGGTCGCGTCGAATTGCGAGATGACCCAGGACGCGAGTAGCGCTGTCAACAGGTTCACACCGAGCCAGACGGCGCGCTTTCTGGCACTGCGCAGCACCGGTGCAAAGATGTCGGTCTCGTTGTCGAGACCGGCGCGGCTCATGACGGCCTGTTCGGCTTCCTCGCGAATGACATCGACGACGTCATCGATGGTGACTCGCCCGAGCAGGTGATGATTCTCGTCGACGACGGGTGCCGACACCAGATCGTGATCTTCGAACAACCGGGCCACGTCGCGGGCCGGCGTCAGCACTTCGAGCGCTTCGACATCCTTCCGGGTAATGTCGTCGACCAGTGTGTCGGTGTTTTCGGTGAGGAGCCGTCGCAGCGGGAGCTCGCCCTCGAAGTGCCCATAGCGATCCGTCACCCAGAGCCTGTCGGTATGCCGTGGCATATCGCCCCGACGGCGGAGGTAGCGCAAGACCACGTCGAGTGAGACGTCGCCGCGCACCGTTATGGTGTCGAGGTTCATCAAGCCGCCGGCACTGTCTTCGGGATACGACAGCACTTGTTCGAGCCGTAGCCGATCCTGACGGCCCATGCTCGCCAGCACATCGCTGGTGAGCTTTTCAGGCAGCGACTGGACAAAGTCGGCGAGATCGTCGAGGTCGAGATTCTCGGTTGCCGCGCGAAGATCGTCGAGGTCCATGTCGCGAACCAGACTCTCGCGCACCTCGTCGCCGACCTCCATGAGGACCTCGCCCTCGATGTGCGAGTCGACGAGCTCCCAGAGCACGGCGCGACGGGCGGGCGGAAGGGCTTCGAGCGCATCCCCGACTTCTGCCGGGTGCATCGCGAGCAGGATGCGCCTGGCGGCCTGCAGGGAGCCTTCGCCGATGCTCTCGGCCAGGCTCTCGACCAGGCGCCTGGCTTCTCGTTCTGATGAGCGCTCGGGAGGCTGGCCATCCGCAAGTGCCGCAGCGTCCTCACTGGACAATGCAGCATTGGGTTCTGGAGCAGGTTCTGGCGATGACGGATCACCATCGTTTGCCTCAGGGTTCGCGTCCGGACTATTCGCGTCAGGATCTCCCGGTTCCGACTCGCCCGACCTACTCATGAGGCGGCGCGCGTGGGCCCGTTGATGCGTTCGAGGAGTGCCTGTTGCTCGTCGGGCGTCTCTGCCTCGAGCAAGGCGATCGCCTGCTTCTTCAGGGTGCTTCGGCGGCTCTCGATCAGTGCGCGCTTCACTTCGAGCAGTTGATTCGGCGGCATGCTGAACTCGGTCAGGCCGAGGCCGAGCAACAGGCGCACGTATCGCGGGTCACCGGCCATCTCCCCGCAGAGTGAGACCGGGATGCTGGCTGCTCGACCGGCGTCGATGACCTGACGGATCAGTGTCAGCACGGCCGGGTGCAAAGGATCGTAGAGGTAGTTCACCTGGTTATCGACCCGATCGATCGCGAGTGAGTACTGAATCAGATCATTGGTGCCGATGGAGAGAAAGTCGAGCTCGCTCGCGAACCGGTCAGCAACCACGGCCGCGGCCGGTACCTCGATCATGGCGCCGATCGGAATCTTCTCGTCGAACTCGATACCTTCCTCCTGCAGACTCTTCTTCACTTGCTCGATCAACGCGAGGCTCTGGCGCACTTCGGCCATGTTGGTCAGCATCGGCAGGAGGATGCGCACCGGACCCCGGGCGGATGCGCGCAGGATGGCGCGCAGTTGTGGCACGAACAGCGACGTATCGGTCAGGCAGAGCCGAATCCCCCGGAGGCCCATGGCAGGGTTGTGAGCAACGCCGCTGGACGTGCCCATGTCGCTGCCTGTGTCGCCACTGGCGGCATGGCCCTTGTCGGCGCCGAGATCGGCCGTGCGTATCGTCAGCAACTCACCCTTCAAGGCCCTGATCACCTTGGTATAGACGCGAAAGTGTTCCTGTTCGTCCGGCACGTCGTCGCGGTTCATGTACAGGAACTCGGTGCGATACAGACCGACACCTGCCGCATTCACCCGACGCAAGGCCTTGATGTCATCGTCGATCTCGATGTTCGCCGATAGGATGACGGCGACACCGTCGCGAGTGACCGACTCGGTATCGATCAACGCGCCGAGTTCGCGCTGCTGCTTGCGGAGCGCCTTGCGTTGCTTGCGAAACTGTTCAAGTATTTCCTCGGTCGGTTCGGCGAGCACGAGGCCGCTCGAACCATCGAGGGTCAGAATTTCACCCGAGCGCAAGTAGCGGCGTGCGGACGCCACGCCGACGATCGCCGGGATGCCGAGACTTCGCGCAAGGATGGCGCTGTGTGAGAGTTGCCCGCCGGTCTCGGTCACGAAGCCCGCCACGCCATGGTGTTTCATGGCGATGGTATCGGCAGGCGTCAGATCGTCCGCGACGATGATCCGGCCTTTCCACTGCTCGTTGCCGAGCTTCGTGGAGCTGCCGGTCGCCTCGCCTGAGGCGGTGCCTGTAGCTGCCGTGCCGCTGGCGATACTCGGCACATCGCCCTTCTCGGCAGACATATCACTGTCTTTGGTGGAGGCTTTCGTGACGGCCTTGAGGGCCGCCTTGGTTGCCGCCTTGGTTGCCGTCTTTGGCGTTGTCTTGCTGGCCGGCTTGCCGGATGCCTTCGTCGAGGAATTTCCGGCGGCCAGCACCGGATCAAGGGCCCGAAGCACGGTATCAATGACATGATTGACGTCATCGATGCGCGTTGCAAGATAACTGTCCTCCATCGATCCGAACACGCGTGCCAGTTCCTCGCGCTGCTTCTGCAACGCGGCTTCCGCGTTGATATGTTCGGTGCGGATGATCTCCACCGGCCGGGTCGAGAGAACGTCATCGTCAAGCATCAGGATGTGCGTCTCGATGAACGCGCTGACATCGGTCGGCGCGTCCTTCGGGATGTGGTCACGCGCCGTCAGCAGTTGGTCGCGTGCATTTTTCAGTGCCCGCTTGAGGCGACGCACTTCGGCCGGCACCGCTTTCTTCGCGAGCGAGCGCTCGCTGACATCGATCTGGTTGCGCCTGAGCAGATAAGCCTCGCCGATGGCGATACCGCGCGACACGCCGATTCCACTGAACATGAGGCTCATCGCCGCGGCTCCGCTATTCTTCTTCGTCGAAGCGGCGGTTGACGAGATCGCTGACCGCGTCGAATGCGGCCTGTTCGTCGGCACCCTCGACATGCAGGGTGATGCGACTGCCGCAACTCGCGGCCAGCATCATGACGCCCATGATGCTCTTGCTGTTGACGCGCTGTCCGTCCTTCTCGATATCGATCGACGACTCGAAGGACGAGGCCAGCTTGACCAGCTTGGCCGCCGCTCTTGCATGCAGCCCAAGGCGGTTGATGATCTCGAGATCGTCCTTGATCACGTCCGGGCGTGCTCGGCGGGCGTCGTCTTCATCAACATCTCCGGGTACTTTTCGACGAAAGATTCGACGAAAGAGGAGCGCCTCCGCCAACGAACCCGGATCAGCTCAGTTCGCGGTGGCGAAGCGACACATTGTCCCTGATCTTGCCAAAGCGCGCTGCCAGTTGTTCAACGAGATAGACCGAGCGATGCCGTCCGCCGGTACAGCCGATGGACACCGTCAGATAGGCACGATTCTCAGCGTCGAACAGTGGCAGCCATCGATCGAGAAACTGCGTGATGTCATTGAGCATGTCGACAACATCGGGCTGTTCTTCGAGAAACTCGACGATCGGCGTCTCGCGGCCATTGAAAGGACGTAGCTCGGGTTCCCAATGCGGGTTCGGCAGGCAACGAACGTCGAACGTGAAATCGGTGCTCGCCGGTGTGCCGTACTTGAAGCCGAACGACTGGAATATCAACGACAGCGAGTTCCCCGAACGCCCCAGGAGATAGGTGCGGATGATGTCACGAAGCTCGTGCAGGTTCAGCTGTGACGTATCGACAACCAGCTCCGCCTCGCTCTTGACCGGCTCGAGCAGGCGCACTTCCTCGTCGATCGCGGCAATGAGGGTCAGGTCGCGCGAACTCAGGGGGTGCTTGCGGCGGGTTTCTGAAAAGCGCGTGACCAGGGTGCTTCGGTCGGTATCGAGGAAGAGTACTTCGACTTGCATGTCGGTACGCGCGCGCAGTCCCGCCAAGAGGGCCAGCAGATCGTCGCTCGAATCCCGCTCGCTGCGCATGTCGATGCCGATGGCGAGCTTTTCGTAGATGGCGAGTCCACTGTCGAGCAGTCGATCGATGACCGGCGGCAACAAGGCCGCGGGCAGGTTGTCGATACAGTAGTAGCCTTCGTCCTCGAGGCTGTGCAACGCGACGCTCTTGCCTGAGCCGGAGAGGCCGGTGACGATGGTCAGCCGCACGCTGCCGGGCAGGCGAGCGCCCTGATCGCTTGCGGTGCTGCTCATGTCGATGGGCTCGTGCTGTCTAGATGACCCGCCGTGGCGTTGAGCGCCCGATTCTGCTTGTCGACAAGATCGCGCGGTGCGCTGTAGCCGCCGGCGCGGAGAATCTGCGCGCGTACCGCCGCCTCGACCAGCACGGCGATGTTGCGTCCCGGCGCGACCGCGATGAGGCGTTCGGGAATGGTCACGCCGAGTATCTCGCGACTCTCGTTGGGCTCACTGATACGGTCGCCCGCAATGTCTGCCATGTCTTCCTTGTTATCTCCGGCTATGGGTCTCAGATTGACGATAAAGCGCAGGATCTTGCGACTTCGGGTGTGTGCATCGCCATACATGAGGGCGATGTTCAGGACACCAAGCCCCCGCACTTCGAGAAAGTCCTGCAGTAGTGGCGGGCAATGACATTCGAGCGTGTTCGGCGCAATACGCGTGAATTCAGGCGCATCGTCCGCGACAAGAATATGACCACGGCTGATGAGTTCGAGCGCCAGTTCACTCTTGCCAACGCTTGCATCGCCGGTGATCAGCACCCCGGTGCCGTGCACATCCATCATCACGCCGTGAATGATGCGACGCTCTGCCAGTTGCTTCTTCAGCAGATAGCGAAGCCGCATCTGCAATTCATTGAAGGGCAGCGCTGACACCAGCAGCGGCAAGGCGTGCTCGTTCGCCAGCGCGACGAGCGTCGCCGGCGCTTCCTGATCGTTGCTGATGACAAGCATCTCGCAGGTATCGGCGAGATCGTATTCGAAGCGGGCGAGGTCGATGCCCGACGGCCCGGCAACCAGCCGCGTCTCCGATGTGCCGAGCAGCTGGATACGGTTGGGTGAATTGAAATTTAGCGGACCGAGCAGACGCGAGCGCTGGCCCGGCCTGCCTTCACGAGTCAGTCTTCTGTGCCCACCTTCCAGTCCGCCGAGCCAGCGCAAGGCGAGCTCATCGCGAAAGGCTGTGAACAATTCATCGACATTCAGATGGCGAACTGGCATCTCATTCCGTCTGCTTGCGTCCCGATGCCGAGCTTGCCACGCGCGTCACGACGTCGAACGAGGGCGTCGCTCGGGCGCAACCTCTGCGTCACGGGTTCGTCGCTTGCCTGTGCAGTTCGGCGTAGAGCGCATTGCCGTCTTCGTGAGCCCGCAGGCTGTCACGGAACTCCGGTTCGTTGAATCGACGTGCGAGGTTTGCCAGTATCTTGAGATGATCGTCATTGCAATTCTCCGGCACCAGCAGCCCGACCAGCAGGTCGACCGGTTTGCTGTCTGACGCCTCGAAGTCGACGCCGTCATTCAGGGTGATCATTGCGGCGAGCGGTGACTCGATCGTCGCGACGCGACTGTGCGGCAAGGCCACACCGTGACCCAGACCGGTGCTGCCGAGCCGTTCGCGGCTGATCAGTGCATCGAGGATGTCCATGTCGGACAGGCCGTCGTGTGCCGGTTCGTCATGCTTCTTGCCGCGCAGCCGGTCGCCGAGTGAGGTTGAATCACGCGATGCAGCCTTTTTCCTGCGTTTCTCCGCCGCTTCGTCGGAAGCTTCAGCGGGAGGCCCGTTGGTTGCGCTATCGACTGCACTGGCATCAGCGCCTGTCGTGGTATCGCTTTCGGTGTCCGGGCGTATGCCCTGACCAAGCAGTTCGGCCAGCGTCTGCAGAGCGCGCTTCTTGCTCTGTATGTCGAGACGACAGCGAATGCGCTCGGGGGCGAGCAGTTCGGGTAGATCCATGGTGTGAATGCAGCTGGCCGTCGTGCGAGGAGAGCCCTGCGCAACCTCCGGTCGGCAGGACTCTCTGACAGGCGATGGGCGCATTGTGCGCTCTCACTGCGGCATTGAAAAGCACGTCGCCGCCGACATTCACGCTCTGCGACGTGGCTGGCAGGACGTGATTGGCAGGATGGGGCCCCGCGCAGGTCGCGTTCTCGCGATCAGCCCAGCGTGTCGTCGAGGGCGATGTCGTCCATCGGAGACTCGTCCACCGACGGGGGTACTTCCCGTTCGTGCCGGTGATTCTTCTGCTTCTCCTTGTGACGAATCAGCTGCCGGTCAAGCTTGTCGGTGAGAAGGTCGATGGCGCTGTACATGTCACCACGCGTTTCATCGGCATAGAGCCTGGCACCGGCGACATCGATCGTCGCTTCGGCTTTCTGACGCGTCTTTTCCTCGACCGTCAGGATCACGTGAATACCGAACAGATTCTCCGAGTGACGTTGCAGACGTTCCATCTTGTCGTTGACGTAGTTGCGCATCGAACTCGTTACATCAACGTGGTGGCCGGTCACGGTAAGGTTCATTCGTACCTCCTGCTGGTTGCCATTGACGGTTGTCGCTGTCAGTTCTAGAAACTACATGCAAGGAAGACTTCGGTTGACCATGGGGGCGTTTGCGCGACCTTTCACGAAAACTTGTGCAAGATCGTGCGGCAGCACGGGCCTTGTCATTCAGCTCAGACGCTTTCTCTCGTTCGACGGCGGAATCGCCATCGACTCACGGTACTTCGCGACCGTGCGGCGTGCAACCTGAATACCGTCAGCGACCAGCGTACCGGCGATCTTGCTGTCGGATAGCGGCTTGGTGACGTCTTCCGCAGCAATGAACTTGCGGATCATCGCTCGAATGGCCGTGGCCGAGCATTCGCCCCCGTTGGCGGTCGAGACGTGGCTCGAGAAGAAATACTTGAATTCGAAGATGCCGCGCGGCGTATGGATGTACTTTTGTGTGGTGACGCGCGAGATGGTGGATTCGTGCAACGAGAGATGCTCTGCAATGTCGCGTAAAACGAGGGGCTTCATCGCTTCATCGCCGTACTCCAGGAAACTTCGTTGCCGTTCGACGATGGCCGTGGCCACACGCAACAGCGTCTCGTTGCGGCTTTGCAGACTCTTGATGAACCAGCGTGCCTCCTGCAGGTGGTTTCTGAGAAAGTTGTTGTCATCGCTCTTGTCGGCGCGCTTCACCATGCCCGCATAGAGGGCATTGATGCCGAGTTTCGGGGCAATGTCGGGATTGAGCTCGACTCGCCACACTCCCTTGATCTTCTTCACGAAGACGTCGGGCACGATGTACTGGTCGTGATCGTTGACAATCTGCCGCCCCGGGCGCGGATTGAGGCCGCGGATCAGCGCGATCGCCGCCTGCAATTGCGCATCGTCGATCTTCAAGAGACGTCGCAGGCGCGGGAAGTCGTGCGCGGCAAGGATTTCCAGGTGATCGGCGACGATGCGAAGGGCATTCTTGACAATGGGGTTGTCGGCCCCGTCAGGAATCTGCAAGAGCTGGATACGCATGCATTCGCTTGCGTCGCGGGCGCCACAACCGGCCGGGTCGAGATGCTGTACGAGGTGCAACACACTCTCGAATTCATTTTCCAGCACGTGGCGCTCGTTGCCGCCGTCTCCCGCCTCGGCCGGGATGTCCCTGTTGAGGCCGTCTATCAACGATTCGACGCTGTCGAGCAGGTAGCCGTTATCGTCGATGGCATCGATGATGGTCTCGGCGATGCGCTGATCCTTCTCGGATAGCGGCGCAAAGCGGATCTGCTCGTTCAGATGGTCCTGAATGCTGGTGACGCCGGCGTTGTGGAACTCGGTGAAGTCCCGCGTTTCACCGTCTCCGCCCGCGCTGCCGGTTCCGGCAGCCGAAACCGGCTCGTAGACGTCTTCCCAGCCACTGTCCACCGGCAAGTCTTCGGCAATGGCCTCGCTCGTGTCGATGCTGACGCTATCGGCGTTGGAGTCGAAATCGACTGGCGCCTCGCCCTCCATGCCATCACTTGCCATGTCGCCATCGTTGTCGGCACCCGCGGCAACTGCCTCCGCCTTGGCCTCGGCACGTTCGCTGACCGTGCCGCCGTCATTGGCCGAGTCGCTCTCGCGCGGGTCCCCTGCATCGTCCTCCTGCATCTCCAGCATGGGATTGCTTTCGAGCGCTTCCTGGATCTCGCTCTGCAGCTCGAGCGTCGATAGCTGCAAGAGCTTGATGGCCTGCTGAAGCTGCGGTGTCATGGCCAGCGACTGGCCCATCTTCATCTGCAGAGTCTGTTTCATGAATGATCGGTGACGGGTGGCTGACAGGAGACTACCTGGTGACTGAATTCATGCATTGGATACGTACTTCATGAACACACTGAATTTCAGGGGAGAAATGCGGATCAATCCTGAAAATTCGGTAATAGAAGAAAAAATACTTCCTTCCAAGGCTAAAGGCTAAACAATTTCCGTGCCAGCCGTGCCAGCCGTGCCAGCCGTGCCAGCCGTGCCAGCCGTGCCAGCCGTGCCAGCCGTGCCAGCCGTGCCCAACGGAGCGCCGTGGCTTGCTTCGCTTCAGGCGGCCTTGCCTGCCTGGCTTCGACCCGGTCCGCTCGATGACCCGCTCAGATGCGGAAATCTTCGCCCAGGTACACCTTGCGAACCTCTTCGTTGTTCACCAGGTCGTCAGCATTTCCTTCGGCAATGACGTTGCCATTGCTCAGAATGTAGGCACGATCACAGATACCGAGCATCTCGCGTACACCATGATCCGTGATCAGTACGCCAATACCCCGTTCCTTGAGGTGTACGATGATTTTCTGGATATCGATGACTGAAATCGGATCCACGCCTGCAAAAGGTTCGTCCAGCAGGATGAAGCGCGGGTCGGCAGCGAGTGCGCGTGCGATTTCCACGCGGCGTTTTTCGCCGCCGGAAAGACTGATGCCCAGGCTCTCCCGAATGTGCCCGACTTGTAGTTCTTCAAGCAGGGCTTCAAGTCTGTCGCGACGCATCGGCTTGTCGAGTTCGTTGCGGGTCTCGAGGATGGCGAGAATGTTCTGCTCGACGGTGAGCTGACGAAACACCGACACTTCCTGCGGCAGGTAGCCGACACCGAGGCGCGCACGCGCATGCATCGGGTGATGCGTGATGTTCCTGTCGTCTAGCAGTATGGTGCCTTTGTCCGGCTTGACCAGTCCGACCACCATGTAGAAGCACGTGGTCTTGCCGGCGCCATTGGGCCCTAGCAAGCCGACGACATCGCCGCTGGAAACCTCCAGGGACACGCCCTCGAGAATGCGGCGTTTCTTGTAGGCCTTGTGCAGCTCGACGGCACGGAGCGTGTGGCTCATTGCTCTGACTACTTGTCGTTGGAAGGTGGCGCGATGCGAATGCTGACGCGACCCTTGTTCTCGCCACCCTCGGCCTTCACGGTCTGCGTTTTCGCGTCGAAGGCAATACGTTCGCTCGACAGGCTCTGGCCGGGTTGGCTCAGGGTCGCCCCGCCGGACAGCACCAGTTGCCCCGTGGTGGCGTCGTAGCTGATCTTGCTGGCCTCTCCCTTGACCAGGCCGCCGGTTTCATTCTCCTGCTCGAATCGGATGGGCTTTCCATTCCCGTCGATGCGCGTGAGCTTGAAGTCGGTGAGGGTAATGGCCACACGATCTGCACGAATGCGCATCGTGCCCTGGCTGATCTCGACGTTGCCGATCAAGGTCTGCGTGCCTGCGCGTTCGTCGTACTCGGAACGATCGGCACTGACATCGATAGGCTGTAACAGATCGCTTTCACGGGCGTACGCATGCGAACTCATCGACAGGATATCGGGCAAGCCGCTCGGCGCTGCCAGCGATATGAGCAGGGCAGATACGATGACGGCGCAAGGCGCGAAGAAGGCCAGGCTATTCTGTGACGGCCGCATCGTAGGTTCCGTTGACGTTGGAGAGCAGGACGAGCTTGCCTTCGTCGATCGATGACCGCAAGCCGACGCCCGATAGTTGCCAGGCATCCGAACGAATCTCGAAGGGCCGCTCGGTGCTGATTGCATTGTTGTCGAGCTCGAGCTCGAGATCGGCCGTATTGATGACCAGTCGCGTATCGTCGACGGCACGGTCTGCCGCTTGATTCAGTGCGGAAAGTGTGCGGACCACTTCGACGTCGCCAAGCATCTTGAAGATGTCAGGGTCATTCACGAACAGACCACGAGCGCCGCTCATGTTCCAGGTGGCGTCATCGCGGCGGAGTTCCAGTCGCGGGGTCTCGACTTCAGACCGTCCATCGTCCGGGTAGTGCGACAGCGTCGCGCCGCTGACGATGTACTCGAGAACGCCGTCCTCGTCGAATCTTCGGGTAGTGAAATCCTCGAGATAGTAGTCTGCCTCGAGAGCCTGCATGTCGACTGTCTCATCCGTTTCGAAGGTCTCGGGCCGCTCGGCCCAGTCCCGTGCTACCAGCGCCACCAGGATCAGTGGCACCAATAGCCAGTAGCGTGAGAATCGGTTCACGAAAGGTAAGGCTCGAATGCGTCGCGCAGCTCACCTCGTGCTTGCAGTATCAGTTCACAGGCTTCACGGACCGCTGCGCCGCCGCCAGGACGAGCCAGCACATGATGCGCGTGGGCGTGCGCAAGTGGATGTGCGTCGCACGGGCAAAGAGCGAGTCTCGCTCGCAACATCGGCGCCAGATCGACGATGTCATCGCCCATGAAGGCGCACTCCGCTGCAGTCAGTGCGGATGCCTCCAGTATCTCGTTCATTGCCGCCAGCTTGTCGTGACAACCGGCCCGAACGATATCGATACCGAGTTCGCGCGCGCGTTTGACGAGCGTCGGCGAAGCCCGCCCGCTGATGATGCCGCAGGGTACGCCCGCCGCTTGTAACAAGCGAAGCCCGAGTGTGTCCTGGGCGTGAAAGCGCTTGTGTTCCTGGCCATCGTCGCTCTGGATCAAGCCGCCGTCAGTCATGACCCCGTCGACATCGAGAAGGAAAAGAGCAACGTCGGCCGCCCTGGCCAGCACGCTCTCGCCGGCGCGTGACTCGATATCGTCAATCATGCGGTCGAGCGCAGCGGCGCCGACAATGCGTTCGTTCATGCCACGCCTGCGGCGAGCAAGGCATGCAAGGTCACCACGCCGACCAGGACCTTGCCGTCGATCACGGGCAGCGAGGTTATGCGCCGTGACTGCATTTGCTCGAGCGCATTGACCGCGAGACTGGTGGCGTCGATCGTCTGTGGCGTGTGCGTCATGACATCGGCTACGTGCACCGCGCGGATGTCTGCACCATCCTCTAGTGCACGGCGAAGATCGCCGTCCGTGAAGATGCCGACCAGACGATCGTCAGCATCCAGAACGTTGACCATGCCGAGAGCACGAGCGCCGATCTCGACCAGCGCTTCGGCAAGCCGGACATTGTCACGAACCCGGGGGATCTTGCTGCCGGCAACCATCACGTCGGCGACACGAAGGAGCAGACGTCGACCGAGACGCCCGCCCGGATGCGCGCGCGCGAAGTCCTCCTCGCCGAAGCCGCGTGCACCCAGCAGCGCGATCGCAAGCGCGTCCCCCAGGGCGAGCGTCGCCGTGGTGCTCGACGTGGGTGCAAGACCCAGGGGACAGGCTTCCCGGTCCACGCGGGTGTCGAGTACGACATCCGAGGCACTCGCCAGGCGTGAATCAGGGAGGCCACAAAGACTGATGAGTGGAATATCCAGCCGACGCAAGCCGGGCAGCAGGACCAGCAGTTCGTCGGAGGAGCCGCTGTAGGAAAGTGCGACGACGACATCCCCGGACTGCAACATGCCGAGGTCGCCGTGTGCCGCCTCGGCTGCGTGCACGAAGAACGCGGGTGTACCGGTGCTGGCAAAGGTCGCGGCGAGCTTCGCGCCGATGTGTCCAGACTTGCCGATTCCGCAGACGACCACCCGGCCGCGAGTCTCGAGGAGAATGCGGCAGGCTCTGGAGAAACTTTCATCCAGACGATCGACGAGCGCGGCGACGGCCTGCGCTTCCGTCTGGATGACCGCTCGGCCGAGCTCGATCAGCGTGGCATCATCTGTTGCCGAGGCAAGGGCGCTAGCCATGCGGAAGAGCGTGACCGCTAACTGATCGACCGCTCATGTCAATCTGCATCGAGTTCTTCGAGTTCTTCGAGTTCGTCGAGTTCGTCGAGTTCGTCGAGTTCGTCGAGTTCGTCGAGTTCATCGAGTTCATCCAGCTGGTCCAGTTCGTCGAGCTCATCCAGCTCGTCGAGTTCGTCGAGCTCATCCAGCTCGTCGAGTTCGTCCCTACCATCATCGTCCTCGAGCGCATCCAGTGCGTCGAGTTCATCCAGCGCGTCAAGCTCATCCAGTTCGTCGTCCGGGTATTCCGGCGCGCCGATGGCGACGTCACGTGTGCCTTCCCAGGTTCGCCGGCGATGCTGTTTCACCCAGAAGTCGCGCAGCAGCAGATACGGATCGAGCGCCGCACTGTCGAGCAGGTTGCCGGCTGACAGGAGCTGGGCGCGCGTGCTGACAACGTTGACCGCCAGAAGTCCGTAGCGGATGCCGCGATCGTCGGTCAGGTACTGCGGCAGGCTGGTAGTGAACGATTCGACCACGAAGCCCGTGCCGGAACGCACATGATTGGGGCCAAGCACCGGCACCAAGATGAACGGTCCCTCGCCAATGCCCCAGACACCAAGGGTCTGGCCGAGAGACTCGGGGTGCTTCTCGAGGCCGATGCGGGTACCCACATCGATGAAACCAAGCAGGCCGATCGTGGAGTTGACGACAAATCGGCCAGTGTCACTCGCCGCTTGCCGGAACTTGCCTTGCAGCAAGCCGTTGATCACGATGCCGGGTTCGGCAAGGTTGTTGAAGAAGTTGGCGACGCCGTCTTCCAACGGATCGGGCAAGACGAAACGATAGCCCTTGGCGACCGGTTTCAGAATGGCGTTGTCTAGAGCGGTATTGAAAGCATAGATCTTGCGGTTGGTGTTCTCGTAGGGGTCGTGGACCGGTCCGGTAGGCGGGTTGCTTGCGCAGGCGGACAGCAGCAGGAGGAACACGCAGGCGGCAATGGCGCGCGTCGCTGGTCGAGTCATCTGCATGAGAGAGGCCACGGTTCGAAGTCACTGTTTCGACGGCGTGATCAGTGTAGTCGATGCACGGTGCCGCCGCGCCGCGCCGACGCCTGAGTTCATCGGGAAACCTTCCGGGTCGCAGCAGGGTCAACTGGTACAATTGGTGCGGGTCGAACGTGCATGAATGTCTTGAACGAATCGCTCGATGAGGGTGCCACGCTCGTGCGCATCCGGGATCTGCATTTCCGAAGGGGTAGCAAAGCGATCTTTCGCGGGCTGAACATCGACATCCCGCGCGGCAGGGTCACGACCATTCTGGGCCCGAGCGGCACCGGCAAGACCACGTTGCTGAAGATGATCGGTGGTCAGCTCAAGAGCGAACGTGGCAGCATCGTCGTCGACGGACTCGAGGTCGGAAAGCTCAGGCGGCGTGAGCTTTATGCGCTCAGGAAACGTCTGGGCATGCTGTTTCAGTCAGGCGCTCTGTTAACTGATCTGACGGTCTTCGAAAACGTCGCCTATCCTTTGCGCGAGCATACCGATCTTCCGGAAAACCTGATTCGTCAGCTTGTGTTGATGCGATTGCACGCCGTAGGTTTGCGAGGCGCGAGGGATCTTCAGCCAGCCGAACTCTCCGGTGGCATGGCACGGCGTGCAGCCCTTGCCAGGGCGCTTGTCTTCGACCCGATGATGATCATGTATGACGAACCGTTCACGGGGCAGGATCCCATCTCCATGGGTGTGCTGCTGGAACTCATCAAGACGGTCAACTCGGCGCTTGGCCTGACTTCGCTGATCGTCTCGCATGACCTGGAAGAGTCCTTGTCGATCTCTGACTTTGTCGTGGTTATCTCGGATGGCAAGGTCGTCGAGGCAGGCTCGCCGAGCGAACTCCGGGCGTCCGCATCGGCCTGGGTGCACCAGTTCCTGAACGGGCTGCCGGACGGGCCGGTGCCATTCCAGTTACCGGCGCCCGACTATCGCGATGATCTCCTTGATGCGCCTGCGGGTTCACCCCGGGGCGGTTCGACGCGATGACCGATTTCCTGCAGCGGCTCGGCGCTGGCTTCATCAGCGCCTTCGAGCGCCTCGGTCGGGCTTCGCTCTTTCTGTTCCAGATGTTGATGTCGCTGGGTTCGCTGGTGGGGCGCTTCGGACTGCTCGTGCAGCAGCTGCATGCGTCAGGCGTGATGACCTTGTCGATCATCCTGGTGTCCGGTCTGTTTGTCGGCATGGTGCTGGCCTTGCAGGGCTACAACACACTGGTCTCCTTCGGCGCCGAGGAATCGCTCGGGGTGGTGGTGTCATTGACGCTCGTGCGCGAACTGGGGCCGGTCGTCACCGGTCTGCTGTTCGCTGGTCGGGCAGGTTCCGCGATGACCGCCGAGATCGGATTGATGAAGGCGACCGAGCAGCTTTCGGGGCTCGAGATGATGGCGGTCGATCCGGTCAAGCGGGTGTTCGCACCGCGCTTTCTCGCCGGCGTCCTGTCGTTGCCGGCGCTGGCGGCGATGTTCAGTGCCGTCGGTGTCTACGGGGGCTATCTCGTCGGTGTCGAAGTCCTCGGCGTCGATGCGGGCGCTTACTGGTCGCAGATGCAGGCGGCTGTCAGCTTCACAGACGATGTATGCAACGGGCTGATCAAGGCGCTCGTCTTCGGATTCGTGGTCAGCTGGATAGCGATCTTCGAGGGCGTGGATTGTGTGCCCACATCCGAAGGGGTCAGCGCTGCAACCACGCGAACTGTCGTGTATTCCTCACTGGCCGTGCTCGGACTCGATTTCGTGCTGACGGCCGTCATGTTCTGATAGCGGACGAAACGAGATGAATTCCAGAACCGTCGAAGTGCTGGTTGGCCTGTTCGTGCTTCTCTTTCTTGCAGCCATGTTCGTGCTGGCGATGCGCGTCAGTAATTTGACTAGCCTCAGTGGTGGAGCAAACTACACCTTGGTCGCAAAGTTCGAGAACATAGGTGGGCTGAAGCCGCGAGCGCCAGTCTCGGCGAGCGGCGTGCGCATCGGGCAAGTCGAGTCGATCGAGTACGACGCTGAAACCTATCAGGCCAACGTGACTCTGAGCATCGATGAGAACTACGCGGAGTTTCCTCTCGATACCTCGGCCAGTATCTATACCGCCGGTTTGCTCGGTGAGCAGTACATCGGCCTCGACCCGGGAGCGGAAGAAGATTACCTCGTCGACGGCGATGAGCTTACCTATACGCAATCCGCGCTGGTTCTCGAGCGACTCATCGGTCAGGTGCTGTTCAGTCGCTCTGGTGGAGACTGACGTTTTGTCAGTTGACCGTCTGCAGGAGTTGTCTTGACAGTTGTCGTGAAAGTCACAAAAGCAAATTGCTCTACGGCGGGTGCACCGGCCGATACTCGGGGCAGTAACACATACCGGAAAGCGACGTCACTACCGTCGCTCCGCACAGGAAGGAACGCCAACATGATCAGAGCCACTCGCCAGGGAATCGTCGCCTTGCTGTTAGCAGCCACGGTGCCGTTCGCCTCGTTGCTGTCGCTATCGGTCCACGCTGCCGATCATCCGGCGCAGGAAATCGTGGTCGGGTCCACCACCGAAATGCTTTCGATACTGAAGAACGAAGGCGACAGGATTGCCGCCGAGCCTGAGTATCTCAGCGCCAAGGTCGAGGAAATCATCGTTCCGAATCTCGATTTCGACACCATGACGAAACTGGCTGTCGGCAAATTCTGGAGACAGGCTGACGCTACCCAGAAAACCGAGCTGGTAACTGAATTCAAGACCCTGCTCCTGAATACCTACACCAGTGCGATGACGGAATACAGTGGTGGCACCATCAGCTTCGAGCCGTTTCGCGCCGAGAAGCGCGACGACCGGGCCGTGGTGCGTTCAGTGTTCGATCAGGACGGCGGCGCAGACGTGCCGGTGACCTACAAGCTTGTCGACAGGAGCGGCTGGAGTATCTACGACATCGAAGTGGACGGGCTCAGCCTGGTCACGAGTTACCGCACGGCGTTCGCCAGCGAGATTCGAAAGGGGGGTATCGATGGCTTGCTCGATACGTTGAAGAAGCGCAACACGCGCAGCTGACCCGGTTCCCGATGAACGACGGCATCATGCGTACGGCAGAGGGCGCGACCGTCGCGGTCAGCATCGACGGTGCTGTCTGTCATATCAGCGGCGTACTCGACTTCGAGACGGCTCGTGCCGCGCTCGATGCCGTGGTACCCACTATCGAGACGACCGACCATCTCGACATCGATCTTGGCGGTGTAACCCGCTCGAACAGTGCCGGCCTTGCGTTGATGATCGAATGGCTGGCCACCGCGGAGCGCGCCGGGCATACCCTCGCATTCACCTCGGTTCCCGACGGGCTACGCCAGCTGGCGGGTGTGTGTCAGGTTGAGAAGATTGTCGGGATTCAGGCCTGACGTTTTGCATCACTCCATTGGGTAGGGCGGCACGGCCGTGATGCCGCGCTCGGCGAGGTAGTCGACGAATTCCAGGGTGTAGCGGGCGTGTTCGCTGCCCGGGAGGGTTTGGCGGGTTTCAATGATTCTAGCCAATGCTTTCAGTTC
>ENA-ORXM01000098-ORXM01000098.1-marine-metagenome-genome-assembly--contig:-NODE-98-length-158711-cov-39.468204_pt1 | contig 158711 bp, 154 predicted proteins | sample MGYA00237867_ERZ511480 | MGnify/ENA primary metagenome ERZ511480 (study PRJEB26309, sample SAMN06266103) | marine metagenome | isolation source: Algal blade | place: United Kingdom:Sidmouth, United...
AGACGCCAGCCGAGCTACTTTCGAGAGCAAGAGCCGAAGAGGATTCTTCAGAGTCTTGACGTTTGATTCCACATAATTACGAGCAACCTCGACTTTTGCGAATGGGGGCAGGCGTTCCCGAACCGACTGCTCGGGGCAGCAACGCTCGATCGGCTGCGTCACGGCGCCCACCAGCTGGTGCTCGACGGCGACAGCTACCGAACGCCGAAAACGGTCTCTGGCGGCTTTACGACACCGGCAGCAACGGACCCGAAAACAGCGGTTGCAGAAGACGCCGAAACTGGCGAATAATCACCCCCGGATCGAGACGGAATCTGTCGGAAACGGTGGCTCCAATAAGCCGATCATGGGTGGCTCCAAAGCGGCGATCACTGACACGCTGGTGGAGTCGTTGTGGATCTGGCTCAGATCGAGCCCCGTGACGTCGATCAGACGCAGCACGATGTCGGTCATCAGTGCGGCGCGATCAACCTCGTAGAGCTTGTCCAGAGCCCGCCCGTACCGATCGTCATTGAACAACGACTCGCACAGGTCGCTGGGCCGAGCAAACAAGCGGCCATCGAGCTGTGTGGTCCACAGCGGCAGCTCGTAGAGTGGCTGACGACCGCAGGTGATGTTGTAGGTCAGCAGCAACAGTGACTCAACGGCCGCCACCTTCTCGTTGCCGTGCGCTGGCAGGTAGCGCCTGAGTATCGGTTCGATGCCCAGGCGCCGGACAACGTGTTGCAGCAGCGGGATTTCGGCAACGCGGTACCGGTGCAAGCTCTGCGTCTGTTCGGCTGACATGGGCGGTCATTTCAGTTGACACTGTACTGTTTATAGTGAATGATCGTACAGGTGTCAACACCCAATCACATCAAGAAGCTTGAAGCGCAGCGTCACGCGGTGATTCTGGAGCTGGTGCAGATCGAACAGATGATCCGGGGCAAGTTCGGTGTCGCCTACCGTCGCTGCGGCACGTCGACCTGCTGGTGTGCCCGAGGCAAGGGCCACCCGGTCAACCGCATCACCTGGACCGAGCAGGCTCGGTCACGAACGAAGGCCATACCGGCAGAAGATATCGAATGGATCAAACAAAGAACGGAGGCCTACCGGCGATTCCGCAAACGTCGGCAGGCGCTGCGCGTGCTGGAGGACAAGATCAATGCGGCACTCGATGCCTTCGAGGCGAAGACGGTTCAGAGAACCAACAAACAGAGAAAATACTTGTCGTGAAGGCGCTTTTGTATCGCTCAACCGTCGATCAGGCGAGTTGAACGCTGAACGGACCTTTGGAGGGGTGAAGAAATAGACTTGATTTTCAAACAATTACGGGTTTATAAATCGAGAAAAGCCTGATCTGATTTGTGCGGAAAGTAGGTTACATCTCGTGTAACGTTTCTCTCTCTTTTACTTCCAACGTCCGCCGAAGCGAATCCAGCGGATATTTTTGCTCCTAGACCTTCATTATGTTTACTTACGACACTAATTACATCTGCATCAATTGAAAATGCTTCTAAAAGTGGAGTTATAAGCTGCTTGAAAGTTGTTTCAGAACCGCACGTTTGCTTAATGAGCTGTTCCGACTTTAAATTCGTGTATTGAGCTCCAATTTTCTCTGCCAACGACGTTTTCCCTACTCCCCGATCTCCATAAACTAGCACGTGCTCACCCGATCTCAATATTGCAGTTATCGCTCTACTTAGTTCGTGTTCTCGTCCAGAAAACTGTACTTTGTCAGTAGCCGGCATACCTGGTGTGAATATTTCCCTTATTCCAGATGCCTCGATTTTCTTCTGCTGCTCCAGACTGAGCATCTTAACTCCTAACTTGGTTTTGCATGAAACTACCATCTGTATAGACAACACGCTTAGTTTGATCGAAATTTCTCAGATAGTCAGCATGCTGTGTATCTCGAATAATTTGGCTCGTTTGATAAAAACTCAGAACTAACTTCCAAATTTCACTTCCACCATTGTGCGTCACAATAATATTCCACCTGGATAGCAGCCTATTTAGTAAAAGACCGGTTATGGCAGATAGCGGGCTCAGAAAACGCCGAGTAAATTCGTATATTGAAGGACGGCTCTTGGCCGAAAGCTGACCTTCAGGCAGCCGAGAAGTGCAGCGATTCGTCGATTGCAAGGCATTGCGCATCGAGACATCGTCAGTCTGGTTGTAGCGGCTTCATCAGACCGCGCCGCGCGAATTCAAGGTTGCATTTACGCCCTCGTCAAGCATCAACTGCAGCAACGCCACAATCTCACGTCGAGCTTCCGGCCGATCGACGAACGGCAAAGAGATATCACCGAACGCCGTAAGTACTGCGTCCAGCCGGGCCTGCGCATCACCTTGCGCAGCGGCCTGCAGCGCCTCACTGCGCGGATCGTTCACGGCATAGCGGCTGCCATCATCGCGCACACCCGAACACCAGCGCACGAACAGAGCGAACGCCAAGGCGTAAGTCCTCGATGCCTCGGCATCGGACGCGGCAACGGCATCTGCGGCAAACGTGAGCCAGCGAACCGGCACCTTCTCGCTCGAGTCCGTCGCAATCTGCTCGCAACGATGGGCAAGGGCGGTATTGTCGAAACGCGCGAGCAGCTCGTGAGCATATTGATCGTGATTCGGTCCACCTGGCGGCAGGACACGAGCCACCGCGTGCATGTGCCGAAGCACTCGTCGTCTGAGATCCGGGTGCGCGACGACCGCATCGACCGTATCGAATCCGAGCAGCTGACCTGCCAGGGCAATGAGCGTATGCGCCCCGTTCAACATGCCGAGCTTGGCGTGTTCCCACGGCACAACATCGTCGACAAAGGTCGCACCGCCCGCATCCCAGGCAGGACGTCCGTTCGCGAACCGATCCTCGATGACCCACTGCCGGAAAGGTTCGGTCTCGACTGCCAACAGATCGGAATGACCGGTAAGCACTCGAGCCGCCTCGACGGTTGCGACCGTCGGTGCCGGGACTATGCGGTCAACCATGCAGCAGGGAAAGGCGATCTCCCGTTCAATCCACTGAGCCAACTCACCATCGTGTCGCCGCGCAGCCGCGTCGCTGACGCGAGCTCCAAGTAAGCGACCGTTACCCGGCAGGTTGTCACAGGAAAGCACGCTGAACGGTTCGCGCCCCTCAGCACGCCGTCGCACGATCGCATCAACCAGCAACCGAACAACGATGCCGTCTACCGCATAACCCTTTTCCGTCACCGTCAGGGTAACCAATCGCGTGGCACTGTCGCAGAGCCTGCGAAGCACGGCTTCGCGCTCCCGCTCCAATGAAAGCGCGTCCGCGACGGCCGACACGCTCAGCGCGCGAGCGCCTTCCGCGTCACGTTCGATGATCGTATGACGACAGCCTTGCCGCCGGGCCGCATCGACTGCCCCGGTCGAGCGTGGCGCGACCGCGACAATTCCCCAGTCACCAGCCTTGACGTCGCCGACATGAGCATCGATCGCCTCCTGCGTATACAACGCGATGTGAGCACGGAAGAACGCGCCATAACCGATATGCACACTACCCGGCAGACTCATGCGCGACGCGACAGCCCGGCCTCGACACCGCGCAGCTCGGCAAGCCCACGCAGCCGCCCGATGGCAGGATAACCAGGCTGCGTGTCGCGACCAAGGTCGTCAAGCAGATTGTGCCCGTGATCCGGTCGCATCGGGATGCTGTGATCGGCGCGACCGTCGAGTCGTCGCCTTGCCTCCTCCTCGAGTACCGCCGCGATAAGTTCGACCATGTCGCCATCGCCCGTCAGATGCTCGGACTCGTAAAAGCTGCTGGTGGATTCACCACTCTCGCGCGTCACATCGCGCAAGTGCAGGAAGTGCACCCGTGAACCGAGACGACGCATCATCCCCGGCAGGTCATTGTCGGCACGTGCACCGAGAGAACCAGAACAGAGTGTGATGCCATTAGCCGGGACGTCCACTGCTTCGAGCAACGACGAATAGTCTGCTTCGGTCGACATCACCCGTGGCAGGCCAAGCAACGGCCAGGGTGGATCATCCGGATGACAGCAGAGCCGCACACCGAGTGACTCGGCAAGGGGGGCCACCTCACCCAGAAAATCGATCTGCGATGCCCGTAAGGCGGCATCATCGATGTCACGCCATTCGTCCAGTCGCGCGCGAACGTCGCCCAGACTGAGCGTGTCGGCCGCACCGGGAAGGCCACAAACGACGTTGTCGATCAATTGCGCACGGCGCGCCTCGTCCATCATCGCAAAGCGCTCGGACGCCGCTTCACGAAGCTCGGCTGGCGTGTCTTCAATCGCGCCCGACCGCTCGAGCAGATGCAAGTCGAAAGCGGCGAAATCGACGGCGTCGAAGCGCATCGCCGTCCCACCGTGCGGCAGTCGGAACGCAAGGTCGGTGCGGGTCCAGTCCAGCACCGGCATGAAGTTGTAGCAGACGGTGTTGATGCCGGCGCCAGCGAGATTCTCGAGGCTACCCTTCCAGGCGCTCAGTTGTGTGCGCCACTCACCGCCGCCACGCTTCAGGTCGTCGGGAACCGGCAGGCTTTCGACGACCTCCCACTCAAGCCCGGAAGCTGCGCCACTCTCACGCGTTCGCACCGCACGCTGACGCTCGGCGATCGCCTCCGGTGACCAGAGCACGCCACTCGGTACATCGTGAAGCGCACTCACCACCCCTTGTACGCCTGCTTGCAGCATGCCATCGATACCAACCGAGTCGGCCGGACCGAACCATCGCCACGTCTGTCGCATGTTCATGCGCTCGTCGGTAAGAAGGTCCACACGCTAGCATCAAACACCGATGTACGACCAGCAAGGTTGACTAGTAACCCAGTTTACCGATAGGTTCATTCATCTCCGATCGATTTGTCTCGATGGTCCGTTCTCCGCCTACCACCGTCACACCCCTCGACGACTCTCAGGCCGTTGGCCCGCAGGTCTATCGCTCGCTGCGCGAACGAATCGTTCGTACCCAGCTGGCTCCCGGTTCACGCATGTCGGAAGCGGAAACCGCCGTGATGTATGGCACCAGTCGACAACCCGTGCGCGAGGCCTTCTCCCGCCTCGCCGATGACGGTCTGGTCGAGATCAGACCGCAGCGAGCGACGTTGGTAACGCGAATTTCGCGTACTGCTGTGCTCGAGGCGCGTTTTCTTCGAGAGGCCATCGAGGCAGATCTGGCACGTGCGGCAGCGCGGCAGCGCAATGCCGCCACGGTGGCGCTACTCGAATCGCTCTTGCAAGAACAGTCTGCCGTGCCGGTCTCTGACCCGGAGCGCTTCATGCCGCTGGACGAAGCGTTTCATCGCACTATCGGTGAAGCGGCAGGGCACGCCCACGCCTGGCAGGTGATCGAGGGTTTCAAGGTGCACATGGATCGCGTCCGTTTTCTTGCCTTGCGCCGCTTCCCGATCGAAGCATTGATCACCCAGCACCGTGTCGTCGCTGAAGCGATCGTGGCGCGCCGACCCGCGGCTGCCGAACATGCGATGCGTGAGCACCTGAACGCCATCATTGCCGACTTGCCCGCTATCGTCCTTGCCAATCCGGAGCTGTTCGATGAGGCTTCGTCGTCAACTCTCTAAGTAGCCAACCCATCAGGAAGATACTCATGAAGATTTCGAACCGTTTGCTTTGCATGACCGCGGCCACCCTGTTTGCCGGCAGCACTACCGGGCTTGCATTTGCACAGGAACAGACCCTGAAGCTTGGTCATCTCGCCAATGAGGAAAATACCTGGCACAAGGCCTCGGTGAAGTTCGCCGAGGAGCTGAAACGGCTGACTGACGGGCGAATAGCTGTCGAGGTCTTTCCGAACGAATCCCTCGGCAAGGAAATGGACCTGATCAACGGCATGCAGCTCGGCACCGCTGACCTGACAATCTCGGGTGAGTCCCTGCAGAACTGGGCACCGCTGGCCGCCCTGCTCGCCATTCCCTACGGCTACCAGTCACTCGAACATATGGATGAGGTGGCATCCGGAGAGACGGGCGATGCGATCAAGCAGGAGATCATCGACAAGGCAGGCGTGCGGCCCATCGCCTACTTTGCCCGCGGTGCGCGAAACCTCACCTCGAACCGGGCGATCGCTTCTCCGGACGATCTCGACGGCCTGAAGATGCGTGTGCCCAACGTCCCCTTGTTCGTCGACGTGTGGAAGGCGCTCGGCGCGCAGCCAACACCGATGGCGTTTTCGGAGGTCTTCACATCTTTGCAGAACGGCACGATCGACGCTCAGGAGAATCCGCTCGCACTGATCAAGTCGGCGAACTTCAACGAGGTGCAGAGCCATGTCAACCTCACCGAGCACGTTCGATCCTGGATCTATCTCGTGATCAGCGAGAACACCTGGAGCGCCTTGTCGGCTGAAGATCAAGCAGCCGTGACCGAGGCAGCCGCCACCGCACAGGCTTACGAGCGCGAGCTTTTCAGCGCGGATGAAACCGCGTTGCGCGAGGAGCTCGAAGGCAAGGGCATGACCTTCGTCGACGTCGACGGTGCCGCCTTCGCCGCCAAGGCACGGGATGCCGTCCTCTCGAACGTCTCCGACGAAATCAAGCCTACCGTCGAGAAGCTGTTCGCCGAGTGAGCGACGAGTGAGCGGCGACGCGTCCGGTCGTGAGAGTCAGGGCGCGTTGATCCACGCACTCGAGTCAATGCACGTCTGGCTCGAGCGTGCCTTCCGCATCGCGACCGGTAGCGCCTTTGCGGTACTGATCATCGCGGTCACCGTGCAGGTGGCCGGCCGTTCCTTCGTCGGTGCCTCGCCGGTCTGGACGGAGGAATTGACCCGCTTCGCCCTGCTCTATCTGGCTGCCTGCGGCACCGGACTCGCCCTTGGTAGCGGCGATCTCGTGGATGTCGATATCGTGCGTAGCGCCGTTCCCACACCCGTCGCACGCGCAATGCGCCTGCTCGGTCTGGCAGCGACCGCTGCACTCTGTGCGACCCTGCTGCCAGCCGCATGGCTATACACCCACATCGGTGCTCGTCAGACCTCTCCCGCGCTTGGCTGGCGCATGGACTGGTTGCACGCCAGCATGCTCGTGCTGCTGGCATCGCTCGGGTTGTTCGCCTTGTTGTCCATGATTCGTGTGTTGTCCGGACGCGAATGAGTCTCGCGATACTGATCGGTGTTTTCATCGCAGGCCTTGTGCTTGGCGTCCCCGTTGCCGTCACACTGGGTCTGGCATCGTTCGCCTATCTGCTGCTCGAGGGATTGCCACTCGCCGTCATGCCGCAAAAGATGTATGCGGGCATCGACGTTTTTGTCCTGCTGTGCATTCCAGGCTTCATTCTCGCCGGCAACCTCATGAACGGCGGCGGCATCACGGCGCGCATCGTGCGCTTTGCCAATGCCCTTGTCGGCTGGCTACGCGGCGGGCTCGGACTGACCAACGTGGCGGGCTCCATGTTGTTTGGCGGCATTTCAGGCACGGCGGTGGCGGACGCCGCATCCATCGGCGGCATGATGATCCCGGGCATGAAACGCGCGGGATATCCGGCTGACTTCTCCGCCGCCGTGACCGCGGCCTCGTCCACGGTCGGCCCCATGATTCCACCGAGCGTGCCGATGATCATCGTCGGTTCGCTCTCCGGCATTTCCGTCGGGCGCATGTTTCTCGCTGGCGCCGTGCCCGGAATCCTCCTCGGGCTCGCGATGATGGTGACCTGCTACATCATCGCGATCAGACAGGATTTTCCGCGTCACCCCTGGGCAGGGCTCGGCGAACTCCTGCGCGCGTTCGCCGGTGCGTTCTGGGCGCTGGCCATGACGGCGCTGATCATCGGCGGCCTGCTCACAGGCATTGCAACACCCACTGAGACCGCCGTGGTCGCCAGTCTGTATGCGTTCGTCGTCGGCGCTTTCGTCTACCGCGAATTGCCAATTCGAGCGGTGCCGAAGATCATCGTGGACAGCGCCGTCTCGGCCGCTGCCATCCTTGCACTCGTGGGCTTCGCGAACGTGTTCGGCTGGATACTGGTGTCCGAACGCATTCCGCAGGCCATCGCCACTGCCGTCCTGTCGGTAACCGACAACAAGTACCTGGTCATTCTGTTGATCAACGTCCTCCTGCTGTTTGTCGGCATGTTCATGGAAACGATCGCCGCCCTGATCATACTCTTCGTACCGCTGCTGACGCTCGCCACCAGCGTCGGCGTAGATCCACTGCACTTCGCGACCTTTGCAGTTCTGAACCTGATGATCGGATTGACCACACCACCCGTCGGTGTGTGCCTGTTCGTCTGCGCCAACATCGCACGGTTGCCACTGTCAGCCGTCGTACGCGCGATCGCGCCGTTTCTCGCCACCAATATCTCGGTACTGCTACTGGTGTCCTATGTGCCAGCAACAGCCACCTGGCTGCCGGGGGTGTTGCTGGATTGAGAATGGAGCCTTCAACCACCGTACATTCAAAGGCGCTCGAGATCAGATCACACGGCTCAAAGTTCCCGCCACCGGCTTTCGATGAGTTGACCAGCAGACTGACCTCGACCGACTGAGGCAACTTCATGACGCAAGCATGCGTCTCCTTTCGATAGGTCGCGCCATGGGGAACCAACCGAGGCGCCCGTCATCCATCGCCTGACGTTGAGCATCGGTGATGATATTTCCATTGCCGAAAGTCGAAATCCACCGGTACCACCACAGGTGGGCAGCGAGTACTCTGCCAGGTTTCCACCTTCCTCGATGAAATCGAAGCTGAAGTAGTAGGCCTCGTCAAATTGACTGGACGCTGTGCAAGAGGTAATGAAAATTCGAGCAGGTTCCAGCACGTTTTGACTCACGAACGTCAGAAAGATAGCGGCGTGGTTTGCCTGCGTTATCGGCGTCACTGGCCCTGCGCCCGACAACACCTCGAGCCGCGGCACCAGCACGCGCATCAATGCATAGTTGGCGTTCTTGTACGCGTAGCTCGCCCCGGGCATTGCGCCATTGCTGACTATGAACTGCAAGCCATCCCACTCGTTTGTCCACTCGGGTTTATCCGACTCGGACATGGCGTCGAACATCTGCTTCAGGCCTGACTCATGCGTGAGCAGCTGCCGGAACGTAACGCCGTTGTCAGAGAATCCCGTCCCTGGTACCCAATCAGCCGGAAGGTATTCTGATACAGCCGCATCGAGAGAGACACCTGCCATATCGAGCGCCTTGATCGTTGCCGAGCACGAAGTCCATGTATGCAGACATGCCTTCAAGGTCCACACGGCGATCGTTCGCTATCTCCCCGCTTACTCCCGGATGAGCAGTCGATCCTGAATCATCACGCTCTACACCCACCTGAGCGACAAGCCCGGGCGGATCAGGCTCTGGCTCCGCTGGCAGGTGCACGATATCGTAGGCCGCGTCAGCCAACGCGCTCACGAATACGATCGGAATCAACAAACTCCTGATCTCGGTCTTGTATTTACACATCTCCAAGGTACCTCCCGCAAATCGTGATATCAGAAAGGCGGAAGAGCCAATGCCCCCAGCCTCTGACTACAGCAACAGCTTTGATCAAGACACGAATCGCGGTCAACGAAACAGATGACTAAGCCGGTTAGTCCCTATGGACAAGCGCAGAGAGAGCAACGACTTCGCTGACAGCTGCGTGTACCCTCGATGTCTCGAGCTTCGTCCAACCAATCTCGGGCAAGTCGCTGCCGGTATCAATGCAGGTATCGATGCCGATATCGATGCCCGTCCAGATGCCGGGTAGCAGAACAGCGGAACTCCAATGAGCAGTCGAACTTCGAGGGAATGCCGTTCCGCCATGCGCACGAAAGAGATACTCGGTGAACTGATCGCCCAGCCGACAGTCAGCTCGAGCTCGAATCGCGAGTTGATCGAGCGCTGTGCGAGCCTGCTCCGCGATGCCGGGGCCGAGGTTGTGCTGCTCGAGGCCGACAGTGGACAAAAAGCCAACCTGTACGCGACGATCGGACCACGCGACCGCCCCGGCGTCCTGCTGTCGGGTCACACCGATGTCGTACCGGTGGACGGACAAGACTGGAGCGTTCCGCCCTTCGAGATGACAGAACATGAGGGCAAGCTCTACGGGCGCGGTACCGCGGACATGAAAGGCTTCGTCGCAAGCGCACTGGTAGCCGCTCTGGCAGCTTCCAGGCGTCACCTGCAAACTCCCCTGCATCTCGCATTTTCCTACGACGAGGAGATCGGCTGCGTTGGCGTTCGATCGCTTGTCGAGATGCTAGCGAAGGCACCTTTTCGCCCTCGCATGTGCATCGTCGGCGAGCCAACGTCGATGGACGTCGCCACCGGACACAAGGGAAAGGCAGCCTTGCACGCGCGCTTTCGTGGACGCGAGGCACACTCCGCTCTCGCGCCGACAGGGCTCAACGCGCTTCATCTCGCCTGCGACTTCGTTGCAAGCCTTCGCGAGCTGCAGTCAGAAATCGAACGTGAGGGCCCCCGCGACGACGACTACGATGTGCCCTACAGCACCGTTCACGTCGGGCGCATCGAAGGCGGCATCGCATTGAACATCGTGCCGAACACCGCATCGGTGCAATTCGAGATTCGCCATCTGGCCGCCGACGATCCAGCCGCCATCATCGAGCGCATCAAGACACGGGCGGCGGCTATCGTCGCCAGCCACACAACGCAATTTCCGGAAGCCGACATTGCCATCGAGATCACGAACACCTACCCCGGACTCGACACACCGCTCGGCGCGGAAGTAGTGAGCTTCGTGAAGGCATTGACCCGCGGTAACGCAACGAAGAAGGTAGCGTTCGGCACTGAAGGCGGCCTGTTCGACACCGAGCTTGGCATTCCGACCGTCGTCTGCGGTCCCGGTTCGATGGAGCAGGGACACAAACCGGACGAATTCGTCAGCGAAAGGCAACTCGCGCAATGCGACACCATGCTCGCCACGCTGATCGACCGACTCGAATTGGATCTGTTCCAGACGCGCGTCGATGATACATGACGCCGGTCGAGCCAGTCAGACCCGATTCCTCATGTCTTTATGCTTGTAGTCACGGCCCTACCATGAGACCCGGTATTGCTCGAGCAGATCGCCAATGCCGGTAGTTCCGCTCACACCGGCACTAATGCTGTCGTCAGAGTGGCCATTCATTCCGCAGTCAAAGTAATCAGCACTCTTCTCAAATCTACGTAGATTTGCCGAGGACCTATCGCAGCTGTTTGCACGACGCCTTGGCCCCGCTACATATCGACCGTCGCTTCGCACCAGGCGGAAGCGCTATCGACTCTCCGGGGAGCGTGTCATTGCCATGAAGCGACGATAAGCGGCGTAGTAGGGCGAAAGTTCATCGGGCTGAAGATCGAGGATGTCTGCCAGGTGCGCGTTGAAGCAGATTTCACGGGTGTGACCTTCGACATCACGGGTGATCACGGGTTTGCGCGCGCGGATGTCGGTATCGGAATCGTGAAAGCGAAAAGGAATTGCCGTATTCGCAAGTCGATCAGTAAGTTCGGGCGCAGCCTCCTGCAGATCGGTCGACACGGCAAAGCCGTCGCAGAATAGTGAGCCCCCACCGCTCGCCTCATTGGCGAGACAGTGCAGGAACTGATACCCAGGCGGCAGCTCCTGGTTGGTGAGATCCGTGTGCAGCGGCAGTGCCTCCGAGGTGTAGGCAAGATTGTTCGGATCTGGTTTCGAGAAACGGGTCAAAAGCGCGCGTTGCCCTGATATCGTGACGCAGGTCGAACCTGTCAGTCTCGATTCCCTATTTGGCCATGCTTGTAGTAAAAGCCCTACCCTGTAACGCGGTATTGCTCGAGCTGATCGCCATTCATCGCGCGGGATAGAACGTCGATTTCATTGCTGCAAGATTGGTCGCTGGCACCTCTCCAAGCGCCGTTCTCATTTCCACATAGATTTGAAGATGACCCTCGTCCGCTGGCTGCACGACGCCTGGGTCCCGCCACATACCGACCGTCGCGTCTCACCAGACGGAAGCGCTGCACGGTCGCGATCGCTGCCCGCGCCCGCGACTGTTCGTCGTTTGTCATCGTCAGTTGATCATGTTCCGGCAGTGCAACCGACTCTCTGGTGACGCGCTCAAGTCGCAGATTCCCTTCGTGCAACTGCCGGTGACAGCTGGCGCAGATGAGGCAGCCGTTGGCAATTGTCGTCTCGCCACCTTCCGACCAGGGGATCACATGATGTGCCTGGAGCCAACGGGATCGTGTGCAGCCAGGCATCTGGCAACACCGGTCGCGTGCCGTGATTGCGCGGATTGCAGATGGCGAGAACAATCGCGTATCACGACCCGTAGCCACCACGTCACCCTCCCCATCGGTCGAGATGACGGTGAGACGAGCCTGACTGGCGAGACGACGCGCCGTTGCCGCCGCGACCGGACCGTAGCCTGCAATGCAGGGTCGCTCGGGTGGAAGCTCGCCCGGTGGCGAGCCGCTCCGGACAACTGCATCCAGCATCGGATCACCCACCAACACCCGCGCATCGATATTGACAAAGACGCGGTAGCGATCGGCACTCGCGACAGGCTCACCGAGATGAGCGAGCGATCGGGCCGACATCAAAACCGCCGCGTCGGCGCGGAGTTGCCGGGCTGTTGCGGGCTCGGACGCGGGCTCGGCATCCGACGACTCTTCGACCATCTGATCAGCCTTGAGCACATCCTCCTGAGCCTCGAGCGCTTTCAGGAATTCGGCTGCGCGATCGTGCGGCAGGTCCAGGGTAATCCGCGTTGTAAAGGCATCGCGCCTTCGCGAGGTCAGTGAGCGCTTCTGAAAGGCCTGCAGGGCGCGCGCCGCCTCGGTATCTTCAGGATCTCTGGTGTCGGTATCACCATGGTGCCAGCGTTGACACAGAACGACCGTTTCTGACGCAGAGAGCTCGAGGGCCGCAGCAACCAGTTCCTGCTCGCAGGCGGGATCGGCAACACGCGTCAGCTCACGAACCTTGGACCAGCTCAGTTTGCCGAGCGCGAACAATGACTCGATGACGGCCAAGTCTTGAAGCGCCCTCGCCACGCGCAGACGCTCGAGCGCAGTAATGCGACATATACCGAACGTGCGATCCATCCACTGGGCGCAATCGCGACAGCCGCCGCCTCCCTGACCAGCACCCTTCCAGAGTTGCAGTTCGTCGATACGCGCCAGCAGCCTCAGTTGCTCGGCCATGTTCCGATCACTCGACCGGACAAGCCGACCCAGCCTGTCGATCAGCTCTTCGTTCGACTCCTCGTTCGACTCCTCGTTCGACTCCTCGCTCAACTCCAGCGCAACGCCCGAGCCAGCTGCTGCACGCGAAAACACACGGAGTCGATCGGCGTTCGCTTGCCGATCGGCTGATGCCATGCTTGCACCTTCAATCAGCGCCGTTGCGAGTCTCAGCGTCTGTCCGCGACGGACAAGCCCGGACGGGAGTGTGCTTGCTTCGCTCGGATGATCTGCGCTTGATTCTTCAGCCGTTCCAGCCCGATACTCTCCAGGATTTTCGGCAACAAGATCTGCGGCTCTAGCCTGCAAAAATGCGTATGAACGGATGAGTCTCGGTGTGTCGTGCTCCATGCAGTCGTGCTCCCTTTAGTGACTCTCAGGCTGGGGAATCTGTCTCCGTCAAGTCGGAATCTCGTACACCCAACAGTGCTGTATATATTACCATATTTACTGCTCTTGCCTTGCGATGAACCGAGCGTCTGCGCAGGGCCCTTGGCACGGCTTGCAGGGCTTCAAATCCGCCTTGATTTGCTCACCGAACTCAACAGTCACGATCAGCTAGTGGCTAGCGGCTAGTGGCTAGTGGCAAGCAAAAAAATGAACGATCCAGGCTCACCCAAGCGTTACACTCAATCCTTGATTGCCTCACACACTGGCCTTGATTGCCTCACACACTGGCCTTGATTGCCTCACCCACTGGCTGGCACAAATGGACATCGAAGAGCTGCTCGAAATCGCTCGTCAAATTGTCGACAAGCAGAAGTTCTGTTTCGCGATTTCCGTTACGACTGACGGTGAGGCCAACGCGCGGATTGTTCAGCCGCGCAAACTGACGCAAGACTGGAGCGTGGACTTTGCTACGCGGAGGTCCTGCCGAAAGTTCAACGAGATCGAGCGTTCCGGAAAATTGACTCTTGCGTATCAGGACGACATTGATCGTGCCTATGTATCACCGTTGGCAGGCCACTCTCAACCGAATGACATCAGCTCGCTTGCGCGTCGTACTCCGCCGACGCAAGGCGCACGCAACAACAGACTACGTGCATCGCCTGTTTTACTTCGTCGAGCGATGGTCGAGTCGGGGCAAGGCGTATGTTGCTGTTCGACGGGTCGATGCTGCCCGGATACGTTGCGCCTGTCGGTGTCAATGCAACTCCGGCTTCGCGAGCGAGGGTGACAACTCGGTCGGCAACGGGGCGGGTGGTGTCGAGGCTGACGAAGTAGCCACCGGTCGGCGCGCTCCAGCTTGCGAGGCTGCGATTGCCGAGTTCGTTGACGAGGCTCTCGGCAACAGCGTCGAACTTGGGCTTCAGCAGGCTCGCATGGTCACGCATGAGTCCGGCAATGCCATCCGGGTAGGCTCGAAGGAAGCGCACGTGGCGCCACTGCTCGACCTTGTTCGGGCCTATCGACTGCGCCGAGAACAGCGGCGACCACCAGGCAATGTTGTCGCGACTCATGCCGACGAAGGCCAGGCCACCACTCGCGAAAGTGATCTTTGACGTCGAGCCGAACACGATGACGCGATCGGCATTGCCCGCGGATTCTGCGATGCGCAAGAGTTTCGGTGCGGGTGTGGCGGGCTCGACGAGATGATGTACGGCGTAGGCATCATCGGCAAACACGGTGAAGTCGGGCGCGGCTGTCTTCATACGCAGCAGCCGTTCGGCCGTCTCGGCGGACAGGCTATCCCCGGTGGGGTTACTGTAGGTCGGTACGAAGTAAAGGCCCTTGATATCCGGATCGGATGATGCGAGTGCTTCAACGGCATCAAGGTCGGGGCCGTCAGCCCGCATCCCGACCGTGACGAGTTCGTAGCCGAGCGCTGTCGCAAGGCCGAAATGACGGTCGTAACCCGGCACGGTAACTATCAGCTTCGGCGCATTCCCCGACCGTGTTTGTCCCCAGGGATGATCACTGCCGCGCACGCCTTTCAAGAGAGCCCAGCCGAGCACTTGTCCCATCAGTTGAAGACTGGAATTGTTGCCGACGATGATCTCGTCAGGCTCGACACCGAGTACGGGGGCGAACAAGGCGCGTGCTTCGGGAAGTCCGGCTATGCCGCCGGGATAGTTTCGTACATCGACACCGCTGTCGGTGATGTAGTCGCCTTCGGTTACGGCCGACAAGAGCGGCAGGCTCAAGTCGAAGTTCGCGTTCGACGGCTGGCCCCGCTCCATGTTCAGGGAGAGCCCTTGTCGGCAAAATGCGTCGTGCTCACCTCGGAGTCGATCGAGATTCGTCATGGTTGATGCTTTGGTCCCGGAACGATGCGCGAGGCAAGGTATTGAGCGAAGTCGTAGTTCGGACGCTCGAGATGAGAGAGGGGACCCGGGTCAGCGAAAGACGAGCAGAGTCCACGATAGACTTTTTCGGTGCACCCTCGATCCTCGACGTTGACCTCATCGAGCAAGGTTTTCAGTGCCTCGAAATGTCGTTGTGATTCCGCGTCTTCGACGTATTCCGGCGACATGCCGCCACCGAAGCGAATGCGCACATGATCGACGCCGTCCGGATGCAGGGAGAGATACCAGAAGTAGCCGGGCGTCAACGTGATCATCAGGCTGGGATAGATCGCCAGCAGGTAGGTCATGCGCCGACGTTCGCCCTGCATGCGTGTGTTGTCAGGATGCGCCAGCGCGATCTTCAGTCGATCGTCCTTGAGGATCGTGTGGTAGTTGAAAGCCGGCAGGCCGGGTGGGCAGATCATTTCCTCAAGACGCGAGAGTCCGCCTATCGTGCCGCGGTGGCAGACCGGCAGGTGATAACTCTCCATGAAATTCTCGGCCAGGACCTTCCAGTTGGTGTTCCAGAGATGTGTCTCGAAGAAGGTCTCGCGGTAGTCCGCCATGCCGTAGTCAGCGATCAGTGCCTCGACGTCAGCCAGTTGCTCGGCAACCGGTGCCGCATCGGGGTCGAGTGTCACCATGATCCAGCCGAGCCACTCCTCACAGCGTACCGTCGGGAGCTGCATGCCATGCTTGCAAAAGGTCTGATTCTGATCCATGGCGGGTGCACCACGCAGCGTGCCGTCAAGCTCGTAAGTCCAGGCGTGATACGGACAAACGATCGTGCGCGTGCGGCCGCGCCCCTCCAGCAGGGTCGACATTCGGTGTAAACAGACGTTCGATTGCGCGCGAAGTTGCCCTGCCCCGTCGCGGATGACCATGATCGGCCGCCCGGCCAGCTCGAGGGTCAGGTAGTCACCTTCTTCGGCCAGCGAATCCGCCCGGCCCGCACAGAACCAGTCACGGCTGAAGACCTGCTCGAGTTCCTGTTCGAGGAAGGCTTCGGACGTGTAGACACTTTTCGGCATGGCCCGCGCCTGTTCGAACGGCGCAGCGACGTTCGCGGCAAGCTCGTTCGCGGCGAGCTCGGTGGTCGCGGCCACCACGGTCGGCCGCCTGACAAGACAAGTTTCGGCCATGTTTCTTCTCCGCACAAAGGTCGTGTTTGCCGCTCGAAATCTATCACGGCAGCCTTGACCAGACAGCGTCGATTACCTCAACTCGATCGGAAAACGGCTGCTTTCTCTCTAGCTGCTTTCTCTCTAGCTGCTTTCTCTCTACATTCTTTCTCTTCATGTTGTCTCTTCTCTATCATCGTGGCGAAGAGACCGGTAGCGACCAACCAGACCGGCAGTTTCGACGCAACCACAGAGGGAGCAGCCATGACGATTCTCAGGATCGCCGCCTTCGCCGACGGCGAGATCGGCGGCAACCCGGCGGGTGTGTCGATCGCCGACTTCTTGCCGTCTGCGGTCGACATGCAGCGGATCGCGGCCGAGGTCGGGTTCTCCGAAACGGCCTTCGCAGCCCCCTGTAGTGAGGGGTGGCGGGTACGCTACTTCTCACCGGAGTCCGAGGTGCCATTCTGTGGGCACGCGACGATCGCGCTCGGCGCTGCCCTTGCCGACCGTGACGGCAACGGCGTCTTCACACTGGTCTTGAATGACGCGACCATCACGGTCGAAGGCCAAGTAGAGGAGCAGACTCACGGGCTGGCCAGGGGCCGACGCTTGGCTGCCGCGCTGCAATCGCCTGGAACGCGCAGCGAACCGGCCGAACCGGCACTTGTCTCCAGGACTCTCGAGCTTTTCGGCTATCAGGATGAACAGCTGAACGCGGCCCTTCCTGCCGCGCTCGCGTTCGCTGGCGCAAACCATCTCGTGATCGGCCTGAATTCGCGCGAGGCACTGGCAGCGATGCATTACGACCTTGACGCAGGCCGTACCTTGATGAATGAGGCTGGCCTGGTGACCATCGCTTTCGTCTTTGCCGAGACGCCGGGGTACTTTCACGTGCGCAACGCATTCGCCTCCGGAGGTGTCCTCGAAGATCCCGCGACCGGCGCGGCAGCCGCTGCGCTGGGGGGATACCTGCGAGATCTCGGTTGGCCGCACGAGGGGGAAATAGATATCGTCCAGGGCGAAGACATGGGCGCACGTTCGCTGTTACATGCGACCATTCCTCCGGAGGTCGGCGCATCCATTCGTGTTTCCGGAGCCGCACGTTTCATGACTACGGTCACATGACTACAACTGTATTCAACGCTCGACGAATCATCACCATGGATCTGTCGAGGCCATACGCCACGCACGTCGCCGTCCGCGACGGCCGTGTGCTCGGGGTCGGCTCGGCCGACGATCTCCTCGCTTATGGTGAGGCGACTCTCGATGAGCGATTTGCCGACACCGTGTTGATGCCGGGGTTGGTGGAGGGTCACTCACACGCAGCGGAAGGCAGCGTCTGGGCACAGACCTATGTCGGCTATCAGGGTCGCTTCGATCCCGAGGGCGGCTTCTGGCCCGGTGTCGAGAGTCACGACGCCGTCGTGGCTCGTCTGCAAGAGGCCGAATCGGCGTTGAGCGATCCGACCGAACCCCTGTTTGCCTGGGGCTTCGACCCGATCTACTTCGACGATGAGCGCATGTCGCTCCGCCACCTCGACGCCGTCTCGACGACACGCCCGATCGTCGTCTTGCACTCGAACGGTCACTTGCTCAACGTCAACTCCGCGGTCTTGACACGCGCCGGCATCGATCATGGCACCAACGTGCACGGTGTGCTCAGAGACGCGAACGGCGAGATCACCGGCGAACTGATGGAGATAGCCGCGCACTACATGGCCTGGAAAGTCACCGGTAATCCTTTCTTTGGTGAAGTTGACGAACCGACCCTGCGCCGCTTCGCCCGCGCCGCCTGCAACGCCGGTGTCACCACCGCAACCGATCTGTTCGCGAGCTTCGATGAAGTGACTCTCGCAAGTTACCGCGCGATCGCGTCCGACCACGACGTGCCGCTGCGCGTCGTGCCGGCCATGAACACGCTCGATCAGCCCTTCGAACAGGGTGTCCAGACGATGCGCGAAGCGATGCGCGGCGGTAACGACAGGCTCGTGTTCGGGCTCTGCAAAGTCATGACTGACGGCTCGATCCAGGGTTACACCGCACGTATGCGCTGGCCGGGCTATCACGACGGCGCGGCCAACGGGCTCTGGAATCTCGAACCCGAGCAACTGACGGCACTGGTCGCGCACTATCACCGGGCTGGGTTGCAACTGCACATCCATACCAACGGCGATGAGGCAACCGAACTGATGATCGATGCGCTCGAAGCAGCGCTTGCCGATGCCCCGCGCGCCGATCACCGCCACACACTGCAACACTGCCAGATGGCCGATGCCGCGCAGTTCCAACGCATGGGCAAACTCGGCATCTGCGCCAATCTGTTCGCCAATCACATCCACTACTGGGGCGACGAACATCGGCGGCTGACCATGGGCCCCGACCGGGCACGTCGCATGGACGCCTGCCGCACGGCACTGCGAAGTGGTGTTCCGCTCGCCATTCATTCGGACGCACCGGTAACCCCACTCGCACCCTTGTTCACGGCCTGGTGTGCCGTCAACCGCGTGACCGCCTCGGGCCATGTGCTCGGACCTGAGGAGCGCATCGAGGTTGCGGATGCACTGCACGCGATCACGCTCGGCGCGGCCTACACACTGCGCATGGATCATCTGATCGGCAGTATCGAGTGCGGCAAGCATGCCGACTTTGCGGTGCTCGGCGAGGATCCGACGACCGTCGACCCGATGGCATTGAAAGATGTGCCGGTACTGGGCACCATCGTTGCCGGTCGCTGGTTCCCCGCAGCCGAATGGCGACATCCTTGAGTGCGCAGGCGTGAGTGCTCCGGCATGAGTGCTCTGGCATGAGTGCGCTGGCACCAACCCCCTTTACGGTCATCGGCGGTTTCCTGGGGGCCGGCAAGACGACCCTGTTGAACCGCTTGCTCGCAGATCCGGCAGCACCACGCTGCGCCGTACTGGTCAACGATTTCGGTGCCATCGACATCGACGCGTCGCTGATCCGCGAGCACGACGGAGAAACGCTCGCCCTCGCCAACGGTTGTGTCTGCTGTTCGCTGGCAAGCGGCTTTATCAAGGTGATGCTCAAGGTCACGGCCGAACGCCACCGTTTCGATCACGTCGTCGTGGAAGCGAGTGGTGTCTCGGAACCGGCACGCATCATGGACATCGCCCGGCTCGATCCGGAGCTCGTACCGAATGCCATTGTCACCGTGGTCGACGCTGCCGAACTTGCCACCCGGCTCGCCGACCCGGCCACGGCCGAGCTGGTTGCCGTGCAGCTGAAGGCAGCCAATCTGGTACTCCTGAACAAGATCGATCGGGTAGACGCGGTCAGGCTCGCCTCAATCGTTGAGCTCATTCAAGCGCACAATGAAGACGCTGGCGTCGTGCGCACGATAAACGCCGACGTTCCGCTGTCACTCGTGTTTGGAACGAGCGAGGTGCCCGGCTCGAATCCTGTCGGCAAGACCACGGCGAACCGGTTCGAGCACGCGGTCCACGCTGCCGCCGATCACTTTCACAGTACAAGCATGAGCAGCAGCGTACCGCTGACACGTACCGCACTCGGGCGCCTCGATGCTTCGCTTGGAGTGGACGTCATCCGTGCCAAGGGCATCGTCGAGCTCGAAGGCGAGCCCGGGCGGTGGAGCTGGCAGCGCGTCGGCGGCTCGAGCCGGATCGAGGCCTTGCCAAGCGAACACGCGGGATCGGGCTTGGCGGCCCACAGACCGTTCACCGCCGTGCTGATTGCCACCGTCCCTATCAATCCCGACTCGCTGGTTCTGCCTGAGGGCGTGACCTTCGCCGCGTCACCCTGAGAAGGCGTCGGGTACCTTGCCGAAGCGCCTGAGTGGCGAAGCCTCGCCAGGCTCGACGCGGTGGCAGGCAACGCTTTGCTCGTCAGCAATGGTGCGTAGCAAGGGCTCGTGCTCCAGACATTCAGGCAAAACCACAGGGCAACGCGAGGCAAAGCGGCAACCGGCGGGCAGCTCCAGAGGATCAGGCGGATCACCGGGAATCAATACTCGTTCGCGCGCGGCGGCTCCCCGGGCGCGATGCACCGACGGTACGGCGGACAGAAGCGCCTGCGAATAAGGATGCTGCGGCTCGGTAAACAACCGCATCCGACTGGCCCGTTCGACCACCTTGCCCATGTACATGACAACGACTTCGTCGCAGACATGCTGCACGACGCCGAGATCGTGGGAAATGAACAGATAGGTCAGCCCGAGCTCGGTCTGCAGTCGTGTCAGCAGGTTCAGGATCTGTGATTGCACGGCGACATCAAGCGCAGATACAGGCTCATCGCAGATGACCAGTTCCGGCCGCGTGGCGAGCGCACGGGCAATTCCGAGCCGCTGGCGCTGACCGCCGGAGAACTGGTGCGGAAAGAGCTTGCGCTGCTCCGGACGCAAGCCCACTGACTCGAACAACTCGTCGATTTTGCGCTCGCCATTCTGAACGTCGGATCGAAAGCTACCGAGGTTATCGAGTGGTTCACGCACGATTCGCTCGGCGCGTAGCCGCGGGTTGAGGCTCGAATACGGATCCTGAAAGATGAATTGCATGCGCCGCCGCGCGGCCCGCAGGGCCTCACCGGTCAGGTCGAGGAGTTCGACGCCATCGAGACGGGCACTACCTCCCTGCGCGTCAACCAGCCGGGCGATCGCGAGCGCTGTCGTGCTCTTGCCCGAGCCGGACTCGCCGACGATACCGAGGGTGCGCCCTCGCGCAACGTCGAAGGAGACGTCGTCGACGGCGGTCAGGTAGCGCTTTCGTCCGAGGCGCCGACTTGTCGGGAAGCGTACCGTCAGTCCCGCTACGGCCAGGTGCGGCGACGATTCGCTCATGAATCACCCGGGTGCCAGCAAGCGACCGAGTGACGCGTCGCGGCGTCAGGGACAGAGCAGTATTCTCCAGGGACTGTGCTGCTTTCGATTGCAGGGCGCTCGTCGAGGCAACGCTGCGTGGCCCTTCGACATCGCGATGCGAACAGACATCGGGGCGCCCCGAATGCCGTCAGCGACGGCACGATTCCGGGAATCTCGGCAAGTGGCGCGCGCAACTTGCCATGAGCGTCGCCGACCTTGCCGACCTTACCCACTGCCCCGATGTCGGGTACACAGGCGATCAGCCCACGTGTGTACGGATGGCGAGGGGCATCGACAACGTCACGCACGCGCCCCTCCTCGACCTTGCGTCCGGCGTACATCACCATCATGCGCGTCGACACTTCGGCTACGACTCCCATGTCGTGGGTGATCAGCAGTATCGCCGTGCCCAGTCGTGCTTGCAGGTCGGCGAGTAACTCGAATATCTGTGCCTGTACCGTCACGTCGAGCGCTGTGGTCGGCTCGTCGGCAATCAGCAGACGCGGTTCGCAGGCCAGCGCAATGGCGATGACGACGCGTTGCCGCTGGCCACCGGAAAGCTGATGCGGATAATCGCGTACGCGTCTGGCGGGATCGGGAATGCGCACCGCGTCGAGCAGTTCGACAGCCCGGTCAAGCGCCGCCCGCCGATTCAGGGCACGATGACGACGTAACACTTCGGCGATCTGCTCACCGATGGTGTACACCGGGTTCAGCGACGTCATCGGCTCCTGGAAGACCATCGAGATGTCGTTGCCGCGAACCGCTCGAAGTCGCTCCTCACTTGCCGCGGTCAAGTCTTCGCCATCGAGCAGGATGCGCCCACTGGCGACACTCGCGACCGGCTGTGGAAGCAGCCCCATCAACGCAAGTGCGGTCATCGACTTGCCACAACCGGACTCGCCGACGATGCTCAGGCTACCCCCGGCCTCGAGTGAGAAGGACAGATCGTCGATCACGGGGGCAACGCCGTCACGGGTCGCGAGCGTGACACTCAGGTTCTCGACAGCCAGCAAGGGAGCAGCCACGGTCAACGGCGCCTGAGCCTGGGGTTCAGGGCGTCGTTCAGACCGTCGCCAACCAGCGAAATCGCCAGGACCGTGATGAATATGGCAAGTCCGGGGATAGTCACGATGTAGCTTGCGTCGAGTATGTAGGGGCGGTTCGAGCCGATGATCTGGCCCCAGCTCATGACGTTCGGATCAGACAAGCCGAGAAAGCTCAGCCCGGCCTCGAAGAGAATTGCCGAGCCCACCATCAGCGCCGCCTGCACGACAATCGGTGGCAGTGCATTCGGCAGAATCGTCGAAAAGACCAGCTGCAGACTGCTTGCACCACTCGAGCGCGAGGCCGCCACGTACTCAAGCTCTCGGATGCGCAGGAATTCGGCACGCGTGATCCGCGCCACCGCCGTCCAGCTGACGATACCGATGGCAAAGGTGATCATCGGCAGGGACGCGCCAAACAGCGCGACGATGACCATCGAGAACAGAAGCGTCGGCAGAACCTGGAAGAATTCCGTCAGCCGCATCAGCACTTCCTCCACCCAGCCGCGGTAGAACCCGGCAAGTGCCCCGATAGTTATGCCGATACAGACGCTCATGACAGCGGCGACCAGGCCGATCGCGAGCGAGACGCGACCGCCGGCAAGCAACGCGGCGAGCAGGTCTCGCCCGAGGTAGTCGGTGCCGAGCAGAAAGCCTTCCTGCAGCGGCGGCGAGAACGGTGCCCAGACCATCTCGAACGGATCGGTCGGGTAGAAGACAGGGCCGAGCAAGGTTGCCGCGACAATCGCTATCAAGACCACAAGGGCGGCGACCGCCGCGTGATTGCCGAAGAACATCTCGACGGTCTCGGCCAGTGGGTGACGCGCTTGCGGCACCTCCCGCACATCGTTGCGCTCGATCCCATTGTCGTTGCGCTCGACCCTTTCGTTGCTGCGCTCAACCCCTTCGTCGCTGCGCTCGATCCCTTCGTCGCTACGCTCAGGCACCGTGACGAATCCGCGGGTCGATCAGCCTGAGCACGAGGTCGGTCACGAGATTGCCGATCACGACGACCAGTGCCGAGAAGAACAGAATGCCAAGGATGGTCGGCGTATCGCGTGCAACGATCGACTGCAAGGCGAGTGAGCCGAGCCCTGGCCAGCTGAATACCGCCTCGACCAGCACGGCTCCCGAAACGACTGCCGAGAACTGCAGGCCCGCAAGCGTGACAACCGGGCCGAGGGAGTTCTTCAAGGCGTGCTTCAGGATGATCTCTGATTCGCTCAGGCCTTTCGCCCGTGCGGTACGGATGTAGTCGGCGCCCAACGTCTCCATCATGCTGGCACGACACAGACGGCTGTAGAGAGCAAGAAAGATCGACGTGAGGGTAATGACCGGCAATACCATGTGATGGGCAATATCGAGAGCATGCTCGAACGCGTTACCCGCAATGGTCACGTCCTGCATGCCGGCAACAGGGAACAGCGGCACCATCAGCGAAAACGCGATCAACAGCATGATGCCGGTCCAGAACACCGGTGCCGAATAGCCGAACAGGGCAAGCAGCGTGACCACATGGCTCCACCATCCGTTCGGACGGCGTGCGGAGATCACGCCGAGCAAGGTGCCGATGACCAGCGCCAGGGCCTGTGCCGTGATCACCAGCAGAAGCGTTGCCGGCAGCCGCTCGAGAACCAGCTCCGTGACCGGGCGATTGAAGAAGTACGAGTAGCCAAGGTCGAAATGCAAGACGCGCCCGAGGTAATCGAAAAGCTGGACGGCGAACGGCCGATCCAGCCCGTAGTCGGCACGAATGCGATCCATCGTCTCGGCACTCGCCCCACCCATGCTGCCGGCAATGGTGTCAGCGACATCACCCGGGGCAAGGTGCACCAGCACGAAATTCAGCACCAGCACCGCCAGGAGCAACAAGACGGCCCACAGCGCACGCTTCGAGATGGCGAACAGCATGCTCACGATAGCGGCGATCGCACGGCACTCACTTCAGATAGACGCGATCCAGCGGCTGCACGGTAGCCCAGATGCCACCGGGTACATTGCCGACCTGCTCGGAAGCGATGGTGTGGTACGGCACCGTGTTGACGAAGTGAATCGGCACATCATCGGCAACGATGCGCTGAAACTCTGCATAGAGTTCGCGGCGCTTGTCCAGGTCCGTTTCGACACCGGCTTGCTCGAGCAGCTCGTCGACACGCTCGTTCGCGTATTGCTGTGTGTTGGACCAGATGACGCCTTCCTTGATGTTCGTGCTCTGGTAGGTGCGGTGCACACCGATGACCGGATCGCCCCAGTTGAACACCGTGTCCCAGGTCATGTCGAAGTCCCAGGTGCTGATGCGTTGGGCCCAGGTCGGGAAGTCCGGCGAGGCACGGACCGTCACCTCGATGCCGATCTTCTTGAGCTGTGGCTTGAGGTATTCGGCCGATGCCTTGATACCGGGCCAGCCATAGTCGATCGTCAACCCGAATCGCATGCCGTCTTCACCTATCTCGTAGCCTGCCTCGTCGAGCAGCGCGTTGGCTTTGTCGAGATCAGCCTCGTAGAGCACGACGTCGTCACTGTAAAACGGACTATCCGGATGAATGCCGGTGGTCGCCGGCGTCGAGGTGCCAAGCATGATCGCCTTGTTCACGAAATCTCTGTCGACGGCATGGGCGATCGCGCGCCGGACGACCGGATCACTCGTCGGTTCGCGCCGGGTGTTGAAGGCGAGCCAGGTGATCGGTCCAATAGCGCCATAGCCGTCCGGGGTAGCCACGATCCCTTCGGCCTTCTTCAGTCGGTTGATGTTCTGCGGCGACTCCTCGAAACCCGACAGTTGCGCTTCGCCGTTCGACAAGGCGATGGTACGCGCAGCGGCATCCTTGATGATGCGCATGACGATGCGATCGAGATACGGTCGCCCTTCGATGAAGAAATCATCGTTGCGCTCGAGAATCACGTGCTGATCGGCGGTGAATTCGACCAGCTTGAACGGCCCGCTGCCGACGACATCAGCGGAGTTGCGCGGATGCGTGGTGACGTCCTGTCCGTCACCGTAGATGTGCTCCGGGATGATTGGCAGGAGCTGCGAGGACATCGCAAGCAGCAGCGCGGGGTGCGGCTTTTCGAGCTCGATGACGGCCGTACGATCGTCCGGCGTGTCGACATTCCTGACGGGTGCAAACATGGTCTTGAACGGATGGTTTGCCTTGACCGTCTCGATCGAGAAGGCTACATCAGCGGAGGTTATCGGCTCACCGTCGTGGAAGGTCGCGCCCTCGACGAGGGTCAGCGTCACGCTGAGCCCGTCCTCGGCCACCTCCCAGGATTCGGCGAGATAGGGTTGCGGGGTCCAGTCGTCGTCATAGCGCAGCGGTGCTGCGAACAACTGTGTACCGGGTTCACCGGTCGCGATGCCGGACTGCACCGCCGGGTTGAGATGTCGAGGTGTGGCCTGGATGGTCTGCACCAGGGTGCCACCACGCTTCGGCTCATCCTGCGCCGTGACCGGGGCCGCTATTCCAAGCAGGGCAAGCACGGCCAATGTGCCAATGACAGTATCCGTGACAGCTCGAATGGCAACCCCTTGGCCACCACTCGGCCGGACCTTCAGCCGATCGTTCATGAAGATTCTCCGTGTTAGGGACAGCCTGAGTGTGCCTGCATCGGTCGAAGAGGTCACGTCTGCGCGACGGTAACGTGCTTTCGAGCAACACATCGACGCGGGCGATACGATGAGAGGCTTGCGATCATGTGCTCGCCGACCCACGAGGCACACGCCTGCCCACCGACACATGCGCCTGACCAGCGAGAACCTTTCCACGTGACCGAACAGCTTGTCCTCCCTGACGGCGCCCTGCCGCGAGACCCTGATGCAACGCCACGCTATACCGCCTACCGTACCGACGAGTCGATGACGATCGACGGTGCGCTCGACGAGGCGATCTGGCAGCGCGTGCCGTGGTCGAGTCGCTTTGTCGATCTCGTGCACGGCACACCGGCCATCCACGACACCCGCGCAGCGGTGCTCTGGGATGACGACAATCTCTATGTCGGCTTCCGCATCGAGGAACCGCGCGTACAAGCGACGTTGACGGAACGCGACGCCCTGATCTATGAGGACAACGACGTGGAGCTCTTCATCGCCGGTGACGACGGTTACTACGAATTCGAGATCAATGCCTTCGGTACGATCTACGAGGTGTTCTTCCTCTGGGAAGAGGCATACCAGCGCGGCGGCTATGCTGCCATGGCGGAGTTCGCACGCGAAGTACCCGGCGTCGAGCGGTTCGACGGTGTGGGCTTCCGCCACCCACGCGGCCCGCGGATCGGTTTCTGGAACTGGGATTTCCCCGGCTTGCAAAGTGCCGTGCGTGTCGACGGCACGATCAACGACGAGACGTTTCGTGATCGCGGCTGGACAGTGGAGCTCGCGCTGCCGTGGGCGGGGCTGAAACACCTCGCCGGGCAGCGCTCCCTGCCGCCGCATGAAGGTGACGTCTGGCGCATGGACTTCTCACGATTCAATACCTATCGAGAGGCACCTCCAGCGAACGATTCCGGGGGTTGGGCATGGAGCCCGCACGGAGTCTGGGACTCCCATGTACCGGAACTCTTTACCCGGGTGATGTTCACGCGGCAGTCGCCATGAGGATTGTTACTGATCAGGCGCCTCGCGCGATCCGATACAAGGTTCGTGTCCATTCGGCCAGATGAGGTAGCCTACGACTCAACGACACCAAGCCCCGTATCGATCGGACCGATGACATTGACGGCATCACGACCTGAGCGACTGGAAGTCGCTATCCACGAGCCGGCTCACGCCCGTCCGCTCGGGCAGGTCGAAACCCGGCAGCTGCTCGAAGAAGTACGCCGGTCCTGTCAGGCACGGGTGGTAGCCTTCGATCTCGACTCGACGCTGCTCGACAATCGCCCACGGAGCGCGCGCATCATGCGCGAATTCGGTCACGAGGTCGGTGAGCCGCAGCTTCTGAAAGCCGCCCCTGCACACTGGCACGACTGGAGTGCGCGACGCGCGATGCAGAACATCGGACTTTCCGCTGACGCCATTGACCAGCACATCACGGCTCACGAAGACTTCTGGGCGAAGCGCTTCTTCACCAGCGCGTATTGCGAGTACGACGCCGCCGTTGCAGGTGCACCTGCCTTCGCAAGGGTGGTACAGAGCGCAGGCGCGATCGTCGTCTACCTGACTGGCCGACCTGAACGAACGCGCGAAGGTACCCTCCGCTCACTGCAGAGGCTGGGCTTTCCTCTACCCGGTGAAGGGCATACAGAGCTCCGCATGAGAACGTCCGCCTACGGCTCGGATGACGATTTCAAGAGCACGGCGATCGATGCCCTGGGCGCGCTTGCACCGGTGGCTGCGGCCTTCGACAACGAACCGACACACATCAACCTCTACCGGGCCCTGTTGCCAGCTCACGCCCGCTCTGTACACCTCGCCACCGACCACTCGGGCCGGGCGGTCGCTCTTCTCGACGGGATCGTCTCGATTCGTGACTTCGACACGTCTGCCGGATGAGCGAAGACAAGGCGCAGCATGGCCGATCCATCGCGCTCAAGGCCGTATCGAAGTCCTGGGGCGGCGAGGTTGCTGTCGAACGGGTTGACCTCGACGTCGCTCCCGGCACCTTCACGGTCCTGCTCGGTCCGTCCGGTTGTGGCAAATCGACATCGCTACGCATCATCGCCGGCCTCGAGTCAGCCGACAGTGGCTCGGTGTACATCGGCGGGCAGGACATCAGCACGCTGCCTCCCGCGAAGCGTGATATCGCCATGGTATTCCAGTCATATGCGCTCTTCCCGCATCTCAGCGTCGCCGAGAACATTCTCTTCGGCTTGCGGGTGCGACGTGTCGCAACTCAAGAACGTCGGCAGCGGCTGGGAAAGACAGCGGAGCTGCTCGGCTTGACGCCATTCCTCGAGCGCAAGCCTGCGCAGCTCTCGGGTGGGCAACAGCAGCGCGTCGCACTCGGTCGCGCGATCATTGCCGAGAAACCCGTCTGCCTGATGGACGAACCGCTGTCCAACCTTGACGCCAAGCTCAGGAATTCGATGCGCACGGAGATTCGCGATCTGCAACAAGCGCTCGGATTCTCGATGGTCTACGTGACTCACGATCAGGGCGAGGCGATCACGATGGCTGACCAGGTCGTCTTGATGCGCGCCGGTCGCGTCGAACAATGTGCCAGCCCGCGTGAAATCTACGAGCATCCTGCCACTGCATTCGCGGCCGGTTTCATCGGCACGCCACCGATGAACCTGGTATCGGGCCCGGTGCTCCTGGACTTCGCTGCACGAACCGACAGCGCTGCACGAACCGACAGCGCTGCGGCCAACGTGGCTTTCACAGACCAGCACACCGTCGGTATTCGCCCCGAGCATGTCGAGATCGTGCAAGAGCACGGCCTGCCTGCCACTGTCGAGCATGTCGAGTACCTTGGCGCCGATCTGCTGGCCGAATGCCGCATTGGTGAAGCCACGATACTGGCGCGCTTGCCCGGCTCCTCAGGTCTTCGGCCGCGAGAAACCGTACGGCTAGGCTGGGACCGATCGAAGCTGCACTTGTTCGATGCAACGAACGGGCAGCGGCTGGCGCTGGATGATCACCGTGCTGCCTGATTCAGCACGTAACATGGCTGTGCTAACACTCGGACGCAAACAGAAAGGGGAGCTGAAAGACATGACTTGTTTCGGAAAACATTTCGCGATGGCAGCCGCTGCTGCCACAGCAATCACCATCGGGACCGCATCGAGCGCCCTTGCCGTCGAGCTCGAATTCTATTTTCCGGTGGCTGTGGGCGGCGCGGCAGCAGACACGATCGAGGAGCTGACCGAGCAGTACATGGCAGAAAATCCCGAGATCGAAATCGATGCGGTCTACGCGGGCTCGTACCAGGAGACGGTCACCAAGGCACTCACCGCGGCGCGCGGTGGAAAGCCTCCGCAGCTCTCGGTCATCCTTTCGGTCGACATGTTCACGCTGATCGACGAAGACGTCATCATGCCGTTCGATGATCTCGTCGAGACCGACGAAGATCAAGCCTGGCTCGAGTCCTTCTATCCCGCCTTCATGGAGAACAGCCAGACGGGTGGAAAGACCTATGGCATTCCGTTTCAGCGCTCGACACCGGTCCTCTACTGGAACAAGGATGCGTTTGCCGAAGCGGGGCTCGATCCCGAAACGCCTCCGGCAACCTGGGAGGAAATGATCGAAATGGGCAAGAAACTCGTCGTCAAGGATGATGAGGGCAACGTGCAACGCTGGGGTGTGCGTATCCCTTCCTCCGGCTTCCCCTACTGGCTGTTCCAGGGACTGACGACGCAGAACGACGTCATCCTGGCGAATTCCGATGGCAACGAGACGAGCTTCGACGATCCGAAAGTCATCGAGTCGCTGCAATACCTGGTCGATCTCAGTCAGAAGCACGAGATCATGGCACCGGGCATCATCGAATGGGGCGCGACGCCGAAGGCATTCTTCGAGGGCCAGACAGCGATGATGTGGACATCCACAGGCAACCTGACCAACGTTCGTGACAATGCACCCTTCGACTTCGGCGTCGGGATGTTGCCTGCGAACGTCAGACGTGGTGCACCCACGGGCGGCGGTAACTTCTTCATCTTCAACGACGCCGATGACGAGCAGAAAGCCGCCGCGTTCGACTTCGTGCAGTGGATTACGGAGCCAGAACAATCAGCCACCTGGACAATCGCGACCGGCTATGTGGCGCCGCGTCCAGACACCTGGGAGACGACGACGATGCAGGCTTATACAAGTGATTTCCCGGCCGCGCTGGTCGCCCGGGATCAGCTTGAGCATGCGGTCGCCGAGCTTTCCACGCACGAGAACCAGCGCGTGACGACGCTCTTCAACGATGCACTGGCAGCAGCCATTACCGGCACGAAGTCGCCTGCGGATGCGCTCGCCGAGGCGCAGCAAAAGGCCGACGCCATCCTCGAGGACTATCGCTAGGGCAAGCAACCCGCACGTCCGGAATCGACCGGCAATGCATCGGCGCGAGTGGGTCTATGGGTGGCTGTTCCTGACCCCTGCGCTGGTGTTTCTGTTCGCGTTCACGCACTACCCGGCGTTCAACACGATCCTCGGCAGTTTCTTCTCTACGCCAAGGGGACGGAAACCCGCAGAGTTCATCGGTTTCGAGAACTATCGAGACCTGGTGGCCGATGAGGTGTTCTGGAAGGTGTTGACCAACAACTTCTGGTTTGCGCTTGGCACCATCCCGATCTCGGTGGCACTCGCCTTGGTGATGGCCCTCTGGGTCAACGGGCGACTGCGCGGCACGACACTCTCGCGGGTCGCCTTCTTCGCCCCTACCGTCCTGCCGCTGATTGCGGTGGCGAACATCTGGCTATTCTTCTACACACCGGGGTTCGGGCTGATCGATCAGTTGCGCTCGGGACTTTTCGGCTTGCCGGCGATCAACCTTCTTGGCAACTCTGACACCGTGCTCGGTGCGGTGATCGTGGTTGCGATCTGGAAGGAGGCCGGCTTCTTCATGATCTTCTATCTTGCTGCGCTTCAGTCGATCCCGCCGGTCTTGCGAGAGGCGGCCGATATCGAGGGAGCCAGCAGCTTCTACTACCTCAGGCGCGTGCTTTTCCCGCTGTTGATGCCGACAACGCTGTTCGTCTCGATCAACGCGGTGATCAATTCTTTCCGCCTGGTCGATCATATCTTCGTGATGACCGACGGCGGGCCCGACAACGCAAGCAGCCTGCTGCTCTTCTACATCTACGAAGTCGCATTCAAGTACTGGCAGACGGGCTATGCAGCGACGCTGACCGTGGTGATGCTGGTATTGCTCTCCATTCTCGCCATTGGCCAGTTCTTCCTGTTCGACCGGAAGGTCCACTACCAGTGAACCTGACCCGTCGACGCGTTCCCGAGTTCGGCGTGATGCTGAACAGTGTGGCGATGTGGACGCTCGCCATTCTGTGGGCCCTGCCGCTGTTGTACGCCATCTGGACGGCCTTCCATCCGGCAGCCTACGAGACTCGCTTTGTTCTCAGTGCTCCGTTGACGCTCGACAATTTCGTCAAGGCCTGGAATGCAGCACCGTTCGCCCGCTATTTCCTGAATACCTTCATGCTGGTCACGATGATTCTCGCCAGCCAGTTCATTCTTTGCACGCTCGCGGCTTTTGCGTTCGCACGCTTCCGCTTTCCGGGCAGATCCATCCTGTTCTCGTTGGTGCTGCTGCAGCTGCTGGTCATGCCCGACATCCTGATCGTCGAGAACTACAAGACCATTCGGGCTCTCGGACTGGTCGATACGATCGTTGCCATCGGGCTGCCCTACATCGCCTCAGGCTTCGGGATCTTCCTTCTGCGCCAGACCTTCATGTCGATTCCGCGAGAGCTCGACGATGCGGCCCGTATCGAAGGCTGCTCTTTCATCGGCTTGCTGTGGCGCGTCTACATACCGCTTGCCAGGCCAACCTACCTTGCCTACGGCCTGGTGTCCGTAAGCCATCACTGGAACAACTTCCTCTGGCCGTTGATCATCACCAACTCGGTCGAGACACGGCCGGTGACTGTCGGCCTCAGTGTGTTCTCGGCCGTTGACGCGGGCATCGAGTGGTCGGTAATAAACGCCGCCACCTTGATGACATCCGGACCACTGCTACTCGGATTCCTGTTGTTTCAGCGTCAATTCGTGCAAAGCTTCATGCGGGCGGGGATCCGCTGAGCGTCAACGCTATCGGTTGATGATCCGAGGCTGTTGTTTCGGTGTCGACTCGCATGCCGCTCACTTGCGGGGCAAGCGCTTTCGAGGCGAAGAAATAGTCGCGACAGTGCGCACCCTCAGGCCACTGGACATGATCGAACATTCCGCACGTGGACGCGTGCGGCACATCCGGATGCAACCGGGCCCAGCAGTCGACAAGGCCTGCTCCTGCATCGGCATCGACCAGTGCTCGGTAGTCATCTGAATGAGGGGTCAGATTGAAATCGCCGCAGTACAGCGAACGGGCGGTCTCGGGCAAGGACGCGAACTGTCCCTCACCACCACCAGTTGGAGGTTCGAACGCACGTGCCTCGGAATCACGGTGTAGCCTCGCGAGGTAGGCAACTTGTGCGCGGCGCTGCCAGGCCGAAAAGTACTCGAGGTGTGTCGAGACGATACGGAGCGGTCCGAAACCGTCGTCGATCAGTAATTCGACGGCCTGCCGTGGCATGTACCGCGCCGTTGCGTCGACAGGTTGTGGCAGCTTGTGCATGACGCATTGCAACACTGGCAGACGGCAAAGGGCAAGGTTGCCGAAGCGCAGTCTGCCATGCTCACTCAGCCTGTCGATGGCACTGCCGAAGAACGCGAGATGATCCGGGAAACACGCCGACAGCGCACCCACTTGATCCCGGTTGCCGAGAACTGTCGCGCCGTCATCGCACAGCACTTCCTGGAAACAGATGACATCGGTGTCTCCAAATGACTGCACTGTCCCGGCGATACGTTCGACACTGACGCGATCGTCAACGCCCTTCGCGGCCTGAATGTTCCAGCTGACGATCTGCATGTTGGTCCCGCCGCGAGGCTGCCACGCGCTACTGCGCGAGTATCGACCGTACCACTGGCGTCGACTCAGCGGCAAACGATCACAATGCGATCAACCAGCCGGAGCCGCATTCGGCACGGCTCTTTCCAGTACCCGATAGACAACCTCGAGCCCGTTCGTGGTGGCCGGATCACGTCGCTCGGAAGACAGCTCCCGCCATTCATCGACCTGATAGCTGTCGAGCCAGGTGTCACCCTCGAACGCCTGCTCGATGACCGTCAGATAGAGTCTTTCGGTCAGGGGCATCGCATCGCGGCAGAGCGCTGCACCGCCAATGATCACAAGCTCGCTGGCAGCTGTTGCGGGAGCCTGTGCGACACGCTTTCCGGTGACAAGTGCGTCGTTGAGCGAATGGGCGATCACGACGCCATCGCCTTGCCATGCGACGTCACGCGTCACGACGATATTGGTCCGACCGGGCAAGGGCCGACCGATTGACACGTGCGTTTTCCGGCCCATCAGGACTGGTTTCCCCATGGTGACAGACTTGAAGTAGGCAAGTTCACCCGGAACATGCCACGGCAGACCACCGGCTTTGCCGATGAGGCGGTTGCGATCCATCGCCATCATCATCGCGATTCGCGGCTGATCGGAAGCGCTCGGTGCAAAGTCGTCTGCACTGGCTTCTTTCGACTCGCTGGTCGGCATGTTGTCCTCCAAGGTCGGTTTACGCTAGTCAAGGTGAAAACCAAAGGGTGAAAACCACGGGGTGAAAAACCAGCTAGACGACTAACGGCCCTACCCGGTTCATCACTTCGCGTACCAGGCTGTACACCGTCGGCAGGGAAGTCTTCGGATTGTCCTTCGACGCCTTGCCTTCGATGCGAACCGATACTGAACCCGCAGCGGAAACCACATCGAATTCGTGCACATTTCCATCGACATCGGGGTCGGCTATGAGCGTCACCTGGGTGCGCTCGAAACCGATACCGGCCAGAGCCAGGGCGGCTGCGACATTGGCATTCTTCGGGTAGTCCAGAACTGCTTCTCGTGCATTGCCGTCGTAGAAAGCCGTTGCGACGTCGACTGTCGCGAGATCGAGCGCAGATTCCGCAGGCGTGTCCCGCCACGTGGCGGGTGGCTTCCTCGATCGATAGCAAAGCGACTCGATACCCGCATGCTTCAGTGCGGCGACGATATCCAGGGCCCCAATGGCACCGGCGGGCACGACAAGGCGCGTCCTGCCGGTCTGCGCCGCCTCGATCAGGCGTTCGGCGAGCGTTGCGTCACCCAGCGCACCAACGGACGTCACGATGCTTTCGTAGCCCATGGAAAGCATCCCGACGACGTGATCCGCAACGGCCTGATGCGCTGCACACTCGATGACGAGCGCAGCACCGCACTGCTGAAAGCTTGCTTGCGTCGTGTGCACACGGGTCTTTTTGCTGATCGTCGCACACAGGCTGGAGACGGCCTCGATACGCTCTGACGAGGTACCCGGTCTGAGCAGCACATCTATCCGGCCGAAAGGTTCAGGCAGGTGCTCTGCAAGCGACTTTACAAGCTGGGTCGCGATATTGCCGAAGCCGATCAAGGCGAGGGTTTGCAGAGCCATTCTCTCTCCGTCGCCTCTCGCCGATCCGCCCAGGGTACAAGCCTATCCTACGGCATTGACCTGCGGCATTGACCTGCGACTTCGGTACGGCGACTACGCAACCGCGAGCATCAGGTTTGTCGCAGGAATCCCAGGTCGGCTGCACCGAATTCTGGAAGCTGCGGCAGGATGTCGGCGAGCTCGCCTGCGCCTGCGCCGAACCACTTGCCGAGTGTCGCCGCGAGCTGCTCGATGGATGTTGTCGGCAACAGGCGTCCACGACCGACGTCGTCAGAGCCGCCGTTACCAAGCGCCGGTGGGCGCCCGGTGAAACGCTTGCCATTGACTGCACCACCGACGACCAGGTGATGCGATCCCCAGCCATGATCCGTACCGTCGCCGTTTGCACTCAGCGTGCGTCCGAAGTCCGACGCAGTGAAGGCGGTAACCTGATTGGCAACGCCCAGCGTCTCGGTAGCACGGTAGAAACCAGCGAGTGACTCGTCGATGCTGCGCAAGAGCGGCGGATGATCTTCCCGCAGATTGTCGTGCGTATCGAAGCCACCGATGCCGACGAAGAAGATCTGTCGGCGTACACCGAGTGACTCACGTGCAGCGATCATCCGGGCAACGAGATCGAGCTGCGCGCCGAGTCGACTGGTGCCAAGCGAGACCTCCAGAGCGGGCGCCGAAGTCAGTGCGGCCTCGAGTTGCTCATTGGCTTCGATCGAGCGCCTGGTGGTGCGCTGCAGCTCACGCGCCATCAGATGCCAGTTCTCCGAATCCTCCGTCATCAGACGACGCATCGTCTCGGGAACGGCGCGTGAACCAAACATTGCGGTACGGGTCGCCGCGAGTCGGATCGAGCCGCTGGGGGAACGTGGCGTGACGCGATATTGAGACGTCGAGTCGCCGGAAAGGAAAAGGGCGTCACCAGCTACGGATACGGCACTGAACAGGTTGCCGCCAGCGCCGTCGAGAACCGCGTCGCCAAGTTTCCCGCCCCAGCCGCTGGTTGCACCTTCGGAGGCGAGAGACTGCCAGACTGATTGCTGGTCGTTGTGGGAGAAGATCTTCGGTGGAATCGGCGCACCGTTGAGATACTCGGCCTTGGTGGTCGGGCGGAGGAGTGGGCCGACGTTGAGGAGCGTGTTCACGTGACCTTCGTTCCAGAGCCCGTGCAAGTTTCCAAGCTCAGGGGCAAAGGCGAATTCACGACCCTGCAACTGCGGGCTCTCGGTACTTCGCAGCACCGTCTGTTCGAGTCGACCACGGCCATAGGCCAGACCGGGCCGGGCCTGTACGTAACGCCGGTGATCTTCAGGATCGTAGGAGACGATCGTGTTGTAGTGATCGTTTGCGCCATAGAGGAACACGCAGACCAGCGCCTTGTAGTCGCTGGCCTCGGCGGCGGCCAGACGCCCGATGGCCGAGAGGTTCAACGCCATGGGCGCCGCGACGCCGGTCGCGGCAAGCGCGGCAGAACGTTGCAGGAAGGCGCGGCGGCGGGCATTCGAGATGGTCTGACTCATTGTCCGTTTCCTTTAACTTGACGTCCTTGACAACATGACAGGGCTACCCGAGCAGGCGGGCCAGCAAGAAATCCGACTATCGCTGGACCAGATAGTCAGGCGACGTCATGATCAGAATGATGGCCGCACGCACACGATTGAGTCGCGCTTCTGCCGAATCGTTGCGCATGCTGTCGATCGTTTCGACGATCGCCGAGCGCGTTCCAGCGCGGAGCTGGCTTCCGGTGAAAAGCAGATCGAGTCGCGCCACCAGGGCCTCCGGATCGCGTGCGATAGCGGCCTCCCTTGTGTAGTAGGTGGTCAGCCGACCCTCCAGCCCGCCACGGATAGCCCGAACCATGAAATTGGCGTAGCCGGCAATGCTGGTCTCATCGACGATCTGCAACTCCGGTGCGACCAGCGGTACTGATCGGTCAGGTGTATTCAGACTTGCCAGATCGCTGTTCGGAGGCACATAGCCGGGTCGGAAGAAATTGAATACCGACGGCGATCGCAGCGGACTCTGCCCGAGCTGCGTGCTGGAATCGTCAAAGGGGTAGAGTTCCCACTTGTGATTCGGATCGTGAGCGCGGAAGGTACGGGCCCACTGAACGAAGCGAATCATCGGCTCGCGGATCTTGCCGAACACCTGCGAATTGGCAGCCTCTTCGTCATCGCGTGCTTCCGGATCGAGCAGGATCGCCCGCAACACCGCCGCCAGCTCACCGCGGCGATCCGTTTCAGGATCACGATCGAAAGCGGCGGCAACTCGCTGCACATAAGCCCCGGACGGGTTGCTCGTGACCAGACGCTGGATCAGCTGGCGGCTGATGAACGGTCCGACGTTCGGATGCTCGAATATGATGTCGAGCGCCCTGTCCAGTTCCGCCTCTCCCGACATGCCCGCGGGAATCTCGCCATTGCCGAGAAAGCGCTTGGCATCGTTGTCGTGATATTCGGAAAAGTGGCGCATCGGGCGGCGCCAGTGGGAGGTGTCGTTGTTTCGCGTCGCAACATACAGGGCGCGTCGCTCCACATCCCAACCGGTGAAGACACGTGCCAGCTCGGTAACGTCATCCTGATCGTAGCTCTCCACAAACCCGGTGCCCTGGCGCTTGGGTGAGCCATCCGGGTTCAGTTCATAGAGCCCGATGGTGAACAGTTGCAGCAGCTCGCGAGCAAAGTTCTCGTCCGGTGCGCGCCCGGTTCCGTCGTCGCGTCGACTGCCTCGCATACTGAGATACACGCCCATCTGCAAACTGCGTGTGACCGCTCCAAGCAGATCACGGAAGTTGCCGAAAGCGTGCTCGTCGAGCAGATCGAGATAGGCTGCGCCGGCGAAATGCTTGAACCCGCCCGCACCGGCCAGCATCGTCGGATTGATGACGAAGATCTCGCTTAGCGCGAGGGTCGTGCGCTGTCGCAGTACATCAGGGGCCCGGACAAGCTTGCGCCAGGCACAGCGTGCGAATGGCGACGCATTGAAGCGGTATTGTGCGGTGCGATAGCCCCGTTCCTCGAGCCAGTAGTACCGCCGCCATGACTGCGGCATGGCAAGCTCGGCTTCAATCCAGCCGCTCGCTCCCAACCGTTGAACTTCGGCGATGCTCTCGTCGGTACCGCCGAACCCGGCCTGTCCGAGCAGTCGCGAGGCCGACGCCGCGCTCATGGATACAGCTGCAGACGTACTCACGCTCTCAGCGGCTGTCGCCGCAGATTCACCGTCGTCGACGGCCCCGTTACGACCTTCATCGACGGCAAAGGGGCTGGCACTGGCACGAGCATCATCCATGACTCTTTCCTCTCTTCCTGAGAATGCGTGGGACCTTTCGGTCCTTGCCATGTTAATTCCAATTACCGGCCAGAGCACCCCTTCGCCCGGTGACAAGCGAGTAACCCGGCACGAGCCATGCGGGCAGCTGACGTGACTTTCAGACCGGCACGGCCGGCAAGATCAGCTTATGCAAACTTGTCCCCCGTTCGTTCGTCCCCGTCCGGCCTTCACCCCACCGCAGCACGGCTCAGCCGGCAGCCTTCAGTTCCAGACGGCGCTGATGCAGGACGGGCTCGGTATAGCCCGACGGCTGCTCGCGCCCCTCGAAGACCAGATCACAAGCCGCCCTGAACGCCAGGCCATCGAAGCCGGGAGCCATCGGCGAATAGTGATCGTCACCTGCATTCTGCCGATCGACGACGGCGGCCATCTTGCGCATCGCGTCCTTGACCTGCTCGTCACTGACTATGCCGTGATGTAGCCAGTTGGCAAGAGCCTGCGAGGAAATGCGGCAGGTAGCACGATCTTCCATCAGGCCGACATCATTGATGTCGGGCACCTTTGAACAGCCAACGCCCTGATCGATCCACCGCACCACGTAGCCAAGAATACCCTGCGCATTGTTCTCGATTTCCTTGCGCACCTGTGCCTCTGACCAGCGCTTGAACCGGGCGAGCGGAATATCCAGGATGGACGACACATAGGCGCGCCGCCCCATGGCCTTCAGGCTGGATTGCACGGCAAACACATCCACATCGTGATAGTGCAAGGCGTGCAACGTGGCCGCCGTCGGACTCGGTACCCAGGCGCAGTTCGCCCCCGCTTTCGGATGGGCGATCTTCTGCTCGATCATCGCCGCCATCAGATCGGGCATGGCCCACATACCCTTGCCGATCTGCGCCCTGCCGGAGAATCCGCACTCCAGCCCGATATCGACGTTCTGATCCTCGTAGGCGCTGATCCACTGCCTGCGCTTGATGAAATCCTTGCGACTGAACGGCCCGGCTTCCATCGAGGTATGAATTTCATCGCCGGTGCGGTCGAGAAAGCCGGTATTGATGAAGGCGACGCGCGAGCGTGCCGCACGAATACACTCCTTGAGGTTCACCGAGGTACGGCGCTCCTCATCCATGATGCCCACCTTGACCGTGTTACGCGCCAGTCCCAGCACGTCTTCGATGTGCTCGAACGTCGCTGTCGTAAAGGCCACTTCATCCGGCCCGTGCATCTTCGGCTTGACGACGTAGACAGAGCCACAAAGTGAATTACCACCGTCACGCTTGAGATCGTGCATCGCGATCAGGGTAGTGACCATCGCGTCGATCAGGCCTTCGAATGCCTCGTTGCCGTCCCGGTCCAGGATGGCCGGATTGGTCATCAGGTGACCGACGTTACGAACCCAGAGCAAGGCCCTGCCCTTGCGCGTGATGGTCTGACCATCCGGCGCGGTGTAGCCTCGATCATCTTCGAGTCGGCGCGTGAAACTCTTGCCGCCCTTGCTCACCTCGGCCGTCAGCGTGCCCTGCATGAGGCCAAGCCAGTTGGCGTACGCCAGCACCTTGTCTGCCGCATCCACACAGGCAACCGAATCCTCGCAATCCATGATCGCTGTCATCGCACTCTCGAGTCTGACATCGGCGAGGTGCGCCTGATCCCGGCTGCCTATCGGATGCTTGTCATCGAAGACGAGTTCGACATGCAGGCCGTTGTTGACCAGCAAGACGACATCCGGCGAAGACGCTTCGCCGCGATAACCTGCAAACTTGTCTGGATTTTCGAGCGGCAGGCCATCGATACGAAGCTCACCATTCTCGACAACATAGCGCTGCGCATCGGCGTGACTGGAGCCTGCAATCGGAAAGGCGCGATCCAGGAAAACTCGTGTGCGCGCCACGACGCGGCTGCCATGACCGCGATCGTACTTTCCCGGTGGCGGCAGTCGGCCCATTGCGTCGGTGCCATAGAAGGCATCGTACAGACTGCCCCAGCGAGCGTTCGCCGCATTGAGTGCGAAACGCGCGTTGGTGATCGGCACGACAAGCTGAGAACCCGGCACCAGCGCGATCTCCGGGTCGACATTCGTCGTGTCGATCTCGAAGTCCTCGCCTTCGTCCAGGAGATAGCCGATGCTGCGCAAGTGATCTTCGTAGGCGTCTCGATCGAAGGGACCTTCACGATTGGCGACATGCCAGTCATCGATGGCGCGCTGCACCCGCTCCCTTTCGGCGAGCAGTTCGCGGTTGCGAAGGCCCTTGTCGTGAATCAGCGCCGAGAACCCCGCCCAGAAAATGTCGGCGTCGACGCCGGTTCCCGGCAGCGCCTCGTCGTCGATGAAACTGGCCAGCACGCTGGCTACCTGAAGACCGTCTTTTTCTGTTCTGTCTGTCATGCCTGCGCCATGCGAGAGTTGAGCCATCGGCTCGGTGGACAGTCGTATAGCACAGTGATTGACTGTCCGGGGAACGATTCTCCAAGCCGACAAGCGCCTTGACAATCCTCGGAATGACAATGAAGAATGAGCAGTCCATCCTGATTACCGGTTGCTCCAGTGGCATCGGTCTGGACGCGGCACGCACCCTCGCTGCGCGCGGCTGGCGGGTTTTCGCGGCCTGCCGCCAAGCCGGCGATGTGGCCGCCAGACACGACGAGGGGCTGGAAAGCGTGGCGCTCGACTATGCCGATGCTGCTTCGGTGACAAACGCCGCGGCGCAGGTCCTCGATGCGACTGACGGGCAGCTCGATGCGGTCTTCAACAATGGCGCCCATGCCATCCCGGGTCGCGTCGAGGACCTGCCGAGAGATGCGCTCGCCGCCATCCTGCAATGCAACCTTCTCGGACCGCATCAGCTGACCCGGGAGCTTCTTCCCGGCATGCGCAGGAATCGTCGTGGCACCGTGGTCAACTGCTCTTCGGTGCTGGGCTTCGCGGCCATGCGCTACCGTGGTGCTTACAACACCAGCAAGTTCGCGATGGAAGGGCTGACCGATACCCTGCGTCTCGAACTGGCTCACACGCCCATCCGTGTGGTGCTGATCGAACCAGGCCCCATCGCCACGCGAATCCGTGAGAACTCGATACCGCACTTCGAGCGCTGGATCGACGTGAAAGCCAGCGCTGAACAAAGCGCCTACGAGTCCGAATTGATACCCCGTCTATACCATCCTGCAAAGAAGAAGGATCGATTCGAATTACCTGCTTCGGCAGTTACGGACGCGCTGATCGATGCACTTGAGAGTGCGCGTCCGAAGCCTCGCTACCGCATAACAACTCCCACACGAATCGCCGCTATCCTGAAGCGCGTGCTCAGTACACGCGCACTGGACAAGGTCTTGCTGAAAAGCTGAGGCGCGGGTTTCGCACCGGGTCGGCAGACCGGGTCGCGTAGACCGGGTCGCGCAGACCGGGTCGCGTCAGAGCTCGTAGTAGCGCCGACGCGCCTTGGCAATGGTGTATCGCGCCTTCTCGACCGTCTGCTTGCGCAGCTGACGCTCGCGTTTCAGCTTCAGCAAAGCGATGCGCTTCAGCCGCGACGCTTCCTGTGTCTGCTTCATCGCCAATGCTGACATGCGGCGATAGCGCTCCTTCTCGGCGTGCGTGGCTTTCAGCTCGCTGACATGTTCGCGAGCCTTGTGCTTGTACTCGACCAGGCGCCTGCGCGCCCGCGCCAACGCTCTGCGATGCTCGTTCAGCAGCTTCCAGAGCTCGTCGTCGGATTGTCGCCGCATCAGATCGAATTCAGGCGACGAACTGCGCCTCTCATCCCCTCCTGACAGAGAATCCCTGGCACGGGAGACACCACCACGGGATACCCCGGCGGGAGATACCCCGGCAGGAGAAACGCCGGCACGAGAAACGCCGTCACGGGAAACGCCAGGTCGCGATGCGCCGGGTAGCGAAGTCCCGGAAAGCAAAGGCCCGAAAGGCAAGCGCGAGGCCTTCGAAGCGTCGCTCTGCACAGGTCTGGATGGCGGAGTGCCGGAACGTGAACCCCTGGATGGCGAACTTTCAGCGTGAGAATCCCGCGTCTTTGAGTTCCCCTTTCCGGCCGATTCCGACGGCTTGTCCTTCGCACTGCGGCGGGCACCGCCGGCCGGCACTTTCCAGGCACCTTCCCCCGGCTGCTCGTCCGTTGAAGGTTCACTGCTCGCGTCCGGGTCCTTGTCCATTGTTGTATCCATACTTTCGGTGCGGTGGCCCTACAGGCGTAGGCGACGTCAACCCATCATGCACTTGCCCGCAACCTGTCGGGCACGCCCTGCCTATCGTGAGGCTACTATTCCCTGCCAGTCAACCAGATAACGACGCCACGACGCGGCGAGTTCCGGCTCGGCATTCAAATGCCGCATTGTCGGCGCTGCCTGCGGCGCTTCGATCAACATGGCCGCGCCGATACTGGTACCCGTCCGTGAAGAACTTACGAACACGTCACGCCCGGTGATGGCGAGCAATGCCTGCAGGTAGTCCGCGTTTCCCGAAAAGGGGCCTTCGACAACGGTTTCGCCGTCCGCGCCGGCGAGTGACATGCTGGCATGGGTCATTCCGGCCAGGTAGCCCGCGATGACCACAGCACAGGCACCCGCGCCGAATCGCCTGTCCAGCACGTCCCGCTCGATCGTCCAGGCCGCAACAGCATCCGGAAACGGACCGGTACCCGGCACCACGGCGGGCAAGAGATGGGCTGATGCGTCTGCAAGCTTCGTGATCAGTGCAGCCGAGGCTGGCTCTTCACGACCCGCCGACACATCACCACGGTGTTCGTTCAAGAGTGCGTACTCGCGCCCGCCCATGAACCTTGCAGAGTTCACGGGTCGACCAAAGGCATCGACGTTGATCAAGGCGTCACGCTGCTCGTCAAGCACGAGCGGAATACCCTGAACGACCATGACGATAACCCAGGTTCCGGTCGAGACGACGGTGAACGGCCGCTCACGCGTCAGCAGATGAGGCACCAGCGACGCGTTGGAGTCGTGGATACCGACGTGCACGGCCGTCCGGGGTGATAACCCGGTAAGACTGACCATCTCGTCGGAAAGCGTAGCGGCACGCTCTCCCGAACGACAGGTTTGCGGCATCAGGGAAGTCCACCCCTGGCTTTCAACCAGTGTCGAGAACTGCCCTGTCCCGGGATCGAGCAGGTCAGTGTGAGCACCGAGCGAACTGAAATCATTGACCCGCTCCTTGCACAAGCGGTAGACCCAGAATTGTGGCCAGGTCAGCACCGTCGCCACCCGCGAGAACGCATCGGCAAACGCCTGTTGCTGCCAGAACAGTTGAGCGCCGATGTTGAGTCCACCTGGCAGCCGCGGTGATCCGGTGCATTCGAACGAAGGGCGCACGGCTTCGTAGGCCGAGGCCAGTGCATCCGGCGCGTCGTGTTCGTAGTCGAGTACCGGCAGGGCCAATTGACCGGCTTCATCGATCAAGGCAACGGTGGCACCGTGCGTGGTGACCGTGATCGCGTCGACCGGCCCGCCACTACGAAGTGCATCCACGATGAAGCGTTCGAGAAGAACAGTATCCAGATGAGGATACGGAGCCGCGACCTTGATCGGCGACGGCCGGGTGTGCACATCCAGTTCAGTCGCGCTGACCGTGTCGACCCAGGCCAGCTTGGCGTTCGTCTTGCCCAGATCGATGACGGCAACACGCATCAGCGACGCAGACTCACCAGGCGACGCCCGAGTACCGGCAGCGCAATGACCGCGATCAACAGCAAGCCCACGAAGATCGACATGACGATGCCCGGCACGTTCATCAGCCCGAAGCCGAAGGTTACCAGGCCCATGATGATTGCCGCCAACACGACACCCGGCAGTGTGCCCGAGCCGCCGAGTATGTTGACGCCGCCGAGCACGACCATGGTCACGACCTCGAGCTCCCAGCCGACGGCGATCGATGGTCGGGTGGAACCGAGGCGGGACGTCAGGCAGACAGCGGCCAGACCGGCCATCAGGCCGGTCAGCAGGAAGAGCACGAACTTCACGCGCGGCACGCGGATTCCGGAGAACAAGGCCGCGGTCGGATTGTTGCCGATTGCGTAGACCGCCCGCCCGAATGATGTCTTGTGCAACAGGACGCCGAAGGCCAGGGCCACGAGCGCGAACAACACCATCTCGACGGTGATGACCCAGAACACGTATCCCTGCCCGAACCAGGCGAACGATTCCGGATAGCCCGAGTAGGCCTGATCGCCAAGCACGATGTAGGCAATGCCCCGGAACAGCGACAAGGTGCCTATCGTGACCACGATCGAAGGCAGCCCGAAGCGCGCCACCAGCAGACCATTGAACGCTCCGCAAAGAAGCCCGACACCGAGTCCGACGAGAACCAGCACAGGTGTCCCCGCACCAAGCTGGACCGCGAAGCCCATCGCCGTCGAGGCCAATGCAATGATCGATGCGACCGACAGGTCGATTTCCCCGGCAACGATCAACATTGCCATCGCGAACGCGATCATCGCCTTCTCGGTGAAGTTGAAGGTGGCATCCGAGAGGTTCCAGGGATCGAGGAAGTACGGTGACGCCTGCATGTTGATCAGAAAAATGGTGATGGCAACGAGCAGCAGCAGCGTCTCCCAGCTCGTGGCGGAACGTGCCAGCCAACCGCGCGAACGGTCGGGCAACGCTCGTGGCGCCGACGCGGGCTCGGGGATGTTCAAGCTGATTCTCCCTGGACGGACTTGCCCTGAACCGACCTTGGCACCGCAATAGTGACGCCCTGCTCGGCCCGCTTCAGAATGATGCGCCCCGGGCGGCGCTCGGCCCGTGCATTGAACAACACGGCGATGATGATGGCGGCCCCCGAGATCGCGAGCTGCCAGAACGGGGACACATCCACTACCGGCAAGGCGTTCTTGATCACGCCGAGAAACAGCGCGCCGAGCAAGGCACCGACCACGGTGCCGATACCACCCGCGATGGAAATGCCGCCGATCACGCAGGCTGCAATCACGTCGAGCTCGAAACCACCGGCGATGTCGACATAAGCCACGGCGTAACGTGCCACCCACAAGTAGCCTGCGAAGCCTGCCAGAGCCCCGGCAATGACAAATGCAATACAGCGAGTGCGTCCGGCGTCGATGCCGGCATAGACCGCCGCATCCGGATTGCCACCGACCGCATACAGCGCCCGTCCCGTACCCGTGCGGGAGACAAAGACCGCTACCGCAGCAAACGCCACGATCGCAGACCAGGCGAGCAGCGGTACTCGTGCTACGGTCAGCCGCGGCAGTGCCTTGAAGCCGTCGCTCATTTCGTGAGCATTGATCCATTGCCCGTCACTGATCACAAAGATCAGTCCACGAAAGATTGTCAGCGTGCCGAGCGTCACGACGATCGGCGGAATGCCGACCTTCCAGACGAGCAGACCATTGACCGCGCCAAGCGTCGCACCGATGGCGATGGCAAGCACTACCAGGAGCGGTACCGGCAAGGCCGGTAGTGCAGCATTGGTCATGGCCACGATCATGCCCACCAGGGCGAGGTTCGAGGCCATCGAGAGATCGATGCAACGCGTCAGGATCACCATCATCTGCCCGAGCGCGAGGATGATCAGGATCGAGCTATCGGTGAACACGCCGCCGAGCGAGGTCGGCCTGGCGAAGGCGGGAAAACGCCAGGCAACCAGCGCGATCAACAGCGCGAGGGCGAGGGCGAGTAGTGCATCACGACGAGAGAGAAGTCCGCTCACCTCATGCCGCCTCGTCGATACCGGCAGCGGCACGGACCAGCGCTTCGGGCGAGGCGGCTTCACTAATGAACTCAGCCACCTGACGCCCCTCTCGAAGAACGATGACGCGATCACTCATGCCGAGCACTTCGGGAATCTCGGACGACACCATGATCACCGCCAGACCGTCATCGGCCAGTTCGCGCATGAAGGCGTGCACGGCCGCCTTGGACCCGATATCGATGCCCTTGGTCGGCTCGTCGAGGATGATCACGGTTGGACGTGTCGCGAGCCACTTGGCAATCACCACCTTTTGCTGGTTTCCCCCGGAGAGCTGCCCGACCGGTTGATCGAGCGCGGCGGCACGAAGGTCCAGCCTTGCAGTATATTCACGCGCCAGCGCAAACTCGCGAGCCATCGCGATGAAACCGCGTTTCGACAGACCGCCGAGCGAGGGCAGCGCGACGTTGCCGACGACCGGCAATCCCGTGATCGCCCCCTGCCCGCCGCGGTCCTCCGGTACATACACGAGACCTCTCGCTATGGCATCAGCCGGGCTCGCTGCAGCGAGTTCACGCCCATCGATCTCGACGCGCCCGGCGCTCGGACGGGATACCCCGAACAAAGACTGCATGCACTCGCTGCGTCCCGCCCCGACCAGTCCATAGAATCCGAGGATTTCGCCACGACGCAACGAGAAGGCGATGTTCTCGAACTCGGTCGGATGGCTGTATCCCGTGACTTGCATGACGGTTTCGCCCAGATGCCCCGAGCCCGCGGGAAACACGCTCTCGACCGAACGCCCCACCATGAGCGTGACCAGGGAGCTGCTATCGGTTTCCGCGATCAGGCCAGAGCCCGCCATTTCGCCATCGCGAAAGACCGTGTAGCGGTCCGCAATGCGGAATATCTCGTCGAACTTGTGGCTGATGAACAGGATCGCCTTGCCGTCGGCCTTGAGTGTCTCGACCAGTTCGTAGAGTTCTTCGATTTCCTTGTGCGATAGTGCAGCTGTCGGCTCGTCCATGATTACCACGCGCGCATCGATCGACAACGCACGCGCAATCGCCACCAAGTGCTTGCTGGCGATGCCGAGATCACGGAGACGAGCCGTCGGATCGAGTGACGCACCAATACGCTCGAGCAGACGAGCAGCCTCGCGCCGCATCGCGCGCCCGTCGATCAGGCCGAACCGGTTGCGCGGCGCGTGCCCGATGAAGATGTTCTCGGCAACCGACAAGTCGTCGAACAGCACGGTTTCCTGATGAATGGCGGTAATACCTGCCTGCGCAGCGTCATGCGGTGAGCTGAAGGACTGCCGTTCGCCGTCGATGCTCAAATGCCCTTCCTCCGGCCAGTAGATCCCGGTCAGGATCTTCACCAAAGTCGACTTGCCAGCGCCGTTTTCCCCGACCAGGGCAGTGACCTGGCCGGGGAAGAGTGACAGCGACACGGATGACAGAGCGCGCACACCGGGAAAGCTCTTGCTGACCCCCGCAAGCGTGAGCAGCGGTTTCTCGTCGCCATGCGGCTCGAGGCTCATCTGACCGCGCGTCGCAAAGAACGCGTCGCTCAGAAGATATCCTTGAATTCCTCGATGTTCGAGGCGTCATAGACGAAGGGGTCAGCCATTGCACCTTCGAGGTTGTCATCAAGTGCTACTTCGCCCAGACGCCCCATCGACAGCGTTCCGCCCGCTTCGGCCTCGGCACCGTCAACCAGATCATGGGCGATCATGGTGGCCGCGTAGCCCAGGTCGATCGGGTTCCAGATGGCGAAGGACTTCGACGCACCCGAAGCCACATGTGCCGCCATCTCGCTCGGCAGACCCAGTCCCGTGACGTTGATGTCGCCTGCCTTGCCGGCGTCGGTCACGGCCTGCGCGGCGGCAACGATGCCGACGGACGTCGGCGCAATGATCGCCTTGATATCCGGATGTGATGACATGAGGCCTTGCGCCTCGCGGTAACTCTTGTCCGACAGATCGTCGCCATAAACTGTCGAGACGACGTTGACGCCAGGGTAGTCGCCAAGGACCTTGTTCATCTCCTCGATCCAGATGTTCTGATTGGTCGACGTCGTGGTTGCCGAGAGGACAGCCACATCACCGCCGTCAGGCATGTGATCGGCCGCGAGCTTCACGATCATGTTGCCGATCAACGGATTGGACGACGGGTTCAGGTGCATGGAGCGGCCTTCGGGGGCTACGCCCGAATCCCATGAGATGACTTTGATGCCGCGTTGCCGGGCCTTCTTCAGTGCAGGCACGAGTGCGTCCTGATCGTTCGCCGAGACCGCGATGGCATCGACTTTCTGCGCGATCAGCGAGTTGATGACCTCGATCTGCCCTTCGGCTGTGGTATCGGTCGGACCGGTGTAGATGATCTCGACCCCACCCAGCTCGGCGGCCGCTTCTTCCGCACCCTTGGCAGCGGCCTCGAAGAAGCCGATGCCGAGTGCCTTGACGACCAGTGCGATACGCACATCTTCCGCATGGGCGGGGCTGGCAGCGAGCCCGGCCGCGACCAGTGCGCTGGCCAGAAGTGTCCTGATGGGTTTCATTTCTCGTTCTCCTCTTCGTGGTGGTGTGGCGGGGTGGTGGTGTGGCGTCGTGCTGGGGCCGAACCTGTATTCATGTTCGGTTTCAGCCGGTCTCGGCAATATTCTCGGTGTCGGTGTCGGTGTCGGTGTCGGTGTCGGTGTCGGTGTCGGTGTCGGTGTCGGTGTCGGTGTCGGTGTCGGTGTCGGCAACATCGTCGGCGTCGGCGACGATCACATGCACCTCGGCTGCTTCCAGCATCGCCACCGCCGCATCGGTAATGCGGTCGTCTGTAATCAGCACATCGATGCGTTCCAGAGCGCACATGAGCAGATTCGATCTGCGCTCGAACTTGCTGGCATCGGCCAGCACGATCAGCTCGTCGGCCTGCTTGATCAGGCGCTGCTCGCTCTGGATCAACAGCGGATCGGCCTCTGTGGCGCCCAATCGGCCGATGCCATAGGCGCCTGTGAACATGCGCGAAGCACAGAAGTGGCGTGTCACATCGTTCTCGAACGGACTCAGAATGATGTCCTGCTCGCGATAGATGGAGCCACCGGGCAACACCAGTTCGTTCTTCGAGTGCGCCAGGAGATGCGCGGCGATAGGGAAGGAATTGGTGAAGATCTGCAGACGACTTGCCGTCAGCAGGTGCACCATCTGGAAGGTGGTCGTCCCCCCATTGATGATGACGTCGTCACCATCGGCACAAAGCGCAACCGCCTCGCGCGCGATGGCCCGTTTCTGCAACTGGTCACGCACTGCATTGACCGCAAACGGGCGTCCTGCCAGTGTGGACTGACGCAGCGGTTGAAGCGCTTCTGCACCACCTCGCACACGCTTGAGCTTTCCTTCGAGGTGCAGCGACGCGATATCCCGCCGCACCGTCGCTTCGGACACATCGGTCAACGCAACCACGTCGGCCACGGTCACGACCGGCTTCTCCTGGATAGCCGACAGGATGATGCGTTGACGTTCTCGTTCGTGCATCTAGTGCTCCATACGCACAACTGATGATACGCACGACAACAGATGTGTCAATCAGTTTCGATCATATTCAGTCATATTTAGTCATATTTAGTCCACTACGATCATTCATGATTGACTACGCACGTCAAATCGGTAAATCTCTCAGTTACCCTCGCAGGTCGGAATGTCACCCATGACTGATCGTCACGCCGCGTCGCCTATCGAGAACCGCTGGGACGAGGCGCATGCTGCTTCTCTCGACGAACCCGGGCGCCTGCTCTACCGCTCCAACCTGCTAGGCGCAGACAAGCGGGTGACCAATTACGGCGGCGGCAATACCTCGGCAAAGGTCCTGTCGACGGACCCGCTCACCGGTGAATCGGTCGAGGTGCTCTGGGTCAAGGGTTCCGGTGGCGACATCGGCACCATGGCTCGCGATGGCTTTGCCACGCTCTACCAGCACAAGCTCGAATCGCTGAAGGCGCTGTATCGCGGCGTCGAACATGAAGACGAGATGGTCGCCTACCTGCCGCACTGCACGTTCGCCTTGAACGCCCGGGCGTCATCCATCGATACACCGCTGCACGCCTATGTGCCGAAGGCGCATGTCGACCATGTCCACCCTGACGCGATCATCGCGATCGCCGCCTCTGATGACGGCGAAGCCCTTACCCATCGCATCTTCGGCAAGGACATTGGCTGGCTGCCCTGGAAGCGACCCGGTTACGAGCTGGGCCTGTGGCTGGAACGCTTCTGTCGAACAAACCCCGAGGCGCGGGGCGTCGTGCTGGGCAGTCACGGCCTCTTCACCTGGGCTGATACCGCAGTGGATTGCTATTCCCTGACGCTCGATATCATCAATGCCGCGAGTTCCTGGCTGGCAAAGGAGACCGCCGACATCGCGCCATTTGGTGGTCAACGGGTTGCCCCCGCCGCTGCCGCGACACGTCGGCGTGTCGCCTCGCGATTGATGCCCGCTATTCGCGGTCTTATCGGGCAAGAGGAATACAAGGTGGGTCACTTCGACGACAGCGATGCCGTGCTGACGTTCGTCGGCGCGGTTGACATGCCGAAGCTTGCCGCGTTGGGAACGAGTTGTCCGGATCACTTCCTGCGCACCAAGATCAGACCTTTGGTGATCGAATTCGAATTGCCGACTGATCATCCCGACAGCACAGGCAATCCCGAGAGCACAGGCAATCCCGACAGCACGCTCGATGCCGCCATCGAAAAGGCGCTTGTCGGACTGGGCACATCGATCGCAGCCTATCGCGACGACTACGCCGCCTACTACGAACGCTGCAAGCACGATGACAGCCCGCCCATGCGTGATGCCAACGCCGTCGTCTATCTGGTACCCGGGGTTGGCATGTTCGCGTTCGCAAAGGACAAGGCAACAGCGAGGATTTCCGCTGAATTCTATATCAACGCAATCAACGTCATGCGCGAAGCATCAGCGGTATCGACCTACCGGGGATTGCCCGAGCAGGAAGCATTCGACATCGAGTACTGGTCGCTCGAGGAAGCAAAGCTGCAACGCATGCCGCCACCCGGGAGTCTTGCCGGGCGCGTCGCCATGGTCACCGGCGGAGCCGGGGGCATCGGCTCGGCGACCGCAGCGCGTCTGCTCGACCAGGGCGCCTGCGTGATGCTGGCGGACAACGATACCGAGGGACTGTCCGTGACGGAGGCCGCCCTCGCGGAACGCTTCGGTAACGACAGGGTCAGCAGCGTTCTCATGGACGTGACCGACGAGGACGCCGTCGCGACAGCCTTCACTGTCATTGCCCGGGAGTTCGGCGGCCTCGACATTCTGGTTTCCAACGCGGGCATTGCCTCGTCGGCCCCGATTGAAGAGACGTCGCTCGAACTGTGGAATCTCAACATGAGTGTGTTGTCGACCGGCTACTTCCTGGTTTCGCGCGAAGCCTTTCGAACGATGCGGATTCAGGACACGGGCGGCGCGATCGTCTTCATCGCGTCCAAGAATGCTCTCGCCGCCTCGCCCGGCGCGTCCGCCTACTGCACTGCGAAGGCATCGGAAGTGCATCTGGCCCGTTGTCTGGCGCTCGAAGGCGCGCCGCTCGGCATCCGGGTCAATGTGGTCAATCCCGATGCGGTGCTGCGCGGTTCGAAGATCTGGTCAGGCGACTGGTTGCAGGCACGTGCCGATACCTACGACAAGTCACCTGATGAAATGGAAGCACACTATCGGGACCGATCTCTGCTCAAACGCAGTGTGTTACCCGAAGACATTGCCGAGGCGACCTTTTTTCTGATCTCCGACGCGTCGTCGAAATCGACCGGAAACATCGTCAACGTCGACGGCGGCAACGTGCAGGCCTTCACCCGATGAGCACCATGATCGAAGCCGACTTGATAGCCGACAGCAACAACGCCGCCACAGCGGACCTCGCTGCAGACTTCGAGGCGCTTGCCGCCAATCTGTCGCGCGGCGGAGCCGACATCGAGATCGCGCTTGAACGCGCACGTGCCTTCGCCGTCGCGATTCCCTCCTGGGGCGTCGGTACCGGCGGCACTCGTTTTGCTCGATTTCCGGGGCCAGGCGAGCCAAGGCATGTGTTCGACAAGCTTGATGATTGCGCTCTGATACAACAACTGACCCGAGCGACACCGAGCGTTTCCCTGCACATCCCCTGGGACGACGAGGATCCACACGAACTGCGCGACCGGGCCAGCGCCCTCGGTCTCGGTTTCGACGCGATGAACTCGAACACGTTCCAGGATCAGCCAGAGCAGGCACATTCCTACAAGTTCGGCTCGCTGTCGCACACAGCAGAGGAGACGCGCGAGCAGGCCATCATGCACAACCTGCATTGCATCGACGTCGGCCGCACAATCGGTTCCAGGGCATTGACCGTGTGGGTCGGGGACGGCTCGAATTTTCCGGGACAGAGCGACATGGGCGCGCAGTTCGAACGCTACCTCGGCTCGCTTGCCAAGGTGTATGCCGCCCTGCCCGAGGACTGGCAGCTCTACACCGAACACAAGATGTACGAACCCGCGTTCTACTCGACCATCGTGCAGGACTGGGGCACGAATCTGATGATCGCCCAGGAGCTCGGGCCAAAGGCCAGTTGCCTGGTCGATCTGGGCCACCATGCACCCAACGTCAACATCGAGATGATCGTCTCGCGGCTGCTTCGGGTCGGCAAGCTCGGCGGCTTTCATTTCAACGATTCCAGATACGGCGACGATGATCTGGACAGCGGAGCCATCGATCCGTATCGCCTGTTCCTCGTCTTCAACGAGTTGATCGGCGGCGATGCTTTCGCCATGGCGCCGGCCTACATGCTCGATCAGTCGCACAACGTCACCGACCCGATCGAAAGCCTGATGAACAGCGCAATCGAAGTACAGCGTGCCTGTGTACAGGCTTCTCTCGTGGACCGCGATGCACTCGCGCATCATCAGGCGAACAACGACGCACTGATGGCCAGTGAAACACTGAAGGCCGCGTTTCGGACAGATGTTTCACCCATTCTTGCCCGCGCCCGCCAGCTGGACGGCGGGGCAATTGATCCTGTGTCTGTCTATAGAAGTGCCGGTTACCGCGTGCGCGTCGCAGCTGAGAGGCCAGCGGTCACCGGTTCGGGTGGAGGAATCGTCTAGCGACTCAGGCGTCGCACGTCGTATCTGCCACAGTCGAGGGCGCTGGCCTGCCAGCAGGTTCGAGCCCGCCGGCAGGAGATAGCGATACTCGACGGCGCAACCAAATCACCGATTCCGAGTCTCACTTGTCTCCCGGACGCTTCGGGAATTGACGCATGAAACCGATTCAGAGTTGCCTCGCCGCCATGGCGCTGTCGACGACAAGCCTTCTTTCAAGCAACCTCGTGGCGGACACCGCCGTGTTCGCAGGGGGCTGCTTCTGGTGTGTGGAAAAGGACTTCGAAGCGTTGCCCGGGGTGAGTGAGGCGATATCGGGATTTAGCGGTGGCACGGCTGAAGACCCGACCTACCAGGGAGATCACACCGGCCACTACGAGGCCGTGGAGATTACCTACGATCCGGCACTCGTCAGCTACGAAGAGCTTCTGGCACATTTCTGGGTGAACATCGATCCATTCGATGACAAGGGCCAATTCTGCGACAAGGGGCCGAGCTACCTGAGCGCCATATTCGTTGCCGATGAGCAGGAGCGCATGCTGGCTGAGCAGTCCAGGCAGGAAGTCATCGCGCGTTTTCCGGATATGACGGTGGCTACTCCAATACTACAAGCCGATACCTTTTATCCGATCAAGGGGCGCGAGATTCATCACCAGGTAGCACCATCACTTGCTCACCATCACTTGCTCACCATCACTGAGATTTCGTTGCTGATCCAGCGGGATAGCTTCCGCCCAGGCTCGGATCGCCAACCAGGATGATCGCATCGCGAGAGCCGATCACGGTTATTCCATCAGCATCGACCGCAGTGAAACGAAAGACGTGCTCGCCTTCATCGTCGGGGCCCGTGAGCCATCGAAAAGTGTGTGTGCCATCGCCGTTCTCAGCCATGACCGCGTCGTCGGGCAGGCGATCGATCGATACAGAAACAGTCCCGTCCGAATTCCGTGCCACGATCTCGAAACTGACTGAAACACCGGGGCTGACAATCTGTAGTGGTATCGACTCGAGATACGGTTCCGGGGTGACATCAGCCGTGTTCACTTTGGAGGTCGTGTCGACGCTGGACGACTCGTCGGTTGACGTGCCCATGCTGCCGGGCGGGAGGTAATCGGCTCGACCGTCGGCGGGTGCGCGCGTTCCCAGCGGTAACGACGACTTGTCGACGCCATCGACGTTTGCGGACAGGACGGGGGGCAACGCAAGCATTGCTACGCATAGCAGTGGACCGGTGCCCCGAGACCAACGCACGCGCGCAGCACCGGGTGGATCGCCGAATACATCGGTACGTCGTTCGCTCGATTTTGCCCGCACAACTGATCCCGCTGAAGGTTTGATCCAGTATCGATCAGATCCGGCAAACGATCTGTGGCGAACTTCAAATACCCTACGCCGAGCGCTCCTGCCGTGAAGCTTGTTAATCTGCTGTCGAACAGTCGCCATTTCCGCCTTCCTACGCAAGGAAAAAACCATGCGCATCGACGCTCATCAGCATTTCTGGCAGTACGCACGTAACGCCTGCGACTTCGTGTGGATGAGCGATGAGCTCGCCGCCCTCAAGCACGATTTCCTGCCTGAAGATCTCGCCCCGCTGCGAGAGGCGATCGGTTTCGACGGCAGCATCGCTGTCCAGGCACGTGAAGTCGACGTCGAGACCGATTTCCTGCTCGCATTGGCAGCCGAGCATGCTGATGTTCTTGGTGTTGTCGGCTGGGTCGATCTCTGTGCCGACGATCTGTCCTCGAAATTCGATCGCTGGGCGGGCGCAGACAAGCTCAAGGGATTTCGGATGCTGATTCACGATCGCACCGATCCTGACTTTGCCGACAGCGAGGCGCATGCCCGGGGCGTCGGGCAACTGGAAGCACGCGGACTCGCCTACGATCTACTGCTGCGCACCGTTCACCTGCCCCCCGCAATCCGGCTGGTCGATCGTCTTCCCCTGCAACGCTTCGTGGTCGACCATATCGCCAAGCCTGCGATGGACGGCAGCGACTTCGATGCCTGGCAGCGCGGCATGACGTTGATCGCAGAGCGTCCCAACGTCATGTGCAAGCTCTCGGGCATGGTCACCGAAGCCGACTGGAAGAACTGGAACGCGGTGACCTTCGAGCCTTATCTCGACCATGTGTTGGCCGTCTTCGGAGCCGATCGGCTGATGATCGGCTCCGACTGGCCGGTCTGTACCCTGGCGTCGGATTATGTACCTGCGATGCAGGTCGTGCTCGACTGGTCGAAAAGGCTGTCGGTGGATGAGCGCTCAGCGGTGCTCGGAGAGAATTGCGCGCACTTCTACGGAATCGGCGATCAGCGCTGATTCGATCAGCCCTGAATCAACGCCATGATCTGCTCACTCATCGCGTCGTACTGGCGCGTATTGGCAATTTCGCCGCTCACCCGGTAGTCGTTCATCACGACGATACGATCGGCGAGCGCAATCATTTCCGGGGTGTGCGCCCGAACGGTGCCGTCGCCCAGGAGTCCGAAGCGGTTAGCCAAGCGCCGCCAGATCGGCGAACCGACGTTGTCGAGTACGGAATGCATCAGCACGAGCCCTTCGTTCTTGCGGTCCTCGCTGACGTAGCCGATGCGATGACGTCGGACGGCGTCGGCAACACTCGTGATCTCGACGGGTTCGCCTCGTATCGACACGCGGCCTTCGCTGATCGGATACTTGCCGAGGAAGCACTTGGCAAGCGCGGGTGCTCGAGGAATTCGATGTCGCCTGGTTCGAAGAGCCGATGCCTGCCGACGACGTCCTCGAGCACGCTCGGCTTGCGGCTTCCACGTCGGTTCCCATCGCCGTTGGCGAAAGCCTCTATTCGCTCAGTCAATTCAAGGACTATCTCGTCAGCGGCGGCGCATCGATAGTGCAGGTCGACGTCGCGCGCATCGGCGGCATCACGCCCTGGATGAAGGTCGCGCATCTGGCCGAAGCGTTCAATGTCGTCGTCTGTCCGCACTTTCTGATGGAATTGCACGTGTCGCTCGTCTGTGCCATTCCGAACGCACCGTGGCTTGAATACATTCCTCAGCTGGACAGTCTTGTCGCGACCGGAATACGCATCGAGAACGGGCGGGCCTTGCCGAGCGAGAGCCCCGGACTCGGCATCGACTGGGACTGGCAGGCGATCGACGCCGCACGCATCGAGGGCCTGTCCTGGGAGACCTGAGCCTGCAGCACATGCGCATGCACGCGGGCGTGGGCTGGTACATGCCGTGCATGCTTCGAGGACTGACCGCCCGGGAAATCCGGCACACACTGCAAAACAGTTTCGCGTTGCGACCCTTTTCGAGACACCTGCCGTCGATGCACGAACTGTCCGTTGGCATCCTCACAATCGGTTCTGCCCAGCTACGGTATGCGATCAGATCGGTGGAAGCTCAAACACCGCCTGTGGAACATTTCATCGTCGAGAACTTTGTTCCGGTCAGTGCAGCTTTCAATCACATGATCTCCCGCACTACGACACGCTACGTCATCTGTCTTGATGAAGACGTGGAACTCGACAGCGACGCTTGCGAGTACATGCTACAGCGCATGCAAAGCCTGTCCACGTTGGACGACAGCCTGACGCAACTCCTGTTTCGCTTGTGGGACCCGTTGCTTGGAAAGGTCCTGGCTGGTGTTCGACTCCTGCACGTCGCGCGAGTGCGCAAAATACCCATGCCGTCGAGCTTGTGTCCGGATCGCGACATGACCGACAGACTGACCGAAGCCGGCTGGAAAACAGTCGTCGACGAAGAACGAACGGTCGGTACGCACGCGCGCAATCGCAATGACTACGAGCTTTTCATCAAGAACGCCGTCACCGCGAGCAAGGCCTACGCGCGCGGTATCGACAAGGCCCGCCGGACGGATGTCGACAGAGTATTGAAGCTGATGGACGTTGCGCGTGAGCTCCCTCGGGAAAGGGCGTTCGCGCTCATGGGGGGGGTCTACTGGGGTCTGTTCCATCCGATTTCGACAAACGCAAGCGAGTACCCGAAGGACATGTGGGAGATGTTGCTGGACGTGGGCAAGTCGCTTGAAGAGGGCGAAATCGTTCAGCGCATTGCCGCAACGACAGCAAGGATCGACGAGAGAATCAGCCTGCTGGCAGGGAATGTCGACGAACCAGGCTACTACAGCAAAGAGCGCTACTTCAGTACCACCTACCAGCGAACTCTCCAGCGGATAGCGACATCGGACGCAACGTTCTGGGACTGCCTTGGGCTAGGTCAGGCCGAGCTTGTCGTAGCCTTGAGTGACATGGGTCTTTTGAGACGCGTCTTCACAGAGGAAACGAGTCAGAGAAGATTGAAACACCCGATCACTCAGGCGCTGGTCGAGAAGCTGCACCTGACTCGGCTCACGGACGATGCAGGACATTCTCGAGGAGACAATGAAACTCGCCTTGCAGTAGACGATTCAGGCGACGTTGCAGGCAACGCGAGAGAGGCAGATCCAGCGGCTTGCGGCTTACTGTTGGCGAGCCCGCTCAAGCTGCAGCCGGCTACGGTCAGAAACCTCATCGAGCGCTATGAGACGGTGGCGCTTTACAAGCGTCCGCTTGCGGTATCCGGCATCGATCCAGGCACGCTGGTCGAAGAACTGCTCGCAGGTCGATGCTGGACAATCGATCACGATGACAGACATACGACCTTCCTGTCGCGAACGTCTGCATAGTATCCGGCGTGTATCGATCTTCTTGACGTTCTGGCTTATAGTCTTTGACGTCGTGGCACCGACGTCATCGGGCGTCCGGCCATTCAACAAGGAGACCTGAACCTGTGAAGATGCCCAACACGTTGCTGACAGGCGTTGCCGTTGCGAGTACGTCGCTCGCGTTGCTTGCGACCTCGGTCAGTGCCGAAGACAAGTCGATCGCGACGGTCGTGAAGATCGCTGGTATCCAGTGGTTCAATCGCCTCGAGGAAGGCGTCACGAAATATGCCGAAGACCACGGCGTCAACGCTTTCCAGGTGGGCCCTGCACAGGCCGATCCGCAGCAACAGGCCGCGCTCATCGAAGACATGATCGCCCAGGAGGTGGATGCACTCGCCGTCGTGCCGATGTCACCCGAAGCACTGGAGCCTGTCCTCAAGCGGGCGATGGAACAGGGAATTGTCGTCATCACGCACGAAGCGGCAAGTCAGCAGAACGTCAACTACGACATCGAAGCCTTCGTGAACGAGGATTTCGGCGCCAATCTCATGGAGCAGCTTGCGACCTGCATGGACGGGGCCGGCGAGTACGCTGTCTTCGTCGGCTCGCTGACCTCCCAGACCCACAACCAGTGGGTCGATGGCGCGATCGCCCACCAGGAGGCGAACTATCCCGACATGACCCTCGTCGGCGACAAGAACGAAACCTTCGACGACTCGCAGAAGGCCTACCAGAAGGCTCAGGAAGTGCTCCGTGCCTTTCCGAACGTGAAGGGCATGCAGGGCTCTGCGTCGACAGACGTCGCCGGTATCGGCCTCGCGGTCGAGGAGCGCGGCATGGAGGACCAGACCTGCGTGTTCGGCACATCGCTGCCGTCGATCGCAAGCCAGTATCTCGATACCGGCGCTGTCGATGGCATCGGCTTCTGGGATCCGTCCCTCGCCGGCTACGCCATGAACAAGGTCGCGAGCATGGTCATGGACGGTGAGGAAGTGACTGACGGGATGGATCTCGGCCTCGAAGGCTACGAGGCGATCAAGCTCGATGGCAAGGTCATCTATGGCCAGGCCTGGGTCAATGTCGACAAGGACAACATGGCTGACTACCCGTTCTGAACGACTGTTGCTGAGCGTTCCGTTCGTCTCGCCTGCACTCGGTGCGGAACATGTCGGAAATCCATGAAGACGCTGTCGACAGTGGCGCCACGGTGCGCATGCGTGGCGTGACCAAGCGCTATGGCGGGGTGACCGCGCTGGACGATGTGGATTTCGCGATCGAACCCGGCGAGGCTGTGTGCCTCGCCGGGGAGAACGGCTCTGGCAAGTCGACGCTGATCAAGATCCTCGCCGGAGTGGAACAGCCGACCTCGGGTGAGATCATGATCGGGGGACGGGTTCGTAGCCGCTTGAACCCGCGAGTGTCTGCCGCCGCAGGCGTCATGGTGATCTTCCAGGACTTCTCGCTGTTTCCGAACCTGACGGTCGCCGAGAATATCGCCTTGCCGACGATGCGAAGTACTCGCCGGAAACTCTTCGACCGACGCCGTGCGCGTGTTCTCGCGCGCGCCGCCCTCGAGCGAATCGATATCGACATTCCTCTGGATGCACGCGTCGAGAGCCTGCCTGTCGCTCACAAGCAGCTGGTCGCCATCTGTCGGGCGCTCGCCTCGAATGCCCGGCTCATCGTCATGGACGAGCCGACGACCGCACTGACCGAACGCGAAGTGCGATCACTACTCGACATCATCCGACTCCTGAAGAGCGAAGGGGTAGCCGTGCTCTTCGTCAGTCACAAGCTTGCTGAAGTGCTGGAGGTCTGCGAAAAGGTCTTCGTGCTGAGGAATGGTGAAAGGGTTGCCGAAGGCCCGGCAACCGATTTCGATGCCGCTTCGCTGAGCCGTCACATGACCGGACGCGACGTGCCCGAAGCACCACCCAGCGCGGTTGACCCGACCGCCGATGTATTGCTCGAGGTCTCCGGACTGCACAAGGAAGGCGCGTTCAGAGACGTTGATTTCACGCTTCAGAGTGGCGAAGTGCTCGGCATATCCGGACTGCTCGGCAGTGGGCGGACCTCGCTCGCGAAGGCATTGTTCGGCCTGGTCAAGGCCGACGGCGGCAGCCTCGCTCTCGGCGGCGCGGCTATCCCGCTCGGTGATCCGCTCGCGGCAACCCGCGCCGGCATCGGCTATGTCCCGGAAGATCGTCTGACAGAAGGGCTCTTCCTGACCCAGTCGATCGTTCGCAATGTGGCCATCGGACGTCTGGACGAACACGTTCGCGGCGGCTTTCTCGATCTCGGTGCACTCGTCATCGAGGCCCGCGAATGGCTCACCCGGCTCAAGGTCAAGGCGCCGGATATCGAGGCACCCGTCAAGTCTCTCTCGGGCGGCAACCAGCAGCGCGTCGCACTGGCTCGCTGGCTTTCCCGCGCACCCCGTGTCTTGATACTGAACGGGCCGAGCGTTGGCGTGGATGTCGGCTCCAAGGCCGACATCCATGACATCGTTCGGAACCTGGCACAAGCCGGCATCGGTCTGATCGTCATCTCCGACGATCTGCCCGAACTGCTGGCAATCTGTCATCGGCTACTCGTCATGAAGAACGGCAGAATCATCGACGAGATCGTCAGCGGCACGGTCAACGAGGACGAGCTCACCCATCGGCTCGCCTCATGACTCTGCACCTGTGGAAACGCAACGAGACGCTGGTAGCGATCGTCATCGTCGCGTTCTGCGTACTCGCCACGCTGAGCGACCCACTCTTCTTCTCCGCGACAACACTGACCGACCTTCTCAGAGCGTCGATCGTGCTGGGCATTCTCGCGGTCGGCGCCATGCTGGTGCTGATATCCGGTGGCATCGACGTCAGCTTCACGGCAATCGCTGTCTTCGCGATGTACGCCAGTACCGTGCTGACGCTCGGCGTGATGCCGGATCTGCCGTGGTATCTCGTGTTCGCCCTGTCGATCGGCATCGGCGCCTTGCTGGGCGCGATCAACGGCATCTTCATCGCGGGATTCGGGCTCCCCACATTGATTGTCACCCTCGGCACACTCTCCGTGTTCCGAGGCTTCCTGCTGACCATCATCGGCTCCGAGCGAATCTCCGCCCTGCCCCCCGGCATGCGTGATTTTTCCCGCATGATGATCGCACGCGGGACCACCGAGGCGGGCAGCTTCTATGCGCTTCCGGCCGCCTTCGCGGCCCTGGCGGGTACGGTCGTGCTGACGTGGTTCATTCTGCACAAGACCATGCTGGGGCGAGCGATATTCGCGGTCGGCGGATCGGTCGAGAGTGCACGACGAATCGGTATCAACGTGCGGGCGACGCAATTCTTCGTGTATGTCTATGTCGGCGCTCTTGCCGGTCTCGCCGGTATCATTCACGGCTCGCTCGGACGCATGGCTGATCCGTTCTCGCTCGTCGGGCTCGAACTCTCGGTGATCGCCGCCGTGGTCCTCGGCGGCGCGCGACTGATCGGCGGTTACGGGACCGTTACCGGAACTCTGCTCGGGGTTGCATTGATCGTTCTCGTGCAGAACAGCCTCATCGTCGTCGGCATACCATCGACCTGGCAGTCGGTTGCCATCGGCGTGCTGATATTGCTCGGTACCGGCCTGCCCGCCTGGCAAGCCAGACGCGCCGCTGCGAGGACAGCATGAGGACTCGTCAATGAGCGAAGGAAGTCGCCTTGCGCGTTTTCTCGTGGCACCGGAGTTTCGGCTGGCGATCATCACCCTCGCCGTGTTCGCACTGATGTCGATGCTCTCGCCGGAGCGCTTCCTGTCCGCGCAGAACCTGACATCGATGGCGTTCCAGTTCCCCGAGTTCGCGATTCTTGCGCTCGCGATGACACTGACGATGATGACCGGTGGCATCGATCTCTCGGTCATCGGCGTGGCAAACCTGTCGGCAGTCATCGCCGCCAGCCTGCTCGCCGCATTCGCGACACCTGACATGACGCTTGCGCAGTCTCTGCCCTGGCTCATGCTGGCCGCCGTCGCCGCGCTCGCAACCGGTGCACTCGCAGGGGCCTTCAATGGCCTGCTGGTTGCACACTTTGCGCTTCCTCCAATCCTTGCAACCCTGGGCACAGGACTCGTGTTCACAGGCTTTGCAGTGGCATTGACGGGCGGTAGCGCGGTGATGGGCTTCCCCGAGGCTGTCGCCTGGCTGGGCAACGGGCGCCTCGCCGGAATACCCGTGCCGCTTGTCGTCTTCGCGCTCCTTGCCATCGGCCTGCATGTGCTGCTCACGCGCACGAGTTTCGGACTCAAGGCGACGATGTACGGAGCCAACCCGCTCGCCGCGCTGTACGCGGCCATCGACATCGGCAGGCTCTTGCTGCGTGTCTACGTTGTCTCCGGCATGTTTTCGGCCATCGCCGGTCTGGTCATCATGAGCCGAGCGAATTCGGCCAAGGCCGACTATGGCTCCAGTTACCTCCTGCTGGCCGTACTCATCGCCGTGCTCGGGGGCGTCAACCCTTACGGTGGCTACGGGCGCGTCATCGGGGTCGTCCTTGCTGTACTCAGCATGCAGTTCCTGTCGAGCGGCCTGAACATGCTGCAGGTATCCAACTTTGCTCGCGAGATGATCTGGGGCACGCTGCTGATCTTCGTCATGCTCATCAACACCTATGACTGGTCCGGCCTGCGTCACGCGAGGACTTCGACAAGAACATCCCACTGATTTCGGTCGCTGACTCCGGCCGCTGCTCCTGGTCGCTGACTCCGGCCGTTGATTCCGGCCGTTGATTCCGGCCGTTGATTGCGGCCGTTGATTGCGGCCGTTGATTGCGGCACAGGCATCGGGCGCTACCATTCGACGAGGCAATTCACTCACCAAGGCATAAGCGATGAAAAAGATACTCAACGACCCCGCGAATTACGTTGACGAGACGCTCGACGGCCTTGTCGCCGCCCACCCCGAGCACTACCGCCTGCACGGCGACAGCCATCGTGTCGTTGCGCGGGCAACCCCTGGCGACAAGGGCAAGGTCGGCATCGTCACGGGTGGTGGCTCAGGTCACTTGCCGGTCTTCACCGGCTACGTCGGCAAGGGCCTGCTCGACGCCTGCGCCATCGGCGATGTGTTCTCATCACCGTCGGCCGAACAGATGGCCGACGCGATCCGCGCTGCTGACACGGGCGCGGGCGTCCTGCGACTCTATGGCAACTACGGTGGGGATGTCATGAACTTCGACATGGCAGGGGAGCTTGTCGACTTCGAAGACATCAGCTGCAGCACCGTTCTGCTCGCCGACGATGTCGCGTCGGCAGAGCCTGCCGAGCGCGAGAAGCGTCGCGGTGTGGCTGGCATGATCTACGCCTTCAAGACGGCCGGGGCTGCTGCGGAACAAGGGCGTGATCTCGACGCGGTCACAGCCGTCGCACAGAAGACGGCTGACGCCTGCCGATCGATCGGCGCTGCTCTCGGTTCCTGCACAGTGCCCCGGGCGGGCAAACCGACCTTCGAGATCGCCGACGACGAGATGGAAATGGGCATGGGCATCCACGGCGAACCGGGCGTCTGGCGCGGCAAGCTCAAACCTGCGGACGAGATTGCCGGCGAGATGATGGACCGTCTGCTCGCCGACCTGCCGCTCTCCGGCGGCGACAAGGTGTCCGTCCTCGTCAACAGCCTGGGTGCGACGCCGCCAGAGGAGCTCTATATCCTCTTCCGCACCGTCAAGGCGCGCATCGAGGCGAGCGGAGCCACCCTTGTCATGCCACTGATCGGGCGCTATGCCACATCGATGGAGATGGCCGGTGTCTCGTTCACGCTCTGCAAGCTCGACGACGAGCTCGAGACCTTGCTCAAGGCACCTTGCGATTGTGCCTTCTGGAGAGTCGGGTGACTATTGATCGCGCAGCGCTTGTCGTTGCGATCGAGCGTCTTGGTGTCGCAGCGGAACGCGATTTCGAGATGCTCAACGAGGCCGACGGCGCACTCGGCGATGGCGATCTCGGCATCACCCTGAGTCGCGGCATGGCGCTCGTGACTGAACAGGTCGACGCGCTGCCTGCGGATCTCGGCAGGGCGCTGCTTGCTTGTGCACAGGCATTCACCAAGAGTTCAGGTTCGTCTTACGGCACCCTGGTAGCGACCGGTTTGATGGCCATGGCCAAGACGCTCAAGGGCGAGACGAACATGGAAGCCGCCCGTCTCTCCGAACTTGCGGGCATTGCCCGTGATGCGATGCAGGCCCGGGGCAAGGCTGAAGTCGGCGGCAAGACGGTGCTCGACAGTCTCGATGCGGTTGCCAGGGCAACGGCAGGTGAAAGCGATGCGGTAGCGGTAGCAGACGCTGCCGCCCGCGCCGTGGACGAGGCACTGGATGCGCTGCGTGATGAGCGCGCATCAATCGGACGCGCCCGCATGTATGGCGAGAAGACGATCGGCATGGATGACCCGGGCATGCTGGCCATGCGCACCATCATCAAGGCCCTGGCTGACCGAAACGGTGACGCGCCGGGTACGAACTAGACGAGCGAGTCCTCGCCACCATAGTGTCGGTCAGGGAAGCTGTCATGCAGAGCACGGTCTGCCGCACTGAGTCGTGGCAGCGCGAAGTTGTGCTGCAGATACATCACCGGCGTCGCCGATCTCGACGAGCACGTCGACGATGTTCCAGAACCTGTCGGGGTCCCGGACCGGTGGCTCGTTCCAGCCCGCCGCCTGGCGCTAACCCTCGGGCGCGGGCTGTCCGCGACGGTGCTTGCCCGAGAGCAAGCCCGCCGCGAGCGGGCTCCAGACCAATACGCCCAGGCCCTCGGCCACCGATAGCGGCAACAGTTCGTACTCAGCCTCGCGCGCCTCCAGCGTGTAGTGGATCTGCTGGGTAGCGAAACGCACAGCGTGCCGCTGGTAGGCTAATGTCGTCATAGCGGCCTTCGAGAACCTCGCCAAGTATTTCCTCGGAGAGTCCCGTTGAATACATGTTGGCTGTATCGAAGAGATTCACGCCACTATCAATGCAGAGGTCAACGATTCGCCGGGCCTCCTTGACGCCTTGATTCCCTGCCTTGCAAAGGCATCGCGTCCACCGAAGGTGAAGGTGCCCATCGCGATTGCCGAGACCTTCAACCCCGTGCGGCCAAGCGTTCGGTATTGCATGCTGCGTCCTCCAGAGAATGCTTGTCATGTTCCGATATTGATTCTATCGGGTGTATCGAACACGATCACTCCAAAGAGGTAAACGCCTGAGAGGTAAAGTCCTGAGAGGTAAACGCCTACCACGCATGACGAACCCCGGAACGCCAGATCGCGACGGGTTCGTCAAGACGAACTTCCAGCCAGTGTGCGAGTGCGCCGGCGCCGATGCGCCCGACCGAAGTCAAGCCGAGCCAGCGAGCTGGCACCACACTCGTCAGCGCACCGATCGCATGCCAGTCCAGGTCCCAGCCGCGAAGCACCTCGAGTGATGCTCGCTGTGTCAGGCAGCTGCCGGCGAGTGTGCCATCGGGCAACAGGACGCGCCCGTCGCGCTTCTCGACGGTGTACGAGCCGAGCGCATACTGTCCGTCAGGCATGCCGGCTGCAGCGGTGGCGTCCGTAACGGAATACAAGCCGGGAAGCGCACGCCGCGCGGCCTCGAAGGCAGCCCGATCGACATGCAGGCCGTCCGTGATGATCTCGGCATACTCGGCGCGGGCGAGCGCCGCCGTCACGGTGCCCCCTTCACGGTGGCTGAAGCCGCTCATGGCGTTGTAGAGATGCGTGATTCCACAGCCCGCGTCCAACGCTGTGCACGCCTCGGCCCAGTTGCACAGCGTGTGACCGATTTGCGCGCGCACGCCATGACGACGGCAGGCGGCAAGGACAGCGCCATCCGGATCAAGCTCGGGCGCAAAGGTGATTACGCGCACGACCCCGCTCTGGAACCAGCGTTCGAGTCGCTGGGCGTCCGGGGCAACCGCGAACGGCGGCTGCGCGCCGAGCTTTGCAGGGTTGATGAAAGGACCTTCGAGGTGCGCTCCGAGCAGCGTCGCTTCGCCCTCGCCCGGCTTCGCCATGACGCGTGCCACCCCTTCGAGAAAATGCTCCGTATCGGCATGTGGCGCGGTGACCGAAGTCGCCAGCGCCGCGCCGGTACCGTGGGCCGAGTGCAAGGTGAGCATGCCCCGAATGGCCGCCTCGCCGTCCATCACGTCGTGTCCGCCGCCGCCATGTACATGCAGATCTACCGCTGCTGGCAGGAACAGGGCGTCGCATTCAACTTCACCGGGCTCGAACGCCTGCACCCGCGAATCGTGGACGCAGCTGCCCTCGATGAATCCATCGGGTTGCCACCAACGGCCGCTTGTCTTTACGTACGGCTCGGACATGATCAGCGGGTGAACTCGTGAGTAAAGGTGAGCCGCCCGAATTGTATGCTACCCCGACGCTTCTACCGCGACAAATGACTGGTAGCGTCGTACCTTCACCCACTCCGGAGAATGTTGTCGATGTCGACGTCAGCAAAAGCCCCCGACCCGGAGGTCACCTTGCGAAGGCGTACCCCCATTCGCTGGTACATCCTGGTGTTCCTGGCGCCCGCCACCTTGATCTACACAGTTTTCGCGATCTATCCGATCGCCGAGTCTCTGAGGCTGTCGCTGTTCCAGGTCGAATCGGGCGAGCGCACTTATGTCGGCTTCGCCAACTACACCCGGATGATGAGTGAGCCCTACTGGGCCGAGCAATTCTGGAACGCTTTCAAGAACAACGTGCTGCTGTTCCTGCTGCATATGCTCATTCAGAACCCGATAGCCCTCGCCCTTGCAGCCATGCTGAGCGTACCGACCCTGAAAGGCGCGGCTACGTATCGCACGATCTTCTTCTTGCCAACGCTCCTGTCCGTCGTGGTCGTCGGTTTCATCTGGCAGCTCATACTCTCGCCGCTCTGGGGCGTGACCCCCGCGTTCATGAACTTCATCGGCGCAGGCAGTTTCTTCAAGCCCTGGCTCGGGCTCGAGACGTCGGCGCTGGTCACCGTGACCTTGATATCGATCTGGCAGTACGTCGGCATTCCGATGATGCTGTTCTATGCCGCCCTTCTCAACGTCCCCGAGGAAACCATCGAGGCGGCGCGCATCGACGGGCTTTCGGGCTGGTCGATCTTCTGGAAGATAAAGCTCCCCTTGATCCTGCCCACGCTCGGCCTGGTCGGCATCCTCACTTACATCGGAAACTTCACGGCAAGCTTCGACCTGATCTATTCGATACAAGGTGGACTGGCCGGGCCTGACGGCTCGACCGACGTCATGGGCACGTTCCTGTTTCGCACTTTCTTCGGGTTCCAGGCCCAACTCGGCGATGTCTACATGGGCGCGACCGTCGCATCGATGTTGTTCTTCATCATTCTCGCCGGCGTGGGTACTTACCTCTTCGGCGTGCAGCGCCGCCTGCAGAGGTTCACAAGCTGATGATCATGAGAGAACGTATCTCGAGTGCCGGCATTCACGCCGTACTCCTGGCCTATTCGGCGCTGGCGCTGTTTCCGCTGGCACTGATCGTCATCAACAGCCTGAAGAGCAAGCGTGCGATTTTCGGCAGCCCGCTCACCATTCCCGACGCCGAGAGCTTCTCTGCGAAGGGCTATGCGAGTGTGCTGACGAACAGCGACTTTCCGCTGTACTTCAGCAACAGCATGGTCGTCACCGGTGTCTCTCTCGCGCTGATCCTGCTACTCGGCGCGATGGCAGCACACGCACTTTCCGAGTACCGGTTTCCCGGCGATACGTTCATCGGTATCTACCTGATCCTCGGCATCATGGTGCCTATCCGGCTCGGTACCGTCGCGCTGCTCGAACTGATTGTCGATATGGGACTTGCGAATACCCTGACCGCGCTCATCCTCGTTTATACCGCCCAGGGATTGCCGATCGCGATCTTCATCTTTACCGAGTTCCTGCGCTCGGTGTCGCGCGAGATCAAGGACAGTGCGCGGATCGACGGCCTCAGCGAATACCGGATCTTCTTCGAGGTCGTCGTGCCGCTGGTGCGCCCGGTGATCGCGACGGTCGCCGTGTTCTCGATGATCCCGATCTGGAACGATCTCTGGTTTCCGCTGATCCTCTCTCCCGGAGAGGAGACCCGCACGGTCACGCTCGGCGTGCAGCAATTCATCGGGCAGTACACCGTCAACTGGGGTGCCGTGCTCGCGGCCCTGTCAGTCGCGATCCTGCCAGTCCTGGTGATGTACATGATCTTCTCGAAGCAACTGATCCGCGGTATAACCGCGGGCGCCGTCAAGGGGTAAGTCAGCATGGCCACACTCGATCTCAAGGGAATCCGGAAATCGTTCGGCAAGCTTGAAGTCATCCGCGACATCAATCTGGCCGTGAATGACGGAGAGCTCGTCGTCTTCGTCGGTCCGAGTGGCTGCGGCAAGTCGACCATGCTGCGCATGATCGCCGGGCTCGAAACGGCCACGGAGGGCGAGATCTGCATCGGCGGACAGCGCGTGGATCACTTGCCACCAGCCGATCGGGGTATCGCGATGGTGTTCCAGTCATATGCCCTTTACCCGCACAAGGACGTTCGCGGGAATCTTGGCTTTGCGCTCAAGCATGCCAAGGTCGATCCCGCCGAGATCGATCGACGGGTAAACATCGCGTCTGACATTCTTGGCCTCTCGGACATGATGGAGCGAAAGCCCCGCGAGTTGTCCGGCGGGCAGCGCCAGCGCGTCGCCATCGGCCGGGCAATCGTTCGCGAACCCGACGTCTTCCTGTTCGATGAACCGCTCTCGAACCTTGACGCCGCGCTTCGTGTACACATGCGTGTGGAAATCCTGAAACTCCATCAACGCCTCGGCAACACGATGATCTACGTCACCCACGACCAGGTCGAGGCAATGACCCTGGCCGACCGGATCGTGGTCTTCAGAGATGGCAACATCGAGCAGGTCGGCACGCCACTCGAGCTGTACCGCCAACCGGCCAACGCCTTCGTTGCAGGATTCATCGGCTCACCCGCCATGAACTTCCTGATCGCGGACGTCAGCGGAGGTCAGGTCAGCTTGGGAGATCGAACGCTCTGCACGTCATCAGCGCCGAATGGCCCGGCCAGGCTTGGCCTCCGCCCGGAGCATCTCGAACTCGATGAGAATGGTCCGCTCGAAGGCAAGGTCAGCGTGTTCGAGCACCTGGGCGGAGAGTCCTTCGTGCATCTGATACTGGCCGATGAACAAACCTTGGTCGCCAAGCTGGACGGCGCGCACGAATTCGTTCCGGGCGCGACCTGTCGCCTTGCCATTGCCGCGGAACAGTGTCATGTGTTCGACGCCGACGACCAGCGCATCGTGACCCGGGCGGCCTCCGGCGAGGCAGCCTGATGCGCGGGAAACATGCCGTGCATGCCTCCGTCGGTCAGCTCCCGCTGCTCGTGCCCGGTGATGTGCTCGCGAGCACGACAGGGTCATTGTCGACGTGGCCACGGGTAGCGAGCTCGACGGCCGTGAATACTACGATTTCGTCTTTGCCAATGAGCCAGCATGGTCCGCTCACCGAGACTTCGGGTAGCCGATCAGTGGTGGCATCTTCGTCACCAGGGCTTGCAAGAGAATGCCGATCATCAATGCGTTCAAGATATGCCACAGGAAGTGCGTGCCGATACCGCCGGTGGCAGTGCAGACAAGCAGGTCGATGCTGCGGAAGAACAGTGCCAGGCAGAAGATCAGCGTCGCCATGAGGAAATGCCGGCGTGTCGGGTGGCCGCGCCATCGAGCGATCGCCGTGAACACCAACAGTGCCACCAACGCCGGCGCATATTGAAGCGAGCCGTTCAAGGGAAGCGCTTGATCATCGGCACCCGGTATCAGCCCACCGCCGGTAACTGACACGATCAAGCTTGCCGCTACCAAGGCAACGACGGCAATCCGCCCGGTACGCATGATGTCCTGCCCCGTGAATCGATAGACCGTCAACAGCACGAAACTCGCAGCGAAGCACCAGATGGGCAGGACATCTGCCTGCTCGGCCCAGCGCTCGGCATAGGTATGAAACAGGAAAGAACCCACACCGATCGAACCCGCCAGCACGATCACGCCCTGTTCGAGCCTATCGGCATGACCCCGCATGGACATCGCTCGCCAGGCGACCCCGGCGGCCAGAATGAAAGCCAGATTGGTGAGGGCGTTGACCGGTTCATTCCAGAATCCCGGCCCGGTTCGTTCGCAATAAAGGTCAATGGGCACGGGTGAGATGCGAACGTCTGGCGACACTCGAGTTTACTGATTTATCAGCGCTATGACGAGGACTCGAGCCAGATCCAACCGTGGATCTACCTGTGCATACCGATGAGTTTTTCCGCGCATCGGGATGCAAGAACGGGCGGCACAGGTTATCGTCATGAAGCGCCTCACGAGCAATCGCGACAGGCGCTGCGCCTGCGCGAAGCCCCGCATACACATCGACAGGAGAAGGAACTTGCCGCACGTGACGTTCATACACGGTATTTCCAACATGCCACCGAAGGAGGTCCTGCTCGAGAACTGGCTTGCAGCGCTTGTCGACGGCGGGCTCGATCTCGATACGGCGGCAGTGACCAGCTCGATGGTGTATTGGGCCGATGTCGTCTATGCAGAGCCAACGGCGATCGATGCAAGCTACGAATCGGTCGACGCCGCGCTCGGCACCGCGGTCACTGACGAGGAACTCGACTGGATAGCTTCCCTGCCGGCCGACGAGCGGCTGGTGACAGAGGCATTGATGCGCAAGCTGGAACTTGACGGGAGCCCGCCCGGAGGTGACTCCCGAGCCTTGCCGAAGCAGCCTGCAGGCGAGAACGATGGCTACGATTTCGAAGCCATTCCGCTTCCCTGGTTCATCAAGTCGCGGGTCATGAAGCGGCTGTTGAAGGACGTCCATCACTACCTCTTCAATGCAAGCTTCTCCCCGCGCGCGAACGAGACCTACGAGGTGCGGACACATATACGCGACGTGTTCACAGAGCAATTGGCCGAGGATGCGGCGAACTGCGACGGGCCGCATGTGGTGGTGGCGCACAGCATGGGTACAGTCATCAGTTACGACTGCCTGAAGAACGTAGCCAGTTGCCCTGCCATTGACGGTTACATCACGGTTGGCAGTCCACTCGGTATCAGCGAGATACACGACAACTTCGACCCCGCCTACGCGCGACGCGACGCCTTCCCGTCCGAGAAGCTCAAGGGGGACTGGATCAATATCTACGATCGGCTCGACCCGGTCGCCTTCGATGCCCGACTCGCCAATGACTATGAAAGATCCGGAGCGCAGGTGATCACCGACGAACGTGTGCGGAACAGCGGGCGCTGGCGTCACAGTAGCGGCAAGTACTATCGCCAGCAGGCTTTCCGCGATCACCTTGCTCGTCTTCTCGACATTACTTGATCGCGCCTGCCGATGAATGAGATCACACGCTATCGCGCCGCGCTCGACAATGCTCTCGATAGCTTCGATGCCGTCACGCTTCGCGAGCTTTCGATGGAAGCTGCTGACTACATCGACTCTGTCGTTGTCGAGCACCCGCCTGCGTTCTCCGCGGCTCTCGAACGGAGTCTCGACACCTTCGACAGCGAGCGTACGAGCGATCTGTGCGAGGAGCTGATCAAGCACCTGGGCAAGCGGCAAGACCCCTACCCGCCCGATGACGCGGTCAAGCTGCTGGGTCTGTTACGACGCAAGCGCCGTTTCGAGCATGTTCTCGATGTTGCCGACAGTCTGCTTCAGCAAGGTTGCGACACGCCCAAAGTCAACAGGCTATACGCACAGGCGCTGATCGACTCTGGCCATCTGAGCGCAAGCATCCATACGCTTCGCCAGCTCGAGGCTCAATGCCGTGAGTCGGGCGATCAGGATGAGCTGACCGAAGCGCACGGACTGCTCGGCCGTGCGTGGAAGCAGATCTACTGCACCGGCGCCATTCACGGCGCTCGAAGACAAGCGGCGCTCGAGACAGCCGAGCGCTTCTATGCGAAGGAGTTCCGGCGCAACGAAGGGCTGCTATGGCACGGCATCAACAGCTGCGCCTTGCAGCAACGTGCGACTCGGGACAAGCTTGCCAGCTTCGTTCCGAGTACCGGATCGATCAGCGGTCGCGACATCATCACGCGTGCCGGCACTTCGGACCCATCAAGCCGTGACGTCGACGTCTGGACACGCGCGACCGTCGCGGAGGCCCATGTCGCCGAGAATGACATGTCTCAGGCGCTTGACTGGATCGTCCGCTACGTCGAATCGGACGCCAATGGGCACTCGGCGGTCGATGCGTTCGAGATCGCGAGCACATTGCGCCAGTTCGAGGAGGTGTGGCAGCTCGACGTGAACGATCCGGCGCATGCGCGCATCCTCGAGGTTCTGCGTGCCGCGTTGCTCGATCGGGAAGGTGGCAGCGTATCTCTCGCCGATGCCCACGCGGAGTCAGCCATGATCGACACGCTGCTCAGAGACGAAAGTTACGAGCAGATACTCGGCAGGGATCGATTCCGCAATCTCGGCTGGTATCGCAAGGGCCTCGAGCGGGCAAGTTCCGTGTGCAAGTTTGTCGATCAGCTGGGTGAAGGTTTCGGCACCGGTTTCCTCGTTCAGGCGGAAGACCTGGGACTTGCGCATGCAGCGCGCTGGGTCGTCCTGACCAACGCGCACGTGATCAGCGAGTCGGCCGAAGAGCAGAGCGGCATACCGGCGGCCGTGCCGCCTGACGCCGCCACGTTGATGTTCGAAGCATCAGAATTTCCGACGCGCGTCTTCACCATCGATCGCGTACTGGCACAGTCACCCCGTCGAGAGCTCGATTTCTCAGTACTCGCGCTCGCTGAAGAAGGCGACTTCCCCGACCCGTACCCGATCGCCCGGCGGTTGCCTCTCATCGATCGCAATCAGCGCATTTACGTTATCGGTCATCCGAAGGGCGGCAATATCTCGTTTTCGCTGAACGACAACCTCCTGCTCGATCACGAAGCACCCCGGGTGCATTATCGATCGCCCACGGAAGGCGGCAGCTCCGGGAGTCCCTTGTTCAATCAGAACTGGGAGCTGATTGGCCTGCATCACGCTGGTGGCAAGGAGATGCCGCGCCTCAATGGACAGAGCGGTCGCTACCCGGCCAACGAAGGGCTCTGGATCCAGAGCATCCGTGAGGCGATCGACTCGATGTCGGTGCGCTGAGCGCTTACAAGCAAGCGTCCGACCGCGTATGGTGGTCTGCTGGCTCACCGGTCAGCCGTCTGGAGCGAATACAGTGCCGCCGTCAAATGGATCAGGTCTGCGAGGGGTGCCGTCGAACGGCGGTGGAGGCGGTTGGGGCGGCCCACCGTCAGGCGGTGGCCCACCCGACCTCGAGGAATTGTTCCGCCAGTTGAAGGCTCGCTTCGAAGGGCTCTTCGGCGGTGGCCGACCAAACAAGCGGCCGAGTGGCGCCGCGGGTGGCAACCAGGGTAGCGGCCAGAGCGGCGGCATCGGTGGTGCACCTTCAGGAGGCGGTTCTGGCAACCCCTTGAGCGGCGCCTCGGCCGGTGGCATCGGTGGGTTGCTCATCGTGCTGCTGATGCTCCTGGCAGGAATCGGCGCGTGGACCGCCTACTACACGGTGCCGAGTGATTCTGTCGCGGTCATCCAGCGATTCGGCAAGTACCTGAAAGATGTGACACCGGGTCTGCACTTCAAGCTGCCGCTCGGCATCGACCGTGCCACGGTCGTACCCGTGAAGCGGCAGCTGAAACAGGAATTCGGGTTCGCTACCGCCGGTGCAGCCGACCCCTTCCAGCAGCCCACCGACGGCCAGCGCGAAACCGAAATGGTCACTGGCGACCTGAACGCGGCACTGGTGGAATGGGTGGTGCAGTACCGCATATCGGATCCCGCGAAGTTCCTGTTCGAAGTTCGCGAACCTCGCGCGACGTTGCGCTATGTCTCCGAATCCGTCATGCGCGAGGTCGTCGGTGATCGTACCGTCGACGAGGTCATCACCATCGGTCGTCAGGAGATCGAATCAGAGGCGCTGGTCGGCATGCAGGCACTCACCAGCAAGTATGCCATGGGCATCAGCATCGACCAGGTACAGCTGAAGAACATCAATCCGCCACAGCCGGTGCAGGAATCGTTCAACGAAGTGAATCAGGCACAGCAGGAGAAAGAGAAACTCATCAACGAGGCACGGCGCGACTACAACAAGGTTATCCCGCTGGCAGAAGGCGAGAAAGATCAGCGCATACGTGAAGCTGACGGCTATCGCATCAAGCGGATCAACGAGGCCGAGGGTGATGCCCTTCGCTTCAATGCGAGCCTGGTCGAGTACCTTCGTGCACCGGAAGTCACGCGGCGGCGTATCTACCTCGAGACGCTTCAGGACGTGATGCCCGGCATTCGCTCCAAGATCATTGTCGACGAGCAATCGTCAGGCATCCTGCCGTTGTTGAATCTCGATGCAGCGAAGGAGTTGCAACCATGAACAAGCTGATCGCATTGCTTGTCGTGCTCGCCATCGCAGGCTTCATCGCGATGAATTCGCTGTACACCGTGGATGAAGTCGAACAGGTCATCATCACGCAGTTCGGCAAGCCGGTCGGCGAACCGGTGACGACAGCCGGACTCAAGTTCAAGACACCGTTCGTCCAGGATGTGAATCCACTGGACAAGCGGGTTCTGGAATGGGACGGACCACCGTCGGACATGCCCACCAAGGACAAGCTCTACATCTCGGTGGATCTGTTCGCGCGCTGGCGCATCGTCGATCCGCTGCAATTCTTCCTTCGTCTGCGCGACGAACGCAGTGCTCAATCACGCCTCGATGACATCCTCGGCAGCGAAACGCGCAACGCCGTTGCCAAGCATCAGTTGATCGAGATCATTCGTACCACCAAGGATCGCGTACCGCTGCGCGACGCCTTGCTGACCGATGAAGAGGTCGCGCAGGACATCGGCTCTCTCGTCCCCATCCGCAAGGGCCGCAGCCAGGTAGAGAAGGAGATCTTCGCTGCCGCGGCCAACAAGGTCGGTGTCTTCGGCATCGAGCTGCTCGACATCCGCTTCAAACGCATCAACTACAACGAGAGTGTGCGGCCCAAGATCTACGACCGGATGATCAGTGAACGGCGCCAGATTGCCGAACGCTTTCTCTCCGAGGGCAATGGTGAAGCGGCGCGAATTCGCGGTAACCGGGAACGCGATCTGAACAAGGTCCAGTCGGAAGCCTATCGTGAGGTCGAGGAGATACGCGGCCTGGCTGACGCGAAGGCATCGGCCATCTATGCGAAAGCCTACAACCAGAGTGATGAGTCGGTGGCCTTCTACGAGTTCACCCGCACGATGCAGTCCTACGAGAGCATCATTGCCGACGACACCACCATGATCCTGTCGACCGACAGCGACATCTTCCGCTTCCTGAAATCGATGGACCAGGAAACGGGTGCAGAGGAGGACCCGGCAACCAGGTGACGAACAGCGGCGAGGCTTCGCGGCTCTCTCTGAACCTTGGTCGAGTTGCCGCTGGGACGCATCAAATTGCAGCTCGGTGGCATCGATTGTTCACGGCGTTCTCAGAAACGTTCAAGGTCTCATCCTGAGAGGAGTGATGTTCGGTACCGAGTCCTTCCGCTACAACCCGCGACAGCTTTATCAGGTCGGCGGCACACCTGGCGCCGAATGCCGGTTGCTGCCCGCGTCAGCGCAACTTGGTACCGCCGTTCACTATCACTGGTCGCTGAGCATCGAGGCGGGAACGGTCGAGCTGCCGGTTATTCCCGACAACGCCGTCGATCTTGTGCTGAGCCCGAATCTGCACGACTTCGCTGCGCTTTACTTCCCGGTCGAGAATCCGTACACGATTACGCTTGAAGGGCCTGTTCACTACGTCGGCACCTGCCTGCGACTTGAAGGGCTCACGAGTCTCCTCGGCCACTCGCCTGACGTGCTCCGCGATCTCGAGGCCGGACCTGCGACCGTATCGGCGCTCTCACTCGGAGCGCTCATCGCAAAGTTGTCGGTACTCGAAGACCCACACGAGATCGGTCGTTCTCTTGATGCCTTCTTCCTTGCCCATCGGAGACCACCCAAGCCCGTTTCCGAGTCAGATGCTGCGAGCGAATTCGATCAGGCCCTCGTCGAGCAATTTCTGGATACGCTCGAACCCGTCCACGTAGCCGGACTAGCGCAACGAATCGGTGTCAGCGAGCGTCAGCTTCGCCGTGAGACTCGGCGCCTGTTCGGCCTGGCACCAAAGAAGATCCAGCGCATCGTGCGACTGCAACGTGCACTGGGCGAACTGATTGACGACGGTCCCGCCATTGCCGACTTCCACGATGACTCGCACCGCATTCGCGAACTGCGTGTACTGACCGGCTGGACACCGTCCGAATTGAGCCGGCTGGCCAGGAAGTACCATACCGACCATCCCGTTCCATCCAGCCGACTCTCCTGAGCATCATGACAACGGGTGATCAAGCGATGGAACATCCGTCAAGCGATTGAGCAAGATGCCTGAAACAGTCACGGATTCGGATCCACGACCAGAGGATCACCCGAAGCAAATCATCCCCTCGTCCAGTCTGCGCGTCTTCATGCTCGGTGCGACCGGGACAGCGGGACGGGCAACAGTTCGAGCGCTCGTCAAAGCGGGTCACAAGGTGACGTGTCTGGTCAGATCCAGCACGTCGATCAAGGTTGACGGCATGCACCATTCGCTCGATCTGCCGAGCGGCGTTGTCGTCCGCGTCGGCGATGTCACCGATCCCGACTCACTCCAGCGCGATGGATTCCAGGGTGAGCGCTTCGATGCCCTGATCTCCTGTCTCGCCTCGCGAACGGGCACCCCTGACGACGCCTGGGCAATCGATCATCGCGCTCACGTCCTGGCGCTCGCGGCGGCGAAAAACGCCGGCGTTCAGCACATGGTGTTGTTGTCTGCGATCTGCGTGCAGAAACCACTGCTCGCCTTTCAGCATGCCAAGCTTGCATTCGAGAAGGAGTTGATTTCGTCCGGGCTGACCTGGTCCATCGTGCGCCCGACGGCATTCTTCAAGTCGCTTTCGGGGCAAGTGGAACGCGTACGACGCGGCAAGCCGTTCCTGATTTTCGGTGACGGCCGCCTGACCGCCTGCAAACCTGTCAGCGACGGTGACCTCGGTGACTACCTCGCTGGCTGCCTCACCGATCCGGTCCGCCACGATCGCATACTGCCTATCGGCGGCCCGGGCAGTGCGATAACACCCCGTGAACAGGGCGAACGCCTGTTCGAGATAACGGGTCAGACGCCACGTTTCCGGCAGGTACCGATCGTCATGCTCGACGGCATACGGGCGGTGCTGGAACAGCTCGGACGGTTCAGCCCAAAGTGCGCCGAGAAAGCTGAACTTGCGCGGATCGGGCGCTACTATGCAACCGAGTCGATGCTGGTGCTCGACCCTGAGACAGGGCGCTACGACGCTGCTGCAACACCCGCTACCGGTACCGAAACCTTGTTCGATTTCTATGCTGGGCTGCTCGATGGTTCAGCGACGGTCGAACGCGGCGAGCATGCCGTCTTTCGAGAGTCGCCAGACCCTTGAGTGCGGCAAGTTCGCGGGTGCCGCAAGGCCACTGACAATCAGGGTGTGCCAGTGACCCGAGCGCGGTAGATGAGTCCGTTGCGCTTGTTCGTTATGAAAAGGTTGCCGTTCGAACCAGTACCGAAACGATTGTCGACCCGCTCTGATCCGTCATATCGGCTGTCAGACGCAACCAGCGCCTGCAGCGAGTCCTGAGGCACCGCCGGTGTCGCCGGATCGCCGTCGGTGTCGAAGCGAATGGATGCCCGGCGGGTTCGCGCGTAGCTCAGTTCGGCGGTAGCACCTTGTGTCAAACTTGCATTGATGTCATCGATATGCGAGTAGAGAATTTCGCCGGTACGGGCAAATTCGGTATAGAGGTAGAACGGCTCACCACCGGATTCGCTTCGCATCACCGGTCCACCGACGATCGCCCGTGCCACGAAACTCCCGCCTGGCCTGCCGGCATGGCCAAAGCCTGCCACCGGATACGTGTAGCCAAACACCGCATCGTTCAGCGGCAATGGCCCGATCCCATCCAGGATGCCACCTGACGGCAGCTGAACATAAGCACCCTCTCGCTCGGCCCAGCCATAGTCGCGCCCCGGCAGCACGACATTAATCTCGTCAATGTTGTCGCGCCCGACGTCGGCGACGAGCAAGGTACCGTCCTCACCGAATGACAGATGATGAGGGTTACGGTGCCCTATCGAGAACACTTCGTCGAGCATCGTGTCATCGCCAACAAAGGGGTTGTCGGCCGGCACGCGATACGGGCCGTCATCCGACGCGAGCGGGTCTATTCGCAAGATCTTTCCGAGTGCGTCATTGCGACGCCCGCCGCGCGCGGTCTCGGACGCGAAACTACCGTCACCGTGACCGATGTAAAGCAGGCCATAGTCCGCATCGCCACGCCGGGCACTCTGGTTGAACTCGATCTGCTTGATCGGATGATCGTACTCGGGCACGCCGACTCGAAAGACTTCCCGGTAGCTTGCGGTGTCGACGATCATCGATCTCGGGTCCACCGTCCATTCGACGACGACGCTGTCCGCCGCGATACCGTTCTCGATGTCTGACAGGTAGACGTGACCTTGCGAGCTGGCCGGACGTTGCTCCATCAGTGATGTGTAGAGCTTGCCGTTGGAGAGAAAGCCGGGATGAAACGCAGCCGAACGCAGCCCTCCGTGGAACAGGCTGCTGGTATCGAGTTCACGTCCGGTGGCGCTCTGCATGGCCGCACCGACATCGAACCAGACAACGGGATCATTCGCATCGGTCACGTCGTAGATCAATCCATCTTCCTCGACCGAGACAAAGAGCCGACCATTGGCGTGGAACATGTCGTTGACACGCGGTTGACGTCCGGAACGGTCCGTCGGCAGACGCGCGTACTCCGACAATTCGATGATCAGACCTCCGTCGACTGGCGCGAACGGCCAGACAACATTCCCGTCGGAATCGATCGAAGGCAACGTTGTCGCCGGAATCGTATTGGTTACCGGTGGCTCTGGCTCTGTCTCCGGGTTGGGCTCCGGATCAGGCGCGGCGTCCGTGCGTACGGTCAATCGAGCGGGATCGGAACGCTGGCCACGCCGATCTACCGCGATGACCTCGAAAAAGTAGTCAACGCCCGCTGTCAACTCACGCACCTGATGATTGGTGCCGTCGGTGGTCGAAACGAGCGTACCGTCGCGCCGTACTTCATGACGCAGTCCCGGTATCGTCGAGCGGCGCCACAGCAGTGCACCCGCACTCGTCGAATAGGGCGTGAAGCTGAGTCCGCTCGGCTCGGCGACCGGCACGATCGCCGGCTCGTCTTCGATGATCGTGATCGTCGTTGTCGTCACGTTCCAGAGTCTGTCGAAGGTCTGCAACTGATACCTGCCGGGCGAGACTTCGCAAGCCTCGATTCGCAGACTGTCACACCGCACCGCATAGGACGACGGCAGCGGGCCTGACAGTTTCGCCTGCAAGATGCCTGGGCCATTTGGCAACGCGTAGGAAACAAGGCTGTCGACAGGCGGTACCGGCATGATCGGTTCGCCATCGGTCCGCACGATCAGGGTAGAACCCTGCGAGCGTCCCCCTGCGCCGTCCAGAGCAACCACTTCGTAGACGTAGTTTCGTCCCGCGACGAGGCCGGAGTCGACTTGGCTTGTACCATCTGTCGTGCCGACGATGACACCGTCGCGTTGAACCTCGTAGCGTCGTCGGGGAGTCGTCGATCGCTCCCAGACGAGGCCGACAGCTGTCGGCGAGTAAACCGTGGCTCGCAGACCCTGAGGTGCGGCCGGCGCTCCCAGCCGATTGAATTCCGGGCTGGCCACGGTCGACAGGTTCGAATGGCTCGTGTCCGCAAGAGACGGCGTTCCAGTCAACGAAATGGCGGCGACCACGAGAAAAGCCGATATCAGTTTCATGTCCCTGATTCTGAATCCATGTGACTGGTCAGGATAATAGTCTGGAAGGCTACGGTCGACACTGCCGACCACACCGCCGATGTCAGGGGCATCTGCTCGGCACTGCCCTTTCGGATACGGATCACGCGGACGTCGTGGATACCGCGACGATCTCGTCGACAAGGACATCGAGAGAATCGAGAACGGGCAGCTCGCTCGTGAATGCATCGGCCAGCAGCGAAAACTCGGAGCATGCGACGAGAATACATTCTGCGCCGCGTTGATGAAGTGCCTGCGCCCCCTCGGCAAGCGCGGCGTTATCCGGTTCAGTCACACCCTGGCTCTTGATCCTCCTGATGGCAACGAGCAGGGTATCGTCATCAGGTGGATAGCATGGCAGTAGGCCATGGCGGACGAAGGCATCATGAAACAGTGCGATGCGCTCCAGTGCCGGCGAACCGAGAATGCCGACTGATCCTCCATCCGGCAGCATGCTCGCGAGCCGCGCCGCGGCGAGTTCGACCATGTTCAAGAGTGGAATACGGACAGCCTTGGTAATGGAGGCGGCAAAATGGTGTGCGGTATTGCAGGGCATGGCCAACGCGACGACACCTGCCGATTCCAGACCCAATGCCATGTGCGCGAGAACGGGGCCCGGGTCCTCGCCACCGCCCTCCAGCAGGTAGGCGATCCGGGAAGGCACCTGCGGGTTCATGTCTATCAGCAGCGGCAGGTGCGAGCCGTCGTCCTCGGCACCGATCGCCGAGATGAGCCGCTCTTGCAGCAAGACGGTTGCCTGTGGCCCCATGCCGCCGAGGACACCGACACGGCGGTGACTGCCCACGCAAGAGACCTCTCGACAGGCAGATCAGGAAGTGACTGCGCGCGACGAAAAATCGAACGAGGCATCGTAGCCAAACAAGGCAACAGAGCCCCCTGTGTGCAGGAACACTACCTTTTCGTCCTTGCGGAAATGCCCCTTTCGAATCAGATCGATGAAGCCCGCTGCCCCCTTGGCCGAATAGACCGGATCGAGCAGGATGGCCTCGAGTTCGGCAAACATCGCTATGGCTTCCAGGCCGCCCTCGGTCGGTATGCCATAGCCTTCACCGACGTAGTCCGTGTTCGCGACAACATCCTCTCGCTGGACCACGCCTTCACAGCCGAGTTTTCGAGACGTAGCCGTCGCCAGATTGAAGACGTTCTCTTCCTGCTTTGCCTTCGGTGCACGCACACCGATGCCGAGCAAGGGAATGCCGGCGTTCATCGCCTTGAGCCCCGTGATCAGACCCGCCTGCGTTCCGGCACTGCCCGTGGCATGGACGATATGGTCCACCTTCAGGCCTCGCTCGTTGAACTGGACGAGCATTTCAAGCGCACAGTTCACATAGCCGAGTGCACCGGTCGGGTTCGAGCCACCACCGGGAATGGTGTAAACCTTCTTACCCTGATCCCGATACGTTTGCGCCACCTTCTCGAGTTCTGCATTCATGTCCGGGCCTGACCGGTAACGTTCGGTGGTAGCACCATGCAAATGGTCCAGAAGCACGTTACCGCTATTGTTGTAGTTCGGATCGTTCGATCCGGTCCGATCTTCAAGCAGGATATGGCAAGCCATGCCGAGCTTGCAGGCAAACGCCGCAGTCTGGCGCGCGTGGTTGGACTGAGTAGCGCCTTGTGTCATGACCATGTCGACCCCCTGGAGCTCCGCCTCGGCCATCAGAAACTCGAGCTTCCGGGTCTTGTTGCCACCGGTGGAAAGTCCAGTGCAGTCATCCCGCTTGATCCAGATCTCGGGACCACCCAGCAACTCGCTCAGCCGGTCCAGACGTTCCAGTGGAGTGGGCAGATGGGCGAGGAATCGGCGAGGGTATCGGGCAAGATGCATGTCGACTGGTCCTTGGTGTCACGAGAGGGAGACTCGATTGTGCAGCGTAAATGACAAGGCGCGCCCTGGCCCGGCCAACGGACCACCTGTCAACCATACGCACAGCTGATCCATAATACTCATTCTGCATCGAAATCAGGCGCAAGATGAATTGACATGAAAGATACCTACCTGATCACCGGAGCCAATCGTGGCCTTGGGCTCGAGTTGACGAGGCGTCTGCTCGCCGACGGTCATCGCGTCGTGGCTACCTGCCGCCATCCGGGAACGGCAACCGCGCTCGCGGCGGCGGCCAGCGAAATCGAGGCACTGGAGATTCTGCCCCTCGATGTGGCCAGTGCCGAATCAGGTGAGCGCTTGTCGAACACCTTGGCAAACCGCCCGATCGACGTCCTTGTCAACAATGCCGGCATCATGCACCGCCACGAGACAGCAGGTGAAGTGGACTACGACGCCTGGATGAGGACCATTGAAGTCAACACACTCGCACCTTTCCGCCTGGCGCACTTGCTGAAACCGAATCTGTCCGCGACGTCCCGTCCGCGAGTCGTCACCGTGTCGAGCCAGATGGGTTCGATCGAACGCGGCGGTACCGGCTCCGTCGCCTATCGATCTTCCAAGGCTGCCGTGAACCGGGCGATGCGAACGCTCGCTGACGAGTGGAGCGGCGACGCATTCACGATCGTGGTGGTTCACCCTGGCTGGGTGCGGACCGACATGGGCGGTAGGAACGCGACGTTGTCGGCAGAGGAAAGCGCGGCCGATCTCGCGCAACTGATGGCCGGACTGACGCTTGCGGACAACGGCCGGTTTCTTGATCACGACGGGTCCGACATGCCCTGGTAGGGCAACGCATCGGAAGACCATCGCATGGCGACATACGATGCGGCGACCGATGCAACGACATTGGCTTCGCTCAAGCCAAGTGTCAGCTCAGAACCTCTCGGCGCGTAGCACGTCGCAGTCCGTCACGCAGACGACACCGATATGCCGTTCAAGCATGTTGAATGCGGCTTGCAGTAATAAATCCAGCCTTTCCTCGCGAACGATGCATACCAACATGACCATGCCGCCGGCACGTGAGACCTGCCCTTCGCGGCTCCAGGCACCGGAACGACCGCTACCACCGAGCACCGGAAGCAAGGTGTAGCCGGTAATGCCCGCAGCATCGAGTGCCTCGGTGAGCCGTCGCTCCATCGGTGCCTCGATGGTGATCTCGACGCGTTTCGCGCTGTGTGTCTGCATCTCTGCCTCAACCGGCCAGTGCGCTGGCAATCGCGAGATAGAGCGGTATGCCGAGCGTCAGGTTGAAAGGAAACGTGATGCCGAGCGACAACGTCAGGTAGATGCCAGGATCAGCCTCAGGTAAAGCCACTCGCATCGCGGCCGGTACGGCAATGTAGGAGGCCGATGCTGAAAGCACCATCATCAACACCACGCTGCCGGTCGACAGACCGAGTGCCAGTCCGGCAACCAATCCCGCAAGCGAACCGATCAAGGGCATCAGCACGCCGAACAGCAGCAAGGAGGGCGTGATCAAGCCGTGGCTTTGGCGAAGGCCCCGTCCGGCGACCAGACCCATGTCGAGCAGGAACAGGCAGAGCACGCCCTTGAACGGGGTCACGATGAAGCTCTCGATCTCGGCAAGACCGTCAGCGCCGGTGATCAAGCCGATCATGAAGGCGCCGACCAGCAGCACGATGGAGCCGTTGACCAGGATCTCCCGCCACAAGCCGGCGTCCATCCGCGCGCCACCTTCGCCCCGTGAGACCAACCACAGAGCAGAGAGGATGGCAGGGGCTTCCATGATTGCCGCGACTGCCACCATGTACCCGTCCGCGACGATTCCCTGACGTTCCAGTACCGAGGTACCGGCAACGAAGGTCACGATGGATATCGAACCGTAGTGTCCGGCCACTGCGGCGGCGTTGAGCCGATCCAGTCGGGTGAGTACACGGAGCAGCGCAAATGCGATGAACGGCAACACGGCAGACAACAGCGCCCCGACGATGAGTGCGAGAACGAGCCTGGCATCGAGCCCGTGCGCGGCAACTGCGACTCCGCCCTTGAAGCCGATGGCGAAGAGCAGATAGATCGACAACGCCTTGGCGACAGCCTCGGGCACGGACAGGTCGGAACGCACCAGGGCCGCAAACAGCCCGAGAGCGAACGAGAGGATGATGGGCGACGTCAGATTGATCGCCGCGAGTTCGCCGATGCCGTTCATGTGCTGCCAATGGAAGACGCTCCCAAGGGTAGTTCATATTTCTCGCACTTAGTGGCGCAACCGCCCTGTCAAAGCTCAGAGGAAGAGGCTTTACAGATTTATGTAAAACTTATAAAATCATCTAAACCTTGTAATTCAGAATCTCATGAGAGCGCTGACCAACCCGTACACGCCGAATGCGGGGGCCGAACCACAGGCGATCGTTGGGCGGGATGATCAGCTCGACTCCTTTGACCTCTTGCTGGCGAGAATCGAGGCTGGACGAACCGAGCAGTCCATGATCATAACCGGTCTTCGAGGGGTCGGAAAAACTGTCCTGCTTGGCCAATTCCGCACGAAGGCCATGTCTCGCGAGTGGGTGGTTGTCGAACTCGAAGTCAGCAAGAACGACGAACACGCGTTTCGCAGAGACATCGCGATGAAGCTTCGAACCGCCCTGTTCCAACTGTCACCCAGGAAGAAGTGGTCCGATCGCATGAAGCATGCCGCAGCTGTATTGACATCGTTCACCATCAGTGTCGACGCGGAGGGTACCTGGAGCGCCGGAATCGACATCGAAGCAGCCGAGGGATTCGCTGACAATGCAAATCTGGCACTTGATCTCACAGACGTTTTACTTGCGATCGGGCAGGCTGCCGATGAGAAGGGCGGTGGCGTCGTATTGTTGTTTGACGAAATTCAGTTTCTCGACCGACAACAACTCGAAGCGGTCATTGAAGCGCTCCACAAAATGGTCCAGAGAAAGCTGCCGATAACGCTGGTGGGCGCCGGGCTTCCACAAATCGCCGAGTTGGCTGGTGATGCAAAGTCGTACGCGGAGCGGCTTTTCAAATTCCCGCGAATCGGTGTGCTTTCCGCCAAAGATGCCAAGGCAGCGCTCGCTCGCCCTGCACAAGAAGAGGGCTCGACGTATTCGTCGAAAGCTCTGACGGAGGCCGTGACCATTACAGGAGCATATCCCTACTTTCTACAGGAACTGGGGTATGCAGTGTGGACGGTCGCTCGAGGTCCGGAAATCACTCGTGACGACGTTGTCACTGCAGTGCCCGCCTATCAAGCAAAGCTGGATGAATCATTCTTTCGCGTACGCCTTGACAGAGCCACGACGCTGCAGCGGGCTTACCTGCGAGCGATGGCTCAGTTGGGTTCCAAGCCACAAAAAGCGTCCGATGTTGCAGATGTCATGGGCAGGACTTCTCAGAACCTTGCACCGACGAGGGCAGAATTGATCAACATGGGTCTGCTATACACACCTGAGCACGGCTATGCGGCCTTCACCGTGCCGCACTTCGACAAGTTCATCATGCGTGCGATACCGACCCTCATCGTTCCCGAACTGCGCCGCCGAAATCGCAAGATCTAGCTGATCGATCATTGCAAGCTGTCCGCCGACATCCGCCGGTAGAGCCTTTGCCCACCTCTCCAGACGCCATCGACCTTCACGTCGCCGTCTGGCGGCGGCGTCAGATCGACACCGAAGCGCGCCAGATCGACCGCCGGAAGACGACTATGCGCATCGACAAAACCCGGCATGAGCACGCGTCCGCCCGCATCCACGATGCTGACCGCCGACCCGGACCTCAGACAACACCCGACTCGAAGGCTGCGGCAAACGCAGTCTCGAGCAGGGCATGTTCTTCCTCACTGCCGATGCCGATACGCACATGCACGTTCAGTGGCGCCACCGCTGGTTTTCGCACGAACACACCGTGTTCCAGCAGATGCGCCATCACGCTGTCGGCGCGCGCAGCGCTGCCAAGATCCACAGCGACGAAGTTCGTTGCCGACGGCACCCAGGGCAGGCCGTGGCTATCGGCAAGCACTTCGATACGTTGACGACCGCTGCGTACCGACTCCCGGACATGCTCGAGAAAGCTGTCGTCCTCGAGCGATGCCAGGGCGGCAACTTGTGCAAGTCGATTGACACCGAAGTGATTCCGTACCCGCGCGAAGCCCGCGATCACGTCACGGTGCGCAATCGCGTAACCGATGCGCATCCCGGCCATGCCCCAGGCCTTGGAAAACGTGCGAAACCGGATAACGCGCGGGTCGGAGGTGTCGATGACCGGATTGACCGGGTCTATCGTCTCGTCGGTGTAGTCGACGTAGGCTTCATCGAGTAGCAGCAGGCAACCCGGCGGAAGTCCGTCGACTAGCGTCGTGACGGCAGCCGGCGACACACGCGTGCCCATCGGATTGTCAGGATTGGCAAGGTAGACAAGTCGCACACGGCCCGGCTTGACGTGGCTCGAGCCACCGTCGTTCGACCGTGAGGCGTTCGGTATGCCGAGGCTGGCCGAGCTACCGCCCGCCGTCGTCGCACGCTCGCATGCGGCCGCGAGCAACGCCGCGGGATCCTCGAATTGCTGTCGGTACGGCACCGTCACGAGCTTTCCGCCGAATCCGCTGACGTGGTAGGCGAAGGTCGGGTAAGCGCCTGCTGATGTGATCGCGATGTCCTCCTGCTCCATGAACAATCTAACCGTGACGCCCAGCAGCGTATCGATGCCGGCGTCGACGACCACCTCGTCGAGCGCGACACCGTGACGACGCGCAAGCGCTGTGCGCAGCTCGTGGTTCTCGGGATCACAATACAAGCGCGGATCACCCGCCTCGATCGCCTCGATCATGGCAGCACGTACACAAGGCGACGGACCGAGCGCGCTCTCGTTGGCTCCGATACGCGCCTTGAAAGGTGCGCCACGAGCGCGCTCCATCGTCTCCGGACCGACAAACGGGACGGAGGCTGGCAACGACTGCGTCAGTCTCGAGAATGGCACGTCGGTCATGATCGCTTCGCCGCCTTCGCCTCTTTCATGGCGAGTGCCAATGCGGACGGTTGATCCGATCCGCCACTGGATCGGGACGATTCACTCCCTGTGAGTGTTTTTCCTGATCGGCGTTCCTCGCCGGCATTTCGTCCGGACCGAGCACCTTCTGCCTGACGGTTACCGTCCTGACGACCTTCATTCCGGCGACTGCCGGCTTGATCACCACTCGCCCGTCCACGCGCGGGTCGAGACCCGCGACGCGACTCACCTTCGCCATCTTGCGCACTGTCAGACAAACGCATCGACAGCGCGATTCGCTTGCGCTCGATGTCGACGCTCATGACCTTCACCTTGACGATATCTCCCGCCTTCACCACATCGCGCGGATCCTTGACGAAGGACTCGGCCATCGCTGAAATATGGACCAGACCATCCTGATGAACACCGACATCGACAAAGGCGCCAAAGGCGGTGACGTTCGTCACCTGCCCCTCGAGGATCTGATCGGGCAACAGATCCGCTATCTTCTCGACGCCGTCGGCAAAGGCCGCAGTACGGAATTCGGGACGCGGATCTCGCCCGGGCTTTTCGAGCTCGGCCAGGATGTCCCGAACCGTCGGCTGGCCGAATTGCTCGTCGGTGAAGCGCGACGGGTCGAGCGAACGTAACCAGGTGCCATCGCCTATGACCTCGGCCAGCGGGCGTCCAGCGTGAGTGACGATGCGCGCGACTACCGGATAGCTCTCGGGGTGAACTCCGGACGCGTCGAGCGGGTCCTTGCCGCCGGTGATGCGCAGGAAGCCCGCCGCCTGTTCGAAGGCCTTCGGGCCAAGCCGCGGCACCTTCTTCAAGGCTTTCCTCGTCGGGAAGCTGCCGTGCTCGTCACGGTAGGCAACGATATTCGTCGCGAGCGTCTCCGAGAGTCCGGCGACGCGCGACAACAACGCGGCAGAGGCCGTACCGAGATCGACACCGACGGCGTTCACACAGTCCTCGACCGTGGCTTCAAGGCTCCTGGCCAACGCCTGCGGTGATACATCGTGCTGGTATTGCCCTACCCCGATCGCCTTTGGATCGATCTTGACGAGCTCGGCCAAGGGGTCCTGCAACCGGCGCGCTATCGACACGGCACCACGGATGGTCACGTCGAGGTTCGGGAATTCGCGCTCAGCAATCTCGGAGGCGGAATAGACCGAAGCCCCCGCCTCCGAGACACTGACCTTGGTCATGCCCGGCAGGCCCGCAGCTGCGATGACCGCGTCGGCAAGCTTCTCGGTCTCGCGACTCGCGGTGCCATTGCCGACGGCGATCAGCTCGACCTTGTGTCGAACACACAATGTCGCCAAGGCTGCGACAGACTCCTTCCAGCGGTTGCTCGGCTGGTGCGGATAGAGCGTCTCGTGATCGACGACCTTGCCGGTATGGTCGACGACCGTGACCTTGACCCCGCTGCGGTAGCCCGGATCGAGTCCGAGTGTCGGACGCGGACCGGCCGGGGCGGCCAGCAGGAGGTCGCGAAGGTTGGCGGCGAACACACCGATCGCCTCGCTATCGGCGCGCTCACGGAGGGCGACAAGCAGCTCGGTCTCGAGCCGCGATACAAGCTTCACTTTCCAGGTCCAGGCGATTACCTGGGCACGCCAGACATCGCACGGCAGACCGTTCTCGCGTGGATCAGTGGCCCGGAAGCCGACGTGGGACGCGACGGCTCGAATCAATGCTTCGTCGCTGTAGCCATCGTTCCCGGGTAGCAGAAGCTTCAGTGACAGGATGCCCTCGGCACGGCCGCGAAACATCGCCAGCGCTCGATGACCCGGTACCTTCGACAAGCGTTCCTGATGATCGAAATAGTCCGCGAACTTGGCGCCGTCGCGCTCCTTGCCGGCCAACAGCGCAGCACAAAGAAACCCGTCCCGCGTCAGCAGCTCGCGCAGGCGAGCGACCAGCGTGGCGTCCTCGGCAAAGCGCTCGACAAGGATGGCACGCGCGCCGTCGAGCGCTGCCTGCTCGTCGGCGATACCCCGCGCTTCGTCGACGAATTTCGATGCCTCGGCCCCAGGCTCGACTCGGGGTTCGTTCCACAACCGCTCGGCGAGGGGTTCGAGTCCGGACTCGATCGCTATCTGCCCTTTGGTTCGCCGCTTCTTCTTGAAAGGCAGATACAAGTCCTCGAGCGCCGCCTTGGTGGTCGCGCTGGCGATGCGCTCGCGTAGCGACTCATCCAGTGCGCCTTGTTCGTCGATCGCCTTGAGGATGGCTTCGCGTCGGTTGTCGAATTCACGAAGATAGCCGAGGCGTTCCTCCAGGAGTCGTAGCTGCGTGTCACTGAGTCCACCGGTCGCTTCCTTGCGATAGCGGGAGATGAACGGCACCGTCGCGCCGCCGTCGAGGAGCGCGATGGCGGCATCGACCTGAGCGGTCGAAGCGCTGACAGCGTCGGCAATGCGCTGGGCAAGAGTCAGGGACGTGTATGCGGTCACGGTGTCGGCTGAAGGCGTTGTCTTGGGAGATCGGATCGATCAGGACAACAGAGGATAGCCTTATCCTTAAACGCGGTATCCCGCGATCGCCGATCACGACTCACCGTGCCCTCTCAGCCAGTCGAGAATCAGCTCGCGATGGCGCGGCCCCGCATAGCTTGGAAAGTGTCCACCATGCACGACACGAACAGGCAGTTCGAGCAACCGCCGCATGCTGGCGAGGTAATCGGCCGCATCGGCATGGTAGGTATCCTCGATCAATGGGCCGTCATAGACGATGTCACCGCTGAACAGAATGCCACGCGCCGCCTCCCACAAGGCAATGCCGCCGGGGGAGTGACCGGGGGTATGAATGACTTCGAGCCGACGATTGCCGAGATCGATGACATCGCCGTCGTGCAACAATCGAGTCGCGGGGGCGGCGCGCACAGCGTACCTGGTCGACAAGTAGGGTTCTGGTGGTAACGCCGTGAAGATGTCATCGCTGACATAGGGGTCCGCCAGTGTCGATCGGCGCGTCGGCTCGGCGAGGATGTCGGCTTCGGCCACGTGCACGGCGCGCCGCTCGAATTCGTGGTGACAACCGATATGGTCGAAGTGGGTGTGACTCGCGACCGCGAGCAAGGCGCGTTCACTGACCAGCGGGACGTGCTCGCGCAGGCTGACCACACCCATGCCTGAATCGATCAATGCGTCACCGCTCGAGCCTCGCACGTGCCAGATATTGCAGCGATAGAACGGCAGGATATGCGGTTCACCGATCAGTCTTACGTCGTCACCGACGTTCTCGACCTTGTACCATTCGGTTGCCGAGACTCGTTCGAGACGGCTTGTCATGCCGGTACCGGCAACACGACGATGGCAGAGCGCAGGATACCGACGTTGATCGTCTCTCCGCTGACCGGTGTCGCCTCCTGTGGCAAGTGGGCAATGAATTCAAGCGTATCGTCGCAGACCAGTCGCGCTCGATGATGCGTACCGAAGAACGCGTGATCGGCAAGCCGCGTCCTGAGCGGCAAGCTATTCGCGGGTAGTGAGACGTTCACGGACACATGTTCCGGACGGAAGCACAGTCCCACTCGTTGGCCGGCGCTTACCGCTCCGCCGGTGGCCGCCGACATCGGCAGACTGAGCGCACCGAGCGGCGAATCGATCTGCAGCGTGTCGGCATCGCGCCCGACGACGGTCGCGAATACCGTATTCGCCTCGCCCATGAAGCCCGCGGCGAACAGGGTCTTCGGCGCCAGGTAGATCGATTCCGGAGAACCCGCGTGTTCGACCTTGCCGGCATTCATGACGACAATCTCGTCCGCGATCGCCATCGCCTCTTCCTGATCATGGGTAACGTGCACGAAGGTGGTTCCAACGCGTCGTTGAATGGCTTTGAGTTCATCCTGCATCTGGCGTCGCAGGTTCAGGTCGAGCGCACCGAGCGGCTCATCGAGAAGAAGCACATCCGGTTCGACAGCCAGCGCTCGTGCCAGCGCCACGCGCTGTCGCTGTCCACCCGACAGTTCATGCGGCTTGCGAGACTGCATGCCTTCGAGACCGACCAGCGTGAGCATCTCGTCGGCGCGCCGGTGACGCTCCATGCGATCGGCGCCGCGCATGCGCGGTCCGAAGCCGATGTTGTCGGCAAGGGTCATGTGCGGAAACAGGGCGTAGTCCTGAAACATCGTCGTGGTCGCACGCTTCGCTGGTTGCTGCCGAGTCACATCGACCCCGTCGAGCGTGACACGACCTTCACTGGGCACGAGAAAACCACCCAATATCGAGAGCAGCGTTGTCTTGCCGCAGCCGGACGGGCCGAGCAACACAGCGAAACGGCCGGCCTCGATGGACAGATCGATGTGTTCGAGTGCCGCGAACGTGCCAAAGCGATGCGATACCGACTCGATACCGATCCTCGCAGTCATGCTCTACCCCGCCGCGTCGCTCGGCGAAAGATGAACAATTCGGCCAGGATCACTGCACCCAGTGTCAACAGGAAGACCAACGAGCCTGCCGCATTGGTCTTCGGGTTGAGACCCGAACGAAGCATGCTGAAGATCTCCACCGGCAGCGTCACATCGAAACGCGACAACAGGAAGGCGACAATGAATTCGTCCCAGGAAAAGGTCATCGACAACAAGTAGCTTGCAAGAATCGACGGCGCCAACATCGGCACGCTGACCAGACAGAGCAGCTGCCACTCGCCCGCTCCCAGATCGCGCGCTGCGCGTTCCGCGTTGGCCTGATGGTCGCCCATCTGACTGTAGAGAATCGCGAAGCACAAGGGGGCGTTCAGCACGACGTGCCCGATACCGATCGTCAAGAGCGAGCGCGGCACGCCAAGCTGATTGAACAGCATCAGCAATCCCAGGCCGATGACCAGGTAGCTTACAGTCAGTGGCGCGGTAAGGAGCGCGCGCTGCAGGCCCCGTGCTGGCAGAAGGTATCTGGCAAGTCCGTAGGCTGCGAGGAAACCCAGTATCACGGCGACAGCAGACGAGCCAACCGCCACGAACAAGGAGTTGATCATCGCCTCGACCAGATCTTCGTCAGCCAGCACCTCGCGATACCACTTCAACGAAGGTCCATTGAACGGGAGGATCGGAAAGCGTCCACCCTGGAAGGAAAACAGCACCAGCACACCGACCGGAAGGTAGATGAAGGCATAGATGAAGGCGGCATAGAGCGGCGCCAGACGGTTCAGCAGCGCACTCATGCGCGTTCGAGCTTGAGCCACCGCGCGCTGGCCAGATAGGCCAATGTCACCACACACATCAGGATGACCGAGAGTGAGGCGGCGGTCGGAAAATCCGCTCGTCGTCCGATCTGCAACATGATCACCTGCGGCAACACCAGCTCGTTTCCACCACCGAGAATCTGCGGCGTGATGTAGTCACCGATACAGAGCACAAAGGTCAGGAACGCTCCCACAACGATGCCAGGGAGGCTGAGTGGAAGGATGACGTGTCTGAAGATCGCGACAGGACCAGCACCCAGATCAGCCGCTGCCCGTGCATAGTTCGGCGACAACTGTCGCAGATTCGCGTAGATCGTGAGCGTCAGCAGCATCACGAAGAAGTGCACGAATCCGGTGACCGTGGCAATGCGTGTGGCCGCTATCTCGAGCGGTGCATCGACAAGGTGGAGCGCCATCAGCGTCTTGTTCAACATGCCGTTCTTCGCGAGCACCAGTAACCAGGCGTAGGAGCGGACGACATAACTTGTCCAGAACGGCACGATGGCCAGCACGAGCGCAAGCCGCTGCCAGCGTGTCGGCACACGCATGGCGATGAACCAGGCAAACGGGTATGCCAGCAACACCGACACCACCGTCACGGTGGCCGTGATACTAACGGAATTCCACAAGGCGACCCTCAGGTGCGGCGTGGTAAAGAACGCGATGTAGTTATCGAGGTTCCAGGTTCGAAGAATCGCACCATCGACACGACTCCAGGTGCTCATGATCACGATGAACACGAACGGCACGAAAAAGAAGAAGATCGTGAACAGGAGCAGTGGCGATACATAACGCCAGCCGCGCCCCGATACGCTCCGCGTCGGCCTCACCCTGCCCGTCGCTCGATCGTCTTGTCGCTAGCGGGCTCGCATTTCAGACCAGAGATCCTCGATCGCTTGCTCGAGTTCGCCCCCCGGTGCCGGATAGAGTTGAGCCCGAGCGAGATACTCGGCCTGCTGGTCCCAACGTAACGCTCGCTTCTCGGCGTCGCTCAAGAGATCGCCGGTCTTGCGATTGGCCGGCATGGCCCAGTAGCAGGACGAGGTTGCCAGCGCCTTCTGTCCCTCGGGGCTGACGATGTACTGGATGAACTTCAGCGCCATGTCAGGATTACCCGCGTCGGCGAAGCGCCCGACCGACTGCGACCACATCAGGCCACCCTGTTCGGGCAGTATCCAGTCGAGGTTCGGCATCTCCGACGAGAGCACCGCGGTCAACCACTCCCCACCGCCAAACAGGATGTCCACCTCTCCGGTCGCCAGTGCCGTTTGACTCGCGACGACATCGGTGAATTGCGTGGTGCTGTCCTTCAACGCAAACAAAGCCTCACGAATCTCCGGCAGATCATCAGTTGTCAAGGACGCCGTTTCCTTACCGAGACCCATCGCCACCAGCCCGACCATCGGCAGCGACCAGTCGTACACCGCGATACGGTCCTTGAACTTGCCACTCCACAGCACCGACATATCGGCGAGCTCGGCAGCGTCGACCTTGTTCGCGTCGAACGAGATCGTGTTGTAGCCGAAAAGCTCGGTTATGCCGTAGGTCTTGCCGTCGATGACGTGCTTGTCCGCAAGGACGACCTCCGGCCACAGATCGTCGATCGGCAACTGATCGGCTGGCAGTTCACCCAGCACACCCGACTCGGCCAGCCGCGGCACATCGACACCGTCGACAATCAGCACATCCCAGTCGCCCGGCTGCGATTGCTCGATGATCGACAGCGCCGCCCCGGTACCTTCGAACTCCTTGAGATTGACACGCACATCGTTCGCTTTCTCGAACGGCTCGATGAACGCATCGTCGGTATGGTCGCACCAGACCAGTGCATTCAGTTCCTCGGTAGCGGCCGCTGCGCCCGAAGCAAGGCCAAGAACAAGCGTTGCGACTCCTGCGGCAAGCAGCGCCTGGCGTTCAGTGGCATGAGACATGGCGATCCGTCGGTTGGCTATGGTTCCCCGAACGTAATTCACGGCACGGCCAGGGTCAATGGGCAAGAAGGCCGAGTCGCTCAGGAGGAAAACCGCGCAGCCCAGGCATCGACATCACGCCCGATCTCCTGAGCGCGCGACAGCTGAGATTGCAGACTTTCAGGACTGTTTCCCGTTACCAGACCAACCAGGGTACCGAGCACCGCGCCCCGATGTGCGTTCTCTCCGCCGAGATTGGCGTTGATCAACAATGCCTTCTCGGGGTCAGAATAGTATTTTGCAGCGAGGTAGCAAACGCTTGGCCACGAGTCGTTTATGTAACAGGCGAGAGAGTACTTGCCACCGACGATGGCGGCGTCGCCAGCGCGCTTGGCCAGAAGCGGCAGAAGTCGTGTTCCCGGAACCGCGGCGGCGGCTTCGACGAAAGCGTCCGTGATGTCCGCCTTGCTCGACTCCGCACCTTTCGCATCCGTCTCTGCTGATTCTGCTGGCCGGTTGACAAGCCGCGCCATCAGGGCGACGTAGGCATCGACCACCTGAAGCAGCCCTTCATCCGGATGAGTAAGCCGAACGTGCTCACGACAGACTTGCTGCACCGCGCCCAGTGATCGATCGGGTAGCAACGCCAGAGCCAGCGGCGCTACAGTGACTAGCGCCCCCATCGACGGCGTGTCGTGTGTGGCCGCCCCGCAGTCGAGCAGATGCCGGCCCGCCACGACGTTGGCAAAGAAACCGCGATGACAGCTCTCGGCGTAGGTATCGGGATGCATTGGCGGGTCTGCGGTCATGAAGGCGACGTAGTCGTCGACCCAGGCACGGAGGTCATAGTCGCCGCGTTCAGTCAGAAAAGTCAGGAGCCGCCTCGCCCACCAGGCATTCAAGGTGTTTTCTCCGGCCGGCAGGCCGTGGTGATAGTGACCGTTCGCCTGCCCCCAATACGCGCGCTTGCCCTTCAGGATCACATCACCGACAACCTCGGGACCCGTGCTCGCAGCCTGCGCACCGCGCCCACCCTTGCTGGTCGAGTGCAATCGCATGATGGAGCTGGGATGCTGCTCGGGCGCCGCTTCCATTCGCCGAATGCCGTAGGGCGGAAAGGCGCGAAGGATGTCACCCGGGTTGTAGTACCAATGTACCGGCATGGCGAGTGCATCGCCGATGAACAGATTGGTCAGCGCGGCTCGAGAACGCCGCTCGTGGATCTTCGCTGACACCGGGCTTGCTGAATCCGGCACGCTTACGTCTGGCTCCCGTATTTCGCGAATACCTCAGCACCGGTCATGTCTTCGGTTTCATTGGCAAAGCGGTACATTGACGGCTTCTCGTCGATGAACACCTGATGATCGTATTTTTCTTCGATCTTTACGGCTCCGCAAAGGCAATGCCCGCTTCGTGCCTGTGTATTCGACATGCTGACTGCTCCGCCAGATGGCTTCATCCGTGCAAACTGTACATTACCTCAGTAACCATGTCAGCGGCCACGTCCGCGAGCGTACTCCCTTGGCAGGTTCGCCTGCTTGCGGTCGGTTCTATTGAACGATTACGACATGCGCTGCGTATCAGATTGATTCGGTTGACCAGAATCAGACACCTTCGATGATGCCCAGCAGAATGATACCGAATGGAACTTCGTGCCTTGCCATGGTGATCCTGGCGGGGCTCTGCGCGCTCCCTGCTCCGGGGTGGGCGGACATATCAGACAGTCGGTTCTCGATCGGCCTCGAAGCAGGAGGTGTCCGATTCGCGAGAAACGATGTGCGTCTGCCCGGGGACGCCGGCACGCGCTTCGACATGACCGAGCTGACCGGTGCTGAAGCCGGGCCAGTCGCCCGCCTCAACCTGCATTGGAGAGTCGCCGCGCGCCACGAGCTGCGGTTCGTGGTGGCACCCCTGGCCGTATCCGGGACCGGCATGCTCACGCGAGAGACGACCTTTGACGGCACGACCTTCGCCGCCGGCGAGACCGAGGGCACCTATCAGTTCAGTGCGTACAAGCTGACCTATCGATACGCATTGCCCAATCGCGGCCGGTGGCGACTGGGGGTCGGCTTCACCGCCGTGATCCGCGATGCGAAGATCGAGTTGCAGCAAGGGGCAAGCGTCGCGACTGATGCGAATGTGGGCTTCGTCCCGGCACTTCACGTGTCCGGAGACTATCGCCTTTCCGAACGATGGTCGTTCAGGTTCGACATCGACGGACTGGCCGGCGGTCCCGGACGGCTGCTCGATCTCGGCGCGAAGCTGGACTATGCGTTGACCGAGCGGTGGCAGATCGGTGGCGGCTACCGGACCGTGGAAGGTGGCGCCGACACCGACGATCTGTTCACCTTTGCCTGGATCAACTTCGGCTTGCTGGACCTTCGCTACCGATTCTGAGCGTCATGTCCCGATGTCTTGCGCATCATGTTGTCACGGCATTGCCACGCTCCGGCGTTGCCGACGTAGACTTGGCTGATACACCTTGCAAGCGAACCAACAGAGCGACCATGATCTCCTTCAGACTTGCATACGCCGTAATGACGCACCTGCCGAAGGCTATCGCAGCCCTGCCCGTCCGCGGCACAGTGACCGTGCTTTGCATTAGCCTCGCCTGGGCAACGGGTTCGGCCCACGCAACCGAGCCCACTGACTGCGGGCACACGCTCGATGTTCGCTTCATCGAGAGCGCACCGCGCGACAGATTCGAATTCGTGAACCGCTCGGGTAATGCCACACAGGTGATCGATGCGACAGTCGACCTCACCGGCTCAGCCGGCGAGCTGGTCTTCGATACCGTCGATGGCGGCGCGGGCGTAGAGGTGTTTCAGCCATTCCGGATCGAGGAAGGCGCTGCGCTGTTGGTCGACTCCACATTGCCAGAAGACGGTGGAGAGCGCATCGCACTCGCCTTCGAGGCATTCGGTCCGGGCGAGCGATTCGTGTTCTCCATCGATGTCGACGATCGGCTTGCGAGTTCCGAACTCGGCCAGATTCGCGTGGCCGGCAGCGAGATTACCGGTGCATCGCTGACCGTGTCTCTTGCCAGCGCTGACGGTGAATCGATGTCACATACGGCAGTCTTCGACGCCGAGGCGCGCGCGACGATAGCGGACAGCTCCTGCGCCGGCTGATGGACGGCTGTCGAGCCCAGCTCACTCGTCGTCACGTGATCCGAGCATGGACTTCAGATTCCCGAACGGCGAATGCGTCGCCTCACGGGTCTTTCGGTCATCGTTGGCCGAAACCTGCTCGATCAGCCGCTGATGCTCGTTATCGTGACAGAACACACAGAGCAACTCCCAGTTACTGCCGTCGGCCGGGTTGTTGTCGTGATCGTGGTCACGATGGTGGACGGTGAGCTCGCGGAGATTCGCCTCGGTGAATTCTCGCTCGCAACGCCCACATATCCACGGGTATTGCTTCAACGCACGCTGACGATATCCGGCTTCGCGGGAGGCATAGTCAGAACGTGCACTGGCTACGAGCTTGTCGAGCCGAGCCGAGTCGGGCTTTTTCGAAGCCATATCTGAAATCTCTTTCCGACAGTCTCATGAAGTTTACCTGCACACATGACAACGCGACTATCTTGCCGGCGACGGGGGTTCAGCTCGACACCAGAGGATCAGGACAACGATTCCACCAATGCGGCCAGCGCTGCCGTGGCCCCGTCGACCACAGATCCGGACAGGTCCGCCGGGACATCGTTCCGAGTCTCGAGGAGCACGTGTTCGATCGCGTCCGGCATTGTCGTGGCCAGGTGTTCCACGATGCTTGGCATCTCCCGCCACATTGCACAGCGTCTCGCCGACGCCAAGAGCTGTTCCGGCCGGATCTCGGCTAGCTTGTAGTGGCGGTTCTTGCCATGCCACCCCATCGCGAAGGCTGCCCTCTGCCGGGGTAGCTCGGGAGTTCCCACATGCGGCCACACGGACAGCACGTCATACCTCGGGGTCAATGTAAAACGGCCGTCATGCTCGATGAAAAGACTGAAATTCTTCGCGTGACCGTCCACAGCGGCAAGCAGCCAGAGCACGATCTGCGTGGTGAAGAATGCACGCCTGTCCTCCGCTGCGCGACGTGAGCCCGACAGCAATGTAAGGCATTGCTCGATGCCCGGACCGCCGTCAGTCTCATATTTGGCCTCGCGCGAAAAACCGAGCGCCTGGCAGAAATCCTCCTGTGGCAAGCGCAGAAGCGTCCTGCCGTCACCCGCTAACCGGCGATCGAAACGCTTGACAACAAGGGTTGTAATATCCTCGAATCGTTCGACGACCGTATCCGCGACGTCGAGTCCGAGTGCTGCCAGCAACCGCATGCAAAAATGCTCGTTGGCAACCGATGTGGACAAGTCAACGCCGCGCATCGCCACTCGTCCGAGCGGTAGTTTCAGGATATGCGTCGTCGGCGTGGCACCGGCAGGTAGGTGCCAAGCACCGTCGATGCGCGTCAGCGCCGTTTTCTCCTGCGCGCCGGCAAGTGACATCCTGAATTCGTCCCCACCGCGAATTCCGGGCAGGGAGCCGCGGCTGGCGTCGCGCAACCGCGTCGCGACGCCGGCTTCGTCAAGCGGCTTCCCGGTTGCAGGCTCTGGAAATGCAGGCTCGACACCCGGGTCGTGCAACTGCACCGCACCGACACAATCACGTCCGACTTCGGCCAGCAAGTCGATCGTTGAGGAACTACGCGCACCGAAGCGGAGGCGCATTCGCTCGCGCATGGCAGGATCATCGGGGAGCAGATTCTCGAACCAGTGCTCGACCGCTGTGCCTGTGAGCGGGCTGCCATGAGGCGTCAGCGGCAGCGACAGGGATAGCGGGCGTGATCCCGTCCCCTCGATCCAGGAGGATTCATAGTCGATCCGGTGCTTTCCGTGAACCACGGACCACACGGCGACACGCTGCCCGTTGATCGAGACGCAAAGCCTGCGATCGCGTCCCGATCCTCTCACCATGCATCCGGGTCTGCGGGCCCGACATCGCTCGGGCGCGCCGCTACGCGCAGTTCGAGTCCGAGACCCGACAAAGCGCGGAAAAGCGTGGCGAGCGTACGCCCTTCGGGCTCGTTCTCAAGCTGCGAGATGACGCGTTGCGTCGTGCCAATTCGAGCGGCCAGCGCGTCCTGACTCAGCCCGGACGCAAGCCGCGCAGCCTTCAACGCTGCCGCAAGTTGGTCAGGCAGTGTGATGACCGTGCTCAGCCCCGTGGCGGAAATGTCGCGATTGTTGATCATGCCTGTTCACTTTCCTGACGACATGGCCGCGCTCGCTCACATCGGGATTTCGTCTATGGCAGCCGATTTCATATACTAAAGCACATGGCTTGGATTTCATGCCCTAGGAGGTATGAGCATTCGATCATGTCTCTTCGCATATGAAAGAAGGCTACGTGGACGGATATGAGGAACCTGGGGCCGGTAGAGAAGCAACGAGCGCGGTCAGCATCGATGCGGTCGACTCGCGGGCTCTCACCGCCAGATCTCGCCGAGACGACTACATCCTCGGCTCGAACTCGACACCCTGTTCCCGAATCCACTCGATGATCCGCTGACGGTCTCCACTCTCGACAGCTTTGGTTCCAGGGGAGTGGTTCTCGTATTCATAGACAATGGACTCGATGTCGCTTGCCGTGGCAACACCGAGTTCGAGCAATCGCCAGAGAAGCTCGGCGCGTCCGCTGAATACTGCGTTTTGCACCATGGAGATACCCGCGTATCCCTTGCATTTCGGACAAAGTTCAATCGACGTTTGAGCACCAGCGTCGAGGAGCTGTTCGAACGCATCGACATTTCCAGAGCCTACCGCACAGGCCAACGGCGTCTTGTCGTATGAAGGTGCCTTCTCGAACCATTGATTCGCATTCGCGCCGTGCGCAAGCAGGACCTCCATGAACGGTGCCATGCCTCGCTGTGCGGCTCGGCACATGGCGCTGCCGTACTTGTTCTCGTCAATCGTCGCATTCGGATTGGCTCCTTGTTCGAGCAAGATTCTTGTTCTCGCCAGATCACGCGCGACGATGGCCGCGACAAGTTCTTCGTCCAGCGACTCATCGGCCAGAACACAGGGCGCCGACAGCAAGCCGATGACCACGGACAGGAAGAGCATTCGCATTGTTTGCATGTTCGAAATAGTCGTCCATATCCGATAGTGCCCCGGTTCCCCGGAACGCCAGCACATAGCGGTCACGAACCGGATCGAGGTAGAGATGGACCGGAAAGCCGCCGATCATGAAATTGGCACCGTCCATGCCGAGCGTGGCCGGATCCACCCGGATAAATCGGGTACTGCACGACGTACGCGGATAGGCGCACGCCGACAACTCGGCCATGTCCCGATGGTCGCGCACGTCGTCGCAATCGTTTCTGTGCGGCAAAGGGCAGACCGCTCCCTGCGGGTCGATCTGCTCCCGCAAGCGAACCGATTCCTCACGACTGCGTTGTTCGTTCTCTCGATCGATCGCGTCGGCTGCACCGATCAGTGTCTGGATCGTGGTCTCGATCGACTCAGGTGTCGTGAGCGCCGGAATCGTCGTTGCCTGGAGCCGTTCCAGAAGCGTGCTGAAAGACAACGTACTCAACGGTGATTCCGCAAGTTTCCGGTGTCGTGTCGGCATGCGCTCGGCGCGCGAAATCAGCTCGCGTGCCCACAAACCTCGATGTCCAATATCGTGGACACGGCCCAGTCGATCGTAGATCACCGAGAGCGCAATCGACGATCCATCGGCCAGCGGACCCTCCGACAGTGGAAGTGTCATGTTGACGACGGCGTCGAGCGGGCTCGCCGACAAGGTGCGTTGTGTCGATGCGCCAACCGGTAATTCACCGTCGCCTGCAGCCATTTCCGCGGGCGTCCTCCTGAAACCGGGAAGGTCCCGAACCGCAGCAAACGTCTCCACTACCTGATGTCGTGACAAGCGGTCGGGCAGCGAATGGATCGCTGTCACATGATGGCTGCCGTCGACATCGGTTGCCCAGGTGAAGTCCTTCTGACGCCCGTTCCAGAACAAGACGCGCGTCTGACCGACCTCGTCGTTACGCGCGTCGTCGAGATAGGTCACGAGCCCCCGATTGCCGCTGACGGTCCAGCCGACCGCCCGCCCGGTGTCGTCATAGTTCCAGGCGCCGAGGCGGGCGCCGTTGGCCGCGACAACCGTCAGGTGAGATGGCCAGTCCGGATTGTCGTACCGGTAGTCGAGGCGCTCGCCGATCGGGTCCGTGACCGTCGTCAGGTTCAGATGCTTGTCGTAGGCGTACCCGAGTCGTGAGCCATCGGGTAATTCGATCCACGCGAGGTGCCCGGCCGGAACCCGGTTGGCATCATCGTAGGCCCCGAGAGATCGGCTTCCGGGTGCGTAGTGGAGACGCAAGACCCGGCCATCGTCGTCCTGCACCTCGGCCAGCCTGCGTTGGCGGTAGTACAGGCTGAGTGAGCGTCCCGCCGCATCATCTATCCGCACCAGATAGGAACCGTTGAAGGTCAGGCGTCGTCCCTCGGCCGTTGTCAAGACCGACCGTTCAGCGACGTCGAGCACGCCATCGCCATCGCGTATCGACGCATGCCTCGTCGAATCGTTCGACGCCTCGCTGGCATCCGCCGCGAAGCGCAGCTCACGGCCGTCGCTCTGCACGATTCGATAGCTTCCATCGCTCGCCTGCGTCAGCACGACATCGTAGCTGTGCCGCCAGCCGCGTCCGATCCCGACGTCATGATCGACGAGCGAACTGTTGTAGTGCCGGCTGAACATCAGGGGAGAGTCGAGCGCACGGTAATCGTCCCCGCGCTGGTACTTGTTGCCTGTGGTCAGGTCGACCGGGTTGCCGACATGCTGCCCGCGCTCAACCCGCTTGTTCGACGAGCCAACGTCGGGCGCCTCGCCACAGGTCGGCGCGCCGCCTTCGATGAGGCAGACTGATTGCGCGAATACTGCAAACGGCAGTGTGGCGGCACAAACGAACAATGTCAGGCAACGCGTGAACCTTCGCGATCCATGTCGCTTCTTGACCGGTCCTCCCTGACCGTCCGTCGATCCATCCTGATCGACTACCGCACAGTCTTGCATCAAGACCGATGATTCGTCTGCCTACCGGTCCTCAGTTTCGGGTATTCAGGGCTGGAGACGCCTGCATTATTTCCTACCGCCCTCGGGCGTTTCGATCGCATCGATATCAACAAGGTTCCAGGGCAAGCCCGCCTGACGATAGATGCGTTTGCCTTGCCTTGGGTAATCGCCGACGTCATGTGCGAGGCGCTCGCCGACTACGATGCAGATCAGCGGCTTGTCCCCGGTTGCGGACATCGTGTGCGCATCCCCGCCCTTGGGATAGGCGATAAAATCACCCGGACCAACCACGTGCTGCTCATCACCGATCGTCACCACACCACTCCCGGACAGAACGTACGTACATTCGTCTTCGTGATAGTGCCGCGTCAACTTGCCACTGACGCAACACCCGTCTTGCACGGCACTAATACCTCACGGCACCGGTCGCTCACGGCAAACTCGGCAATTCGAGTTCATAGACTTCGGCCTCTGTCGTACAGCGACCTGCATCGGAGTTGTAGTAAACGCGAGTGAACGAACGATTCACGACAGCATGAGTCTCGGTCCAGTAGTTATCACCGCAATTGTAGGTGTGCGCCAGATTGACGATGACCGGGTCGGCCTTGAGCTCCACGGCGAATACCTTGTCGCACGACCAGGCGCCCGCCACCCGGCAATTGTAGGTGGACACGATCACCCATCCCGGCTTGTCGTAGCCTTTACCAGAGATATGGATGCTGGTATTGGCACCGTCGTACATGTCAATCAACCGGGTTCGGACAAGCGTATCGAGGTTGACCGACATCAGCCACCCACCGTTGTTGCCGGCCGAGAAGTCGATGTAGACGTACGTGTCGTCACCGTTCCCGTCCAGTGCGATATCGGAGTGATCTGCCTTGCTGTTGATACGCTGCTCGTTGCGCAAGTCGGCGTCATAGACCAGCGTACCGTCGACATAGCCTGCGACCACATGACTGCCGCTCGGCGACATGGACACCCAGTCGAGCACGCCCTGATCGGTCCGTAGCGGCATCGACCCGAGCAGACGGTTAGAGGACAGGTCATAGCTGACGATACCGAGCGCGCTATCACGCTCGTCATGGACGATCCAGGCATGTCGATTGCCATCGGCGCTCGGCGAACCTTCCGCGCGATCCTTCATGTAACTTGCGCCGGGTATCGTCTGCCGTATGGCCTCGCTCAAGTCGGCAATGGCGCCGGTAATTCCGGTCCGTACATTGGTCTCGTAGTAACGGAGATCGCCGACTGCAGCATTTGGCCCACGCACGTGACGAATGAACGCCGGATTGTCCGGATGCCACTGTGGCTCGCTGTCCGGATGTATGTCCAACGCGCGGACAAGCGCAAGCGAATCTCTATCGTAGATGTGATAGCGCCCGCTGCCGTGGTAAGTCAGGAGCAGTGTTCCATCGGCATTCTCTGCCTGACGACGACTGTAGGTATTGCGGTCGAAACGCGTACCGGACGCATCAGAGACGCGTCGGGTCGTCGTGTCGTAGGCCGGGTCGTCGTAGCGGGTACCCAGTACAGGTCGCGTCCAGCCGGATGAGGGTGCGGTCGCATCCTTGCCGAGAACAAGCTCGCTGTCGTCGGAACCGTCGTTCCCATCGTCATCGCCTGGATCATCGCCCGGATCAACGGGTGAATCGTCACTACTCCGGTAGGCACTATCGACGTAACGCCAGCCTCTGCCTGTCGTCCGATACCACAGGCGGACGTACACCATGGAACCGTCAACCGGCAGCCGGGCCACGCTTGCACCCGTCCGGGTCCTCAGGTTCGCACCCGAGTTGTACAGGTCGAGCCCACCCGGTCGGCTGCCGATATAGAGCCACCAGTAATTTACCGGCGTGTTGTTGTCACGCCATCTGAAGTCCACACTACTGCTGGTGAAGACGCTTCCATCTAGCGGTGCAATCAGGGCCGGAAGCGCCACATCGCCGCGCACGGCTGCCGTGTAACGGCTGTCGATTGCACGCCACTGTGCCGAGCTGTAGTACCAGAGGCGAGCGTGCACAGGGCTACCGTCTACCGGGATGCCGGCTACGTCATAGCTTGTGTCGGCGCCCAGGTCGCCCGAGTTTGCAATGTTCGAGGCTCCGGGTGATGTGCCAACGTGGAGCCACCAGCGTTCAACGTCGACACCGTCGGCAGACCATGTGAACGTCTGCGTGGTGCCCGACAAACCACTGCCGGCCGACGGCTCGGTAATTCCCGGGTCGGCCGCCGCCACCGTCGACATGAGGATGCCGGCCAGAAGCAATAGCCAGCGAGGCATGAAGCCGAACACGCTGGTCCGATCGATGGCGTTGAGTCGCATCAGTTGTCTCCCTTGCTCAGTTCATGCGACACATGCCGACCGAACGCAGTGGGTCTGCCGGGTCGTAGGACTTCCCAGGACAGAGCTTGACCAGCTCCGAAGCAAGCGCTCGATAGTTCGAAGGGTAAAAACCACGCTTTCGCAATACCAGTGAAACGGCCGGGTTCCGACCGAGCAGGCCCGTTTCGCAGTCAGCCTGTGTGTTGTTGCAATTCTCTACCCACTCTGCGACCGCGTCCGGGTGCCATGCGCCGAACCAATCGGCATGGGCTGTTGTCCCGCCCGGCAGAATTCGATCCATCTTGATGTCGGAGCTCAGATGCAGATCGGTCAGCGAACCACCGTAGGCATCTGCACTGAAGAAGATGCGGTACATGATCGACGAGATGTCAGTCGGGTGGGAGGCCGGGCAGCGAACTCCGTAGTACCCGTTCTCGGAGTAACTGACATGGCTTTGATCCGGCCGATAGGTTCCTGCCGCCTCATTGACACATTGAGGGAAGGCAATCTGCATTTCCAGATGGTTCTCGCTACCGTAGCAATCCGGGATGAGCGCCTGCCGTCGATCGTTCGAGTTGTAGGCCGGACCACAGCTGAAGCTGATGGCAGGCTGTGCTTGCCAATCCCCGGTGAAGCCGGTCTGCGGCGACGTTGCTCCACCATTACCGGCGATCATGCGGAGGTTGTCCGGGAACGGACTGACCAGCTCGTTCGCACCATCGAGGCGGAAGTTGTCGTTCTTGTAGTACACCATTATCTGGTCCGGGATCAGCGCATTACCCTGGCTGTCGAGCAAGGCCGGAACCCAGTACGAAGTCCGGTTCAGATCTTCACCATTGCAGGTTCCGGTGCCGGAGTTCAGCAACGAGTCGAAGGTGCTGTAGGCGTTGGCCGCGGTGTTGCCGAAGAACATGTGGAGATGTGCCCGTCCCGGCTGCCCCGGATAGACGATAGGATCGTCATAGGCGAAATGGCTGACCTCGCACTTCACCCGAAAATAGCCACTGTTGGTGGTGTCCAGAAGCCCTTCATTGTAGATATCGCTGTTTACGGTCAGGTCGCTGACAGCAATGTCTCGCATCGGGACATTGCGATAGCGATTGTCATCGAACAAGGTATTCCGGGTTCGATTGGCATTGATGAGCGCAAGGTTTTCGGCCGCGTTCGACGGCTGCCCTGTCGGCACGCTATCCGAAGGATCTTCCTCGGGCGGGTTCGCTGCCGGGCGGGTGGAGAACAGTTCGACGAGCAACTGCTCGCAAGAGCGCCACGAAGTAGCATCCGGCAATCTCGCGATTCCCGGCCACGAATATTCAACCAGCACGGCGCCGGCGGCCACCAGCTCCGATCGGCATGATCCGCTGACCCAGTGCTTTGACCCATCCGCCAATCTGGCCCAGCCGTCAGAGCCGTCCGCGCGCTTGTCAGACGTGATCAGAATCTCAACCGGCGCGAACAGGCTGGCAAGCAGAGCGTCGCAGCGCTGATAAGACGTTGTCTTCACAAGCCTCGCGATGGTGCGCCACTGGAGCTGACGTTCCAAAGCTCCCGCTGCCACCAGGTTCAACCGACATTCGGGACTGACCCAGTTTCGCGTCATGCCCACCTGGACCCAACCGTCGGATCGTGTCGCCTCCGTCATGACCTCGACGCGGGGTCTGCTTTCCTGGTCTTGTGCCCGAACCGAAGGTTGAAGCAGCAGAAGACAGGCGCTGACCAGTAACAACGAGCCCAATGCCCGCAGGCGTCGATGGCTATTGACGGACCGGCAAGAGCGCGGTTGTGAAGGTGCTACGCGATGAGTAGGCATGTATGAATCCATTCAAGTGTGGACATCGACCGCACGAACCTTTGTGCGTGGCTGACTGAGCTACCAGCAGGATTTCGTCGTCCAGCCATGGCCTGCCAATACTCAAAGTACCAAATCTACCGATCAAACGAACGCGGATTGCGGTTCTGTAAAAATCGGGTCTGGAAATTTGGCCGCGTGTTAAACCCGATTGCAGGCGATGAAGTCATGCGTTTCATTACCCTTCATTCACACGCGGCCGCATGAGTTTTCCAGTCGGCGAAGGTGTCGGAGCAGCTGACACATGGCGTGGTACAGGAAGGTCGCTGATGGATACTCATGCACGACAGGTTTGGCTTGTCGTTTTGCTTACTCTGTTTTCGACTGTCGTACACAGTCAGGACTGGCCTCGCCACCAGGTTCGATGGGTCATCAAGATCGAAAAGGATATCAATAGCACTCCGGCGCCTCACGAGCCTTCCGACAAGCGCTGGCTACATCTGCACCGCAATCATCCGACCCTGCCGGACGCGCTCGAGAACACGATTGCTCCGCTAATCGCCAGCGGCAACGAAACGCTCGATCCCTCGCAAAGTGGACTCGAGCTCCGCTACACAGTGCATGGCATACCGGTGTCCGACTGGCTCCCACCGCCATTCCGTTTCGTTCTGAAAATCGACAACAGCAAACAGGGAAACTCCAACTCCGACACTCATTTCGGTCCGGGTATCGTCTATGTCGATCCGGCGGAGAGGAATCACCGAGGTTACCCGCTCGATCCCGAAGTTCAGGCGTGGCGGGAGGCGCCCGGTCGGGTCGCCCTCTACCAGGAAGCAATGGCTCCGCACACTGAATTGTTCCACGCTGTGCAGATGTGGTGGGATCATCCTGCTCATGCGGATGCACCCTTCGTACGAGGTCTGACGCCGCAGCACGGAGAGGATCATCGGCAGCTGCGCGTCCGCGATAGGCACGAGAGATTTCCCATGGCAGACGGGCCCCGTGGCATCGGCTGGATGAGTCCCTATGTCAGCGGGCAAGTCGATTCACGCGGACGATTCGCCTTCGCCGAAGCCGGCGGTCGGGTCGGCTATGTGTCGCCCGACGGGGAAATCATCACCGTCGCAGGCTGGCGGGTCAGCCCGGACCAGGATCCGATCAGGTGGGGAAAGCCCATCGAGCAGGTACGGCGTAACATGGAAAACCGTGCAAACTGGCTCGGCGGCCGAGGCGAATTCCTGACTCCGTTGGACGTGGCGATCGATCCGTCAAACGAGGATGTCTGGTATGTCGCGGATCAGGACAATGACGCCATACGGCGCATCGATCGTTCAGGCCAGGTGACTACCTTGTGGTTACCTCCGGATGGTTGGGGGCGACGCGAAAGCACCAATCAGCCTCATTATGGCTGGCTGGTGGCAGTCGACCCACGCGGTGCTGTCTTGCTCGCCGGTGGGGGTGAACACGGCTTCGCGTGTCCTGAAATCCGGTGGCCCGTGCTTGCCCTCGCTGTACCGATGATTCTTGCCGATCCGGCTCGTAGCGTCAGCGCTCCAGGCCCTGAATGAGCGTCAGGCACGACAGCAATGTCAGCGTTGTAACTGACCCAGCCCTCGGTATTGATATCGATAGCGCGATTGTCGAGAATATTGCAAGGTTGCGGTTCTGGCTGAGGTGCCGGCGCGGGAGTTGGCGCCGGTTCCGGCATGCCAGGTGGCGGATCTCCAGCATCAGGCTGAGCTGTCGGGCCATCGACGCTCGGCTGGGTTGCATGAGCGTTGGGGCGCACGAACGTAAGCCATTGGCGTCTTGCGGCGCTATCGTTTCTTATCGAATCGGGAGCGTCGAAGGCTGACGGTAACGCCTCGTCGCTTGCGCCGCTCAAGCCCCATGCGTCGGTGAAGCCGAGATGGTTGTGGCCACTCCAGCCATACTTCAGTGCAAACGAGGTTGCCGCAACGGGTGCATCCACGTCAGCACCCGAGTGCCAGACTTTTCGGCCTAGCCAGTAATCACCTGTTTCGACAGGATCGTCGCTTCGTCGTATTCGCAAGCGGGTCAAGAGTAGTGCCGGGATAGGCGGCGCCGGGCTGAGCGCGGATTCTGTCTCGGCCGATGGAACCGAAATCTGTGAAGTACTGACGTCGATAGGCGCATCCTCTGAATATGCACCTTTCTCGCTCGATGCCGTCACGCCGCCAGGCACCGCGAACGCCCGGCTGTGGATCTTCGAATCGGGTGAGCGCTCGATCCATGTCGACGAGCTTGATGTTCGTGTGGTCGGTTGCGCAGACTGACTCCGGCCACCTGACCTTCAGTGCCGCTGATAAGGACGTCTACCCGAATACGCAAACGGTGATTTTCGTTTCGTTCGACCGTCGCTGGCAAGCCGGACATCGGGCCTATCGTTACCCGAAGCCGGCCTGCTGGAAACTTGACCCAGTAGCTACATCGCGCAGCGCGTCAGCGCGTCGAGACCCGGTTGCCGCGCGTCTCGACCAGAACGTCGTCGACGAGTATTTCGGTGACTTCGCGGTGCTCTGTCTTCTTGTTGTTGAAGCCGCCGATGATCAACTCGTGTTGTCCGGCCGATACGCCGTCGAGTTCGAATCGATAAGTCCTGAAACCCGTGGTCCGATCCCCGCCAAAGTTCCCGTTTCCTCTGACAGTGACCAGGGTGGTGGGCTCCGGGCCGGGCAGGAATTCGCCGTCGAATGATGCGTAGATATCACTTCGTTCGTCCCGCTCGTAGGGGAACGTCTGCGTCAGTTGGGCCTTGAACGTCACGGTGATGTCGGCTTGTGAACTCAGATCGAATGTACGGACTACACCGCCACTCATCCCCGTAATGTCCTCGTTGTCGAGCCCGCCGAGCAGCACCCGCAACGCACCTGTGCGCGAAACGCCGCCCGTGGTGACGAGCCCGCCTGATTGATACTCGGGCTTGTTGCCCAGTCCAAAGGGGTCGTGCCGATAGCTGAATCCTTCGGTTGAATTGTCGTTGAAGTCGGCCGCAAGGACGATCGGACCTGGTACAGGTGCAGGGCCGGGTTCCGGTGCAGGCTCTGGCGTCGGCGTCGGCGCTGGCGTTGGCGCAGGCGCAGGTTCCGGACGACCTACCGCCACCGTGCAGGAGGCTCGCTCGACGACCGGTTCGATCTGATTCAGGCTGCACTGCGAAAACGTGCTACTACCGTTCAGCCTGGGCGCCATCAGCCGCCCGCCAGCGGAACTGGCGCAAGCCGAGCCTGATTGATTGTCGTGCGGGGCGCCGAAGTTGTGACCGAGTTCGTGCGCCGCGGTCAGCGCCGACACGACAACGCTTGTGTTTCCATCGGCCTGAGTCAGCCCATAACCCGCCTGTTGGCTACAGAGCGCCGAAATGTAGGCGATTCCCACGGTGCCTCCGTCCAGATCGCGGCCGGTCAGCAGGTGTACGAGCCCCGGATTGGTCATCTCTGCACGCGAGTAGCTTCTGAGCTCGTTCAGCAGTGTGGAAGCGCTACTCGAATTCAGGCCGGCGCTGCTACCCACCTTTCTGATTTCCGTCGCATTGATCTTGACTCCGACCTGTTGGGAGAAAACACCTTCGATGATGTTCAGGCGGGCGATGACAGCTGCGTCGACATCACCTGAATTGGCGCTGGCGAACTGTTCATCGGTTATGAACGCGACGTTGAGCTGACTGCTGACGCGGCGAGCCGGCGTTTTGCGGAGCTCTTTGACAAGCGAGCCATAACTCCCTCCATGACTCGAGCCGACGCCCTCGACGGCGCAGGACTGACCCTTCATCGGGATCATGTCGTCAACGTCGTAGATAACATGATCTGTACCGTTGGCCTCGGTGTCCGAAACCATTTCCCTGACACGGCTGTAAGGCTCGATGGCGAGCAGCCGCTCCCCATTCCAGATGACGCCGGTGATGGAATTTCCCGAACGGGTGAGACGCACCCAGGAGTCGTCAACGCCCTGCAACTTGCCAAGCAATGCTTCAAAACGGTTACTGCGGGCATAGGCGGAGGTGCCCGCCCCATCGCGACCGGATTTCATCGAGCTGGTCAGCTCGGGGTTCGATTCGAGCTCCATGACAAGCTGCTGCTCGAACGCATACACCGACAAGGTGGTCGTTCCCGATCCGGCAGCACTCGAACGCTTCTCGGCAAGAAACAGATTGTCGATGGTTTCGTGATAACCGATGCTGTAGTCGGCATCGGCGAGCAAAGTCCCTGAGCAGAGTATCAGGGCTCCGGTAACGACGCGGATACATCTTCCTGCGCTATTCATCTGCTTCCCTTTCCGATGTTGTGTATGCATTCCATAGAAACGACGACCGCGAAAGCTCAGGGAGCGAACGGATCGGCGAATCACACGCGGCTAGCATGACTGCCGTGACAGAGGTACGCAAGTGACCACATGACCCGATTGGTCAGCGGCGTACATTTGCAGCGTTGCCAAGCCCACGAGACGGTATCGCTACACGCCCGCCTTCTGGATTACCGATTGGTTAGCAGACAGAAAACAGGTGCCTGACTTGCCTTGTTATTCCGTAGCCGTTTCAGGCAATTGTGCCCTTCACTACAGCGCTTCGATCACTGCTCTCCGATCACAGCTCCTCAACGTGACCAGAAAGTCAGGAAGCGGACCTGGCGTCTAGCCACACTACGGATCTGCCGGCGACGTCGAGAACAGGTCCAGCTCACCCTGATCGGAAAATCTGGCAGAGCCTGTCGAGCCCGCAACACCGCCGAGCTTTCCACTTAATGAATAGGCAATTGGCTTTGTCAATCCGTTCTCGCTTGTCTGGCTATCGCCTATCCTGGCCAGCAACTGTCGCACCGCGCCAAAGGCTGAAATACTGACAGGGACGGTCAGAACCTGCTCGCCGAAACGCGGTACCTCGCCCTGTACATCACTGACGCCGCTCGCCACACCATGGCCATCGAGACCAAGCTTGACGGCTATGCCGTCATAACGCATTGGACTGTCATTGGGGTTCAAGACCCGCATTTTCAAGGCAAAGCGCAACTCGAGCCCTTCGCTGGGAAGGGCCTCCAGGCCGACAATGCTCATGTCCGGTGCATCACGCCCGCCAAGCGTTGCGCAACCACCGAGCAGAATGGCGATCATCACGGCAAGGACAAGGGAAGCGGAGTACCTTCGGTTCCATCTGCAACCGATGAATTCACCGACCACCGACAGAAATTCTGTTCCGTGCGCACGCATGGTTCGTCTCCACTGGTGGACGTGTACGCGAAGTGTAGGTCAGGTAGGGTTGAAAATCAGTCAGCTTGTAGTCGAGCGCCTGACGACTACTTCATCGCGAGACAGCTCAACGCTACCCAGGGCGAAACGTCACCTGACAAACCTCTCCCCTCACCGACTTTCGTCTCGATCACGTCGAATGCGGCGGAATCAAGAATACCGATAAGCTCCTTCTCGGAATAGTAGACATAGTATCGCCCGAGGCGATCGCGACCTGCACCGGAACCCGTCTTCATGCCCAGATGAAATATGCCGCCGGGTTTCAATGCCCGATGCAAGGCTGACACGATTCTTGCAAAGTCGCTGGCCGGTACATGCAGCAAACTGAAGTTTGCCCAGATTCCGTCGTATGTACTCTCGACGTCAATGTCCTCGAAGGTCGCCACGCGGGCCGAGATGTCATGCGTGTCGTTCGCCAGGCTGATCATTTCGACAGAGGCGTCCACAGGATCGACCCGCAGGCCCTGTTCACGCATGGCCGCCGATGCCGTGGCGGGGCCACAGCCCAGGTCCAGTACGAAACCTCCGGGTTTGATTCGGCGAATGAACGCGAGCAGGGTCGGATCGGACGATTGCCGGCTGATCAGATCCCGATAGGTTTCTGACTGCTGGTCATAGACCGAGATCGTCCGTTCGTCGACCATCCGAGACCTCTCCTGTAAACGGCTTTCTGCCGGTGACTCTTGTTCTAGTTGCATCATTGCATTCTGCAATGAATGCTGACACGCAGGCATGTACCCTGTACAGGATGACGTCACTCGGTCCGGACAAACCCTTCGCACCTGCAGCCGAACGCAACAAGGCCGCCATACTCGAGGTACTTCGCGACGAACTTGTCGATGGTGATCGGGTTCTCGAGCTTGGAAGTGGCACCGGGCAGCATCTGGTTCACTTTGCCAAGGCTTTGCCCTCTGTTGCCTGGCAGCCCTCCGATCTTCGGCCTGCACTTCCAGGCATTCGTCAATGGGTCGACGAAGCGGGTTGCAGTAACGTGCAGCCACCGATCGAGCTGGATATTGCGGCGACCGAATGGATCGTCGACAAGGTCGATGTCTGCTACACCGCCAATACGCTGCACATCGTTTCCTGGCCGCTGGTGGTCCGCTTGTTTGCCCGTTGCGCTGAGTCACTGGTCGGGAACGGCAGGCTCTACGTGTATGGCCCCTTCGTTTTCAATGGCGAGCACATCAGCGAGAACAACCGTCGCTTCGACGCAATATTGCGTGCGACAGACGCTGAGAGTGGCATTCGTGATCTGTCAGCCCTCGACAAGCTGGCCGTCGGACATGGATTCACCCCGGCGCACGTCACGCCGATGCCAGCCAACAATCACCTGCTTCTCTATCGGTTGATCTGAGTCTCGCAGCGTGATGGGCAAGAGCGCCTGTTTTCACAGGCCTCTCCACACACCGCGCCTCTTGCGACGTTCGAGCATTCGCTCGTGAGCCTCGGGCGAGCCGTCGTGGAACGAGCCGAACCACCGGTCGAAGCGTGACGACACCACCGCTTGCCATCGCGCCTGTCAATCTTCATCGTCGCGTAGCCGCTCGCGCTTCTCCATCTCCTCTCGGAACGCCTCTTCGATCTGCTGCAATACCGAGCCTACATCGACAAGGCTTTCGTCACGATCGAACTTCCCGGTGAGTTGCATGTCGGGGTGCAGAGCGCCAGCCTCGTACAGGGCCCACAACTCTTCTGCGTAACGTGTTTCCGCGAGCGCAGGCACATACTGCGCATAGTAGCGAGTGATATTGGCAACGTCGCGCGCAAGCATGGTGGGCGCATTGTTGTTACCGGACGCATTGACCGCTTGCGGCAGGTCGATGATCACCGGCCCATCGGCGGCCATCAGCACATTGAATTCTGACAGGTCTCCGTGCACGAGACCGACGCAGAGCATGCGCAGCACGTAATGCATCATGGTCGCATGGTCCTCGACCACGCGTTCAACCGGGATCAGGACATCGTTCAACCGCGGCGCAACCTCTCCAGCCTCGTCAGTTATCAACTCCATCAACAGCACGCCATCAAAACAGCCGAACGCTTCCGGCACCCGAACCCCGGCATCACGCAGACGATACAGTGCTTCCACCTCGGCGTTCTGCCAGACTTTCTCCTGTTCATCACGCCCGAAACGTGACCCCTTCTCCATGGCGCGTTGGCGACGCGTGTTGCGAACCTTGCGCCCTTCCTGATACTGCACAGCTTTCTTGAAACTGCGGACAGCCACATCCTTGTATACCTTGGCACAACGGATATCATCGCCACATCGCACCAGATACACGGTGGCTTCCTTGCCGCTCATCAACGGTCGCAAGACTTCGTCGACGAGGCCATCCTCGATTAGCGGCGCGATTGCCTTGGGAGTCTTCAAGTTTGTATCCGGTTAAGATTGTACTGACGCTTGTAGCCCGGCACGGCACCTGTCCGGCTTGCCGGCAGGATCGGACAAGACGGATAGCAGATGGTCACATGATCCGCATACGTATCGAGCATCAGGGCCGTATATCAAGCCGTCCGAACCGAGCCAACGCTCTCGTATGAACCCTCGGTCGGAAAATCGAATCCGGCGTGTCATACCGGCGTTGATGGCAAGCCTCTCAGTGCCCCTCGACGCTGAGAATTCGATCATGTCGTCAGCGACACGTGCCGAAGGTGCGCGGGTCGAATGAAGTACCGACCGGCGTTCGTTCGTGACCCGCGAGGATATCCAGACCCGGACTGACACTTGTGAGCGTGACACACAGGCTTGCATTGTCAGGGATCTCGAAGTCAAACCCGTCGGACCAGGGATTGATGGTACCCATGTCGAAGCTCAGTCGTGTAGCGGGCGATGTCGTCAGAGTGTCGGAACTCTCCATGCCGACTCTGGCAACATTCGTGACACTCGCACTGGATGTGATGTTGCCGACGACACTGATCGAGCCACCGTTCGGACGGGTACCGGTGACCGCCACGGACCAGCGGCCGTCGCAGTTCTGCCAGATGAAAAACGCGGAGTCTTCACGCGAATCTACCTGTGGGTCACCACACTCGACGCCACCACTGGGCGGCGTGCATGACTCGAACGTGACCGGATTGAAGGGCGAGGTAACCGGTGTACGCCCTGAACCTGCCAGCAATTCGGTTCCGGCAGTCCGGGAGTCGATGACGACGCACATATCCGCGCCATTGGCCGGCGTGAGCACGAGTTCGTCAGCAAAGCCGCCGCCCATGCCCATCTCGAAGAAGTAATCCGAATCGCTCACTCGGGTGAGCGTGTCGGAACTCTCGAATGAGCGCATAGCGGAACCGTCGAACCGTGAGCTTGCGTAGACACGCCCGCTGAAACGTGCGTAGGAGAGCCCGGCCGAACCCACGATGTGCAGTTCACCCGCGCAATCGACCCAGGCGATCAGCGCATTGTCGGCTCGAGGGTTCAGCGAGGGGTCCGAGCAGTCCGGGTCGGGATCCTCGGGATCGGTTACAAGTGGTGTTCCGGTTTCGCAGTTCATCGTTGGCGGCAGCCCGGCCGCGTCGAGTATGCCGAACGCCTCGCGACGGCACTGCAGGCCATTCTCGAACAACGCATGGAAGTACTGCCCACCACTGCCGAAGCGCACCGGCAAGGTGCCGGTGAAGTTGCATCGCGAGCCTTCTGCGGCACAGCGATTCCATTGCCCGTCTGAGGGATCGGCCGCGTTGCCGCCCTGGCGCTGCTCATCGCCGTCAAGTACACCGTCGGTATCGCGATCGACACCAATACGGTACTGGCTGCCTACCGGCACCAGTGTAAAGGTCAATGTATCCGAGCCATTCAGTACCGCGTCTCGAAGCTCGGCGAGCGTGACGCGCTCATCGAGCCGGTCGCTCTGGAACACGTTCTGGCCGAGATAATAGAAGCTGCGGCGCTCGCCATCGTAGCGACCGTCAACGGTCAGACCGACATTGCCCGAGTTGGCAATGGCCACCAGCCGAGTCAGCCGCTGCCGTTCGGAATTGCTTGCGCTGTCGCCGAGCGTGACCTGCTGACCGGTACCCGCATGGGCGTCGCGAGCCAACCCTTCCAGACCGTCGACAGGCCCTTCGAGCGACAACAGGAAAGCATGAACGTGAAGTCCGCTCTGACTCTGCAGGGGGAAGTTTCTGTTCGTATTGATCAATTCGGAACTCTGCGCGCCGTTCGGCAGAAAACCGAAGCCTGAAGTGCTGCCCGTCGCACTGGTGCGGAACATGCCCATGCGGTCGTAGAAGCCTCGCAGGTTTTCGGCGATGAGCGGCTGTGCCCTGTTGAAGGCGTTGTCCACATCCCTGATGACATCGCCACGCGTACGACTGTTGCCATGACATTCGAAGCAGTGTGACGACGTGTCCTCGCCTGTCATGTACGACACTCTGCCAGCAACCGCGTCGCCCGTCGCATAGAGCCCACTGAACGGTCCCTGGATGTTGACCGTTCGGGACAGGGAGTTGTCGATGTTGCGGTTCGGGTTCGGCGGGTAATGCACCGTGTCGAGCATGTTCTCGATCTGACTCATGACCAGCATGTTCGCCGCTGCGTCGTCACCCTGAAGCGTACGGAACGCGTCGGCGAACCCGAAAATGTCGTCCTTGTCTCCAATATGATGCATGGCCGGCACGCCGATGATGTCCTGCAGTGACTGCGTCTTCAGCGGCCCCTTGACCGGGTGGTAAGTGAACTGCTCACCGGTCGTGGTGATGCGGCTCTTCATGTCGCCGGCCGGATTGCCAAGATCCCACACGAGTCTGTCTGTCCTGAGGTCCACGTGGCAGGAAGCACACGAGGCCTGGCCGAGTCCCGACGTCATCTGCGTATTGTAGAGATGGGGGCGCCCTTGCTTTATGGCTATCGGCGTAGGATCGTGAAACGGTATCCGACGGGTCTCGCGTCGTGTGGAAAGATCCAGCACCGAGATCGATCCGGCGAATTTGTTGAGAACGTAGGCTAGCGGACGTGTCGCATCGACAATGATTCCAGTCGGGCCTTCTCCCACCTTCGTACTACCGATCCGAATGCCATCAGCCCGCAGGAAGACGACATTGTTCGAGCCCATCCCGGTCACATACGCGACCGATCCATCATTCGCCCAGGCAACACCACGCGGGTCGCCGACCGACAAGTTCCGGCGCTCTTGCAAAATGCGCTTGACGCTATAGTCGAGGTGTCGGTTGATATCTCTCACCCGGGTAGTAGCACCACCCCCGGCAATAGCTACGTGCGAACGCACGAAGCTGCTCTGCAGGTTCGGCTCCCACCGGATCTCGTTGGTGGCTTCGGTACCGACCACCATCAGTCGACCGCTGGCAGGGTTCACGTCGAGCGCCATGATCATGTTCATGAGCCGATCGATGTAGCTCACCGAAAAGCTGTCGGCATCGATGACGGCGACATCGTGGTCAACCAGATCCCAACCCGCGACCCGGTTGGTCGATTCCGACAGATCGCCGGACACCATGCGCGTCCAGTCGCCGCCATTGTCATCGAGCCAGCGCGAATCGTCCGCTTTTCTGACAATCATGGCGACCTCTACAGGGTCGGGATTTTCCGGGTTCAGTGCAGGGGAGAAACCGTTACCGTCGTTCGGTGGAATCGCGACACCTCCCCAGGGACCGGCAGGGTTGTCGACGGCGTTCTGGATCTTGCCGCCGGAAAACATGCCACCTGCGATCAGGGTTGTGGCATTGCCCGATTCGAAAATCCCCGCATAGACTTGCCGCCCATCAGGGCTGACGGCGAGCATGCGCGGATCCTCACCGTGGATGACTATCTCGCGCAGTGCACTACCGGGATTATCGGCATTGAATACCTGCACGCGGTTGACCTGAGAGGCACTGACGAAGGCGCGACCCGCAGCACCTGCAAAGACGACGTCAGCCGGTTCGTCAGCGGTGGCCAGAGTGCGTGTGACAAGACCCTCCTGCAGGTCGACGATACTGATCGAGTCGGACACCTGATTGACAACCCAGACTTCGCGGTCGGTCCGTGCCCTGACGGAGACCGGGTCGAGACCCACGGAGATAGAGCCGGTTTGCCGTGGTGTGCCGCTCGAGACGTCGAACACCATCAGCGCGTTGTCTGCGGTATTGACCGCGAGCAGGGTCTGACCATCCGGCGTCAGATCGAGCGGATGAACGTGAGGTGTCTCGAAATTGACGAAGGAGAAGGGCTCGAAGCCCGGGTCTGGTTGTGTCGGCGCGGGCAATGCCTGTGCACGAGTCGCGGCAGACGCAACGGCAATAAAAGCCATCGCGAGAGCGATGACAAGATTTCCGGGATTCATTTCCATGGCTGACCACTTTGTGCGGTTAAAACTCTCCGATTCGTCATGAATCGTTCCTGAATTATACCTGAATGAGAACCCTGTCGAGTTCGATTGCGCGCGGCATCTCGGCTGGACCCACGACGATTTCCACCCACAGGAAATCGCTGCAGACCCACCGAACAAGCCTTTACACGAACTTCAGAACCAGCGTAATCGCAGGTCTCACCGGCATCGACGCAAATGCAAACAATGGATGCGGCAAATGCGCAGGTTGCGCTCCGCCCACAGTTCTCGCATGTTTGTCGTGGTAACGGCGATGACATCCGGGAAGCGTGCTCATTTTGCAATCACCGAGGAGCTGGCATGACGACGCTACCGTCGTGGCGCGAAAACGTAGGCAGGGAATGCGAATAGCGCATTTCGTGGTCACTATCCTCAGCTTCTTCGCGCTCACCGTCTCCGCAGAAGAACGCTCGAACGTGATAGGTATCGAGGACAACCCGCACATTCCACTCTCACCGGCAGACGGTGGACCCCGTCGATGGCAGGTCATGTCCGATCGAACGCTCGATGTGCGCAAGGCACCGTCGAATGATGCGGAAGTTAACGCAAGACTCGATGCAGGAGTCGTCGTGTCTAACCGTGGTTGCGAGAGGATCGACGGCCGCGTCTGGTGTGAAATAGGCACACTGCGCAAGAGGCAACGCGGTCATGTCCCTGCGGACGCTCTGGTACCCGCAATCGGCCCTGACGGCACGCTGCCCGTTGGTGTCGACGACAGCCCGGCTCGCGCGCGCGCCGGAAAATTCGATGCAGACGGACGGATTCCGTGCGCACAGGAGCGTGGTCAGATGATAGGGGAATGCACCGCAGGTGTCGCACGGGGTAACGGCGGTGATGCCACGATCGTTGTCAGCTTTGCCAATGGATTCAAGCGAACACTCACCTTCGTGCACGGCGAGTTCGTTTCGGCCAGTGCCACCATGTCGGGTACTGGCGCTGACCACGACTGGAAGGAAGAAGGCGGTCTTCACATCATCCGCGTCGATGATCAGCGCTATGAGCTGCCAACCGAGCTGGTGTTCGGTCCTTGAGCAAGGATCGACAATGGTAGCGTGGCGGCTGCGCCTCCTCCGTCCAGGAGGAGACGCAACACCATCGTTCAATCAATCAACTTGCAGCAAGGTGTCACGGCTGCATCTGTCAGGGCTGCATCTGTCAGGGCTGCATCTTGTGTATGAAACCCTCATCGACTGCCGCGTAGAGGCTACCGTCCGGCCCCATCACAAGCGAGCGAAAACGGCCCGGCTCCATTGGCAGCGTCATTTCGGTCACGTCGACCACCGCGGTTCCGTCTTCCGTGAGTTCGATCACATCGATTCGCTGGCCTAGCGGCGTGCCGCCGAAACCGATGCCCATGATGCCTACTACCATGTTGCCGTCCCAGTCGCCCCACTGCTCGCCAGCGAGGAAAGCGGCAGATGAGGTGCCTTGCGACCAGCCGTTGTTGTTCCAGATCGGCGGCATGGCGTCGGGGTAGGTAGCGAAGTCGGTCATCGGCATGTATGCCGCGCGTTCGAAGCGATTCATGCCGTCAGCCTGATTGGGGCTGTAGCCGCAGTAATCATCCGGGCAGTCTTCTCGTCCGGCCATGTCCGGACGCGGGTCCCAGCCAGCGTTGCCACCATTCTCGAGCACGGTGATCTCGTCGGAATGCCAAGGCCCGTGCTCAGCGGTTATCGGTGTGTTTGTCTCGGGATGAAACGCGATTCCCTGCACGTTACGATGTCCGTAGGTGTAGGTCCGTGCATCGAAACCTTCCGGCGGTGCGTTGTCCGGCGCCGCATTGCCGTCGCTATCGATGCGCAGCACTTTGCTGCCCATCATCGTCGGGCTCTGCGGTACTGCGCTGTTGTGGTTGTCGCCAGTGGTCAGATAGATAAACCCATCCTCTGGTCCAAAGCGGACCCGGCCCCCGTTGTGCGCGCCCGGCCCACCGAACGGATGATCGGATGCTGCCACCTTGTAAGGAACATCGTCGACGATGTCGGTGCGGCCCGACACGTTACTGAAGTCATCGCTGACCTCGAACCGCATCAATCGATTGGTTTGCGGATCAGACATGCTCGAGGTCGAATACACGTAGATCCGGCGATTCTCGTCAAAGGCGGGATCGACCGCGACACCCATCATGCCGGCCTGACCTTCACAGAATAGATCGTCAGCCGTGCTCGCATATCCGTCCGACCCTCCCATGCCGAGGAGAGCGGTGACGTCTCCGGACGGCATGAGGACAGAAAGTCCCTTGCACTTTTCGGTAAAGAACATCGTGCCGTCGTCGAGGAACGCCATGTCCCAAGGGTTCTCCAGACCTTCCAGCACGACGCTGTGCTGCAGACTGCTGGTGTTCGCACCCGACTGCGCCAGCGCGGTGGGCGCGCAGATCAACGCACCGACGGCAAGCGCAACCAGCGACTCCCGACTCTTGAAAACGGACGTGAGGTACATGCTTCATCTCCTTTTCGTTTGTAATCGAGGCTCGATTGGAACGCCATGCGAAGGCAGGCCGCCTCGATCAGGACGAGTCTACACTTTGGAAAATTCAGCACAACAGTTGATAGATAAACGAAATCTGCGTTGATCTCGAACCCGCGATCGGCGCGACATCAGCTGACCTACTCGAAAGTGCTCGAGATGTAGGCGGCGATGTTCTTGATCTCTTCATCGGTCAACTCGGCCGCAAGTGGTCGCATCAACGCCGTGTTGAACCCGACTTTCTCGCCCGCGCGATATTGCTTCAGGCGTGTCTCGAGGTAGTCGGCGGGTTGGCCGGCCAACTTCGGAAAGCTGGCCATGCCCTTTGCCGTGGGGCCATGACAGTTCTTGCAAACGCTCTGGTAGATCGTCTCGCCGCCGGCAACATCACTTGCAGTCGCGTGAGCCGAGTACAGCAGGATTGCGACTCCGATCGCACACAACAACTTCGTCTTCATATCAGCTCGTCCGAGGGTGATGATTTGAAACTATCGACTGTCCGGGTTTTATACTAACGGGTGCTGGGGGCGCAAAGCCCTGCCACGAACCAGCTGGCACGCGTACAGACGGTCGGCGCGGTCACCCCGGAATGCATGCGATATGAAGACATCCTGGCTCGCTGCCGCAGGAGTTGCCCTGGCACTGGCGCTATGGATGGCCAGCGGCCTGATGCGCAGCGATGGTGATACCGACGAGGCGTCCGACGCCGCAACGAAACCGGACGTCGAGAACGCAAGCGCGGATGACGACCCGCCGCCCATGCGCGTCGAGATCATGATAGCCAGGCCTGAACCGGAGCAGCGCTCCATCGTGCTTCGGGGGCAAGTCGCCGCCACTCGAATGGTCGAACTTCGGGCAGAGACGGCAGGCCGCGTTGCCGAGTTGTTCGTGACTCGAGGTGCACAGGTCGAGTCCGATGAACCACTGATCCGACTCGATGCCGGTGTACGCGAAGCGCTGTTGGCGGGCGCTCGCGCACAGCTGGCGAGCGCACAGGCCGAGCAAACGGCCGCCGAGTCGCTCGGGCGACGTGGCCTGCAGTCACAGCTGCAGACCGAGCAGACTCTCGCCGCCGCGAGCCTGGCGAGCGCCGAGGTCGACAGGCTGGAACGCGACCTCGAGAACACGACACTTCGCGCCCCTTTCGCAGGCATTGTCGAACGCCTGCCGCTCGAGATCGGCCAGCTGCTCGAGCGCGGCGATCCGGCCGCGACCCTGGTGGACGACAGTGCATTCGAGGTTACCGCACGCGCCGCACAGCAGATCGCAGCCGAGCTTGTGCCGGGTCAGCCGGTAGACGTCACACTCATTACCGGCGAGAAACTGAACGGCCAGCTGACCTGGATATCCTCGGTTGCCGATGCGGCCACACGCAGCTTCGAGATCGAGGCGCGTATCGACAACCCGAACGCGGCGCTCGCCGCCGGCGTGAGCGCGAGTCTGACGATTCCGGTGGAGCGCGTGGAGGCCGTCTTCCTGTCGCCCTCGACACTGACCCTCGGTGATAATGGAGATCTCGGCGTGAAGATCCTCGACGACGACGATCGCGTCGTGTTTCTCCCGGTGGCGGTGCTGCGCACCTCCCTCGACGGCGCCTGGGTCACCGGTATCGACACGGACACCCGGGTCGTCACTCTTGGCCAGGGTTTCGTCGGTGCGGGCGAACGGGTACTGGTCGACTTGGCTCCGGACGTAGCAGCGAACAGCGTCCGATGAACGCCATCATCGACGCGGCCTTCGATCGCACGCGAACGGTCTTGATGCTGCTGATCTTTCTGGTGATCGCAGGCGCCCTCGCCTACCGCGCGATCCCCAAGGAATCGGAACCCGACGTACCGATCCCGATCATCTACGTCTCGATGAGTCATGACGGCATTTCGCCGAACGATGCTGAACGCTTGCTGGTGCGCCCCATGGAGAAACAGCTCCAGACGATTGCCGGGGTCAAGGACATGAAGAGCACGGCAAGTGAGGGGCATGCATCCGTCCTGCTCGAGTTCGATGCCGGCTTCAATGGTGATCAGGCACTCGCCGACGTGCGCGAACAGGTCGATGCAGCGAAGTCCGACCTGCCGTCGGCAACCGACGAACCCACGGTGAACGAAGTCAACATCTCACTGTTCCCCGTGCTCAACGTCAGCCTGTCCGGCCCTATTCCCGAACGCACGCTGATCACGATTGCCCGGGAACTGAAGGACCAGCTTGAAGCCCTGCCCGGCGTACTGGAAGCGGATGTTGCCGGCGAGCGGGAAGAAGTACTGGAAATCATTGTCGAGCCGACCGTGCTTGAAACCTACAAGCTCGATTTCGCGGAAGTCATCGGTCTGGTGTCGAACAACAATCTGCTGGTTGCTGCCGGCTCCATCGATACCGGCGCAGGCCGACTCGTACTCAAGGTACCGGGAGTCATCGAAGATCTGCAGGACGTACTCCGAATGCCGGTCAAGGTGACCGAGAATTCGGTCGTGCGTTTCGGCGACGTCGCCTCGATTCGACGTACCTACAAGGACCCGTCGAGCTTCGCCCGACTTGACGGACAGCCGACACTGGTGCTCGAGATATCGAAACGACTCGGCGCGAACATCATCGAAACGATCGAGCAGGTCCGCGCGACAATTGAAGAGGCACGCGGATCACTGCCGGCAAACCTCGAGATCGGCTTTCATCAGGACAAGTCGGACGAGACACGCACGATGCTCGCGGACCTGCAGAACAACGTCGTATCCGGTGTCGTGCTGGTCATGATCGTCGTCATGGCGACACTCGGCGTGCGCTCGTCCGTTCTCGTCGGCTTCGCTATCCCCGGCTCCTTCCTGACTGGAATCCTGGTCATCTGGGCGATGGGCAACACCATGAATGTGGTCGTACTGTTCAGCCTGATCCTGGTCGTCGGGATGCTGGTCGATGGCGCCATCATCGTGACCGAACTCGCTGACCGGAACATGGACGAAGGCGCACCGCCGAATGCGGCCTGGTCACGCGCCGCCAAGCGCATGGCCTGGCCCGTCATCGCGTCGACGTTCACAACCTTGGTGGTCTTCGCCCCGCTGCTTTTCTGGCCGGGTTTGATCGGCCAATTCATGCGCTACATGCCGATCACCGTGATTTCCTGCCTGCTTGCATCGTTGGCGATGGCGCTGGTGTTCGTACCTGTCATCGGCGCCAGACTGAGTCGTGGCAGGACCCGCGCGGCAGCCGATCACTCTGCGGAGTATCCGCCTGCCAGGCTGTCCAGCCTGTCTGAAGACAGTGACGTCACCGGCATCGATCACACCGCGATCATGCATCGCGCGAGCGGCGCCAAGCGGCGCTACCTCAAGGTGCTTCATCGCCTGCTCCTGCACCCGGCGCTGACGCTTGTTGCGGTACTCGCCTTCACCGTCGGAAGTTACTTCCTGTACGCCGTCCTTGGTCGAGGAATCGAGTTCTTTCCATCGGTCGAGCCCACCTCGATGGCTATCGCCGTACAGGCACGCGGCGACTTGTCGATTCACGAGCAGGACCGCGTACTTCGTCAGGTCGAGACACGCCTGCTCGGGCGTGACGAGATCGAATCGGTCTACACCCGCACCGGCAGCGGCGGTGACGGCGGCCTGGGTGGCGGCAGTGCCGACCAGATTGGCACGGTGACACTCGAATTCGTCGACTGGAGCTTACGGCGAAAGGCCGCCGTGATTGCCGAGGAACTGCGGGAAGATCTTGCCGACATCGCCGGTGTGCGAATCGAATTCGTCGCCAACGAAGGTGGGCCCGACGGAGGATCGAAGCCAATCAACCTCGAGGTCAGTGTCGACCCTGCGCGTGCCGGCGTCAGTGGTGGCGCACTCGATCTGCGCCTGGAGGAATCGGTCGAGGCGTTGCGTGAAGCGATGCGGCGTGTCGGTGGATTCGTCGATGTCACCGACAACCGACCACTACCCGGCATCGAGTGGCGGCTGGAGGTCGACCGTGAAGAGGCCGCGCGGTTCGGCGCCGACGTTGCACTGATCGGCCAGGCGATCCAGCTCGTCACGAACGGCATTCGCATCGCCGGCTACCGGCCGGACGATGCCACCGATGAACTCGACATTCGCGTGCGCTATCCGCTTGAATTCCGGCACCTCGATTCGATTACGGGAATCCGGGTACCGACGCAGCGCGGCATGATCCCGGTCACCAACTTCGTGCAGATGGCACCGGCACCGCGTACCGGCACCATCGAACGCGTCGACGGTGACCGCACAGTGACGATCGCGGCCGATGTCGCCGAGGGCGAGATCGCGGATACGCAACTGAAACTGCTGAGCGATGACATCGAAGCGAGCCCCCTGCCCGAAGGCGCGGCCGTGGTCTTCGCCGGTGAAGCCGAGGAGCAGGCCGAGACCATGAACTTCCTGATGCTCGCCTTCGTTTCTGCAATCTTCCTGATGACGATTATTCTGGTCACCCAGTTCAACAGTCTTTACCAGGCCGCACTCGTGCTGTCGGCAATCCTGTTTTCCACATCCGGTGTGCTGATCGGATTGATGGTCAGCGGGCAGACCTTCGGCATCGTCATGGTCGGCATCGGCATCATCGCTCTCGCCGGCATCGTGGTGAACAACAACATTGTGCTGATCGACACCTGGAACGGCTTTCGGGCACGAGGAGCGGGCGCACTGGAGGCGTCGCTACTGACAGGTTCAGTGCGCGCACGACCGGTGCTGCTGACGGCCATCACGACCGTGCTCGGGCTGATGCCCATGGTGTTGTCGATGAATATCGATTTTATAAATCGCACGATCACCTTCGGAGCACCGTCTACCCAGTGGTGGACTCAACTGGCAAGCGCCATCGCGGGGGGCCTTGCCTTCACCACGCTGCTGACCTTGTTCCTGACACCTTGCCTGCTGGTGCTCGGCGTACGTGCGCCGAAGCGGTCGACTCCTGGGCTACGGGGGGCCGGGTGGCGGCGCATTTTACCGCGTCGCCTCGCTTCCTGACGAATTCGCTTTTTGTATCACGACTTGCAGTATTCGGATTGCGACGAGTCGCCACGACTTTGTTTGCTGAACCCGAGACGCTGAACCCTGACCAGGCAAAGGTGCCGACAATGAGGCGCCCTGCCAGGAACACAGTCCCCCTTTCGACTAGTGCGTTGATTCAGTGGCATGGCGTCAGCGGCCGGGGCCAGACTCGCCAGCATGAACAGGGCGATAGAGAACAAGTCGAAACAGTACAGCGCGATACGAAACCGGGCGATACAGAACGGGGCAATACAACTGAGGGCGTCACCGCGACGCATGCTCGCAGGCTTTTCCGGACCGGTGCTGCTCGGACTCGGTTCAGGTATTTCCATTCAGGCAGGGTTCGGCTCATTCGGCTTCTCCGTCTTGCTCGATGGCCTGCAGCTGACGTTCGGGCTCCCGTTGTGGTTTTCTCAGATCATGTTTACAGCGATCTTCTACAGTATCGCCTGGAAGTGGGCGCGCATACCTCTGGGCACCGGGACGATATCAAGCTTGCTGTTGATCGGACCTGCCATCAGTCTCGGAGCCGGTCTGACCCCCGAGACGCAGCTGCTCGTCGGCAATTGCATTGCGTTCACGTGCGGCTCGCTGTTATTCGCGTTCGGCATCTCGCTGGCTGCAGCGGCGGCGCTGGGCCCAGATGGTGTTACCGCCCTGTCGCTGGCTGCCGAGAAGCGTCTGCATTGCCCGGTGCCCCGATCGAATCTGCTCCTGAACGCTGCCGCCATCATGGCGGGAACGACGCTGGGCGGGAACTTCGGCCCCGCTACCTTGCTCGGGCTGCTTGGCACACCGCTATTGATACGATTGTTTTTACCGACGCTTCGTCGGTTGATACACGCGCCTGTCGATCGGCATCAAGCCCGCGGCGCATCACGGCCCGCCACTGCAGAGGCTACGTTCTCCAGTACATTCAACTAGACTGTCGCCGATCCGATCTTCCATCTGGAAGCAAACATGAACGGCGAGCAAATCACACTGTTCCTGATCTTCGGTGCCATCTTCGTACTGTTGATCCACGGCCGGGTTCGTTATGACCTCGTCGCCTTCAGCGGCTTGATCATCGGCACGCTGGCCGGCCTCGTCCCGGTGAATGACGCGTTCGAGGGCTTCGGGCATCCAGCGGTCGTGATCATTGCACTTGTACTCATCGTCTCGCGAGGCTTGAGCAATTCGGGAGCGATCGAGATGATCGCTGCGAAGGTGCTCGACTCCGAACGGCCTGTGCCCGCCCACATAGGCGTCATGTCAGTCGTCGGCGCAGCTCTCTCGGGGGTGATCAACAATGTTGCGGCACTTGCATTATTGATGCCTCTGGATATCGAAGCCGCCGAAAAGGCCAAGCGAGCCATTGCGCGCACGCTCATGCCGTTGTCGTTCGCCACGATACTCGGCGGGATGATCACGCTGATCGGCACGCCGCCGAACATCGTCATCGCACAGTATCGTGAAGACGTTCTCGGCGAACCTTTCGGCATGTTCGATTTCATGCCGGTCGGTCTTGCCGTAGCGTGCTCGGGCATCCTCTTTGTCGCGCTTATCGGATGGCGCTTGCTGCCCGGCCGATTGGGTGCGGAAGTTATGATCGAGGAAACCGAGAAGAGCCTCTACGTTGCGGAACTGCGCGTCGGCGCGGCCGGAGACGAAGATGAGCTTCTGACCCTCGGCGATCTGTATCCGCTGGCGGACGAACTCGATTTGAACCTCATCGGCCTGGTCCGCAATCAGCGCCGACTGCCCGGTTTCTCCCGACGCGAGCCCATCAACGAAGGCGACTTTGTCGTGGTCGAGGGAGATCCGAAGCAGATCGAGATCTTCATGGGAAAGACACGTCTGGATTTCGATGGCGCCGAGGCGCGCGAGGGCGAGGAGCGCCGCGGCGGACTACGCGGTGGAGGACTGGCACTGGTGGAGACCATCGTTCCGGATGGCGCGCGTATTGTCGGGCGCACCGCCATGCAGATGCAACTCCTTGCCCGCGAAGGCGTTACCTTGATGGGCGTGTCTCGCCAGGGGCAACGATTCCGCGAGCGGGTAAGGCGACTGCCGATCGCAGCAGGAGACGTACTGCTCCTGCTGGGCACTCCCGAGCGACTCGAATCGGCCAACCGATCGTCCGGCGCTTATCCGCTGGAAGGGCGACGCATCAGCATGGTCCAGCGCAGCAAGGCGCCTCTTGCGGTGGGCCTGTTCATTCTCGCGATCGTGCTGGCCGTTGCCGGGTGGGTGTATCTGCCCATCGCGCTGGCGGCCTGCGCTGCCGCGTACGGCGCCATCGGCCTGGTCGATGGCAAGGAAGTGTATGACGCGGTCGAATGGAAGGTCATCGTGCTGCTGGCCAGTCTCATTCCGCTCGGTCAGGCATTCGAGGAAACCGGCTCCGCCCAGCTTGTTGCAGCTTCTGTGGTCAGTGCAACTGAAGGGTTACCTGCATGGACAGTGCTTGCCGCGTTGATGATCGTCACGATGACCTTGTCGGACTTTCTCAACAATGTCGCCACCGCTCTGATTGCCGGGCCCATCGGACTCGAGATCGCCCGCACCCTGTCACTGAACCCTGACCCGTTCCTCATGGGTGTGGCGGTCGCTGCTTCCTGTGCGTTCCTCACCCCGATAGGCCACAAGAACAACACGATCATCATGGGCCCGGGTGGCTACCATTTCGGCGACTACTGGCGTATGGGATTGCCGCTCGAGATTCTCGTCCTGTGCGTCAGCCTGCCGATGATCATGCTGGTCTGGCCAATGTAACGCTCCCCTGTTTGCCAGTAAAACGCCCGCCTAATTGCCAGCGTTGCGCCCGAAGATCACGAACGGCGTCTTGACGACAATCTTCAAGTCGGTCATCGGCGATACGGTCTCGACATATTTCAGATCCCACCCGCCGTTCTCGTGCATCGGGCCATCGCCGCGAGCCGATATCTGCCACAGACCGGTGAGGCCGGGACGCACCAGATGGCGCTGCTCCAGACCCGGGGGGTAGTGTGCGGCAACGACCGATTCGAGCTCGGGCCGCGGTCCGACCACACTCATCTCGCCACAGAGGATATTGAACAGCTGTGGCAATTCATCCAGGCTGAACCGGCGCAGGAACCGTCCGACCGGCGTATGCCGCGGATCCTTTTCTGTCTTGTGGGTCAGACGCAGGTCCTCATCCACCGCCTGGTCAGTGCCACGACGATCCTGTCCCATGGTCCGGAACTTGAGCACGTTGAATACATTACCGTGCAGCCCGACACGGCGCTGCCGGAACAGGAGCGGCCTCCCCATGCTCAGAGCCACGACCACCCCGGTAAGCAGCATCGGGACAGCCAGCACGAAAATCGCAACCAGCGCAGCCACGCGATCAATGGCCGGTTTGATGAAACGCGTGTACATCGTCGGCTGAAACGTGACAGGCGAGTAAGCGGCTGGTCGCGAGTGGCTCGCATGACCAACCGACCGTTCCGGGTCGACAGGCACTGTGCCCGCAGCCGGCACCGCAGTGAGCGTGACCTGTGGGAGTTCAGTATCGGATGCTGTACGGGCAGCGGGTTGTGCCAACGGGATCCACCAATGTGTAATGTCCTTGACGAGGTATCGGCCGCATGTCCGACAAACTGCTGCATCGCTTTGTTGAAATCGCCGACACACTGCTCAGGTGGCTACAATTCGAACAGGCAACACGGCTGATTTCCGGAGCCGTCGCAGCAAATTCGCTCACGCGCCATCCGTGCGCTAGCGCACAGTTCTATCCTGGCCCCGGTTTCTTGTCCGCCACATTGGCCGCCGCTGCTCGAGTGCAGTTCGCTCGATACGTCATGCAAGCGCAAACCCCGCCGCGATTGATCGAGCAGTTCCAGAGGCGCCCGTCGCCCTACTCGACAAAAGACAGGCTCTCCTCGAAAAATGATGGTCCGTGGATTAGACGGCGACTTGTGGCCTCTGTGATGCCGGACAGATCATCGGGGCAGCGGCCGCTCGCGATGAAAGTCGTGGCCGCCGACATCAGCGGATCGTCCACCGATGCAGCAGCTCCCGTCCAGTCATCCGCGACGCCGCAGTCAGGCTGAATGCCGCCTTGCACACTGACACCAACGGAATTCGTTCTGATGGATCGCATCGCATTGATCGACTTGCCGCAGTAATCACGCGAATTCGGTACCGAAACGCTGAACTCGGTAAGCAGCACTATCACGCGCGACAGTGCCAGTGACGGCTCAGCTGCTTCCAGCGTCGACGTACTGTTTCTCTCCGAGTATTTCTCATTCCACCTGCTGACCAGAAAGGGTTCGCCGATCGAGACAGACCCGATGATCTGCGACGCCAGACGTCTGGAAACTCGTGCACTACCACCCAGGTTATAGCGCAAGACGTTCTGACTTCCATACTGATCGGCAACGCGTCTTCACCCAGTAGTTCCCCGAGTTCTTCGTCGCTGTAGTCACCGATCAAACTCCCGTTCCTCGGTATCGGCGACGAAACTGTAGATGTCCGTATCAACGCGCAAGGGAGGCTTGCAAGCCCACGCCTGAAAGGGCAGGGTCAAATCCCGAACGGCAGGTATGGCCATCGTGCACTTCTGTGCTGCTAATCTGTTGCGACGCGTAGCTGTCGATACCCGGCGAGAGCTGCGGCTTCCCCAGTTGGCAAGAGCATTGGACGCGACGCTTCACTGACAGGACGGCTGCCGTACATCATCCTCGTCGCCGCTGTACTGACAACGGTGACGTCCGCTGCATTGCTGTTCTTCTACCGCCGCGCGACGTTACGCGGCATGTCCAGATCAGCGCTACCGGGAACCGTATCGACCTCGGGTTCGACCTCGGGTTCGACCTCGGGTTCGACCTCGGGTTCGACCTCGGGTTCGACCTCGGGTTCGACCTCGGCCTCGACCTCGGCCTCGACCTCGGCTTCGGCTTCGGCTTCGGCTTCGGCTTCGGCTTCGGCTTCGGGTAACTCGGTGCTGCAGGCTTCGTTGCGGATTCAGGAGTTTCGGGAACGCGACGAAATCGATGTCTCGCCAGCGTCAGCGCGCGTGCTCCGCGTTGCCTAGCGCGCCCAGCTTTCGGCAACACTCATCTATCTTCTCGGAGGGCTCGTCTACTCGCTGGTGATGTCCGTCACCTGGCTTTTTCTCGCAACCGCCGGTGCTCCGATCGGCCGGGTGCTGTGGCTGGTCATACTGTTCCTTTGGCCGGCGGTCATCGTCTGCACCCACAACATGGCGATCAGCAGACGGGAAGCACTTCTGATAGCTGGCCTTTATCTGCTCTTCCTGTGCCTCGTCGGTCTGTTCGTGCTCGTCAGAAATTCGGAGGTGTCAGCTGTCGAATTGGTCGTGAACTGGATGACGATCAACCTCCCGGCGAGCGTGCTGTTCCTGGCCTTCCTGCACAAGCGGGTACGTGCGGTCGGCCCTCTCGTCTTTGCGTTCATGCTCGCAGGCGTCACCGGAGCATTGCTTCTTGTTCAATTGATCGGTACCAGCGATGCGTCGCTCCGAGCAACGGCCTCGCTCGGCACGGCGATTGGACGACGCGACCGGGATGATCTTTCTGCTGAGCGTAATCGGGTTCGTGCTGCTCGCAGCGCTCGGATGGGTCGGTCTGCAGCGTCTTGGCCGTGCCTACTGCGAAGGGCGACTCGGTGATCAGTCCATTGTCGTCGACTCGGCCTGGCTGGTATTTGCCGTTGCTCAATCAATCGGCTTGGCATTCGACGGGCTGTACTGGATCTTGAGCGGACCGCTCGCCTTCGCAGCTGCAAAGTCAGTTACCGGATTCGGCCTTTCGCGTCTTAACGCCCGGCTGGTCGATCCGGGTGCATGCCCGTCGCTATTTCTGTTACGAGTGTTCTCCCTCGGGCGACGGAGCGCACGTTTCTTCGACGGGTTCTCGAAGCTGTGGCGACGCATAGGAGATACACGCATGATTGCCGGACCCGATCTTGTCACCACAGCAGTCGAGCCGCACGAGTTCCTCGATTTTGTCGGTGGAAATCTGTCGCGCCGCTTCGTCAAGAACCGCGACGACCTGCAACACCGGATCGAGATGCTGGACAAGCGACCAGACCCCGACGGCCGTTTTCGCGTACACGAGTTCTTCTGCCATGACGACACCTGGCGGATGACCATGCAAAGACTGGCGAGCAGCAGCGCGTCGATCCTGATGGACCTCAGGAGCTTCGCCAAGACCAATCAGGGCTGTCTGTTCGAGCTGAAGGTTCTGCTCGACACGATAAACCTCGGCCGTATCGTCTACCTCGTGGACGCAACTACGGATCAAGCCTTCCTCGAGCAAACGTTCCACACACTCTGGTATGAACTCGACGAAGGATCACCAAACAGGACCCTGCCCGATCCCGCGATCACGCTCTGTCATGCAGAGCGACCGTCACGACGCGCCTTGCATCTACTGATTGGCAAACTTGTCGATCGATGAACCGCAGGCCGGCGCGTCAGCTACCGGCCGTTTCGATCAATCGATGGTTATCCAGACCCAGTCGGTCGAGTATCAGGCCGGCGTCGGCCAGACGAAGTCCGGATGCAGACTGTCGAAGACAGGTCGGCCATCGTCGGGCTTCGCGACACCGGATGCGGGATCGTAGAAGGCGTGGTAGGTGGCGGATCCAAAGGCTGAACCGTGGCCCATCAGATTCGGCACGATGGCGCGAACGCGCTTTTCCTTGTCGTCTAGCAACAGCGGTGTACCGCAGGTGGCGCAGGTACAGAGCTCGAGAGGGCCGCCAGGATTTTCCGCATTGAACGGCTGACGCTTGATCAGATCCGGATTGTCCATGACGATGTCGGCATGGTTGAAGAAAAGCACATGCGTCGTGTCCTGGCCGGTGACACTCTTGCAGACTGAACAGTGGCATTCGTGATTGTCGATCGGATCGGCGTCGGTGTGTGTATGAACGTGTTCACAACCGCCTGAATGTTTGTGCGTCATGCATTTGCTCCCTTTTCTGGTTGCCGTGCCACTGGCAGTCTATACCAGCGAGGCTCGTAAGGCCGGACGCTGATCAAGGTCCGAATACCCACCAGTGCCGGTGCATAGCCAACAAACAGCCGGAATCGCCATGTTTCGAGCACGAACCCGGTGTTCGCGGTTAGGATGATCGGAGGGCAAGGGTGGCACCAGTCGATTCCTCAGCGGGGGCACGCAGCTTGGAACAGCTCGTTTTCACGACAGAGATGGGGGTGATCGTCGCCGTTCTCTGCTTCACCGTGTTTCTGTTTGTCTCGGAAGTGGTGCGCATCGATCTCGCCGCACTTCTGGTGCTGGTCATGCTCGGCATATTGAGTTATGCGCCCGGTCTTTCACGCCTCGCCGACGTAACACACCTGTTCGACGGCTTCGCCTCGAACGCGGTAATCTCGATCATCGCGGTCATGATCGTCGGCGCCGGACTGGACAAGACCGGCATCATGAACCGGGTCGCCGCGACCATCCTTCGCTATGGCGGAAGCACCGAGGCTCGCGTTATGCCGATCGTTTCCGGCACGGTCGGAATCATCTCGAGTTTCTTGCAGAATGTTGGTGCTGCAGCGCTGTTCCTGCCCGTGGTCAGTCGTATTTCGGCACGCGCGGGCATTCCGATGAGTCGCCTGCTCATGCCGATGGGTTTCTGCGCGATTCTCGGTGGCACGATGACGATGGTCGGCTCATCCCCGCTGATCCTGCTCAACGATCTGATTGTCACGGCGAACGAGGGCCTCGCCCCCGAGTATCAGATGCCGCCGTTTGGCCTCTTCTCCGTGACGCCCATCGGCCTGGCTTTGCTGACAAGCGGCATCCTCTACTTCCTGCTGCTTGGACGCTGGGTGCTGCCCGGACGAGATACCCTGGTCAGCACCTCGGCCGGCAAGGGCATGTCGACCTATCTGCAACGCGTCTATGGCCTGACCGCCAGCGTGTTCGAGGTCGATGTGCCAGCGAAGAGCTCCCTTGTCGGCATGCAGCTCGCGGACATCAATCTCGAGAACAACCTCTACATCATCAGCACCTTCTATCGCGGCAAGGTGTCTATGGTTCAGGTGCTCACCGCCGAGATCGAGGCACCTTGTCGCCTCGCGGTCATCGGCGACGAGACGACGGTGCAGCGCTTCGCAGAGGCCCACGGACTTCGGCTGAGACCGGAACTGGACGTCTTCGCCGAACCCTTCGCGTCGACCAACGCGGGTATCGCGGAAATCGTCATTCCACCGGACTCCAATATCATCGGCAAGTCGCCACGTGAGCTGCTGCTGCGCAAGACCTACGGGCTGAGTCTACTGGCCATCCATCGCGGAGAGGAGACACTCAGTCACGTCGAGACCGAGGAGCACGCGCCGACAGCAATCGGGCTTGTGAAGTTCCGGGCGGGCGACATGCTGGTGGCCCACGTGAGCTGGGAGCGGCTCGCCCGGTTGAAGCGGGACCGAGACTTCGTCGTCGTGACCTCCGATTTTCCCCAGGAAGAGCTCCGACCTCACAAGCTTGGATGGGCGTTGTGCTTCTTCGCCATCTCGCTCGCCATGATCCTGTTCACTGACGTACGCCTGTCGCTTTGCCTGTTGACCGGCGCCGTCGGCATGTTGCTATCGAAAGTTCTGAACATGGATGAGGCCTACCGGGCCGTAGGATGGAACACCGTGTTCCTGCTCGCCTGCCTCATTCCACTCGGACAGGCCGTGCAGAACACGGGGACCGCCGCCTGGCTGGCTCAACAGATCGTCCTGTTGCTTGACGGCTGGCCGGTTCTCGCGCTGCAGATCGGTATCGCATTGCTGTCGACCGCGTTCTCGCTCGTCATGTCCAACGTCGGGGCGACTGTCCTGTTGGTACCACTGGCCGTTTCGATCGCTGTGGCCGCAGGTGCCGATCCTGCATTGTTTGCACTCACAGTAGCGATCTCCACGTCCAACTCGTTCATCATCCCTACGCACCAGGTCAATGCCCTGATAATGGGACCCGCAGGTTACAAGGTGAGCGATTTCGTCCTGAGTGGCGGAATCATGACTCTCCTGTTCCTGCTGGTGTCCCTGACGATGCTTAACCTGATCTTTTGACGAAACACCTTGCACGTGGCCTGTCCATCAGACCCATCGCCTGCGGGACTTTTGTGCGTTACCGTTAGCGGAACCATGCTGCCGTCATGACAGGAGCTGATAATGGCAACCACTCGCTTGATCACGGACGCCGAAGCCGAGGCAGATCCCGTCGTCAAGGCGGTCTTCGACGATATCCGCACCACTCGGGAGTCAGACTTCATCAACAACATATGGCGCGCGCTGGCCACTGATCCAGCAGGCCTCGAACGTACGTGGAACAGCGTCAAGTCCCTGATGGCCGTGCCGGGCGCACTCGACGCCAAGACGCGAGAGATGATCTATATCGCGGTCTCGGTGGCCAATGGATGCAGTTATTGCGTGCACTCCCACACCGCCGCGGCCAGGGCCCGCGGCATGTCTGACGAGGAACATGGCGACTTGATGCAGATTATCGGCCTGGCGGCCCAGACCAACCATCTTGTCACGGCTCTGCAAGTGCCGGTCGATCCCGAATTTGAAGTCGATTTCCAACCCACCTGATTCCAATCAGACACAGGCGATAGAAGGGAAAACACATGTGCGATATTTGCGTGATGAACGCTGTGAAGGAAAAGATGCTGTCGCGGCGCCGATTTCTCAAGACAGGGGCCGTCGGGGCTGTTGGCGCCGTCACGGCATCCTCAATAGGGACCCCGGCGATGGCGGATGGCCACGGCTCGGTCGAGGACATGACGCACACACTCCACGAAGATTTCCCGACCTACTTCGGTGAAAGTCAATTCTCACGCGAGCAGCTTTACAACTACGCAGAACATTCATTCAACCTGTTCCAATACACCGTCAACGAGCACACCGGCACGCATATCGATGCGCCATTGCACTTTTCCGAAGACGGAACATCGGTAGACGAGATACCGGTCTCGTCCTTGATAGCGCCCTTGTGTGTCGTCGATATTGCAGCGCGTGCCGTCGAGGATGCGGATACACAAGTCACACCTGATGATCTCAAGGCATGGATCGCGGCCAATGGTGACATCCCTGATGGCGCTTGCGTTGCCATGCACTCCGGCTGGACGTCGAAGGTAGACACCGACGGCTTCCGCAACTACGATGGTACCGCACAGCATTATCCTGGCTTCCACATTGAAGCTGCAGAGATGTTGCTTGAAACCGGTGCGCAATCCATCGCGGTCGATACGCTATCGCTGGACCACGGCATCTCCGCCGACTTCGCAACCCACTATGCCTGGCTACCCGAGGGGCGGTTCGGTATCGAATGCCTCGCGAATCTGGACCGCGTACCTGCTGCCGGAGCCACGCTTGTTATTGGTGCTCCCAAGCATCGTGGTGGAACCGGCGGTCCTGCGCGAATTTTCGCCATGATCTGAGCTTCTGCGCCGCCAGCGCGAACGTCCTTGTGGACTCATTTCAGTTGGGCGGGCTATGCTCGTTCGCGCGAAGCGCGTAGCCACCGCGCGGCGGCGAAGCCGAACAGCATTGCGGCAACGAAGGCAATCAACCCGCCTTTCGCTACGGGTATCCCGGCAAGCGCCGGGCCGGGACACAGGCCGCCAAGTCCCCAACCGATGCCGAAGACAGCGGCGCCGATCAATAACGGCGCGTCGAGATCGGTCTGTGTCGGCCACCCAAAAGCAGACCCGAACAACGGGGCATCGGCATGCTTGCGAAGCAATGCGAAGCCCGTGGCTGCAACAGCAATCGCCCCGCCCATGACGAAAGCGAGGCTCGGATCCCAGCGACCGAAGACATCGAGGAAGTTCTGCACCTTGGCCGGGTTCGTCATGCCCGAGAGAATCAGCCCGAAGCCGAAGACCAGGCCGGTGGCGAGCGATGCGACTATTCTCATTGATCAGGCTCCGACCACATGCCGTAGCACGTAGACCGTCGCCACGGCCGTGAGCATGAAGACGCAGGTGGCAATGATCGAGCGGATGGACAGCCTCGAGATTCCACAGACGCCGTGGCCACTCGTGCAACCGTTGCCGAGCGCCGAGCCCAAGCCGACGAGAAGGCCCGCGATAACAAGCGAAGGCGGAGCGCCAACGAGCGCAAGCGGCGGGGGCTCGTCAGCAAGCATCCACCACAGTGGTAGCGCGAGCAGCAATCCACCGACAAAGGCAAGTCCCTCGCCCCGCCCTTCCCGTCCAGCCGCCGGCGGCAGCAGTCTCGAGACAATACCGCTGACGCCAGCGATGCGGCCGTTACTCGCCATCAGCATGACTGCCGCGAGACCGATCAGTGCACCGCCGAGGAGCGAGAGCCAGGGGGTGAAGGTGGTTTCCATGACAGGATGATACACATTCACAAAGTTGAATTCCTTGATCATGCATCCACACGACTGACGTTATTCGCTTCGCGCTAAAAGCGCCGCGACATCAGCAACTGTCGACGCCTTCTCGCCAGAACCGGGTATTCTGGTCTGCGTCAAGCAGTGCCATGCTGCTGCGTTGAAGTTCTACTCATTGCTGCATTCATCGCCGCCAGGCGGCGACGTGTGGGTAGACGCCTGATAGCCGATATCCGGTCGACGAAGAGAATTCCCTTCAAGTGATCGATTTCATGCTGCAGGCAAACTGCATGCATATCTTCCAATCTGCGTTCGAAGGGTGTTCCTTGCCTGTCACAGCTTTCACCACTATCACTCCCGAGCGAATGACCATCACGCTGATACCGGGCAGGGACAGGCAGGATTCGGTCGCGATGGCCAGCCCCGATCTTGAGACGATTTCGGGGTTTACATACTCTTCCAGCGCGGTGTCATCGTCAGACAAATCCATGACGACAACTTGTTTCTGCACACCCACTTGCGGTGCACACAAGCCAATGCCGGATGTGGCATACAAAGTCTCAGTCAGGTTTTCCAGAAGGGTCGACAGATCCTCATCAAACTGCTGAACCGGGGCGGAAACGGTTCGCAGCGCCGGATGTGGGTATTGCCCCGGAAGGCCACTAACCAAGAGGTATTGTTGAGAATGGCGTAGTGCACCGAGAGTGACATGAATGACACCCACCCGAGAAAAAGCGGGATTCCCCAGCTTGGCTTGATAAGAAGCCACATTCTACTTTGATTCATATTTGTCTCCTTAGCCGAGCCACGGGGTAAGTGCGAAAGCCAGAAAATGTGCGAATAGTGCAATCACGAAAAATACACGAGCACCATCGATCACGTGCCTGTGTATTTCCTCCGACTGACTGATTGTCAGGCCACTTGGCCAGACATGTTCTGCGGCTTCAGTTGTCATTGGTCGATTCCTCCAGAGAACCGGACGTACTTGATCGCGCGCACCACCTGCACGCAAGTTGCTCCTCATTGAGCAGGGACGTCGCAGGATCACACCCGGTCGAAACGCGTCAGGACAAATCGCGCCGAATGGGAATACATCTAGCGTGTCCAAGATCGTAAACAAGGCCTGTATCAGTGGCAACTCATATTGTCAAGACTCAGTGTTAACTTGAGTTGACATGTCCTGAAATGCCCTATGCCAACCCGGGTCTTGTATCGCGCGACACCCCGACCTGTAGTACGACACCCTCGACCGCGCTCGACTTCGCCCGACATGGCTCGAAGATAATGCGCAACGCTCAACGAAGTGTCAGGGGGAATTCAGTCAGCAGCTCCGGTCCGCTATCGGTCACCAGCACCTGGTTTTCCAGCTTGATGCCTTCACCACCCGCTCGTGGCCCCACATAGCTCTCGGCTGTCAGCACCATGCCCGGCTCGAGCTCGCCGTCGTAGCCCCACTCGTCCCATTGCTCGGGCCAGTAGATTTCCGGGAACTCGTCGCACTGCCCGACACCGTGGAACTGACAGCAGTAGCGGCGGTAGGCCGCATGCGGCAGGGACCAGGCATCAAACGTGAGCTCGCGAAAGCTCGTGCCAGGGCGCAGCAGCTCGACGTTACGCTCGATCTGCTCAAGTGCGAGAGCGTGCGTAGCGGCCTGCGCCCCGCTCGGCTGGCCGTCGCCGACGAGCCAGGTTCGCGACACGTCTACCATCATGCCGTAAGCCCCGACGAGATCAGTATCGTAGGCAAGCAGATCTCCCGCCTCGATCACGCGCGCGCTCGCCTCCTGCATCCACGGATTCGTGCGCGGACCGGAGGCAAGTATCTGCGTTTCGATCCACTCACCGGCACGGCGAATATTGCCTGCGTGCAAAATTGACCAGACCTCGCGCTCGGTCATGCCGGGCGCGAGCGCATCGCGCATTTCCGCCATCGACGTCTGGCAGGCATGCACGGCGCAACGCATCGCAAGAATCTCGTCCCGGCCCTTCCGTACCCGCGCGAGTTCCATCATCTCGACGCCGTTGCCCACTTCGATACCGGCCTCGGAAAAGCGGCGGTAGCCTGTCGGGTGGCACTGATCGACGGCTATCCTGGCGCCTCTCCCTGCGTGCTGGCCGACAACGTCGATGATCTCGTCGGCAAAGCGGTTCGCCTGCTCGGCCCAGCGTGGTCCGGCGAGAAAGTAGCTTGATCCCTTCGCGGGCCGGATCTCGGTGACAGCCGGGTTATGTGCGTCGAGAAACTCGCATTCGTTGAATTCCCAGACAATGCATGAGCCGTCAACACCGACCCAGCAGTAGCGAGCGGCGTTATGCATTACCCACAACTGCATGTTGGTGCTGTCGGTCGCGTAGCGGATATTCATCGGATCCATCAGCAAGGCGCCGGCGTAGTCCATTTTCGCCATTTGCGTCCGGACCCTGTCAAGGCGGTAACGGCGCATCGCTGCGACGTCCGGCAGTTCGAGCCCGGCGCGCAGCCAAACACCCGCGAGTTCGTCACCGGGCCCGATATTCAGGTGGTGCAGGTCAGTCGCCGCACGGTTCACCTCGCGGGACGCGTCGGCGAGGCTCGACGCGATCTTCGGGCGCTTTGGCGGATACTCTGGTGGGATTGTCGTCATGCGAAGTTCGTACTCGAAGCAGGGACGTCAGTGCCAGGCATCGGCACATGAGGCTTTCTTACGCGCAACGAAGTCATCGAGCGCCTCGACAATGGCGGGATCGAGTGGCGGCGGCTCGTGTGTTTCGAGCAACGCCTTCCAGCGTTCGTTCGCCCGCACCGTCGCGTCCTTGGCACCACCCTCGGTCCAGCTCTCGAAACTCTCCGAGTCCGACAGTGCAGAATCGAAATAGGCGCTCTCGTCATTGGCCATCGTGTGTACGCTGCCGAGTAAGTGACCGCCCGGTTCGACATCTTCATAAGCATGGACGCCGAGCGCATTATCGTCAGTCGAGACGCCAGCGAGCAGCACATGGAGTGCGGCGAGCCGATCGGCGTCAAGCACAAGTTTCTGGTAGCCCGTCACCAATCCCGCCTCGAGCCAGCCGGCCGCGTGCAGCACGAAGTTTGCGCCCGCCATGGCCGTGGCGTTCATGCTGTCGGCGCTCTCGTAGGCGGCCTGGGCGTCGCAGAGCTTGGAAGCGGCGAGCGATCCACCGCTCCGGAAGGGCAGGCCCAGGCGCCGGGCGAGCTGTCCGATAAGGTAGTTCGACAACGCCGCCTCGGGCATGCCGAAAGTCGGCGCGCCGGAACGGAGTGACATCGACGAGAGAAAGTTTCCAAGAACGACCGGCGCGCCAGGGCGCACGAGCTGCGAGAAAGCGACGCCGGACATCGCCTCGGCGAGTGCCTGTGCCACCGCAGCAGCGGTCGTGACGGGTCCCATCGCGCCGCCGAGCACGAACGGCACGATGACTATCCCTTGATTCGCACCACAGTCGCGCGTGGGTCAGGCGCACAAGGCGCTGGCAGTCGTCGATCGTGCCGTAGCGACGACCTTTGCCCTGACATCGCACGAACGGCGGGCCGTAAACCGGAGCGAACTCGGCACTCGGCCCACCGATGTGCACACTGCGGTCGGGATTCCTCGCATGCTGAACAAATTCAGACGGCGCTTGTGCGCACCGCTCGCGCACTCTTCGCGCGTCCATTCGCACGCGCGTCCCCTCGACATCCGCTCCGGATTCACGCCAGATCTCGAGCGCCCGCGCGTCGTCGCGATACTCGATTCCGACCTCCTCGAGCAACCGATCGGATTGTGCCTCGATGCGTTCGACAGCTTCGGTGGAGGCAATATCGACGTACGGGATGGCACGATGCGCACGCATCACCTCTGAACTTTCGGGCGCGTTCTTTCGACGGGTACGTCGGGCGCGGCCCTCACGGCGGCGCTCGGCCGTAGTCGGCGTCATCGTCACGCGCGGCGTCGACCCGGAAGAGAGGCCGCATCGGCAGAGACCACGACGCGATCGAGGTAACGCGCGAGGCATGCGGCGAGCCGAGTGGCCGGCCAGTTCGCCGGCTCGAACAGCGCGCGGATGCACAGACCTCGCACCTGCGCGATCAGAGCTTCCGCTTCCTCGCTGGTGTCGATCGCGGCCGGCAGGCGGCCGCTGGCCACCGCACGTTCGATCTCGCGCGTTACTCGTTTGAGCCACAATGCATGCACGCGCCGCTGCGCCCGTGCTGTGGCCACGTCGCCGATCGCCCTGCCCCAGAAAGCGAGCCAGACCTGCATGAGCTCGCGACTCTCGGCTGAGCCCGGCAGGCTCTCGAGCATGACCGTCTCCAGCGACGCACCGTCGGTTACACGTGCGTCCATGCGCTCGATCTGACGTCGGTAGGACTCGCGCAACGCCGCATCGAGCAGCGCATCCTTGTTGGGAAAGTAGTGCGCGATCGCGCCGGTGGTCAACGCGCAGCGCCGCGCCACGGCGGCCAGGGTGGTGCGCTCGAGCCCGACTTCCGCGACGGTCGCACAGGCGGCCGTCGCGATACTGCGGCGACGCTCTCGATGGTCGACGATCTTTGGCACGGATTCGCTCTGAGAGTGCGCGCATACATCTTAACATCATCGCGATAATAAAACCTGACGCGGTATGCGATGACCTTCGGACTCAGGCTCATAAGGTTTCGGTTGTCCCACCACCGTGCACAACCCTGACTTCGACAAGTACTGGAAATCAATACCGCACGGTTCCTGTCGACGTACTTCGATCGTCAAGCTGTACGACGGCGAGCGACACGCCGACTCTGCTTCGTGACCCCGCAACCGGGGTTCATTCTTCATTCACGAACAGGAACCATTCATGAAACTTCGCACTCTCCGGGCGGCCGTACGCCCCCTCGTCGCCCTCGCAGGCCTCATGTTTGCCGGCATCAGTACGCCGTCGTTCGCCGCCGGACTGATGACGCCGCTCGGCAGCACAGAATCTCTGATACTCGAGGAGCAACACGTCGAGGTGGTGTTCGAAAGCGGATTCACTGTCACCAGCGTCGAACAACGTTTCAGTAACCCTCACCCGAGAGATCTCGAGGCGTTGTACCGCTTCCCCGTGCCGGTCGATGCCGCGGTGGGTGAGTTTACCTACTGGATCGATGACGTTCCCGTGCACGCCGAGGTGTTGGAGAAAAAAGCGGCGCGTGATCTCCACGAAGCAGAAAAGAGTGCCGGCAGAGAAACTGCGCTCGTCGAGCAGGACAGCTTCCTCGCATTCGACATGGCAGTCTCGCCGGTGCGCGCCAACGACGATGTGCGGGTGCGACTCGTCTATCTTCAGGAGACCGCCATCGACCATGCCATCGGTCGTTATCTGTACCCACTCGAATCTGGCGGCACGGATGAACAGACCGATGCGTTCTGGTCGCGCAACGAACGCGTCGACGGCGCGTTCTCGTTTCGCATGCGAATTCGGTCGGGCTACCCGATCGACGCGGTACGCGTTCCCAATGGACATGCCACGGTAACCGATCTCGGCAACGGCGAATGGTCTGTGGAGCTCGATGCGACAACCGGAGCTGGCGCGACCGTAGGGCAAGGACTTGACGATCAGGCCTTGCGCGTAGCCAACGATGCTGATCGCACGATAATGCCTTGGGTGGCAGAGCAACTGCCGATGTCGGTGTCCTCAACGAACGGCAACGCACACGGCCCGGCCTTCCTGCAAGCCGAGTCGATGATCGAGCGCAGCACGAAGGTTCAGAGCAGCGAGGTGTACCCGCCGCCGACGGCAATCGACGCCCCCTCACCTGCCGCCTGGCATCTTGACCGCGATATCGTCGTCTACTGGCGCCTTGCCGAAAACCTGCCGGGCGCCGTGGATCTGGTGAGTTATCGCGCACCTGGTGCTCGGGAAGGCAGTTTCTTGCTGACGCTGACCCCAGGGGTCGATCTTGCACCGATCACCGAAGGACGTGACTGGCTGTTCGTGCTGGATACATCCGGCTCGATGGCGGGCAAGTTCAGTGCCCTTGCCGACGGTGTCAGTCGCACGATCGAGTCGCTGAACACGGGCGATCGCTTTCGCATCGTCATGTTCAGCGACAAGGCACGTGCCCTGAGCCACGATTACATCGAGGTGAGTGACGCGTCGGTACAGGAGGCGCTGGCGGATGTCCGTGCGCTGGCGGCAGGCGGCAGCACGAATCTGTTCGATGGACTGAAAGAGGCAGTCAGAAGCATTGAAGACGACCGCACCAGCGCGATCGTGCTGGTGACGGATGGGGTCACCAACGTCGGGCCCACGAAGATGAGCCGCTTCCTGAAACTGCTCGAGCCCTATGACGTACGTCTCTTCACCGCCGTGATGGGCAACCAGTCCAATCGACCGCTGCTCGACGGGTTGACCCGTCACTCCGACGGCTTCGCGATCGAGGTATCCAATGATGACGATCTCGCCGGGCTCATGGTACAGGCGGTCTCGAAGGTGTCTCACGAGGCCATGCACGACGTGAGCATCGACATCGACGGTGTCGATGTGTTCGACGTACATCCTGCTAAATTCCGGCGCGTGTACAGGGGGCAGCAGCTCGTGCTCTCCGGACGCTATCGAGGGGCAGGTGATGCGGAACTCACGATAGCAGCCGACGTGTCTGGCGAGCGCCGTCAGTATCGATCCGGCCTTGCATTTCCCGCGGAGGATACGACCTGGCCGGAACTCGAACGGCTGGCAGGCTTCGCTCACATTCGCGCACTACAGCAAGATGAGGACTTGGTCGGCGAGACCGACGACTCGCGCCGTGCGATCACCGACATTGCCTTGCAACACGGTCTCGTTACCGAGCACACATCACTGGTGGTGGTTCGGGACGAGGTATTCGCAGCGAATGGCATCACCCGCAAGAACAGCGATCGGGTCGAGCACGAGCGAGACGCACGAGCCGGGCGAGCCGGATCCCCTGTTGCCGTTACCACTCAGGATGCCGCATCGCCCGCCTTTCCCTCGCCCCGCGCCACGACGTCAAACGGCGGTGGATCGATAGGCGGATGGATGCTGGGTATGCTTGCGCTACTGGCGGCGATCCGTCTGGCATTGTCGGTGATCGAGCGGAGCCATTCGGGGCGTAAGCCGCTGAAATGAGCCTGGCCCGGGAAGGTCCTTCGGGACCTTCCCGCGGGAGAAGACGGAACTCGAGTCTCGTGGTCCCTTGGTTCGCGTCATCCTTGTTTCGCGTCATCCTCGTTTCGCGTCATGACGACGAGTCCAGAGCATCCCGATAATCGTTCCACCCGTCATCGACTGACGACGGCGCGTCCAGCCACTCGCGAATCGGTTCGCCGGTGGCCGGATCGCGAGAAGGAACCGGCAACATCATGATGCGTTTGGCGGCTGCCCGGAATTCCTCCTCGGAGATGTAAGCTTCCTGAATGTTGTCCCAATCACGACCGTCAGGATAGCCGCCACACATCATCACATCTTCCGAGTGTCCGACCATCTCGTGACTGACTCCGGCGGGCATCAACAGGATGTCGCCCGACTCGAGCCTTACTGTCTCGCCGCCCTTACCGAAGAGTGCCAGATCCATCCAGCCAGCCACGCAGCCGAGGCATTCGTGCGTAGTCGAATGGAAATGTGCGTACTCGTAGACGCCGGCATAGAACCAGTTGTTGAACCAACCGTTTTGACGGAATCGGTTCCGCACGGCATCCTTTCCGCCACCGGGGGCACCGCCTCGACGAATGACCACCGGAAATCGGCTGTTCGGCAAACGCTCCCTGGGGCCGGACTGGTATTTCTCACTCATCATGGAATTCTTCTCTCTTTACGTGCCTTTCAATACCAACTCAGTCCGCCCTGGGGCATCTGCGACTCGTTGAAGATCATCGTCAGATCGGCATAGGTTTGCTTGCCAGTTGCCCCATTCACCAGAGTAATGTACCGCAAGTTCGTGAATTCGAAATCGGCACCCGCCAAACCGCTGCCAACGAGTTGAGCATCACCAACTGTAGGCCCCTGTTGCTGTATCGCGGCAATCCAGGCGCTATCCGGAGACCAGGCTGGAAATATATAGCGATTTGCAGGTACAATTCACGAAGACCGGATCCGACGACATTCATGATCCAGAGCCCATATCGCTATTGAAAGACCAGCCGCGATCCGTCAGGCGATACCGCAACATTTCCAATGTTGAATCCTGTGACCTCATCGTTGATGACTGTCGGTTCTCCTCCGATACGGGCAGTGACGAGCTTCGAACCGACAAGGACCAAGGTATCGTCATCAATCCAGTTTGGCAAACCGAACCCCGGAAATTATTCGACCTCCTGCGCGTCTTCATACACCACGGAAATGGGCGGAGATCCGGGTGAATAGAGCTGTGCAGCCAGTCGCTGTCCGTTCGACGACAATCTGCCGGCTTCAATTCAGGTAAAACCGCCGGGGTTTGCGATGTGATCGCTACAAGGCGTCAGCGGACGGGTCCCACCATCTGATGTCAATAGCGATATTCTTCGATACTCGACAATGCCGAATCCATCTTTGGCGTGGCAGGTCTCGGTGACCGTTACGGGACCATTGGAATGTCGGCACGGCAGATACACTGATCTGGTACTCAACACATTCAGACGCGGCGTTCCGCCTTCGGAAACGAGTTCGACATCGATGACAACTTGAGGATTGTTGCTATAGAGCTTCGCGATTCCGAATACGAGTCCGCTTCCGGAATCGAGGGAGCTCGACCCGGAACTCCCTGAGTCTTGAGAACCTGTCAGTGAGCTCGGAAATCCACCGGTATCGCCTCCACTGTTGCAACCGAATCACAGGATGACCGAGGACATGAAAATGATGTATCTGGTGACCATGGCGTTGTCCTGAATGAATACTCGATACGGGTGAGTACCACACTGATCCAAAACGGTTCATTCGAAGTTCGCCCGACACCCGAACGCGTCGTGGACGGCACGCCAGGCGAGTGAGAGGCCGCAGCAGAGCCGATCAGACAGTGTCCTTGTGGCGGCAATGCCTGCGCGTTGAACCGACTTTCGTGGCAGAGAAATGCGTGTGCGGACTACGCGAGCTTGAAGCAGATGAATATCAGCAAAATCATTGGTGTTATCGGATTCATCGGTGCGGCCACGCCTGCATCACCGCCGAGCGAACATCTGCAATGCAAGGGTCGTATGCAACGCACTGAGCATTGTGCAAGGTCCGCACGAAGCAAGCTTACTTGAAACTGCGGGATTGAAACCACCAGGGTCACAAGCGCGGCTCGACACCGCTGACAATCCTGCCGGTCAGAGCATGTACAGCTCGCTTCCACGCCAACAGGGCAGACCTTCACGTCGCATTCGGTGACAGTCGTCGTGGCGGTGTACAGCCGTAAACGGACTCGACAGCCGAAATGTCCGCACTATCGTGGTCTATTGGCTTTTCGCCGGGAAGGTCCTTCGGTCGGATAGCGGCGTGACGTGCGTACCAAGATTCCGAAGTGACTACTTGGCACCCTCGCCCGGCATAGCAGCCATGTCTGTACAGGCCGCTAACCGAACACCAGGATGGTCGTGCCGACAGGTACGCCGACGCGCCGGGCGAGGAAATTCGACAACGATCATCCGACACGTGAAACGGGAAAAGCAGGACGACGCTGGTGGCTCTGAACGGTTTCCGTTCGAGGAGCGGCTCGAGCCACGCGTGTTGTATTCCGCCGACGCGATCGCTGCGTTGGCACCGTTGCTCGATACAGAAGACTCGGACGAGGTGGCCCGTCGAATCGGCGCTACCGGGGCCACCGTCATCGCTATCGGTGCGAACGAGGATGGTCAGCGGTTCGTCTCTGAAACTTTCGCCGCCTCGAAAGATCTTGCCGCCGTGCATCTGTTCGTACTCGGCTAGGCAGGCGCGCTTCGCATCGGCACTGACACCGTCGGTGTCGATACTGTTGCGGCAAATGCAAGCAATATCGCGCTGGAGCGATGCACTGCTACCCGGCGCCGACTTGCTGCATTACGGGTGTGATGTGGCCGCCGCCGTCGACGGCCTGCATCTCGTTGGTGATCTGGCTCGATTGACCGGTGCGGATGTCGTGGCGAGCGACGCCAAGACCGGTCATGCCAACAAGGGGGGGGAAGACTGGTCCCTGGAAGTGATGCTTGGCGACATAAAGGCTGCCACCATTGACGCTTAACTTCTCGGTGCCGATTGGGAGGCCGTTCTCGGCACCATTTCCATCACCGAGAACGCCGATGGAATCAACGCACCGGCCAATCTGACGGTCGATTAGCTGCGCGCATGGAAAGAGGCGAGTGCCGCGAATCAGGCCACGCTTCGGGACGCGACCGACAAAGGCAGCGACAGAACCGACCATCAATGCGAAGCTTGAGGATCCGCCCTTCGCCATAGGATCTGACCCCCCGTCACATGAAACGTCGAACTCTCCTGGATCTGGCAGCAGTACCCGGTAGCGACAACATCCTGCAGCTGTACCAGGAGAGGGACGACTTCAGCATCGCCATCTCCGGACGCGGCGAACTGATGTCCACGCGCAGGCACGGTTCAGAGGACGCGTTGGGCCGACTGCCTTGCGAGATGCTCGAGCGAGCCGACGCAGCCGTCGTCCTGATCGGCGGCCTTGGCATGGGCTTCACGCTGGCGGCGGCACTGGCGGCAACCGGCGCGCAAGCGCGTGTCGTCGTAGCCGAGCTGGTGCCGGAGATCGTCGAATGGAACCGGGGCTCGCTGGGCAGTCATTCGGGACACCCACTGTCGGATACCCGCACGACCGTCTACCAGGGCGATGTCGGTGAGCTGCTGCGTGACGCAGAACAGCGCTTCGACGTCGTCGCCCTCGATGTGGATAACGGCCCCGAAGGGTTCAGCTCAGCGGGTAACGACTGGCTGTATTCGCTCGGCGGCATCGCTTGCGCCCGCGATCGCCTGACGCCTTCAGGCGTGCTCGCGTATTGGTCCGCAACACCCGATCGACGTTTCGCGAAGCGACTTCGTGAGAGCGGCTTGCGCGTCTCCGAGAGGTCCGTTTTCGCGCACGGCCGCAAGGGTACCAGGCACATCATCTGGCTTGCCAGGCCTTGAGATCGACCTATCGGCCTCCACCCGCTTATTCCGCAGCTGCCTGACCGCCGGCCGGTTCCCGATCCCCTCCATTGAATCACTCAGACGGCGATCGGCGCCCTGATCGTCGGCAGAGTACCCTCGACTGACGATTCCCGAGCTCGAGATACCGGGCCATTGTGTCGGAACGGTTTCGGCATTTTCACAGGAAATAACAGACATGAGCTACATCCAGACGCTCCTGGTCGGCAGTTTGCTGGCCTTCAGCAGCATGAGCTTTGCTGCCGAGCCGATCAATACGCTCGACAAGATCAGCTTTCTCGGCGGATTCGAACGGACGAGCGTGGCGATCCGCGGCTACGATGCTGTGGCCTATTTCACCGAGAGCAAACCGGTCGAAGGGTCAAAGGCAATCACCAAACGTTGGAAGGGCGCCATCTGGCGCTTCGCCTCGACGACGCACCGGAACATGTTCGAGGCCGACCCCGAAAAGTACGCACCCCGATACGGCGGCTATTGTGCCTATGGGGTTGCTGCACAGGAACGACTGGTCAAGATCGAGCCGGAACTGTGGACCATCGTCGACGGAAAGCTCTATCTGAACCACAGCGACGAGTTGCAAGAGCGCTGGAAACAAGATATCGAGGGCCACATAGCCAAGGGAAATGCCAACTTCGACAAATTGCTCGTCGACAGATGATTGCCACCCGGTAGTAACCGGCCATCCTACGGCGTGACTTGACACACGTCCGTCCGGTTACCGCGAAGCAGCTGCGTGAGTGCGATTTGCGAGTTACCGAGGAGTCTGTCTCCACGACAACGTAGGTGGCGACTATCGCGACAAGGTCGGTCAAGCTCCACCACTAGTGCGATCATCATCGCAAGAAGGGCGCAGCTTGCAATATTGAAGGGGTTTCCGGTCACCCGCTCTCAGGGCTCTTTCGCTATGGTCCCGTACACCAGTGTTGACTCTCTTCCGGACCATGCGCAAGCGCCCGGAGCAGTCAGAGCGGCAGTCGAACCGCGTACTACGACCGGCGCGCTACAGACGCTTGGTGCTCATCCCCTCCCCTGCTTCTGCCATCGCTGATGAATTGAGAAATCCCACAATTGGTAACGAGGGACCTGCATGGACACCGTGGGCAACGAGACGGACATGCGAGAGGAGATGGCACTGACTAGGTCACGACGAGGCAGCTCTGATGCTCATGGCTGAACTCCGCCCAGAGTCAGGTGAAGCCGCTACCTTATTGAAGTTACGACGGGGTGATCGCGAAACCGCTACCGCTGTCGCCACGCGATCGTGTACTCCCGGCGTGGCATTCCTTGATGGGTAAAAGACGTTCGCATGGCAGCGAACTGATCGTCCTGATCGGGTAGCGCCAGGAAGAAGCGCACCGGCATCGTTAGGGCGGATGTCCATCGATTCCGACCTCGAAGCGGCGACGAGCCCAGTCCGCGTCACGAGGCGGCAAGCGAGCGGAAGTACGGACGAGATCGTCCGGCACATCGATGCCGAGCGGCTCAGCACCGCTGCTCTCGATGAACGTCCCTACAAATACTCAGGGACTCGACGAACAGCCAATGGAGAAAGGGACGGAACTGGCTTATCGTCGCTTCATTCAGCCACAGCGCGGACGGAGAGAAACGGAGGCAGCACCACGCCGCGCGTGAGGAGAAGGGGGCGTAAAAGCGAAGAAGCACTCGCGCGATTGGCAACGACTTCGTGCGCTGCCCTGCGTGAATTGCTCGGCACACGGTTCTCGTCGTGAGCAACGCGTCGATGTAATTCGCCGACAGGCCCGGCATGTAGATGCAAGGGCGTGCGACGCGAGGTCATTTGACGGCGCGATATTCACCAGCCTGGAGAGACGATGACAATGTCCGAAGACAGCTGGGAAGACGACCGTGCCTACGAGGCCTACGTCGGGCGGTGGAGTCGTCTTGCCGGGGAGCGCTTCCTCCACTGGCTTGACCCGATCGAGCAAGACAACTGGCTCGACTTCGGGTGCGGGACCAAAGCGCTGACGAGTCGGAGTTTCGCCTCCTGTGCACCCCGGCACGTCATCTGCGCTGAGCCGTCCGAGCAGTTCCTCGCGCTGAAAGCGCTTGCGAGAGATCATCGGCATCCCGAGCCATCGTGCATCGGGCAAGGTCATCGATCATTACGACGACATCTGCGCCAGGTACATCGAGCGCTCCTCTTACGTCATCGTGGCGACGAGGAGCGCCGACGGACTACTGGATCTTTCGCCAAAGGGCGATCCAGCCGGCTTCGTTCACGTGCTCGATCCGAAGACCCTGATCATCCCCGAAAGACCGGGCAACAAGCGCGTCGACTCCTTCGAGAACCTTCTGTTGCATTCCGACGGGCGTTGCTGATCATCATTCCAGGCCATGGCTTCACTTTGAGAGTCAGCCGTGAAGGGCGAATCGTTCGGCACGCGGCGCTGCAGGAGCTGCTCACGGTGAACGAAAAACCGCCCGGTCTTCTCCTGGCGATCGATGTCAAGGAAGCCTTTCTCCACTGCGCGAAGTCTATCGCCAGGGCAGGTCTCTGGAATCCGGAACGATGGCCCGACACGTCCGAGGTTCCTTCGTACAGGAACGCGGTACACCGCCCGAGCGCCGTGCCATGCCTCGGCGAGGCGGCTCGTCGCTTCGGGCACGTCGGTGTTCTCGTCGCCTCGGGGCAGCTGCCGGAAAAGGCGGTAACGGGGCTCGTCGTCGGCGGCGAGCTCCGTGCAGTGGCGGGGGCGCTGGCGGCGGCGCGCGCGTGCCGCATGGCGGGGGAGGCGCGGCTCGTGCGCGGCGAGCGACACTTGCGCCTACGAACCGCAACCCCCACCTCCGCAGGGCGGCCGATCGATCAGCGGGTTCCGGACCAGTGCGCACCCGATCCCCACGAACCACACGATTTGGCCCAGCCCGAATACCGCGCCCAGCGCGTCCAGCGGCGGCAGTACGGTCAGCAGCCCCGCCACGCCCGAGACCAACCCGAGCGCGTGCACGCCGCGCGCATCGATGCCGCTGCGCCAGCCGGCGACGCCGAGCAGCGTCAGCCACAGCCCGCCGACCGCCTCGATGCCGCCGCCGAGCCCATCGGCGATGGTCTCGACGACCAGCCAGAGCGTGACCGCCCGTGCCGCGTCGTCGGCCAGCAACGTGCCGGCCGCGTCGAGACCGACGACGAGGCACATCCCGGCCGCGACGACCAGGGTGACCCAGACCAGCGCCAGCGCGCGGGCGACGCTTGACAGCGTGGGGGCGCGGGCACGCAGGCGCTCGAAGAGCGCCAGGGCGAGCACCAGCAGCGCGACGCCGAACGCGACGTAGACGACGAGATACCAGCCGGTCACCAGCACCCGGCGTTCGAGCAGGTAGAGGAACCCTTCGTCGATCGTCGTCGGCCGCTCGGCCAGCGGGCCGAAGAGCACCGCGAAGCCGAGCACGTACGTCAGCGCCGCGGCGAAAGCCGCGACGCCGCCCGGGCGCTGCAGCGCGCCGCTCCGCTTCACAGAATGTCCCAGGTCAGGTGCAGCTGCGTCGAGGTCGCCTCGATATCGACGCCGGGTGGCAGCGCGCCGCCGTCCGCCTCGAGCGCGAGCAGTGCGCCCTCGAGCCTCAGGTGCCTGCCGACCGATCGACCCACCGCCAGGCGTACTCCCTTGCCGGTGGCGAAGTCGTCGTCGTCGAGGTCATCCGCATCGTCGAACGACTGGGTCACGAAGGCGCCACCGATCAGTCCGTCGACGTACCAGCTGTCCGCCGCATGGCCGAAGCGGTGGCGTGCGCCGACGCCGAGCATCCCGATGCCCCGCATGGCGTCGCTGCCGGCCTCCTGGTGCACGTAGTGCACCGCCGAGCCGAGGGTGGTGCGTTCGTTCAACCGGTAGCCGAGCGACAGCGCGAAGTTCACGCCGGCGCCGTCGTCGCTCGCGTCGTCGAACCCGGCCCGAGCATCGTTCAGATCGACGCTGGAGAACTGCCCACCGATGCCGATACCGATCTGCAATCGATTCAGGCTTCGTTCCGGACCCGAATGGGGCGTGGCGGCGACGGCCGCGCTCGACATCAGCGCCGAGATCAGGGCAGCTGTTCCGATCGCGTCGATGAGAGGGCGGTAGGCGGTGTGGGGCATGATCATGTCTCCTGGTTCTGTCGCATCAGGGGTGACGGACAAGACGTCCATGCTCGCCCGGTCCGGCGCGTCGGACCATGACCGCGCGTACCGCATCGTTGTCCCCGCGACTCATGGATAGGTCGCCGAGCGTCGCGCTCATCGCTAGAATCGGCGGACAAGGCCCGCGGACGAAACGCGTCGGGCGCTTGTCCGGACACGCTCGAGGAGCGATGCGATGATGCCGAAGGGCGAGTGGGTGGGGTTCGTCCGGTTCGACCGAGGGCGGCTGCTTCACGCGGCGGGCCTGACCGGCTGCTTCGACGTGGTGCGGGGCATGCCCGGACCGTCGCCGGCGAAGCGGGTCGAGGCGGCGCGGCCCGAGCACGCAAGGCGCCGCCTCGAGGCCGGCGATCCGGCGGTCGCGTCGATCGCGCGCTGCTGCGGATCCGCGCGCGAAGGGCGCGCGAGGCGTGCGTTCCGCCGTGAACTCGGCAGTACGCCGCTGCCTTGCCGGCGGCCGTCGGGAGCCGAGGAGCACGACGCGTGAAGCGCGCGACCGTGGCTGCCGGCATCGTGCACTCGTTGCTCGAGTTCGCGGTCGGTGAAGGTGTGTCGCGAGAGGTCCTGCTGGGACGCGCCGCGCTGGACGACGCGACGCTCGCCGATCGCGATGCGCGCGTGCCGCTCGCGAGCTACCAGGCGTTGATCGCGGCGGCGATCGCGCTGTCCGGTGACAAGGCTCTGCCGCTACGCTACAGCGTCTCCACGCGCTTCGAGGACATCTCGATCGTCGGGCTCATCGTGCACGCGTCGTCCAGCATGGCCGACTCGCTGCAGCAGCTGAACCGCTACGCGAAGCTCATGGTCGAGGTCGAGGTGATGCCCGGCGGTGGCCGTCGCTTCGAGGTCGAGGCGGAGGGTGGCGAGGTCTGGATCGTGGACCAGCGTCCCGACCCGAACGCCTTTCCCGAGCTCACCGAGATCGCGTTCGGTCGCCTTATCGGTGAATTTCGTCGCCATTTCCCAAGCGTGCCGTTCGCGCTCGCGATAGATTTCACGCACGCAGAACCTGCGCACGCCGACGCCTGCCGCGAGCTCCTCGGCGTACCGGTGCGGTTCGATACCGTGCGCAACGCGCTGCGCATCGCGCCCGAGTGGCTGGAGACGTCGTTCGACGGCGACAACAGCTATGTGTTCGGCGTGTTCGCCGATCGGGCCGATGCTTTGATGGCACGTCTCGAGGCGGACCAAAGCCTCCGCGGTCGGATCGAGTCGCGGCTGCTGCCGGTGCTGCATCGGGGCGAGGTCTCGATGGACTCGCTCGCCTCCGAGCTCGGCATGAGCCGCCAGACGCTGTACCGGAAGCTCCGCGAGGAAGGCACCACGTTCGTCGAGCTTGTCGATGACCTGCGGCGGCGCATGGCGGCCGACTACCTTCGAGCGCGCAAGGTCTCGGTGAACGAGACGGCGTATCTGGTCGGCTTCACCGAACCGTCCTCGTTCGTGCGCGCGTTCCGGCGCTGGACCGGAATGACCCCGAGTGCGTTTCGACAGGGGGGAGACGTCCGGACCTGACTCGCCGGAGACCAAACCTGACCGTGAGCGGCGCGACAACGCTCGCCACCGGGAGCCGCTTGCCTGCGCGCGTGGCCGACCATCCGGTGACGGTCCGGTGCAGGGCTTGCCGATCGGATGACCGGTGGGGGATCGCAGCGTGCTTCGCCTGGAGCGTGGTGTCCGAGCCCCCGAGTGGCGGAACGCGCAGCGAGTCGTGGGCTTCTCGCCACCAGGTCCCGCGCGCCGTAGATCATCAGCGCGGGTTGACGGATTATCGGGTCGACGCCGTCGAGCAAGTGCCAGTTCCGGTCGACGGTGCGATACCAGTTGATGCTGCTCGTGAATCCCGACGCCTCGAAGGCGTTCACGAACACGGCCAACTCGCCAATGCACGAAATGGAAGTCACCGCCGAGCACCTCTTTCATGGCCTCCACCCAGGGCTTCTCGCCGCGGTCCATGTACGGCATGCTCAGGGCGATCACCTGGCGCACGCGGGTCGGGTGCAACAGAGACATCCACCAGACCACCATGGCGCCTCAATCGTGGCCGACGAAGGTCGCGCTCTCGTAGCTGTAGTGATCGAGCAGGGCGACGAGGTCGCCCGACAGGTGCTCGATGCCGTAGGCGGTGACCTCTGATGGGAGGGACGAGTTGCCGTACCCGCGCTGGTTCGGGACGATGACGTGATAGCCCGCCTCGACGAGGGCGGGCAGTTGACGGCGCCAGGAGAAGGCATGCTCGGGCCATCCGTGGCAGAGCACGATGGGCGGTCCGGCGTTCTCGCGGCCGGCTTCGAACACCTCGAGCTCGACGCCGTCGAGGGGGATCGTGACGGGATCTTGAAAATCGGCTCGATCGAACATGGGTTTTCCTCTCTCGTGTGTCGTCGATAGTTGGAGCCGGCACAACGACACCATGGACGCCCGCGCCGCGCGGCCCGTGGTGCGTTTCTCGATGGCCGAACGGACGAGCACCGCGGAACGGCTCAACGAGAGCAGTCGCGTGACTCAGCTCGGCGTCTTGCCCGCCGCGGTGCTCCCGCCCCTCTTATCGTGACCGTCGACGGGCTCCGAGGTCACACCCCGAGTCGCGATGTTCTCGTCCTCGCGATCGAGCACTCCAATCATGTCGATCACGAGATTGCCGCGCTTGTGACCGCCGTCGATGTACCGGTGAACCTCGGCGATGTCCGCGAGCGGGTAGTGCCGCTCGATCGGCAGCCGCAGGCTCCCGTCGACGAGCATCCCGGCGACCCGTCCGAGCCGTTCGCGCAGCTCCGGCGCGGGCTTGAGCCCCGTCGCCGAGAACAACGCCCGGCGAGAGCCGACCCGGTGCGTCCAGAGCATGCTCGCGAGTAGCCCGAGGTTCCGCACGCCTGACACGTAGCGCCCGCCCTCGGCGAGCGCGACCGGGACGTCGCCGAAGTGACGCGTGCCGACTGTGTCGTGGATGACATCCCATCGCTCGCCGATCGTGTTCGTGCGGGGATCGGCGAGTCGAAGCCGGGCCGTGCCGGATTGGGGTAACGGCTTGACGGATCGCGTCCACTTCGCGGCCTCACCGCCCTCGCTCGATCGCGCCGTTGTGATTGCCATGGTCATTTCTCTCCTGTGGGCAGAAAGCTCTGCGCTATCGGTTGACAGGTCGGTCTTTGAACTTACATAGTAAGTTTCGCAACTTGCCGTTCGTCGGAGTGTCACTCGCAGATGCCCAAAGTCTCCGCTCGTCGCACGAAGCGGCGTACCCCCCTGAGCCCCGCGCGCATCACCGACGCCGCCGTCGCGCTCGCCGATCGTGACGGCATCGAGGCGGTCACGATGCGCTCAGTCGCCCTGAAGCTCCGGGTCGAGGCGATGTCGCTCTACAATCACGTCGCGAACAAGGAGGCGCTCCTCGACGCGATGGTCGAGCGCGTCGTCGGCGATTTCGAGTGGCCGGCGACGGACGGTGATTGGAAGGGCGAGTTGCGCCGCCGGGCGCTGTCGGCCCACCAGGTGCTCCTCACCCATCCGTGGGCCTCGCTCCTGATCCTCTCTCGCGTGAACATTGGACCCGCTATGCTCGGCCACGTCGATGCGACGATCGGCTGCCTGCGCGGCGCGGGCTTCTCCTGGGCAATGACCGATCACGCCTGGAACGCGATCGACAACCACGTCCACGGCTTCACGCTGCAGAAGCTGAACTTTCCGTTCGAGTCTGCGGAGTACGCGGCCGTCGCAAGCGAGTACCTGCCGATGGTTCCAGCCGAGACTTATCCTCACCTGAACGGCATGACGCGTGAGGTCGCCGCTGCCCGGCACGACGGCGTCCAGGACTTCGAGTTCGGCTTGTCGCTAATCCTCGACGGGCTCGAACGGCAACTCCCGCGCGGCGGGCGCAAGCGCACATGACAGGCGACGCGCTCGCGGGCTTCGCCAGCGGCAGCAGCGTTCACACCCCGCCCGGGCTCTGCGCCTCGGTACACACCCGGCGCAGGTAATCGTACAGTGGCACCTCCAGCGTCGTCGCAACGCTCAGCATCCGCGCTCGGAAGTGATCCCCGTGTCACGAGTGGCTCGCCAGCCCCACCGTCCGCTAGATCACGTACGGGCGCAGCGCCCTCCGCAGTCGAGCGCCCCGCTCGAGCGCCCCGGCGATGCTCGAGCGAAGCCGCCCGATCCGCCGCCGGTAGATCGCCTCCCCGATCCGTCCGTCCTCGAACCGGTGACGGGTGCGGATCACCGTCTGGGCCGGGATCAGCAGTCGATGCCCGACCTTCCCCCGTGTCGGCGCTGGTCGCCGCTTCCGGCTCCGATCGATCAGACCGCGATCGGCGCGCAGATCGACGGCGCCGCCTTGTAGCCCTCGAGCCGGAAGTCCTCGTAGCGAAACGCGAACAGATCCATGACGTCGGGATTCAGGTGCATCGTCGGCAAGATGCCAGGCTTGCGCTTAAGCTGCTCGCGGGCCTGATCGAAGTGGTTCGAGTAGAGATGCGCGTCGCCGAGCGTGTGAACGAAGTCGCCCGGTTCGAGTTCGCACGCCTGCGCCACCATCATCGTCAAGAGGGCATAACTTGCAATATTGAAGGGGTTTCCGGTCACCTGAATCCTGGCACTTTTCGCTATGAAGCGTCTCCCCCGATTAACGGTAAAGCGGGTCGACTTGACTGTGGCACATCTCTGGCATAGCTTTGGGCATATGTTGAGATAGGAGCCGAAACCATGAGCGCCGAACGACGGGTGAGACTGTTCAACAATGGGGGCAACCGAGCGATCCGAATTCCGAAGGACTTCGAGTTCGACGGAGAGGAGGCAATGATCCGCAAGGAAGGCGACCGACTGATTGTCGAGCCCGTGCGTAAAGGCTCCCTGCTGGAAGTTCTCGCTGGACTCAAGCCGCTCGACGAGCCCTTTTCCGATCTTGATGACGACGATCTGCTTCCTCTCGACGAGCCGGACCTCTAGTGCCTGCACGCCATTGGATGCTAGACACGAACATTCTGAGTGACGCCATCCGATCACCTCAGGGCACCGTTGCCCACCGTATCGCGGCGGTTGGTCAGTCCAACGTTTCCATCAGCATCATCGTTGCTGCCGAGATCCGATTCGGAGTCGAGAACAGTCAATCTGGACGATTGCGGCAACAAGTGGATGCCGTGCTTTCCAGCATCGAGATCATCGCCGTCGACGAACCTGTGGACCGGGAGTACGCGTTGCTGCGAGCCGCACTCAAGCGGCGTGGCACACCGATCGGTCCGAACGATCTTCTGATCGCGGCGCACGCCCTCGCCCGCGGTGCCGTGCTCGTGACCGCTAACCGCGGAGAGTTCTCCAGAGTGAATGGACTGGCTGTCGAGAATTGGCTCGAACCTCCCACTTAGTCACTTGGTGGGCACCGTCCCGAACTTTCCGGCGGGATTGCGACCATTCCGGGTGCTCGCCCGACGAGCCTTACCTCCCGCACGAAGCCTCTGCGATCGATGAACGCTTCCTAAAGGTCGTCACCGCTCCCGGCGATCTGAAGCGCCTTGAGTGTCCGACCATCAGCATTCTTCCACTCGACGCGCCCGTTCGCGTTGCGGCCGAGCATTGCCATCGCGGCTGACGACGGGGACGTAAAGAGATAGTCCTCGGTCAACCGCAGCTGATCGCCGGCTTCGACGAATAACCCCTTCTCTCGCAATGCAATTCGAAGCTGGGCACCGAACGCATGGATCGACGGCGTGTCGACGCTCCGAGCCAGAGCACCCGCGTACACGACGAACCCGTCTGCCAGGAAAATGCGGATCGACGTGCCGAGCGTTACGGGCGCGGCCATCATCCAGCTCCCGTTCGACGATCGCGGTACTTCCTGAAATTCTCCGCCTGCTCGAAGATCTCGTTGTACACCTCGTCCCGATCAACCGGCGGGTAGCCGTGCTTGCCGAGCAACAGGATCAGGTGGACCTTCAGCTCAGCCTGGAGTCCGCGCGTTCGCTCCAGTCGGTGTACCGCCATAACCCAACCCCTTCAAATTCCCCCGAATCACATCATCCAACTGCTCGCCTTCCTTCATCTGCTCGAACAACTTCTCCGCCAACTCCGCCATCTTCACCTTGAACGGAATCCCGTCGTCCTCGACCGCCGCCGCCCCTACGTACCGCCCCGGCGTCAGCACGAAATCGTTCGCTTTGATGTCGTCAAGCGTCGCTGAAGTGCAGAACCCCGCCACGTCTTCGTAGCTACCATCCACCTTCTCGCCACGCCACGCCACGCCACGCGCGGTAAGTCTGCGTGATCACGCCAATGTCGTCGTCCGTCAGCTCCTTGTGCGTTCGGTCAGTCATCGACCCGACCTCACGATCGAGCACGATCAGGCGGCAGGTCTGCGCGTCAACGCCTGTCGAGAGCAACCGCGGCGTCGTGACGATCACGGGCCACCGAGCTTCGGGATCGATGAAGTTGTCGAGCTGGGCCTTGCCTTCGGTATCGCTGCCGGTGATCCGCATCACGTAACGCGTGTTTTCCGCGACGAGATCGGCGTTCTTGTTGACCAGTGCCTGCCGCATCCGCGCGGCGTGCTCCTCGTCGACGCAGAACACGATGGTCTTGGCGTAGCGATCGCCGCTCTCGCGCAGGAATTGCGTGATCTTTCGGGCCACCAGCACGGTGCGGTCGTCGATCACCAACGTGCGGTCGAAGTCCTTCGCGTTGTACAGCCGATCCTCGACCTCCTCCCCGACCCGGTCGAGCTGGCCCTTTTCCGGACGGTACCCCTCGACGTCGCGGTCGACGTGAATCTTGATGACCTTGTACGGCGCGAGTAAGCCGTCGCTGATTCTCTGCTTGAGCGAGTAGGTATAGACCGGTTCGCCGAAATAGGCGGCGTTCGAGGCGTAGGCCGTCTCCTTGGGGGTGGCGGTCAGGCCGATCTGCGTCGCGGACGCGAAGTAATCCAGGATCTCCCGCCAGGCGGAATCCTCCGCAGCACTGCCGCGATGGCATTCGTCGATGACGATGAGGTCGAAGAAATCGGGCGAGAACTCGCGGAAGAGCTTCTGGCGCTCCTCTCGCCCCGTGATCGCCTGGTAAAGCCCGAGATAGATCTCGTAGGCCGTGTCGATCCGCCGCTTCTTGTCCAGCGCGAGAGTCAGGTCCTCTGTGTTGCCGGCTTCGTGCTCGATGGTCTTGGCTCTCGCCGACAACTTTGCCATCGCACCGCCGAAAGGTCGGAAGTCGTTGACCATCGTCTGATCGATCAGGATGTTCCGGTCGGCTAGGAACAGAATGCGTTTCTTGCGTCCCGCCTTCCAGAGACGCCAGATGATCTGGAACGCGGTGTAGGTCTTGCCCGTGCCAGTAGCCATGACGAGAAGCACGCGGTCCTGCCCCTTCGCGATGGCCTCGGTGGCGGCGTTGATGGCGTTGACCTGGTAGTAGCGCGGTGTCTTGCCGCAGCCGTCGTCGTAGTAGTCCTGCAGAACGGTCCGTTCGGCGTCGTCGTCGAGTCCCTTCCAGACTCTATAGCGCGACCACAGCTCGCGCGGCGACGGGAACGCATCGAGCGCTAACGTCTACTCGCGCATCGTGCTCGCACCGGTGCGATCGTGGAGCACGAACCCGTCTCCGTTCGGCGAGAACACGTACGGGATGTTCAGCGTCTCCGCGTAACCCAGAGCCTGCTGCATCCCGTCACCGACCCCGTGGCGGTTGTCCTTGGCCTCGATCAGCGCGATCGGGATGTTGGGTTTGTAGTACAGGATGTAGTCGGCCCGTTTGGCCCGACCTCGGCTCACCAGCTTGCCGCAGCCGACGATGCGACCATTCGTGAAGGTCACCTCCTCGCGGAGTTGTTGCATTTCGTCCCAGCCCGCGTCCCGCAAGGCCG